>Ga0315287_10008932_pt1 | contig 10141 bp, 9 predicted proteins | sample YL17G11_0_MG_FD_205037 | JGI IMG/M metagenome (GOLD analysis project Ga0315287, IMG submission 205037) | Sediment microbial communities from Yellowstone Lake, YNP, Wyoming, USA - YL17G11_0 | ecosystem: Environmental > Aquatic > Freshwater > Lake > Sediment | place: USA: Wyoming | collected... | reverse complement strand
CATCGTGGTGTAGCTCGGGTATCCGGTCGCCCATTCGGCGAGGAACCCCGAACCGCAGTTGTGATGATTGCGTCCGGTCAACAGGGCCGCTCGCGACGGGCCACAGATGGCTGTGGTGTGAAAGCGGTTGTACTTCAAGCCATTCGCGGCTAACTCGTCCAGTGCAGGCGTTGGAACAGGTCCGCCGAAAGTGCCGACCTGACCGAACCCCACATCGTCGAGAAGAATAATCACCACGTTTGGTGCACCGGCAGGCGGCTTGGGCAGTTCAGGCCACGCCTCCGTGGAATCCAGATAGGTTTCGCCGATCGTGCCGGTGAACTCCGGATCGTCCATCGGAAGCTCGGACCCATCCAAAGCCCCCTGCCCGGCCCGCCCAGCGGCAGGAGTCGACCCACCGGGCTCCTCAGAACTCGAACACGCGGCCACCGCCGATCCGGCGGCGGCAAGTCCGGCTGCTTTCAGCGCCGATCGTCTCGACATGCCCGGCCCCGCGACGGCACCTCCGGCGAGGTCGACATCGCTGGTGGACAAGGCGGCGCGAAGACTCGTGCGATCCATGATGGTGATCCTTGCCGTGGGTGTGTTGGTTCGTTTGATCACGTCGCTGCCGGGCCAGAGGTAATTCGTCTGTCGGCGTTCTTGACCGCGTCCTTGCCGTCGTCGAGCCTTCTACGGTAGTTGTCCACCCACTCGGGCGGCGCATAGTTGGCCGCGGTGGCCAAATGGAGGGAGAACGGCTTGACGGGGGCTAGCTGCTTCAGCTCGGCGATGAAACCGATCGATCGGGCGGCCAGCGGTCCTAGGTCTCGGCGGCGCTGACCTATCCCGACGGCGTAACACGCCATCTCGGGCCACCCGGCCGATGGCGCGACCGACGAGTCCGGGAAACGTCCTGCCTGGTTTGATCATCCGTCAAACCCATCTCTCGGCTCATGGTCGTCGATGCCCACTCAGGCTTGACGATACGGAGGGTCGAGACCGACCGAATGACATCGGTGCAGGTCGGTGTCGTCGGTACCCGATTCCACGGACCTGAAACTCAAGTGACGGATGTGCGATTGCTTCACCGCCACGAGTCGGCCGATGAATAATTGCGTCTCATGGAGAACCTCGACCGAGAGTCCGCTGCCAGCGCTGAAGTCGGACCAGGCGGCAAGCTCGGAGCGCTGTCGCGGCGCAAGGTGCTGGGTGGCATCGCGGCTGCCGGGTTGGGTGCTGCCGGCGCGACCGTCATCGCCGGATGCGGTGACTCCAACACCACCGGCAATGCCGGTGCCGAGGGCCCGCCGAGCTACGGCACGGGCATCAATGACGGCTTCGACGGCGAGATCGAGCTCGATGTTCGCGACTCCACACCCGACTGGAAGCCCTTCGAGCTGAAGAAGGCTCCCGACGGTGCACCAAACGTCCTGGTGGTGCTCTACGACGACACCGGCCTGGCTGCGTGGTCGCCTTACGGCGGGCGGATCGAGATGCCCACCATGCAGAAGCTTGCCGATAACGGCATCATGTATTCGCAGTGGCACACCACCGCGCTGTGCTCGCCGACCCGGTCGTGTTTTCTCACCGGACGTAGTCAGCATGTCAACCGCTCGGGGTCGATCACCGAGGGCTCCAACGGCTTTCCCGGTATGGCGGCCCGTCTGCCCGCGCAGTGCGCGACGATCGGGCAGGTGTTGCAGGACAACGGCTACAGCACGTTCTGGATCGGTAAGAACCACAACGTCCCCTGTATGCGGTTGACCGCGGCCACGTCTTCGGGGCCGTCGACAAGGGTGCGGCCCAGGACGAAAATGCTTCCTGAGCGTGCCTTACCTGGCCTTTCATCACGTCGACTAAGGTAGGACTAAGGTAGGGAGCCATCAATCCGACCACACCCGTTCCCACCGCCGTCGAGAGCGCAGCCACCCCACCGGGCCGCGCTCAGAGTGCACCGCCACCGTCGCGCCGTCCGTCAGGACCCGCGGGGCGCAGACGCGCGCCCAGAACCCGGGCCACCTGGCTAGCCACGGTAGGTACCAGCAACCGTTCGGTCATCGCGGGCAGGATTCGGGCAGGCGGGGCTATCGCCGCAACAGCGCGGGCGCACGCCTCGAGTATGTCGATCGTCAGACTCGCGGCGTGGTAGCGGGACAGAGCACTGAGCAAGCCAAGCAAAACCAACGATCCATAGTCGAACGCTTGGCCTGGCAGGGTCAGAGTGCGCCCGGGCGCTGCAGTGGGGGGTGCGGTCCCGGCCAGGTCGATCAGAACGTCATGGTGCGCCATGACTTTCCTCAGCCTGTCCCCTCCCGCGTCGTGATCGTTCCAGATCGTGAGCGTCGCGATCCCCGCGGTGCGAAGCAACGGCTGAAGACGGGGCAAGGCCTCGGGGTTCATCACCACGATCCGTCCGAGTCGCGGTGCGACCTTGTGGCGACGCAATGTGTTGATCGCGGCGGCACACAGCACCGCGGCGACGATATCGAACTCGCTGATCACCAGCGGCCCGTCGAGGGTGGCTGCTTTGAGTTGCATGCACGCCGATTGCGACTGGCTCATCCCAACGGCGAACGCGGCCGAGACACTCACCGGCAATCCCGCGATCCGCGTGGCCACTGCGTCGGCACCGCGGTGGGCTAGGAGCAGGTGACCGACGCGGACCGATGTCCGGTCGCGAACGAGTGCGGCATAGTCTTCGGCCGCCGTCCATGCTGTGGGTTCAACGCCCGCTGCGCCGGTCGGACTTGGGAGTGCGTGGACTCCGATTACAGCAACATCGATATCGGTGCAGCCCCTTCCGGTTTCGAGTAGCTTGCCGCGCGCGCCCAGGCTGTTTGTCATCGTCATCCCAGGCACTCTGAGTCCCCGCGAACTGTGAATTTGAATGAAGTCATGTCTTCCCGGCACCAGGTGTGTATCCGGTCGGGCCTGGACAACAGTCCTGCCGTGAACGCTGCGGTGCCGGTGCCGGCCCATCACCGCAACGGTCCGGGAACTGCCGCGGTGCGTTGAAGTGCGTGATCCTGGCGGCGGCGTCGCTCGGCGGCGAGTCGCTCTTTGAGGTCCCCGAGTTCGTGGCGTAGGGCGTCGGGCAGCTTGTTGCCCCCTATCGTGGCGTACCAGAACTCGATTGACTCGATCTCGCTTGTCCAGTCGTTCGGGTCGACCTCAAGTGCGGCCCGAATGTTCGTGTCGTCGTATCGGGATTCCAGACCGCTCAGATCGAGGTCCTCGAGGTACGGCAGGTCCCCGATCGGTGTCCGGAGGGCGTCGACAGTGCCCTCGACGCGCTGCAATGCCCACTTGAGGATGCGGATGTTGTCGCCGAATCCAGGCCAAAGGAATTTACCGTGCTCGCCGCGCCGGAACCAGTTGACGTAGAAGACTTTTGGGAGCAGGTCGGGGTTTGCTCCTGCGCCGAGATCGAGCCAGTGTTGGAAGTAGTCCCCGACGTGGTAGCCCAGGAACGGCAGCATCGCCATGGGGTCTCGGCGCACCACGCCGACAGCTCCCGTGGCGGCGGCGGTGGTTTCCGAGGACAGCGTTGACCCCAGGAATACACCGTGTTGCCAGTTGAATGACTGCGTCACCAAAGGAATGGTGTTGGCCCGGCGTCCGCCGAAGAAGATCGCCGAAATCGGCACGCCCGCTGGATCATTCCACTCCGCTGCGATGGTGGGGCATTGCGCGATGGGTGTGCAGTAGCGGGAGTTGGGATGCGCGGCAGGTTCGCTCGAGTCAGGCGTCCAGTCGCGGCGTCGCCAATCGGTGAGGTGTGCTGGGGCGTCGGGGGTCATCCCTTCCCACCACACGTCGCCGTCGTCGGTGAGCGCAACGTTGGTGAAAATGGTGTTTCCGCGCTCGATGGTGGCCATCGCGTGCGGGTTGGTCTCAGCGCCGGTGCCGGGCGCGACGCCGAAGAAGCCGGCCTCGGGATTGACGGCGTAGAGGCGGCCATCTTCACCGAAGCGCATCCAGGCGATGTCGTCGCCGATGGTTTCGGCCCGCCACCCCGGCAGTGTCGGGGAGAGCATGGCCAGGTTGGTCTTCCCGCAGGACGATGGGAATGCCGCGGCGATGTAATGCACCCGCTGCTGCGGCGAGGTGAGCTTGACGATCAGCATGTGTTCGGCGAGCCAGCCCTCGTCGTTGGCCATCTTGGAGGCGATGCGCAGGGCGTAGCACTTCTTGCCCAGCAAGGCGTTGCCGCCGTAGCCGGAGCCGTAGCTCCAGATCGTGCGCTCCTCGGGGAAGTGGCTGATGTATTTGGTGTGGTCACACGGCCATGCGACGTCGCGCTGTCCGGGGTGCAGGGGTGCGCCGACCGAGTGCAGGCATCGCACGAAGTCGGCGCCGCCATCGAGCTTGTTCCACACCGGGGTTCCGGATCGTGTCATGATCTGCATCGAGGCTGCGACATATTCCGAGTCGGTGATTTGAACGCCGAATTTGGGTTCGGGGGCATCCAGCGGTCCCATGCAGAAGGCGATCACGTACATGGTGCGCCCCGTCATCGCACCGCGGTATTCCTCGGTCATCACGGTTTTCATATCGACGGGATCCATCCAGTTATTGGTCGGGCCGGCGTCTTCTTGCCGGTGCGAGCAGATGTACGTGCAGTCTTCGACTCGCGCCACGTCCTCGGGGTCGGAGGCGCACCAGAATGAGTTGGATCGGCGCGGCAGCGCTACGAAGGTGCCGCGCTCCACGAGAAGTGCAGTCAGCGTGCGCCATTCGTCGTCGGAGCCGTCGCACCACAGGATCCGGTCAGGTGTCGTGAGCCGGGCGACGCTATCGACCCAGGCGACGATGTCGGTGCGGGTCGTCGGGGAGGTGCCGATGGCGGAAACGTTGGCGACGGTCATGGTGTTCTCCTTGGGATGTCGGATACGGTCGGGCGGGAACGGGTTTCGGCGCTTCAGTGCTGGGGGTGCGATCCAGGTGGGTGCCGCTCGGCCAGGGTCCTGGACACCTGGCGGGCGACGGCGGCAGTGAGTAGCCGATGGCTCAGGTCTGGCAGGACACCGTCGGCGGAAGTCAGCAGGGCGACTGCCCGCGCACAGGAGGCGAGAACGTCGAGAGTCAATGCCGCCTTGCCGGACCTGCATAGTGCACTGATCAACCCGGGCAGGACCAGGGCGCCGTAGTCGAACAACACCGTCGGTAGGTTCAAGGTGCGCCGCGAAGCGATCCCGGGCGGAGCGGTGCCGGCCAAATCGATCAGGACGTCATCGGCGCTCACCACCCGACCCAACGGATGGGCTGAGGCGTCGCGTTCGTGCCAGCCGGTGACTGATCGGCCCGACACCGCGAACAGGATCGGTCCAAGCCGCGGCGCGGCTTCGATGTCGGTGACCACAATCCCCCCACGCTGCACACCAATCCGGTGACCGCGAAGAGTTGCCAATGCCGCGGCAGCCAATGCCACGGTGACCACATCGAGCTCGGTGATGACCAACGGCCCACCGTAATCGGCGACAAGGCGTTGCACAGTGGCTGACTCCGAGGACCCCAATCCGACGACGAACATCACCGGCGCCGACGAGGAGACCCCAATGATCCGGTCTGACACGGTGCGCACATCGCCCCCCGGAAGGGGAAGCCGCGCAGGGCGCAGCGGCGTGCGATCCTCAATCAGCGCCGCGTAATCCTCCATCGCCCTCCATGCCGCGCAGGGTCGCGTGCGGGTCGCAGCAACCCCAACAACACCGACCTCGGCGCCGGAGAACACCCGACCGGCCCGGCCAGCACTCTGCACCTCACCAACGGAGTCGTTCCTCGTTACCGACACCTGCTCGCACCGCCATCCATCCATCAGAGTTCGCACTTTAGAATTTCTGCAACTATTGGCCAGCCGACCGCCCTCCTCGGGCGCTCGGTCAGCCTGCGGAGCCCTTGACCAGATCGGGCGCGGGTCGGTCTTCAAGGGTTTCAGCCTGCCCGGCGACCACACCGGTCAGGATGGCCCGTGCGGTCACCATCAGCTCAGCGACGCGCGGTGAGGTCAGCGCGTAGGTGACCGACAGCCCGTCGCGGCGGGCCACGACCAGACCGGCCCGGCGCAGGATGGACAGCTGCTGGGAGAGGTTGGCCGGCTCGATCCCGATTTCGGGTACCAGTTCGGAGACGGCGTGCTCGCGTTCGCTGAGCAACTCAAGAACGCGGATGCGAGCCGGATGACCCAGCGTCTTGAAAAAATCCGCCTTCATCCGGTAGAGCGGTTGACGCGATGCCTCTACCATCGGCTCTCCTTCAGGCTCGCTGTGCGGGCGCAAGCCTTCTGCCCCTGCGCCCTGTGTCGTACTTGACTTCGCTATTTGCGTACCTTAGAAATCTAGCATAAAGGCTGTTCGCTCGGCCCAGTCCATCATCCCGAGCCGAAGCCCGTTTCCGGTCACAGGTCGTTGCCGGCGTAGGACTGGTTGAAGCTTTTGTTGGTCAGCGGGAAGTCCGGGACGATGGTGTTGGCCATCGCCACCGGTAGGGCGGGCCAGTTGAACCAGGATGGGTCGACGATCTTTGATCGGGTGATCGCCCCGGAGGCGTCGAGCTCGACGCGGTGCACGATGGTCCCCCGCCATCCTTCGACGATGCCGACGCCGCTGCGTACGGCACCGGGCGGTGGTGGTGCGGCGATGTAGTCGAGCCGCATGTCGGCGGTGTCGATCAGATGACACGCTAAGTCGACCGAGGCCGCGAATTCGTCGCGGCGCACGGTGTATCGGGCCAGCACGTCCCCGGCCGTCGCGCTGATCGCGGTGACCGGCAGGGCGACGCTGGGATGGTCGAGGCGGGCGTCGGTGGCCACGCCGCTGGCGCGTGCGACGTAGCCCAGGCAGCCCAGCTCGCCGGCCTGCTCCGTGGCCAGGATCCCGGTGCCGGCGAACCGGTCATAGACCCCCGCATTGGCCAGCGTCAGCTCGGCGACCTCGGCCAGGTCCGCTGCGATCGCCTCGAGTTCGTGCGTGTCGGGCAGCGCCCGTAGCGCCACCCCGCCGGGGCGGATCGCGCCGCGCAGCAGCCGGTGACCGGTCACGGTGTCGTTGATCCGCAGGAGTTGTTCGCGGATGCGCTGGGCGTGGGCGTTGGCCAGGGCGAAGCCGACGTCGTTGGCCAGGGCGCCGAGGTCGGTGGCGTGGTTGTAGAGGCGCTCCAGTTCGATCAGCAGCGCCCGCAGCCGGTGCACCTCTGCGGGAACCGTCATGCCGAGGGCGTCCTCGACGGCCAGGCTGTGGGCCAGCGCGTGACCCGCCGAGGTGTCTCCGCTGATCCGTTCGGCGATGTCGGTGGCGTCGGTCGCGGCCCGGCCCTGGAAGAGTCTCTCGATGCCGCGGTGGGTGAACCACAGGCGGATTTTCAGCCGCAGAACGGTTTCCCCCACGACGGAGAACCGGAAGTGCCCTGGTTCGATGAGTCCGGCGTGCACCGGTCCGACGGGGATCTCGTAGACGCCCTCTCCGTCGACGGTGAGGAACGGGAAGTGGCCACTGGCCGTGAAACCGGGCGGGGGCCCCGCGTCGGCGCGCATCGGATGCCAGGCCTCGGGCCAGTGCGCGTGGCGGACCATGCGGCGCGGTCGCGGATGTCCGATCAGCTCGATCCCGTAGAGGTCCATCATTTCGCGCTCGAAGCGCCCGGCCGGGAACGACAGATAGGCCAGGGACCGCAGCGCAGGTTCATCGGCCGGGACGGTGAGCGAGAGTTCGACGCGGCGATCGGGACTCCCGGCGAGGAACAGCGACACGATCCGCACCGCGTCCCCGTCGTCGTGGGCGGCGACCAACGCCAGCCGATACCCAGCCGAGAGCAGTTCCTCGCTCACCTCGGGCTGCTCGTCGGCGCTCACGGCGCGACGGATCCGCTGCGCGGTCATCGCAGCGGCCCGAGTTGCTCGGCGGCGGTGCGCAACAGCTCGGTGAGCGGGCCGGCGGTGACACCGAGCACGAAGCAGGCGGCGACCCCGACGAGCAGAGCGCCGGCGACCGTCACCGGCACCGCGATCGCGGGCGACCCGGGGGCCGGTGCCCCGAGCAGCATCTGCGCTGAATTGCGCGCAAGGGCGGCGAAGGCGACGACGATCAGCAGCAGCGCGATACCCAGCGCCCAGGCCAGTCGCGCATCGGCCAGGGCCCGGGCGATGGACAGTTCGCTGGCGAACATCGCGAACGGCGGCAGCCCGAGCAGCACCACCATGCCGATCGCGAATGACCCACCGATCAGGCGGGAACGGCGGATGACGCCCGTGATGTCAGCGATCGCGGTGGAATCATGGGCGGCCTGCAACTGACCGCCGGCGAGGAACAGCACGGTCTTGCCGAGGCCGTGCGCCAGGACGTGCAGCAGCAGCGCCGCGATCGCGAGTTCCGTGCCGGCCGCGGCGGCGATCGCGATCAGTCCCATGTTCTCCATCGAGGAGTAGGCCAGCATCCGTTTGAGGTCGCTGGTCACGGTCAGCAGCATCGCCGCGACTCCCACCGTCGCCAGTCCGACCACGAGCAAGCCCCAACGCATGAACCCCGTGCCGACCGCGGCGTCGATGATCGGTTTGATCCGCAGCAGCACCGAGAACGCGACCGAGAGCAGCACACCGCTCATCAACGCCGACACCGGCGCCGGCGCCTGGCTGTGCGCGTCGGCCAGCCAGGTATGGAACGGGACGAGTCCGACCTTGGCGCCGTAGCCGATCAACAACAGCCCGCCCGCGAGGCGGGTGACACCACCATCGAGTCCACTCGCGTGGGCGATCAGGACGTCGAGGTCCAGGGCGGCACCGCTGTCGCCGCTGACGTGCTGGGCCGCGAAGTACAGCAGGATCGTGCCCAGAAAGGCCATGGCGATCCCGACCGAGCAGATGATCACGTACTTCCAGGTGGCTTCCAGCGCGGTACGGGTGCGGCGATGCCCGACCAGGAATGCGGTGATCACCGTGGTCGCCTCGATAGCAACCCAGATGACTCCGATGTTGTTGGCCGACACCGCCAGGACCATCGCCGCAAGAAAGGCCGGGGTGAGCGTGCCGTACAGCCGGGCACCGGCCGAGTTCGTGTGGCCGTGGTCGAGTTCGGCGTCGATATAGCCGATGCCGGCCACGGTGCTCAGCGTCCCGACCGCGCCGATGACGATCAGCATGACGACCGACAGGGCGTCGGCCCGAAGGAGCCCGCTGGCCAGCACGTGCGGGGTCGACCCCACCCGGAACCCGAGCGCGGCGCCGCAGCCCAGGATGGTCAGCGCGGCCAGCACGGACAGGGTGGCGGTCGTGCGGCGCCAGCCGGCCGCGGCGGTGATCGCCGCGGCGCCCAGCGGCACCAGGATCGCTACGAGCAGCAGCAGGGTCATCAGTCCCGCAGCTCCTGCAGCGCGTCGAGGTCGGCGCCCCCGAATTTGCGTCGCATCCGGCCGGTGAGGACACCGATCACGATGACTGCGAACAGCACGTCCAGCGACGCACCGAGTTCCACGATCACCGGCACCCCGGCGGTCAGCAGGAACGCGGCCGCGGCGATCCCGTTGTCCAGCATCAGGAATCCGGCCGCCTGCGAGATGGCGTGGCGCCGGGTCGCCATCACGAACAGCGCGATGAGGACCACGGCGAACGCGGCGGGAACCGCGCCGGTGGCCGGACCGGGGTCCAGGTCCACGACGGGGCGGGTGACCGCGAACGCGGTCACCGTCAGCGCCGCCGCGATCAGCAGGGAGGCGGTGGTGTTCACCAACGGGGTGGCATCGCGCAGCCCGCGATGTTCGGCACCCAGGGCGCGGGCCAACAGCCACGGCAACAGGACGGTGCGCAGCACGGCGATGGCGGCGCCGATCACGACGAGGGCGGCGTCCCCCTCGTGTACGCCGCGGATGATCGGGATCGCGGCCAGCGCGGCGCCCTGCCAGGCGAGCAACCTGATGATGGCACCCAGGTCGCGGGTCCACACGACCAGGACCGCGGCCAGAACCAGTGCGCCCGCGGCCAGATCGATCACGCTGGCGAAGGCGGCCTCTGTCATGGTGTTGCCCTCATGCCCGCGTGGTCAGGAAGTTCGCGGCGGTCACCGCGAGCAAGGCCAGCAGGAACGATCCGGCGAGCAGTTCGGGCACCCGGAACAGCCGCAACTTGGCCAGGAACACCTCTGCGCCGGCAAGCAGAACCGCAAGGACCAAG
>Ga0315287_10008930_pt1 | contig 10141 bp, 9 predicted proteins | sample YL17G11_0_MG_FD_205037 | JGI IMG/M metagenome (GOLD analysis project Ga0315287, IMG submission 205037) | Sediment microbial communities from Yellowstone Lake, YNP, Wyoming, USA - YL17G11_0 | ecosystem: Environmental > Aquatic > Freshwater > Lake > Sediment | place: USA: Wyoming | collected... | reverse complement strand
TTGGAGCCCACCTCGAGGCCGAAGCCGAACTCGCGGCCGTAGCCGTAGATTTCCTCGACCACCAGCCGCTGCTGGTTGACCTTGATCGGGAACACCGCGCAGTAGCGGCTCTTGTATTCGTTCTCGGTGATCGCGGTGGCGAACGCGTCGCGCAGGCGCGTCAGGCGGTGTCGCAGGATGTCCGAGAAGCGGACGACCACGGGCGTGGACAGGTCACGCGCGGCAAGACCGGTGACGACCTCGTGCAGGTCGATTTCCCGGCCCTCGGTCCAGTCGGGACGCACGACGGCGTGGCCCGCGGCATTGATGCCGAAGTAGCCGTTGCCCCAGGCGTTGACGCCGTAGAGATCGAGCGAGTCCTCGACGTTCCAGGGGCCGGTGTAGCCAGTCTTGCGTTCGGGGTTTTCCACTGTCTTGGTCGTTCCACCTGTGTCCGGTGTTCAGGCCGGAAAAAAGAGGCGCGCACGATAGTCACTGTGGGGGCTGACGTAAATAGAAATCTGGGGGAGGAAGGCCAGGAAGGCCCGGAAGGCCTGGAAGGACAGGAAGGCCAGGAAGGCCAGGAAGGATCGGAAGGGAGGAGTCGGAGGTGGCACTGAGCTGTGCTGGTCCTCTGCACCTCCTGACTCTTAACCTTCCTGGCCTTCCGGGCCTTCCGGGCCTTCCTATCCTTCTCCGCGCGCCACTGGGCGCGCTGGGTCCCGCGACCACTCGCTCCAGCTGCCCGGGTAGAGGCGCGCTCCGGGCAGTCCGGCGTGCTCCATCGCGAGCAGCAGGTGACAGGCCGTGACGCCCGATCCGCACATCGTGATCGTGTCGGCCGGAGCAACCGGGCCGAGGGTTTGCGCGAACGCGCTCGCGAGTTCGGCAGGCGGCAAGAACCGGCCGTCCGCGGCGACGACACCTGCCGACGGCTGGTTCAGCGCGCCCGGAACGTGGCCCGCGACCGGGTCGATCGGCTCGACCTCGCCGCGATAACGCTCTGCGGCGCGGGCATCGAGCACCCGGCGCCGCGGATCGAGTGCGGCGGCCTGGGTCGTATCCGCATCGACCAGCGCGCCCGCATCGGGACGGGCTGCAAAGTCGCCCGCCGGGCCCGCCGGGGCTGGATCCGTCGTCGTCGACAAGCCGAGCTGCAACCAGCGCCGCATGCCGCCATCCATGATGGCAACGTGCCGATGACCGAGCCATTTCGCCGTCAGCCACCAGAAACGCGATGCCCACATGCCGGTGGCGTCGTCATAGGCAAGCAGCAGTGAGTTGTCGTCGACGCCCCAACGTCGCAGCCGTGCCGCGAAGTCCTGGGGAGCGGGCAGGGGATGCCGGCCGCTGGTCGGCGAAGTGGGCCCCGCCAGGTCGTGATGCAGGTCGGCGTGAATGGCACCCGGCAGATGGCCGCGCAGATAGGCCTCACGGCCCGCATCGGGACGAGCCAGTTCGTAGCGGCAGTCGAAAACCAGCAGGCGCGGATCCCCGAGCTGATCGGCGACCTGCTCCGCGCTCACCAGTGTTTGCCATGCCATCGTCGCTTCCTCCGTAGCTGCCAGTACAATCCGGATGAACCTGCGCCGCAAGGGGCGCGGTGGAGGATTCATGGCCATCGAAATCTACTGGGGCAGCGGCAGCCCGTACTCCTGGCGCGTGTTGCTCGCGCTCGAGTACAAGCGTCTCGCCTACGACTCGCACCTGCTGCAGTTCTCAAAGCAGGAGCACAAGTCGCCGCAGATGCTGCGCATGAATCCGCGTGGCCGCGTGCCGGTGCTCAAGGACGGCGACTACGTCGTGTTCGAGTCGCTGGCCTGCCTGCTCTACCTCGACCGCAAGTACCCCGAGTACCCGCTGTTCGGCACGTCGGCTGAGGAAGCCGGGACGATCATGCGCGTCATTTGCGAGTACCAGGCGTACGCCGAACAGTACGTGACGCAGATCGTGTCGGCGGTGTTCCTCGACCAGCTCGATCAGCAGGCCGAGGAAATCACCAGGGCGATGCACATCGTCGGGGGCGAGGCACGCACCATCGAGGGACGGCTCAGCAAGTCGGACTGGCTCGTCGGGGAGCAGCCGTCGGCGGCCGACCTGACTGTCTTCCCGGGCATCATGCTGCTGCACCGTGCCATGGAAAAGCGCGAGGCTGGCGACCTCCGGTCGCGTTTCCTGCCGATGGAATCGACCTACCCGGCGATTGCCCGCTGGATCCAGCGCATGGAACAGATGCCGGGGTACGAGCGGTCCTACCCGCCGCACTGGCGCGACCTCGCCAACCGCACCTGACCCCGGTCGAACGGTGGCGCATCCGGCGACGGAAGGTTTCACGGTAAAACGGTAAACTAGAGTGTCAGCCGCCCGCACGGGGTCGGCCAAACAGGATTCCCGCTAGAAAAATCATGACCAGCTATCCCGTTCACGTCGTCTTTCCCGGTCGCCTGATCTTCGTCGGCTTCGGCAGCATCGGCCAGGGCGTCTTGCCGCTGATCCTGCGCCATGTCGGCATCCAGGCCGACCAGATCACGATCGTCACGGCCGACGAGGCCGGCGAGAAGATCGCGCAGGAATACGGCGTGCGTTTCGTGAAGCATGCGCTGACGCGCCAGAACTTCAAGAACGTGCTCGACCCGATCGTGGGTCGCGGCGACTTCCTGCTGAACCTGTCGGTCGACGTGTCGTCGATCGCACTGATCAAGTTCTGCTGGGAAAAGGGCTCGCTCTACCTCGACACCTGCATCGAGCCGTGGCCGGGTGGCTACACCGATCCCACGGTCGCGCCTGCGCGCCGCACCAACTATGCGCTGCGCGAAGAAGCGCTGACGCTCAAGGATTCGAAGCAGCGCGCGCCGACGGCGGTGCTCACGCACGGCGCCAACCCCGGTCTCGTCTCGCACCTGACGAAACAGGCGCTGCTCAACATCGCCGCGGACACGGGCGTTGAAACGGCCGAGCCGGCCACGCGTGCCGACTGGGCCGCGCTCGCGCACAAGCTGGGCGTGAAGGTCATTCACGTCGCCGAGCGCGACACGCAGGTAGGCAACCGGCCGAAGGAGCCGAACGAGTTCGTCAACACCTGGTCGGTCGACGGGTTCGTCGGCGAAGGCTGCCAGCCGGCGGAGCTCGGCTGGGGCTCGCATGAGAAGAACTGGCCGCGTGACGGCAAGAAGCACGACTTCGGCCGCGGCAGCGCCATCTACCTGATGCAGCCCGGCGCGGCGACGCGCGTGCGCACGTGGACGCCGAACGCGGGCCCGTTCCATGGTTTCCTGATCACGCACGGCGAGGCAATCTCGATCGCCGACTACCTCACCGTAAAGAAGGGCGAGCAGGTCGTCTATCGACCGACGGTGCATTACGCCTATCACCCGAGCGATGCCGCCGTGCTGTCCGTGCATGAACTCGCTGGCCGCAACTGGCGCATGCAGGACCGCAAGCGAATCATGATGGACGACATCGTGCATGGCGCGGACGAACTCGGCGTGCTGCTCGCCGGGCACAAGAAGAATGCGTACTGGTACGGTTCGCAGCTCTCCGTGCAGGAAGCCCGCCAGCTGGCGCCGCACAACAGCGCGACGTCGCTGCAGGTCACGGTCTCCACGCTTGCAGGCCTGATCTGGGCGATCGAGAACCCGAACAGCGGCATCGTCGAACCCGACGACATCGACTACAAGCGCATCCTGGAGATCTGCCGCCCCTACCTCGGCCTGGTCGTGGGCGAGTACACCGAGTGGCACCCGCTGGTCGATCGCAGCCGGATGTTCCCTGAAGACCTCGACGAAACGGATCCCTGGCAGTTCAAGAACGTCCGCGTGGTGTGAGTACTCCAATCGCTGGAGAGGGTCTGGGCGAGGGCAGCTGCCTCTGCGGCGCCATCCGTTATCGCTTCGCGCTGCCGCCGCTGTGGGTGGCGCATTGCCACTGCACGATGTGTCGCCGCGCCCAGGGCGCCGGCTTCGTCACGTGGGTGGGCACCAACGGCGAGCTCTTCGAACTCATGGGTGAGGCGGGACGCCTGCGCACCTACCGTTCATCGCCCGAGGCGACGCGCAGTTTCTGCGGTCGCTGCGGCACGCCGCTCTTCTTCGAGTCGACCCGCTGGCCGGGTGAGCTGCACATCACCCTGGGCAGCGTCGAGCCGCGGTTGGCCGCGCAGCTGCAGCCACAGGCACACGTGCACTGGGCCGAGCACGTGCCGTGGATCGGAGCGATCCAGGACGGCTTGCCGCGTCAGGAAGCGTCCGGTTCCTCGTAACGGATGCCGACGACGGCGTACGAGCGTCGCCCTCCCGGAATCTCGATCGTGACCTCGTCGTCGACGCGCTTGCCCAGCAGTGCGCGCGCGAGCGGCGAATCCATGCTGACGTAACGCCGTGCCGGATCGAGTTCGTCCGGCCCGACGATGCGAAACTCGGTTGCGCTGCCGTCGTCGTCCTCCACCTGCACCCACGCGCCGAAGAAGATGCGGCCGCGATCGTCCGGTGGCCGCGTCACGACGATCATGCCCTCGAGCCGCTTGCGCAGGAAACGCACCCGGCGGTCGATTTCGCGCAGTTGCCGTTTGCCGTAGATGTATTCCGCATTTTCGGAGCGGTCACCCTGCGCTGCCGCCTCCTGCACCGCCCTGGTGACCTGCGGACGCAGGACGCGCCACAGCTCGTCGAGTTCGGCGCGCAGCCGGCGCTCGCCCTCGGCGGTCGAATACTTGGAGCCGGGAGTGGCGGGAATTCGGTAGCGGGTCATGTTTTCAGCAGGCGGGCGCCGGGCGCCGGAATAGTGTGCACGCGCTCACGGAAAAGGCAGGGTCCGGGCAGTAGCTTGCCTTCCATGGCCATCAAGTTCTATGCGCATTTCCTGGTCGAGCAGCCGCAACCGCGCGGGCTCGAGGAATTTCGTGGCGTCGTCGAGCTGGACGGCCAGCCGCGCCCCAACAAGGGCATGAAGGAAGCGACCCGGATCATCGCGCGCAACTTCGGCCGCTCGCAACAGGACGTCAAGGTCCTGCAGTGGGCGAGGCTGCACTGAGCTTCACGCCGCAACGGTTCCCCTGGCGGACTTTTCCCTTCCCTTCGACCAAAGTCCGCCGACTCCAGCCCCGGGCCCAAAACCCGGGGCTTTTTTTTCGTCCAGCCCGTTTTCCTGGCCGCCAACCGCCGTGCTAGCCTCGCGCGCTGCGCAACGGACGACTTGAACCCGGAACCAGAATGGACTCGGCTTGGATAAGGCGTGCCGCCGGCTGCGTTGTCGCGGGCCTGTCGCTGTGGCTGCTGGTCGCGCAACAGGCCGACGCCTCGCGTCGCTTCACTGAACTCGGGGCAGGGCGCGGCCTCGACGTCAACGTCGCGGTCTCCCTGCTCATCGATCGCGACGGACTGCTCTGGGTCGGCTCGCGCGAGGGTCTGTTCCGCTACGACGGCTACCAGGCGACGCCGTTCCTGCCCGACCCCGACCACGCGGGCGGTATGAGCGACCTGGACGTGCGCTCGTTGTACGAGGCCGACGACGGTGCATTGTGGGTGTCGACCAACACGGGCGGCCTCAATCGTCGCGACCCGCACACGGGCAAGTTCACGCAGTTTCATCACGACTCGAAAGATCCGCGCTCGCTGAGCGACGAGAGCACCTACGGTGTCGCTGAAGACGCCGACGGCCGCATCTGGGTAGGCACCCAGCACGGGCTCAACCGGCTCGACGCGGACGGGCGCAGCTTCGCGCGCTATTTCCACGCGAGCGGCAACGCCTCGAGCCTCGCCCAGAACTGGGTTTATGCGCTGCATCGGGGGGCGTCGCGGCGGTTGTGGATTGGCACGGTCGGCGGCGGCATCGACCGCTGGGACGGCGCGAGCGGCGGCTTCGAGCATTTCCCGCTCGCGCAGTTGACCGGCGGCTCGCGCGAACTCGACGACGTGTTCGCAATTCACGAGACGGCGGATGGCCGGGTGTGGGCCGGTACCCGTGCCGGGCTGGTCATCCTCGACCCTGCCAGCCGCAAGGCCCGGCGCGTCGACATGGCCAACGATGCCGGCGCGCAGCCGCTGATCACCGCGATGCATGCCGATCGCTACGGACGCCTGTGGCTCGCCACGCTGGCGCACGGTGTGCTGATCGTCGACCTCGCGACCGGGGAGTGGCAGCGCGCGCATCCGGGCAGCGTCGGCGCCCCCGGCAACCTGCCGGCACAGCCGCAACTGAGCATCGTGACCAGCGACCAGCTGCTGTTCGTCGGGACCTGGGGCAGCGGCGTCTTCCGCGCGCCGCTCGACGAGCCGGAATTCCGGTTGCTGACGCCCGGCAGCGATGGCGGTGGACTGCGCGACAAGAACATCACGGCGGTGCTCGGCCGGGTGACGGCAGGGCAACCCTGGGTCGGCAGCTTCGGTGGTGGCCCGCAACTCGTGGACGTCGTGGCCGGTTCCGCCTTCCCGACCGGCGGCTCGGCGGACGATTCGATCCGGCAGGCGGGCGTGCTGAGCTTCGCCGTGACGCGGGACGGCTCCCGGTTTGCAGGGTCGACGGCGGGCGTCTACAGGTTTGCCGACGACGGCAGCAACCTGGGCCTTGAGGCGTTCGACGAAAATCGCGCTGACAGCATTGGCCAGGGTTACGTCGGCGCGTTGCTGCCGGCCGGTGCCGACGGGCTCTGGGTCGGTGTCGGCGGCAGCGGCTTGTTCCTGCGCGACTCCGCCAGCGGCCGCTATCGCGCGTTCCGGCACGATCCGGACGTGCCGGACTCGTTGAGCGGCGACTACGTCACCGCCCTGGCTCCGGGAAGGAGCGGCTACCTCTGGGTCGGCACGCGCTCGGACGGCCTGAATTTCTGCCGCATCGAGCCGTGGTCCTGCGAGCGTTTCGACGGTCGCAGCGGCGGCGAGCGCAATTTGCGGCACTATCACGTGACGGCGTTGCGCCGCGACCGTGCCGGCGGGCTCTGGGTGGCCACCGACGGCGGCGGCCTGCACCATGCACTCGTCGACGCTGCTGGCCGCGTCACCCGTTTCGAACACTGGGGCGTCGAGCGCGGCTTGCTGAATGACGGGATCATGGCCGTCGAGGAAGACGACGACGGCTCGCTCTGGCTCAGCACGCGCCACGGGCTATCGCGCTTCGATCCGGCCACGGGCCGCGTCGTGAACCACGTCCCCCAGTCCGGCCTGCCGGTGAGTCACTTCAACACGGGGGCATCCGCGGCCGACACGGGCTTCGTGTATTTCGGTTCGGTGGACGGCCTGGTCAGCATTCCAAAGGCCACGCCGCTGCGGGTTCGCCCACCGTCGCCGGTGCGCATCACCGGCATTGAACGGCTCGCGCGCGGTGCCAGCCAGCCGCTGCCGCCCGGGGAACTGCGCGGCGGCTTCGAGAAGAACATCGACGATGGGCTCGCCGTGGAATTCGCAGTGCTCGACTTCGCCGAGACCCGGCACGACTACGCGTATCGCCTGCATCCGCAGGATGAATGGACGTCGCTCGGCCGGCGCCGGCAGGTGACCTTCTTCGGTCTCGCCCCGGGGCACTACCAGTTCGAGGTCCGCGGCCGCGATGCATTCGGGCAGTGGAATACGAGCCCGTCGTTCGCGTTCGACGTCGTGCCGCCGTTCTGGATGACCCTCTGGTTCCGGGCCCTGGCATTGACTGCATTCGTGCTGCTGCTGCTGGGCTGGCACCTCGTCCGGCTGCGGGCGCTGCGGCGGCGAAACGCCGTGCTGGAGCAACTCGAGGGGCAACGCGAGCAGGCGCTGGCGCGTGCGCACCGCAGCCAGGCGGAACTCGAGGAGGCCTACGCCGGCCTGCGGCAACTGACCGGTCGCCTCGAATCGGCAAAGGAAGACGAACGCAGCCGCATCTCGCGCGAACTGCACGACGAGTTCGGGCAGACGCTCACGGCCGCCAAGATCAACCTGCAGCTGTTGCGCGCGACCGCGTCGGACGCCACCGTGGCGCGACGCCTGCAGGACTCGGTGGCCATGGTGGACGGCATGATCCGGCAGGCGCGCGACATCGCCCGCGGCTTGCGACCCCCGCTGCTCGACGAAGCCGGGCTGGTGCCCGCGCTCGATCATCATCTCAAGTCCCTGGCCGAACGGTCCGGCGTGCTCATCGAACTCGACGCGACGCCCGACGTGGCGGGCGCACCCGGCGGCCTCAACACGACCGTGTTCCGCGTGGTCCAGGAGGCCGTCAACAACGTGCTGCGGCATGCGCGGGCCGCGCGGATTCGCGTGGTGCTGCGCGGCGAACCGGGCGCGTTGCGGCTCGTCATCGAGGATGACGGCGTGGGCTTCGATCCGGAGGTCGTCAGCCAGCGCGTGAAGCGTGGCGAGCACCTCGGCCTGCTCGGAATGACCGAGCGCGTGCGCAGTGCCGGCGGCACGATCGAGTTGATCTCGCGGCCCGGTGCCGGCAGCCGCATCGAGGTCGTCGTGCCCTTTGCGCGGCCCGGCCCGGTCCCGGTCCAGGAGTCGGTGCCGCCGTCATGACCACCACTCGCCGCATCCTGCTGGCCGATGACCATGCCCTCGTGCGGGCAGGCATTCGCGCATTGCTCGAGAACCTGCCCGGCGTCGTCGTCATTGGCGAAACCGGCGACGGGCTCGAGGCCGTCGAGCACGTGCGACGCGATCCGCCCGATGCCGTGCTGCTGGACATCACGCTGCCCGGCCTGAATGGTCTCGACGCGGCCGCGCGCATCGCCAGGCTCGACGTGCCGACCCGCGTGCTGATGCTCTCCATGCACGCGTCCGCGGAGTACGCGGCCCGCGCATTCGCGGCTGGGGCCTCGGGTTACCTGAACAAGGATTCTGCGTTCGACGAGCTGGCGACGGCGCTCGATGAAATCTGCGCGGGGCGGCGCTACCTGTGTCGCGGCATCGATGCCCAGCGGGTGGCGCAGTTCGAGCGGCTTGCCGGCAGCGGGGAGTCCGAACTCGACGGACTCACGCCGCGGCAGCGGCAGATCCTGCAACTGATCGTCGAAGGCCTGGGCACGCGGCAGATGGCCGAGCGCCTCTTTCTCAGCGTCAAGACGATCGAGACTCACCGCGTGCAGATGATGCAGCGACTCGGTATCTTCGACGTGCCGGGCCTGGTGCGCTTTGCGATCCGCAACGGCCTGGTGCCGCCGGAATCGACCTGAAGCATCGCTGCGGCCGCCGTTGCCGGCCCGCCGTGCGAACCTGCCCTGGACGGTCGACCGCAAAATCAGGCATTCCCTGAGAGACATTCGGTGCGCCCAGCGTCAGATTCTGCCGACTTGGTCCATCACCGTCCGTGTCGGTACGGTGACCGGCCAGCGACGGAGACACAGACGTGCCCAACCTTTCCCACTCGTTCGTGCGCTGGCCAGTGGCGCTCGCCACGGCGCTCGCGCTGCTTGGCGGCCCGGCGGCCCACGCCATGAAGTTGAAGCCGCAGAACCTCACGCGGCTCATCGCCGATTCGCAGAGCATCGTCGCCGGCAAGGTCACGCAGGTGACCGACGGCGTCACGTCTAGCGGCATGCCGTACACCGAGATCACGCTCGCCGTGGCCGACAGCGCCAAGGGCGACCTGCGCGGCGGCGCCAAGTTCACGTTCCGGCAGTTCGGGCTGCTCAAGCCGCGCAAGATGCCGAACGGCAGCACGCTGGCAGCAGTGACTCCGGAGGGCTTCCCGAGCTGGAAAGTGGGCGAGCAGGTCGTCGCATTCATGTACAAGCCCGCGTCCCGCACCGGTCTGCAGACCACGGCCGGTCTCGCGCAAGGCAAGTTGAACGTGCTCGACGGCCGCATCCAGAACGAGTTCAACAACCGCGGCCTGTTCGACGGGGTGAAGATCCAGGACGGGCTGCTGAGCGCCAAGGAGCGCGCGATGCTGTCGAGCCAGGGCGCCGTCGACGCGGCAACCTTCGTCGGCCTCGTCGGCCGCGCCGTGACCGGCAACTGGATCGCGACCGGGGAGATGCGCTGATGAAATCCCTCAAATTCAAGGCCGCCGTGGGTCTCATGCTTGCCGGCGGCGCCGTGCAGGCCGCTGGCCCGCTGTACCTGCAGCAAACGAACCCCCCGCGTCCGTACGTCTGGGACATGAGCAAAGGCTCGATCCCCGTCTGGACGGACGGCGGCGGCGCGTTCACTTACGGCGTTGACGGCGTCACGCCGTTCATCACGATCGAGCGCGCGAACGA
>Ga0315287_10008929_pt1 | contig 10142 bp, 6 predicted proteins | sample YL17G11_0_MG_FD_205037 | JGI IMG/M metagenome (GOLD analysis project Ga0315287, IMG submission 205037) | Sediment microbial communities from Yellowstone Lake, YNP, Wyoming, USA - YL17G11_0 | ecosystem: Environmental > Aquatic > Freshwater > Lake > Sediment | place: USA: Wyoming | collected... | reverse complement strand
TGGATCTCGTCCAGCACCCAGGCAAACTTCTGCTGCGTGGTGACGACGATGGATTTCCGCTCATTGAGAAAACGCGGCAGGTCGTCAGCCTTTTTCGCGATGCCCACTACATCCTTAAGGTGGGTGAACTTGTCGATGTCTTCGCGAATGTTCGTGTCGAGCGATTTGCGGTCGGTGAGGATGAAGGTGATGTCGACCAGCTTCTCGTTGGTGCCGGGCTTGAAGAGGCTGTGCAGGCGGTCGGCCAGCCAGCAGATGGAGAGCGTCTTGCCGCTGCCGGCGGAATGGTCGGCCAGATACTTTTTGCCAATGTCGCCCGCCCGAACGAAGTGGGCTGTGATGTCCTCGGCAATTCGCCGCACCAGGCGGCTTTGGTGGTAGCGCGGAAAGATGGTGGAGGCCGGGCGTGCCTGCTTGTCGGCCTCTGCTTCGCGTTCGGTCACCCGCACGAGGAAGAACGACAGCGCCTCCAGCAATTGGTCCTGCGACAGCACTTCATGGTAAAGGAATTCAACCGGATACTCGTGGGCATTCTTGGGCGTGTTGGTCAGCCCCATGTTGTGCCAGCGGAAATTCTCTTGCTTGCGCGGGTCGGTGGCGGCCATCGCGTCACTTGTGTCGGCGGCGAGGTAGAGGAAAGGGTGCTGGAATATCTTGTGCGCATGGTCGCGCTTGGTAAACTGCGACACCGCATCGTGCACGTTCTGGTTGGCCTCGTGCTTCAGCTCCAGCGCTACGATGGGTAGGCCGTTGAGGTAGAAGACAAAGTCAATTTCGTGATTCGCGTCGCCGAAGTAGAAGTGCGGGCGGAAGGTGATGTGGTTTTCGGCGTACTTGGCAGCGGCGGTGCTCGCGGCAGATCGCGGCTTGGGATAGAAGAGCCGGAACTCCAGTCCGCGCACTTTGAGTCCCTGCCGGAAGAGCATCCATAGCGGCGTGTGCTCCAGCTCTTTGCGCAGCGCCTTGAAGACTTCCTCCCGCGCGTCTGTACCGTAATCGTCCGCCAGCTTCTTCAGCGTGTCGGATTGACTGGCTTTCAGGAAGGACCAGAGCTGGTCTTCGGCGATGAAATGCTCGGCGTCCGTGATGTCGGACTGTTCCAGCACGGCGTACGCGTGCTCGCGGACGAGGTAGTCCTCGATATGCTTCTGGAACGTTATTTCCGGGGGCTTCTTCTTCATGATGTAGGAGCGTCAAGTTTCAGTCGGGCGCGGGCCAGTGCAACGGCTTGGTGGAGTTTGCGTTCCATTTCCTGTTTCGGCAGGGCCTCGGTCCAATAGCTTGACACCTGGATGCCGCTGCGCTCCAGATTGAGCAGTTCGATGGTTTCCTGACGTTTTCCCGCGCAGAGGATCAGGCCGATGGGGGCTTTCTCGCCCGGCTTGCGCTCATAGCGGTTCAACCATCCGAGGTAGAGCTCCATTTGGCCCTTGTCGCCGGGCTTGAAGTCCTCCAACTTCAGTTCCACCGCCACCAGCCGCTGCAAGTGCCGGTGATAGAAGAGCAGATCCAGATAGTGATCCACCCCGTCCACCGTCACCCGCTTCTGACGCTCCAGAAACGCAAAACCCACGCCCAGCTCAAGGATGAAGGCCTCCATCTCACGGAGGATCGCAGCCTCCAGATCTTTCTCGGCGTAGGTGTCTTTCAACCCCAGGAAATCGAGGAAATAGGGATCGCGGAACACCATGTCGGGCGTCAACGTATCCCCTTCTCGCAGAGCCTTCAGCTCCATGGCTGCCAGCTTGGCAGGCTTCCTGGACAGGGCCGTGCGCTCGAACAGCATCCCGCCGATTTTCTTCTCCAGCGTGCGGGTGCTCCAGCGCTCGATGCGGCACATCTCAGCGTAGAAATCGCGCTTCAGCGGGTCTTCGAGGTACATCAGCGATTTGAAATGCGTCCACGTCAATTGTCTCCGCAGTGCGGAGACAATTGAAACTTCGGGAAAGGCCTCGGCAAAGCGGACCATGTGATGCAGCGATTTGGTGGAAAACCCTCTGCCAAACTCCTGCTCCAATTGTCTCCCCACTGCGGAGACAATTTGCTCGCCATACTCGGCGCGCGTTTCGTGAAGGATGTGGGTGCGGATGCGAGAGCCGATGTGCCAATACAGCAATGTCAAGGCGTCATTCACCGCGCGAGCCACCTGCTCTCGCGCCGCTGCGATCATGTGTCGCAGGTCTGCCAGCAAGGGGTCAGCCGCGACGCGCTTGGGCGTGGGCTTGGCGGAAGCGATGCGGTTGAGAGAGGTTTTGGGTGGTTTGGTACTCATACGGTGGGTGCTTGATGGATCGGTTCTTGGGTGAGATGGCCAGTGCGACCTTTGATGCCCTGCACCTCCGCCTCGGTGATGCGCCGCTGGCCGGTGACGCATTCGTGGATCAGGGATTTGCGGTAGGCGGTGAGGGTGGCGATTTGGGTTTCGATGGCGCTGACAGTGTCGTTCACTTCGCCGAGCTTCTTTTCGAGGTAGGCGCAGATCGCCTCTTGTTCAGTCAATCTTGGCAAGGGGATTGGGAACTCGCCGACCTTGGTCGCGTTTGTGCAGGCGAGGTTCGTTGTCTTCTTGCCCGTCGCCTCAAAGTAATCACGCCCATACTTGGCGGCAGTAACATACGCGAGGAACATGGGCTTCAATTTGTGAAGAAAGCAGCGCACGGCGAAGATGTGGTTTTGGTGGAGGCAACCCGGAATCTCGCCCTTCCACACATAGCCACGGCCAAGCTTGTCGAGGTCACCACCTTCGGTCATCAACACATCGTCAGGACGAAGTTCAACACCCTTTGCCACACTGGCCGGGAGTTCGATCACGGAAACATCCGCCAAGTCGAGGTGGCCATCTTGCACGTTGCCGACACGCAAATAAGGCCGCTCGATGAGCGAGCCTTCGTATTGTTTGCCGAGGGTAAGGCCGCCCTGAATTGCAGCGATGCGTTTTAGACAAACGAGATTCCAACCTCGCGGAATCTGTTCCATCCACGCGCTGCCCGTAGATTCCAGCGTGACGCCCTCTGAGATGCCCCGGGTGACGGCGCGTTGGATGATGGATTTGCGGAGAGCGTCAAGCGTCTCGAGTTGCCGGCGTTTGGCGGTCACCGCCGCGTCAATCGCCGCGCAACTCGCATCCAGATACGCCGCGATGCGCTGTTGCTCCGGCAGTGGGGGGAGGAACACGCGAAATGACTGGAAGTCTTTGTCGTCAACTGCCGGATAGCCGACGCCCTTGGCTGAGGCCTCGAAGTACTGTCGTGCCCCATCCGCGAGGAGAGAATAGTAGGCAAACTTGGGAGAAAGCTTGTGTGTGGTCGGTCGGACAACATTGAAGCCAGTTGAGCAAACCAGATCGTCCGGTGCACTTTCAATGAATGCCACAGCCTGCAAGTTCGGCCTAACGGATGAAATCGCAGTGCAATTCGTCGCTATCCGCCGCCGTGCTCGCGACGGAGCGTCTTCGTAGCGTAGCCGCTCAATCGCGTTTGGATCGACAATGCCGTGGTAGTTCACATTCGAGATTTCGAGGTAGTCTAACTCGTAGTCCGCGTTGGTGTCGGCGGGGAGCGCCGACGCGTTGATGGCTGACACATCCTTGAGTCTATCGCTCGTCCAGTCTTTGGGGATGGGGCTTATCATCTCGCCAACCCCTCCAACATCCCCTCCGCCTCTTTCTCCAACTTCCAGAACTCCGCCAACAAATCCCCCGCGGGTGTAGGCGGTTGATAGCGGTAGAAGTATTTGTTCGGCAAAATCTCGTACCCCAGAATCGCCTTCCCTTCCTTCTGCGTCTCCTCCCAGCGAATGATCGGCTTGGCGATTTCCCGTTTTAGAAAGGCTGCGATGTCCTCGCCGTGCGGGATGTATTCGTCATCCTGCACGTAGTGTCGGTGCGTCCATTCGACAGAGAGCGTTTCGTCGGCATCGGACATGGCTTCCTTGAACTTCCTGGCGGCGTTATCCTTCGCTTTCACGGTGAACTCGACGATTTTCTCCTTGCCCTTCTCCTTCACCCGCACGCGGAAGCTCAGGTCGCTCTCGTGGAAGTCCTGCTCCTTTGTCACGTTCGCGGCGGTGAAGGTCTTCTCGTATGGCTCTGTGACGATGGCGGGCTGGTCGTGCTCATCCGTTTGCCAGAAGACGACGTTGACCTTATGGTAGGCGAAGTCCTCGCGCGGGAAAATCTTCACCTGCTCGTCGGAGTAGCCCTTGGCCCAGCCCTTGGTGTAACGCTCCTCGATCCACGCGCGGTGGGCGTCGGTGATGCGGTGGCGTTTGTTGCCAAAGGATTTTGGCTCCTTCTCGAACTGCTGGCGGGAGTCAATGAGCATCACGCGGCCCTTGTGGCCGGCGGGCTTGTCGTTTCGCAGTAACCAGATGTAGGTGAAGATGCCGGTGTTGTAGAACAGTTGGTCGGGCAGCATCACGATCGCATCGAGCCAGTCGTTCTCCAGAATCCAGCGGCGGATTTCGCTCTCGCCTGAGCCGCAGTCGCCATTGGAAAGGGGCGAGCCATTGAAGATGATGGCGATGCGGCTACCACCCTCTTCGGCCGGGACCATCTTCGCAAGCATGGTTTGCAGAAAGAGCAGCGCGCCGTCATTCACGCGCGGCATCCCGGCCTTGTAGCGGGTCAGCTCCAACTTGCGGGCTTCCTTCTCATAGCCGTCCTTGCCTCCCCAGGTAACGCCGAAGGGCGGATTGCTCAACATCCGGTTGAAACGCCATTTCGACTCCGGCCACTGGTCGCCCGGCTCCTTGCTGTTCGGGTCGTGCGGGATGAGTGAATTGCCGAGGTGGACAGTGGCCTGCTGGTCGTTCTTGATGAGCAGGTCGGCTTGACACACGGCATAGTTCGTGGGCGAAAGCTCCTGCCCATGCACGGTGACGTACTTCTCCACCCGTGCCTTTTCCTCTGCTGAGTCGGCCCGCTCCAGCAGGTGCTCCTTCGCCACGGACAACATGCCGCCCGTGCCGCTGGCCGGGTCGTAGATGGAGAGATGCTTCTCCGGGATGGGAATATCCAGCAGCTCCACCATCAGGCGAACGACTTCGCGTGGCGTGAAGTGCTCCCCGGCTTCGTCACCGCTTTGTTCCGAAAAGCGCCTGAGCAATTCCTCGTAGATGTAGCCCATCTCCAGCCCGGAGAGCTGGTCGGGACCGAGCTCGAGTTCCTTGTACTGGTTCAGGATCGGGGCAAGCCGGTTGTTCTTCACCATCAGGCCGATGGTGGCGCGGTAATTGAAGTGTTCGACAATATCGTCAACGTTTTTCGAGAAACCGTTGATGTAGGCCCGGAAGTTCTCTTCCAGCAGCGCGTGGTCCTCTTCATACACCGAGCGGAGCGTCCAGTCGGTGGTGTTGGAGAACGAGCACTGCTTGGGATTCAGCTCAAGTTCCTTGACCAGCTTGGCGAGTTCCTTCTCGGTGAGCTTAGGCCGGCTCTTCAGCACTTCGGCGGATTTGCTGGAGCGCCAGTCAATGAGCACGCATTCCAGCCGACGAATTACGATGATGGGCAGAATAACACTTTGGTACTCGTACGACTTGAACTTGCCGCGCAATCGTTCGGCCGACTTCCAGATGTCGGACGCGAGGTTGTCGAGTTTAGGTTTGTTGAGCGAGAGGGCCATCAAACGTCCTGTCTGTTGTTGAAGTCCGAATGCGAGGGGGTGCTCTTCGGCTACTGGTGTTGATCTCGACGGTCACGCGCTGGTGGCCCCAACGAGCCTGCAGGAAGATCCCATTTCACACTCAAAATCGTTTCCCCGCTCACCTGCGTCAAGTTGGGCTTTCTGATTCTAGCTCGGACCGGTGGAATCTCGGTGTTTGGGCAGGATTTGGCCGGATTCACGACCGCGCGCGGAAACTCCCGCCGGAACCGGCAGCAGATGAGGCTATACCATTGGTCCTTCACATACGAGAAGATTTGCCAGACACTGTCTGGCAAATCGGTCGCACAGCAAACCCCAGAGATTTTCCAGACACTGTCTGAAAAATCCGACATGTGGCATAGGGTCGCAGCGCCAAGTATATCTCTGCCTCCTACCTGCGCAGAGCGTCTCTCTCCATCGGCATCCCGTCTTCACGCAAATTCCATCCGTGCCAGCGTGTGCGGAGCATCGTGGACTTCGCTGAAGTACTATTGGCTGATGAACGACAATTATAGACATGCCCAACGACAATTAGGTTCACTTTACGACGCGCGTCGGCATATTATCGGTAACCTATTGCCTTCTCGCAGATTGCAGAAAGCGGAAGAGCGGCGAAAGGAGGAGGTGGATAGTTGTCGTTACTTGACAAGAGTAATTGTCGTTGATCAATTGGCGCTCCGTCTCTGGCCGTAGTCAAAAAGTACGCCCGGTTAGCCGGGCTACAGGTCGACAGACTCGACGAACGAGGTATCTGCGCTCACTCAACGCGCGTCACGACCATCACGGCCAGCTTCGAAGACGGGGCAAAGCTCGAGGAAATTCAGCAGCTCGTCGGGCACAAGGACCCGAGGAATACGCTGCGGTACAGGAGGGCGAGTCCGAAGGATGCGGTGAATGCGGTGATGAGGATCAATTACTACTAACTCCCGTTCGATACAGATTTTCACCGTCGTGTTTCACCCAATAGGCGTTCACAGCCCTCTTGGGTTCGCTCTCCCGTATCCCCTTGGTGTACTCTGGATGGTAAACGGTCGGCTGCGGGTAGTACACAGGGCAGTCATGTTCAATTGCATAGAGACACATTGCAGCCGAAATGGGCTTGGGACCGAATGGAGCGAATGCAGGCGGATCTGCGACATTTCGCGCCAGCGTGACAATTCGTTCAAATGCTTCCGACATATCCAACGTGTCAACTCTAATATTCTCAAATCGCGCGCCGGGTGGATCCTTCTCCAACTCAAAAACGGACTCCCATGTTCGTCGGAGTATTGCCAATTGAGCGGGGAACGGAACCAGCACTTTTAGTTTCAAGTCTGGATTGTCGCCAAGGAACCGCCTCAGGCTCTCAACAAGAAAGCCGACGCTCACGATCCACAGTTTATGATCCGCTCCGCTGCCGAGAAAGCCCGGTAGGTGCCTCCAGATCTCACAATCTTCATACAGCGGCCCGTCAGCGGCATATGACTTCGGCGCAGTGTAGGTGAGAACCAGATTGCAGACCGCTTTGTTTTTGGCAAACTCGCGCAGAATTGGGAAGTAGAATCTCTTCGGCAGTGAAGTAATATCAAGTACTATCGATTGCTCTTGGGCAATGACTTCCTTGGCAAATCCTTGTATTCGAAAAAGCTCTTCCAGTATCGAGAACTCGGAAATGCTGTCAGGTCTGCCACCATTGCCACGAAACTCAGCCATCCGCGCGTCAAGTGCTGCCGTTGTTCTGTTGCTGAACTTGTTGGGCTGCCTATCATTGACTTGAGCGAGCGACTCCCTTTCGAGAACGCCCAAAGCCCGCAGCAAATTCCTTGCGCAAAGCGATCTCTCCTCAGTCCCCAGAGCACCCACAAAATGCCATGACTTTGGTGTACTCAAAGAAAGAACCCACTCCAAATCTCCCCATGGTCGATAGCTCATGCTCCAATATCCCCAAAGAGGTCGAGTTGCTGGGACTTGTCGGTTTCAACCTCAATCGGCCTCCTCGGCGCAGTATACTCAGCAAGAATCACCTCCGCCTTTTCCGCCAAATCAAACAGTGTTGTCATTCTTCTGTAGTAGGGCTCTTTTGTGCGTGCCTCGGGCAGCTGATAACGCGGACAGAGAATAGGGTTGAGGTGGAACTTGTGCCGCTCGACTTCGGCTTTCGTTTTTGATGCATGGGGGAATTCGAAGAGCACGCCATACCCGATGGCATCTTTGAGAAACTCAAGCAACTGAACTGTAGCCTTGTCCACAGAGGAATACTCCGAGCCCGCAATCGAAATCCCATTTCCACCGGGATAGCTCATGCTCAGATCGCCGGTCATCTCCCGATTCAACCACTTCCCGAACTCCTCAACAAAGCGCTGGCGCATATCACCACTCGGCTCTTCCGGCAGTTTCTTGTACCATTCATTGCTTGCGAACAGAATTCCCTCTGCTTGTGTTTTGTAGGGTATTTCCGCACCAGAAAGGAGATCAATTTGCCTTTCTTTCGGAATGCTAGCTTGGCTCTTCAAAAAACCGTCCCACACTCTGTGGCAAATATGCAGGAACACAGTGATATTGCCGCCACTCAACGAAACGATGTCTTTGTATCCCCACCACATGAAGCGCTGTTGACATCGTGTGGTCAACTGCAAAACGGCTTGATCAAGCCGTTCCTTTCTCCACCATTCTCGAGTGCGCCATGGTGCGCTCTCCGGCGGTGGGTCTTCTCTATGCTGCCGACTCTTGCCGCCGCCGCCCGTTTGTCTTCCCCACGCGGCTGCGAGTACTGCATCCAGCATTCCGTGGTGCCCAGTACGGAAGAGTGCCCGGAGAAATCTCCGCCACTCATCGCTCCATTCGCCTCTATCACGAGTTGGGTCCAAGCCCAATGCTCGATCTATCTTCTCATCACTCGCCTCTATGCTGAGCTCTCTGAGCCTTTGCTCGGCGTTGGGGGATTTTCCAAACGCGGTTTCAGCAAGTCCCTCCGGTACCTTCTGATTCTCCTTGCCATAATAGAACCCGACCCGCTTCTGAAAGGCGTCTTTCGCGAAAGCATCGAATACCGAATTCTTCCTCTCCCCGAGTGCAAAAAGATCCATATCCATATCGATTCGCAAATAATCTCGTCTAGCTTCTAGTCGCGCGTCACTTCCCCAAACATTCAGAAACTCGGGTCTATCCCAACCATACCTCCGCGTCCCAGCGCGGTAGGCTACGCGGGAGTCGCGGTTTGCAAAAGCCCGATTCAGTATACGCCTGAATCCAAGAAGGATGGCACGTGATCTTTTGGTAAATGCTCGGTGGAGTTCTTCAATCTGATCGACTCGAATCAGAACAGGTACGCCCTCCTCTATCACTCCACTTTGTCGCAGGCACTCTGCTGTTCGGGCGATGGGTTCCCCAAGGCTTGTTTTGGATTGTCGGATTTCAGAAGGGGCATCTTTCTCGGTGAGGTTCCCACCAACCCACATTCGATAAACTCCAATCCGTTTTGAGATAATGCTCCTTAGCTCGTCGAAATTTGCCGCACCAGACAGGGATCCAAACCAGCAGTCTTGCTCACGAAGGTTGTCAACGAATTGCGGCAACTTCGCGAGGTCAACAAGCGAATCGAAGACGGCGGGATTCTCTCCAACCGTCTGGATCGTTTTAAGCAGATCATCAACAACCCAGAAGTTAAAGAAATCCGCAAAGTAGAGGGGGAGCTCGCGTTCGTCCGCCTCCTCTCCTCTGCCAAGTGTAACCTGCACAACTTCCGTAATAGCACTCCGAGTAAGGTTTACACCTGCCGAAATAAACCTACGCATGCTGGGATCAACGGGGAAGTCTTCACCAACCGTTGCGTATGCTATTCTCGTTTCCGGCTTAAGCAAGTTCAGTATCATAGTCTTGCCACAACCTTGTGGGCCGCTGAGCACAACATTTGCATCCTGAAACACCGGATTGATGGCGCTGAGCAGCGGCTTGGAACTGAAAAGCTTGACGAAGCTTTCCGGTTTCGTATCATCGGCAAAATAGAGTTGTTGGAATGGATTGACTGTGTAATTCATATCGGCACTCGATCGACACGGGGGAAAATCGGACTCCAGCTTCCTGTTGCGGGCCTATTGTGTATCATTGGCAGGGAGTTGTTCGGCGTGTTTGTGTTTAGCACAAGTGAGCATCCTGTATTCAAGAAGCCAAACACTTCCATTGCCTCTTGCCCTGCCGACACCATTGGGTGGCATCGATTGGCAAGCTCCTCGACATCGCGAGAAATACTCCATCCATCGGCACCCCCTCTCTCGCTACCGAGCGAATCGTCGGCTGTGAGCTGAATGATTGGCGCTATTGTCAACTTAGGGGTAACTCTTGTCGCCTCTTGCTCGCGAAACCTCCTCAACCCCTTCGGGCAAACGAAGAGGGGGACGAATAGGACAGGTATACCCAAGTTCTCTGCGGCCCAAAACACCGAAGCGCAACACTGGTTCCCTGAACCGACAAAATCTTCGAGAAGCACGATCCTTCTGAGATTCTTCCTTGCGATGTACT
>Ga0315287_10008928_pt1 | contig 10142 bp, 7 predicted proteins | sample YL17G11_0_MG_FD_205037 | JGI IMG/M metagenome (GOLD analysis project Ga0315287, IMG submission 205037) | Sediment microbial communities from Yellowstone Lake, YNP, Wyoming, USA - YL17G11_0 | ecosystem: Environmental > Aquatic > Freshwater > Lake > Sediment | place: USA: Wyoming | collected... | reverse complement strand
GTATCTCGATTCTCTCGAGAAATAATCCCCTGCCCTTTCTCGAGCCGACTATTTCTTCCTCGAATCCTTGTATTTCATGATTGCTCCCGCAATGGCGCGGGCAAGGGTGTCCCTGTATCTCTCCCGTGCAAGCTGGGACGCGTCCCTGGGACTTGATATATAACCGCAGCTGATGAGCACTGAAGGCATGGCAGCGCGTTTCAAAAGATACACAGGCGCAGGAGTAATTGGCCCCACCCGGATGGATCCGGAACGATCCATTTCCTCCAGAACGGCATTTGCCAGGACAAGGCTGTCCCGTTGATAAGGAATGTAGGCGAAAGCCAGCGGGAAGATGCCGCCTGCTTTTTTCGCACCCTGCGACCCAGGATCTACAGACTCGGACGCAAGGAAGATTTCCACACCTTCCAGATTTTCATATTGCGAGGCATTGAGCCGAAGCGCCACAAGGGCGTCTGCGCCGGACGTATTGACCCGCTCGATCTTCTCCTCCAATGTGAGGGCTTCGCCTTTCCCATGCGTGAGCATGACACCAATGCCGGCCTCCTGGTCCAGGATTTTCTTGATCCCTGCGGCAATCTCGTGCGTCAGGACATCCTGGCTGGGACGCAGGGACGTTCCCGGGGAAGCCTTGTCCCATTTGAGCGGTTCCGAGGCTGGATCAATCACAATCTTCATGAATCCTGGGGAGGGCGCGCGGGGTGTTTGGGTCGGCTGCGGCTTGGATATACGCTCCCGTGACACCGGGATGGATGGCGCAAGGGGCGTGGGAGAAGGCGTCGGTTCCTCTTTCTCCTTTATTTTCTTCTCCTCCTGAAAGGTATAAATCTTCCACATTGTGTTCAGAGTTTTAAAGGACGAGAAGGGGATCAGAACCTCTCCTGCGATCAGGCGGACCGGTTCATCCACATTGAGGATCCGCGAATTTACCAGGAGCGTGGTTTTGTCGAGAAACAGGGAATAACTGTCCTGGTCGCGGGTGAAGCGGAGAACGCCAAAGGTGCCGTCCCATTCCGTACTGAGCCTGCTTCCGGATTCACTGAGAAGCCTTGTCAGTTCCTTCAGGGAAATATAGGGCGAATCCTTGACGGACCGCGTCTCGAGCGTGATTTCGCGTCCTTCTTTTGTGGTCAGATTGATTGCTTCCTGAGCGGAGAGATCCCACAGGCAAAGGATCAATAGAAAAAGGAAAGCAGAATTTTTAATAAATGTCATATCTGAATATAGCCCAGAATTTCCCTTTCATACTGCTGATAGGTTTTCTTTCCTTTTTCCAACACGAACACATGAGATCTCTCCGGCGTTTTGATCTGGAGCGATCCCCAGGTGAACTTGAGCTTTGTGATGGCGTTTTTGGGAAAGCTGATGAGCCGGGGCGTTTTCACGAGGAAATCATTCAGCCCGCTGCCATACATCTGGCGCGCCATCATGTCCACTTCTGCCAGGGCTTTCTTTTTTGCCCTGTTGGCTCTGGACTGGGCGATTATGGCGCCGAGCAATCCGAACATGAATCCATAACCGCCGGACGGAATGAGAAATTCGTGGACCTGGGCAAAGATCACAGCCTTGTCCGTGAAAATAAGATCGCCCAAAAGCTGGGTTTTCGCCTGCTGATCGAACGGATCCGTCATTGTCACCCTGTTGATCCTGAAAAGCTCCCTCGGGCTGCCGCCCTGGAGAAGAAACGTCAGTGCTTGTCTTTTCTCCTCCATCCTGGCGCAGGGCACGCAATAAGGGATCTTCTGCGGTCCCAATTTGATGGTCCTCTCCAGGAAACCCATTTTTTTCTGGCAACCTGTGCATTGAGCCATACTTCAGTTCCTTTCCCTATATGATTAGTGAATAACTGTCACTAGTGTGTTACTTGGGATGTATTCTTCGTCAATGAAAAAATTTTTTCACTTTTTTTACTGAATCTTGAGAAAGGATATGACACATGGAATTATACTATTTTCGACTTTGAAATCTGACATAAAATGAAAGGATATAAAAAAGAGAGAAATATGTTTCTCCTTCATAAAAAGATTATCCTTATTCTCCTCTCCTTGGCTGCACTATTCACACCCTTACAATCTTCTTTTGCAGTGGATCTGTCCCTGGGACAAAGCGCGGAACTGAAAGATCCAACAGTGTGGGAAAAATGGCCCTCTGGACTGGCGAGTCCCTCTGCCGGCGCCCTTGTTCAAACATCCGCCGATGGACTTTCATTCTTCATTCCGGAATCCGGAAAAGCCATGATCTGGCGTCAGGCGCTCCGACCCGCGTGGATGGATTTTCACCACCACCTCGCCATCACGTACCATGCCTCCGGAATCTCAAAGACATCCGCATTTCCCCTGGTCAGGCTCCGCACCGGATATGAATCATGGTTTACAGCCCTTTCCTCCAGCGGCGTCCAGGATGACGGACTTGATCATACTGTTGCCATTGATCTGAAGCCCCTCAGCTCCGCTTCCCAGATCGTAGGCATCCAGATCCAGCTGATTTCTAATCCCCTCTCCGGCGCAACATTCGTTCTCTCCCAATGCGATTTCACTGACAATCCGCCCGGGTATGAATATCCACCGCCCCCTGCGCCCGCGCCTGTGAATGTGGGATTTGAGATGAATGTATCCAACGCCGCTCCCTGGCAGGCAAAGCCCGAATGGCTCTCCAACCCATCCCTGGATTATTCCCTGGTGTCAACCGGAGCCTCCCTCCTCCTCACCGTGAATGATCTCGGCAAGGGAATGAAGTGGCTGAATACATCCATCGGCAGCCAGAATACAACAACATATCCTTATGTTCTTATGCATTACCGATGCCGCAACCTCCAGGACAGCGCGTCCAATTATGCCGTGTGGCTTTCCGGCGCTGCGGAATCGCGGCCTTTCTACCAGGACGACCTCCAGGATGACGGGCTCTGGCGCTGGGGATTTGCGCCCATCGGGGCTTCATCCATAAGCCAGATGGCGCTCCAGGTGCAGAATAATTCCTCCAACCCCGCTTTCCTGGAAATCGAATCACTCAGGTTCGTGGATAACGATCCCCGCACGGATCTTTCCTATTTCATCCAGATTGAAGAAGGCTGGGACGATCTTACAAGCGGCACAGCAGGTTTCACATTCGCGAACCTCGAATCCCTTTTCAATGCCCGGGCAGATCAACTCCTCCCGCGCATGGGACTTAATGTGTCCTGGTTCAAAACCGCGCATGTGAACGCAGACAGGATCATTCCCTTTCAAATCAAGACAAATAATCCCAATCTCGTGTGTACAGCTCTTCCCACGATTTCATCCATCGCAGTTCCCATCAATGTATCAGCCTCGGAGATATACCTTGTGCTTGGAGCCTTCCTTCCCGGACGGGAAATTTCCGGATCCGACCTGATCGTGAATAACGTTGATGAAATGGAACGCTTTTACGTGGAGGTGAAATACGCAGGAGGAACCTCAGAGACCTTTTTCCCCCTGGATGTTTTTTCGAAACTACACAGGATGCAAAACAACTCCTTTTCCGCATTCGCAGTCCCTGCGAATCCGGCAAAAATCATAGAAAAAATCATTCTTTACGACATGACAGACGGCGGACTTTTTGCCCTCGCTGGTCTGACGCTGAACACTGCAGGAACAAGGTTTTATCAGGATTCCTTCGCCATTCCGGATCCGGAACAGGCACAGCGCGCCCCACAACCTGCTTCCAAATCCACAAGCGTTCAATTCTCCTCAAATCTATTGACTCTCGAAAACACTTATAACCGCCTGGTCTTCGACCTGTCTTCAGGCTTAAAGTTCAAGGAATGGACAAGTCATTACACAGCTCATAATATCCTGCCTCCGGAAGGAAGCCAGTTTTTTTCCGCAAAGGTGAATGGAACCTGGCACACATCCCGGAATTTCCAAATCCAGAATGTCGAGACCCAAACCGCGGGATCCCAGGTTATGGCTGCCATCCGGATGGCGCTCCCGGGCAATAATTTTGACGTGCTCCTTTCAATCGGAATGGATGAAGCCCCGGAAACCCGGTTCGACCTTGTGTTTAAAAATAACGGAACCACAACCCCGAGCTTCGAACTCCTGTATCCTGACCTCCCCAGACTCACCCTGGGAGCGGATCCTGAAAATATCCTATATGCATATCCGCAACTCACGTTTCTCTGCGGCAATGATCCTGTAACCATAGAGGAGAGTTATTCCGGCGACTTCCCCATGCAATTCATGGATCTCTATGATCCAAACGAGGGCTGGGGTATTTATCTTCTTGTGAAGGATCTGGAGCTGATTGACAAATCCTTCCGCCTGGAGAAACATTCAGATTCAGCCGGGCTTATGGTGCGATATCCCACTCTCGCGAGCACAGGCCTTCCCCCCGGAGAAACGATGGAACTTGCGCCTTTGTGCCTGGGGCTTCACTCCGGAGACTGGCATGAGGCAATGAAAGCCTATCAAAACTGGGTGCAATCCTGGTATGCCCCGCGATCCCCGCGCCAATCATGGTTCAATGAAATCTACGCCTGCAGACGGGATTACCCCATCTCCGGCTCAGGGTACCTTCTCGACCGCATTACAAACTCCTATACATTCGACAGGGAAATCGAAAACGCGGACAGGTATCTCGGCAGGCCGGACCTGATAGATATTTCCAGCTGGGCATGGTCTTCGTCTTCCGGCCGCGTGGGAGATTACAGGATATACCAGCTCGGGGGGCTTGATAATTTCCGTTCGGGTATTTCTTATTCCCGCTCGCACGGCGCCCCTGTGGGGCTTTATATCGAAGGATACAATATCGATGATCGTTCGGATGTTTTCGCAGCGCACGGAGAGGAATGGAAACTCCTCAACTCCCTCGGACAAGAGATCCGCAACGATGTTCACGAGGTTGTTATGTGCCCCCATGTATCCTCCTGGCAGGAGCACATGCATCAGCTTTATAAGGATGTGGTGAGCGAGACCGGCGCAGATTCCATGTACCTTGACGTTTTTGGAATGGCTTTTGCCGGAAGGGCGTGTTTTCGCCCGGATCATGGGCATCGAGTCGGGGAAAAGCCCCTGCGCGGGGAATTTCACATGACCCGGAGAATCCGCGAGGGACTTAATGAAGCCAGACCCGGCATTCCCCTTTATACGGAATACACCCCTGTGGATTTCACGAGCCAGGTTCAGGACGGTTCCTTCTCCTATACCATCTGGTACGGGGATAATGAGAAACGTCCCACGGAAACAAACCTGTTCCGTTTCTGCTTCCCGGATTTTAAACAGATCGAGCTGGTGAACGGACTTTTTTTCGCCATGAATTGGACTGAGGAAGGGCTGAAGAAGGCATTCTTCAACGGTGAAGGCATCTGGGTCAAGGGAGACATCGCATCCTGGTATGATGCCTCCACAGTCAACTTTTATATCAAGTCGCACGAACTGTTCCAGGATCACAGGGACGCCCTGACAAGCGGCACGGTCGAGCCTTTTATTCCAACCCTGACCGGCAATGTTTATGCCCACCTTTTTGAAAAAGGCGACAAACAAATCCTCATGTTCTACAATGCCAACTATAGAAGCGTGTCCTCCGATCTTGCAAAAATCGGTTCCGTTTCCAATGTCCATGTTGTGGATCTCTGGGGAGAGACATTATTGGATACAGTTTCATCCTCATCCGATTACACGATACATGGCCCTCTTCTTCCGCGTGACATCGGATGCGTAGGGATCTTTAAAAAATTGTTCGATGCCTCTTGTGCGGATGGGCAACTTACCATCATGAGAGGGACGAACTCCGAAGACACCCAAATCGTTATTGTGGGTGTGGATGGACGCCAACGGCGGGATATCACTCTTCCCGATCCATCAGGAACATATTCCCTCGATCTGAAGACGATGTTCAATCCCCTGCCGCAAAAACTCCTCGTCAAAATCATGAATAACGGGACTGTTCTGGATGAAGTGATCTTGAGCGATGTGAACAACCTCCCTGTCTCGCGCATTGTGTCCTGGAATCTTTATTAATGACACTCACATTGGGGTTTGACCCCAAGATTCCCTTAGGAAATCAGGGAAAATATATGTAATTTCCCGATTCTTTATTTCATGAGTTCCAGAGTTCCAGATTCGAAAAGTATTCTTTCGGAAGAAAAAAATTGTGAAAGTTTATTGGTATTAGCTTGGTAGATTGACCCCAAATAATCCCGCCTGCGTCGGGACAAGTCTGCGAAATCCTCCTACGGCGGACAAGTCTGTGGATGAAAAATGTCTTTCGGTCCGTCTTCAAGCTTTTCCAATGCTCCTGGGAAATTGCCGTGAATTTCTGTAAAACCGAAGAGTCCGACCTCCGTTACTTTGATATTCATCTCGGTTGCCTGGGTCGAAGACTCCGCCGATCTATCAGCTTTGAGAGTGGAGTATTCTGGCGCTTTTGAAGGTCGTGCTCGATTCATTTGTTGGACATTCTCATCTACTTCATCAGAAATGAGAGCTGCTGGCGCCGAGGCAAATCGACTTCCTCGGACAGCCTGCCGTTGCTGAACGGTATTTTGAACTTCTTTGCCCGAAGACCGCTAAGGGCCCCATCATCAAGGCTGCCGGTCAATGCATCTGGCAGATTCATTCTGTGAACGCCCAGACGCTTCTCTGCAATGGCGGTGTATTCCTCCGATATGTCACTGATAATGGAAAATCTCTCGTTATTGTAAGCAGCGACGGCGCTCGTGCCAGCGCCACTCATCAGATCGACGACGAGATCTCCCCTGGCAGTTCCCATTAGGATAATCCTCTCGATGACGGCGACAGGTTTCTGCGACGGGTGCCCAGTCTGCTCATTTCTTCCGACGAACCCGCAAAGCAATGCCTCTTCGATTACGCTCGGTGGTCCCGGGATGAAACGGAGCTTGCCTTGCTTGAGCTTTTGAAGTTGCACCTCGTTCAGGAAGTTCTCGACGTGCATCTTGGCGTCTGGTTTTGACAAATGGAGGCAAGTCATTTGGGCTGAGCGCCATCCTCGAATCATCGAAGGTGAGTTCTTGTAGAACCATGTGACCCAGCACCGAAGGGAAAGCGGTTCGGGTATCTTGTCCACAAAGTGAGCAATGATCTCAGGAAAACCCCAGAAGAAAAGGTGCTCTGAAAAAGGCTCCAGAGATTTGAGAACGTTTACGATATATTGCTGGTAGTCGTCTCTTTCGCCACCGACACCTTTGTTAAACCACGGATCGAACACAGTGGTCTGGGCCTTGATTCCGAGCAGGGTCAAGAGCCGGGCGGACACATGTACGTCCAAGGGCGGTAGAATGACTACACCCTGATCCGATAGTGCGGCCTCGATCTTCTCCCGGGTTTCCACAAGAATCCTGTGCAGTCGCTCACCATTGTTCTTCATGTCTCACACCTCATTATACTTCCGTCCTCCAAGATAGTATACCCGAAATAGGACAGAAGAAAGTGAAATACCTCTCTTTTCTCCGGCTCAGTAGAAAACTGGACAATGGCATAGACGTTCAGCTTGCCAGTGGTCGTGTCCCAGTAGTTCTTCTTGGTGACCTGGTGCCGACCACAAAGTGCTTGCCACTGCTCTGGGTCCTTGGGGTCGGCATCTGGATTGACAGAATGGGGGTTCTTGTGATCTGGAGTCAGCTTCACCCGTCCTCCTCCCACCGGGTCATTCTCTCCGTCCTTCAGTCCGCAGACCATACCGCCTTCGTTCCACTCGCAGGCGTAGCCCGCTTTTTCGAGCACGGCCATCCATGTGGCGTCCGTTGGCCGAACGCGTTTGCCGGTACCGGCCCGTTTCCGCTTGTGAGGCATCAAGTACTCCTGGACTTTCAGGTCACCCCGGTTCCGCCAAGACAGAATCGTGTATCCGTCATCCGTGCGGAGTTCGGACAACCGCTGGTGCCAGTTCTCGGGTTGGCGTCCAGAGTCAGGGTCTGTTGCGGCCTTGATGATGTGCTCTCGCGTGAGGACTTTGCCCTGGTTGTCGAGGAAGATCGCCTCGATTCTCTTCTTGACGCTCTTCTGTCGATATGGCCCTTTCGGTTTTCCGTAGACCTTTCGGGTGTTCCTGCCTCCCATTCACGTTTCCTTTCTCCTGTTTTCACGCCCAACGATTAAGAGTTTTTGTGTTACGCTTTTAAGGCGTAACATAAGAACTCTGTTTTCCTAAACCGCTTTTGTTTTGAAATTTACCAATAAATCATCTCAAGACAATAGGAAACTGTGTGGTGATGTGTCAAGATAAGACTGAAAATGTTCAATCCCGCTCGCCAAAGATATTACGAACTAAGTCAAGACAGAAATATATGGTTGCATTATACCATAAATTTCTGTCAACATCCTCTTATACTTTAGTGAGGAGAAATATTTCTCCGTTTATTTCTATCTGGTTAGGAACAGGTGATTCGATCCCGTTCACAGCGACCAAGTCGCTTTGGGATGTCATCTGTTCCTTTCTTTTTTTTGTTTGTCTTCTGGAGATCGGCGCTTGAGGATCGTAATCCCTATAGCGATTCATTTTATTCCCTTTTGGATTCTTTCTTACAATATACCCCTTTTCCTGGTATTTCCGGTCCACTTCAGGATCGAATGGTTTGTTGTGTTTTAACATCCCATAGATGATTCTCAGAATCTTATGCATGCATGCGCCTATAGCCGCCATCCTGTTCATACCTCTATGTAACAATCTTTTATAGAAATCTTTGATGACCGGATTATTCTGGATGGCGTTGAAGGCGACCATGAAGAGGATACGACGCGGTTCCGAACGTCCCTGCTTGCTCATGTGAAATCCGTACGATCCGTCCCCACTCATCTTGTAAACCGGATGCAGTCCAAAAAAACTGGAGAGATGTTTTGCCGAGGGAAAAAGATCAATCGACAGAATCTCAAGCATCAATCCCACCGCGGAATAATCTCCGATCCCGGTAAAGGTCTTCAACAGTTTCACCTCAGGCCACTGTATGGTTTTGATTAGTTTTTTGACCTGCTTATCCGTATCTTTGTCCAATTGGAGAATCTGCTTCACATTCGCGATAATCAATTCTTCCATCTCCTTATCCATTTCTGATGCCACACTCTTCTTTGCATTCTCAATCAGATTCGAAATATTTTCCTTGGGGATGTAAGGAATTCGTTCCAGACCTTTACTTCTAGCCCGAGAAAGACATCTTGCTGTTGGATAGTGCAACAACAACTCATACACCCACTTGGGGAATCCAAACTTGCAATAAACGAGAACTTCCGGATTCGCATTGTAAATCAAACTCTCCAATTGGTTGCCCATCTGATTCTTTTGCTTGGTCAGCATGTTGATAAAGGTCCACTTCTTTCTAAGGGAAAAGTAACGATTCTCAGTCCCATAGATTCCCTTTTCCGGATGATTAAGAATGTATTCCGCAACATTGTAAGCGCTAATCTTATCCGTTTTATTGCGCTTCATGGCTCCCTCGCTGTTGGCTTTAACAGCATAGGGATTTAAGGAGGTTACATGAAGGGGCATTTCCATTTCCAGGTCCCGCAAATAGTGGAACCAGTTGTTTTCATATCCTCCTGTACTCTCAACTCCTGCGTACAATGTGGCATCCGGACGATGCTCGAAAAACGTCTTCAATTTCTCACGAAGGCGTTCCTGACCCTTCCAGGTATCATCCAGCTGAAAACTCTTGTCCACGGGTTGCTTTTGGGCATCCAGAATAACGAAATCAGCATATCCTTTACTCACATCAATTCCCATGTAATAAGATTCCATAACACCCTCCTTGATAAAAAGTATGCCAGGAAACATCAGCCTTGTCAAATGCGGCGTCAAAGCGCCAAGATATTACACGACTTCGTCCTGGCGGAAGGAAGAATCTTTGGCACGGGCTCGAAGCCCAAGGCGGGTTCCTTCTCTTCCGACAGATATTTTTCATGTTATGACTTTGCTTCCGTGTCAATAAAAAGATATACTTTCCTATACAAGGCGGGCGGATAAATTTTATTTTTTATATTTGTCAGCGACTTGCCCAGACAAGGCCGCGTTTCACGATCTCCAAAGCCTCAGGCACGTCGAAATCTTTGACTGTATGCCCAAGGGAGGTGTAAAAAACCCTCCCCTTGCCGTACATCCTCTTCCACACAACAGGCATCACCGCGCCCTTGATCCAGTCAACGCCTTCATATTCCCCGCTGAATGTCGTTGTGGCA
>Ga0315287_10008926_pt1 | contig 10143 bp, 8 predicted proteins | sample YL17G11_0_MG_FD_205037 | JGI IMG/M metagenome (GOLD analysis project Ga0315287, IMG submission 205037) | Sediment microbial communities from Yellowstone Lake, YNP, Wyoming, USA - YL17G11_0 | ecosystem: Environmental > Aquatic > Freshwater > Lake > Sediment | place: USA: Wyoming | collected... | reverse complement strand
CCTGGTACCCCACCAGCAGGACGGTCGTGGCCGGGTCGGGCAGGCGGTGTTCCAGGTGGTGGAGGACCCGTCCTCCGGTGGCCATGCCGGACGCCGAGAGGATGATACACGGACCGTGAACGCGGTTGATGGCCTTCGACTGTTCCGGGGAGCGGGTGAAGGTGAGCCGCTTCGGGGAGAAGGGTTCGATGCCCCGGGCCAGGAGGGCATCCATCTCGGTGTCGTGGTCCTCCCGGTGGGCGCGGTAGATGGGGGTCGCGTCGGTGGCCATCGGCGAGTCGACGAAGACCGGCAGTTCAGGGATGCGCCCGGCCTGCTCGAGCTCACGCAACAGGAAGAGGACCTCCTGGGTCCGGCCGATGGCAAAGGCGGGCATGACGATGGCGCCGCCTCTCGCCACCGAGGCCAGCACCTCGCGCTCGAGTTCACTGGCGGGGGAATCGCTCGGGTGTTCCCGATCGCCGTATGTCGACTCGACGACGAGGAAGTCGGCTTCCGGCGGAGGCTCGGGGTCGGGGAGGATCGGTGCCGCGTAGCGCCCCAGATCGCCGGAGAAGAGCAGCCGGATGGGAGTTCCATCCCCGCCACCCGGCACGGTGAGCAACGCGCATGCGCTCCCGAGGATGTGCCCGGCGCGGCTGAAGCAAAGGGTGAATCCGGGCACGATCTCCCGGGACCTTCCGTAGCGCAGTGTCTTCAGCCGCTCGAGGGCGGCCGCCGCGTCGGCCAGCTCGTAGAGAGGGAGGGCGCTCGGTGCGTGCTTGGAGTACCCCTTCTGGTTGGCATGGCGCGCAGCCTCCTCCTGCAGCTTCGCGGAGTCCGGCAGCATGACCCCGGCGAGGTCGGCGGTGGCCGGCGTGCACCAGACGTTCCCCCGGAATCCGGACCGGACGAGGAGGGGAAGCGCACCCGAGTGGTCGATGTGGGCATGGGTCAGCACGACCGCATCGAGGGAACCGGGGGCCACCGGAAAGGTGGCCCAGTTGCGGAGGCGGAGCTCCTTCTGACCCTGAAACAGGCCGGCGTCGACGAGCACGCGCCGTCCGGCCGCCTCGACGAGGAAGCGGGACCCGGTGACCGTACCGGCGGCGCCGAGGAAGCGGATGGACGCCATGGCGGCGCGATTCTACAATGCGGCGCCTGCGAAGTGGGACGAGAGGCGGAGAGATCATGCGGCGCAAGATCCGGGTGGTGGGCGCGATGATCGAGAAGGACGGCCGCTACCTCATCACCCAGCGCTCACCCACGGCGTCGCTGCCGCTACTCTGGGAGTTTCCGGGCGGGCGCGTCGAGCCCGGGGAGACCGATGAGAGCGCGCTGGCGCGCGAGTTGGAGGAGGAGATGGACATCTCCGTCCGGGTCGGGGAGCGCGTCATCCACGTCGAGCACGCCTACGCGAGCTACGACATCGATTTCTGCGTCTTCCGCTGCGAGATCCGCGCCGGCGCGGTTCACAACACCCGCGTGCACGATCACCGATGGGTCCGTCCCGAGGAGCTGGACCAGTACGAATTCCCCGCCGCCGACGAGAAGACCGTCGCGAAGCTCCTGGGACTTTGACCTCGAGGGCGTGAAGGCCCAGGCCTGAACCTCGGGGGGGGGCGGGGAATAGGAACCGCCCCGGCCAGCGTTGAATCGACGTTTTCACCCCATCGCACGGAGCGAGAGAGACCCATGAGACGAGTGCTGATGCTGTCCCTGGTCGTGGCGACCGCCGTCGTCGTGACGCTGGCCTGCAGTCGCGAAGGGCGTGCCGATGCGGGTACGGGCGCCAAGGCCGCGGCCGAGCACCTCTGGCGCGAACTGCCGGCTGCCGCCCCGGTGGGGGGCACGATCCAGTCGCTGGCTCCCCTCATCAAGCAACTGAAGCCGGCCGTGGTGAACATCTCGACGACCACCGTGACCAAGAGCCACCCCCGCGTGCCGGGATACCCCCGCGCCCCGCAGGGAGGGCCAGGCGCCCCGGGCGGTCCGGGCGGTCCGGGCGGGCCGATGGAGGAGTTCTTCGAACGTTTCCAGGGCCAGCCCAGGGAGATACCGGATTTCCGATCCAACAGCCTCGGCTCCGGCTTCATCATCAACAAGGATGGCTTCATCCTCACGAACAACCACGTGGTCGGCGACGCGACCGAGATCCGCGTGAAGCTCTCCGACGGCCGGGAGTTCGGCGCCCGGGTGGTGGGAAAGGATCCCCCCACCGACGTGGCGCTCATCCAGCTCGAGAAGGCGCCCCACGACCTGCCCACCGTCGCCCTGGGCGACTCGGACGCGCTCGAGCAGGGCGACTTCGTCCTGGCTCTTGGCAACCCGTTCGGCCTCTCCGGGTCGGCCAGCTTCGGCATGGTCTCGGCCAAGGCAAGAACGCTGCAGAATGGCCCCTTCGACGACTTCATCCAGACCGACGCGGCCATCAACCCCGGCAACTCGGGAGGCCCGCTCTTCAACATGAAGGGCGAGGTGGTGGGCATCAACACCGCCATCGTGTCGCCGCAGATCGGCCAGGGCATCGGCTTCGCCGTCCCCATCAGCCTGGCGAAGCAACTCCTCCCGCAGCTCGAGAAGGGGGCCAAGATCGCCCGAGGTTACCTGGGCGTCACCGTGGGCGACCTGACCCCCGAGCTGGCGCGCGGCTTCGGCCTCGGCGAGGGAGTGAAGGGCGCGGTCATCCAGGACGTCATCGCCAGGGCGCCGGCAGGCAAGGCGGGGGTCAAGGCCGGAGACGTCGTGGTGGCCGTGAACGGCAAGCCCGTCGAGGATCGCGGACAGCTCACCCGGACGGTCGCCGCCATTTCCCCGGGGGGAAAGGCCACGCTGACCTTGCTCCGCAAGGGGAAGAAGCAGGAGATCGTCGTCACCGTGGGCACCCGTCCGGACGAGGACGCCCTGTCCCGCGGCGAGGGGCCAGAGGATGGGGAGGTGCACAGCGACGCCGGCAGCGACATGAAGGGCGCCAAGCTCGGGGTGAAGCTCCAGGCCGTCACCCCCGAGATGGCCCGGCAACTGAAGATCGAAGGCGACGGCGGAGTCCTGGTCGCCGAGGTCGCGGCCGACGGCGCGGCGGCGAGGGCCGGCATCCAGCGCGGGGACGTGATCCTCGAGGTGAACCAGGAAGGCGTGACCCGGCCTGAACAGGTCACTGCGGCCGTGGCCAAGGCCAAGCCGGGTGACGTCGTTCTCCTCCGCGTGAAGCGGGGCGCCGCGGCCTCATTCATCCCGGTGAAGATCCCGGAGCCAGAGACCCCCGCCAAGAAGTAGGACTTTGGGGCGTGTAGGTAAAGGTCGGAAAGTTGACCACATCAAGCCTCCGCCGTAGCGTTTGCGGCGGAGGCTTTCTCGTTCATGCCCTGGTTCCGACGAGCGTCCGATGTGGTGGAGGCGGCAGGATCGCACCGGTCGGACCGGCGGGGCGGATCCCGCCTCGACAAGGTCTTCCCCGTCTGGCTGGAGGGGGAGCACGGCTTCGGGATGGGCATCGCCCGCAACATCTCCGAGGGCGGGATGTTCGTCGAGACGGCCACGCCGCACCCCATTGGCTCCCAGGTCCACATCGCGTTCCCGTCGGAGTCGGGCGACATGACCGCGGTGGCGGAGGTGCGCTACGTCTGTCACCTCGTCGGCCGCAAGGCCGGACAGGACGTTCATGCCTCGGTACACGGTATGGGCGTCCGCTTCCTCTACTTCGAGGCGCGTGGCGAGGCCGTCCGGGCCCTTCACTAGTTTCTGCCCGAGCAGGGCGAGCCGACGAGCGGGGTTCGTGTTATCCGACGGGGATGGCCGATCCCTTGGCGGTCGAGACCCGGGGATTGACCCGCCTATTCGACGGCAAGCCCGCCGTCTCCTCCCTCGACCTGCGCGTTCCCGCAGGGGCCTTCTACGGCTTCCTGGGGCCAAACGGCGCCGGGAAGAGCACCACCATGAAGATGCTCACCGGGTTGCTCCGTCCCACCAGCGGGGAGGCCCGGGTCCTGGGCGCCGACCTCTCCCGGGACGGTCTCTCCGTCAAGGGGCGGATCGGCGTCGTCCCGGACGGCCTGGGGCTCTTCGAGCGGCTCTCCGGAAGCGAGATGCTTCGCATCCAGGGGCAGCTCTACGGACTCGACCGGCTCGTCGCGGCGGGGCGAGCCGCCGAGTTGCTAGAGGCCATGGAACTCGCCTCCGAGGGTGGCAAGCTCGTCCAGGATTACAGCCACGGCATGAAGAAGAAGCTGGCGCTGGCCTGCGCGCTCATTCACGGGCCGGAGCTGCTCTTCCTCGACGAGCCGTTCGAGGGAATCGACGCCGTGGCGGTCTCGGGAATCCGGCTGATGCTGCAGGACCTGGTGTCGCGGCGCGCGATGACCATCTTTCTGACCAGCCACGTGCTGGAGGTGGTGGAGCGGCTCGTCACCCACGTGGGCATCATTCACCGGGGACAGCTGGTGGCGCAGGGCACCCTCGACGAGGTCCGCGCCTCCGGCTCGCTCGAGGAGACCTTCATCCGCATGGTCGGTGAGGAGCGGGCGCCAGGACCGGGGCTCTCCTGGCTCGGCGCACGAGGCGACGCCAGGTGAGGAAGGAGCTCCGGGCGCTCGTGGAGTTGCGCGCACGGCTCCTGTGGCGTCGCTTCACCACCCGCGGCGGCATCGCCGAGGGCGTGGCCAGCGTCGTCCTTCTCGCCATCGCGATTCCGGTGGCGATCGCGTTCGCCGTGGCGGTGGGGTTCGGGGCCTTCCAGTCGGTCAAGGCCGGCGGTGGACTCCGAAGCGACGTGGGCGCCGCGGCTATCTTCTTTGGCCTGTGGCAGACGTGGACCGCCGTGAGCCTGACCTTGAACGACCGGGAGGGGCTCGACCTGCACCGGTTTCTCGTCTACCCGATCGCCCCCGGGCGCGTGTACGGCATGGGGCTCGCGACCGGCATCGTCGGCGACCCGATGGGGCTGGTGTGGGGAGCCATGTTGCTCGGCGTGTTCGCCGGAGCGGCGATGGCCCGGCCCGGAGCCTGGCTCGGGCTGCTGGCCTTGACGCTCGCGGCCTTCGCCCTCGCGACGGTGGTCTTCGTGGCGCTCGTCCAGGAGGTGCTCGGTCTCGTCCTCTCGACCCGGCGACTCCGGGAGTGGGCCACGGTGCTCTCGGTGGTCGTCTCGGTGGGGATCCTGGCGCTCCTCCTGAAATCGACGGACCGTCCCTTCCGTGCGCTCGGAGACGTCCTGCCTTCACTGCGCGTGTTGCAGTGGTTCGCCTGGCCGGCTGCATTCCCGGCGGCGGCGGCCCGCGAGTTGTTCGCCGGGCGCAGCGGGTCGAGCCTGCCCTGGATCAGCGGCCTCCTCGCGTCGACCGCGGCCACCGGATGGCTCTCTTTCCACATCGCGCTGCGGCAAGCCCGGGGGGCAAGCACTTCCGGCGGCAGCGTCTCAGGTGGGAGGCCCACCCGGGCCGGAACCGGGCTCCCCGGGGGGAGATGGGGGGCGCTCGTCGAGAAGGAGGCTCTCTATCTGTGGAGACAGCCGCTGGCGCGGGTCGACGCCCTTCTCGCCCCGGCCCTCGCCACGTTCGTCGCCTGGAAGGTCGAACCCCGTATCCCGCTGGAGGCGGGGGAGGTGCTGCGCGCCCTGCCGCTCTTCGGCGTCGCCCTGTACACGCACCTGCTGCTCCAGGCCTTCTGGCTGAACGCCTTCGGCTGGGAGCGCGGGGGAGCCCGGGTCCTGTTCCTCGCGCCACTCGACCTGGCCGCGGTGCTGCGCGCCAAGGGTCTCGTCCTCTATCTCTTCAGCCTCCTGCTCTTCCTCGCCTCGGCCTCGGTCATGGCCGTCGTCGGGAAGGGGACGGCTCCGCCGTGGGCATTTGCAGCCGCCCTGCTTCTTCACGCGGGAACGGCCCCTTGGCTCCTGGCCGCGGGAAACCTGGTCTCGATCCTTCGCCCCAGGGCGGCCTCCTTGGCCATCCAGCGAAGCTCGGCGCTCTCCACCTTCTCGGGCCTGATGGGCATGGGGATCGTGTCGGGGGTGACGGGGTTCTTCGCGTTGCCCGCGCTGCTCGCCATCCGGACCGAATCGACGGCGCAACTCCTGGTGGGCTGGGGCCTCCTGGGGGCGGCGGGTGTCTGGGTGTGGTGGAAGGCGGTACCGCGGGAGGCTCGCCTGCTCGCAGACCGCCGGGACGACTTCCTCCCGACGATCTGCGGCGACGACGCCTGATCGCGCCATCTGGCTGGCGCGGCTACTGCGAGAAGCCCTCGAGGAGGTAGTGGTTCTCGATCCGCCGGAGCGCAAGCGCCATGGCGGCAGTGCGCATGTCGATCTTCTTGCCCACCACGAATCGGCGGGAATCGTAGAGCGGGGTCTTCTGGGGGCTGTTGGTGGCGATGTCATGGATGATGCCCAGATTGGCCTTGATCGCCCGCTCCAGCCGGTTGTTCACGTCGGCCTCGGTCCAGTGCTCCATCCGGAGGTTCTGCAGCCACTCGTAGTAGGAGACGGTGACGCCGCCGGCGTTGCAGATGATGTCCGGGATGAGGTCGATCTTCCGTTCGCCCAGCACCTTGTCGCCTTCGGGGGTGGTCGGGCCGTTGGCGGCCTCGGCCACGACCTGGACCTTGAGATTCTCGGCGACGTCGCCGGTGATCGATCCCCCCAGGGCGGCGGGGATGGCGATCTCGGCGTCGAGCTTCCAGAAATCCTCGCGGGCGACCTTGGTGCCGCCGGTGAATCCCTCCACCGACCGGCGCAGGTTGTCCGGCGTGGCGGCGTGGGCGAGAAGCGCCGGCACGTCCAGCCCCTTCTCGTTGTGGACCGTGCCGTAGGCGTCCTGGACACCCACGATCTTCGCTCCCAGGGCGTGGAGGATCTCCGCCGACGCGGTTCCCACGTTTCCGAAACCCTGCACAAGCACCCGCTTGCCTGCCAGGCTCTCGCCGCGCCAGCGGGCCCACTCCTCCAGGCAGTAGACCGTGCCCTGGCCGGTGGCCTTGGCGCGCCCCTCCGAGCCGCCGATGCGCACGTCCTTCCCGGTGACCACCCCGCGCATGGCGTGCGGCATCCGTTCACCATCGGTGACCTGCCGCATCATGATGGCCATGATCTCGGGGTTGGTGTTCACGTCCGGCGCCGGGATGTCCACGTATGGGCCGATGACGCTCTTCAGCTTGTAGATGAATCGCAGCGAGACGTGCTCGATCTCCTCCTTCGAGTAGGCCGAGGGGTCGATGCGCACGCCGCCCTTGGCGCCGCCGAAGGGGATGTCCGCGATGGCGGTCTTCCAGGTCATGTCGGCGGCCAGCGCCTTGAACAGGTCGAGGGAGACGTCCTTGTGGAAGCGGACGCCGCCCTTGTAAGGGCCGCGGACCTGGTTGTACTGGATGCGGTAGGCCTTGAACTTCTTCGGGCCGCCCTTCTCGATGCGGAAGAGGCCGCGCTTGGGGATGCGAAGGACCCCTTCACGAAGGGTGATGTCGGCCTTGAGCAGGGCCCGGCGGTGGAGCACGAGCTGCCCGTTGGCAAGCGGCTCGAGGGCTTCCCCGGCCTTCACCGAGGAGGCGGGCAGGTCCTTGAAGCGGGCCTCGTCCTCCTTGGTCACCGGGACCAGCCGGTCGCGGGTCTCGATGGTGATGTAGAAGATGTGCTCGAAGTCGGGTTCCTCGAGCTCGAGACGGACGCGAGGGTCGAGCTTGATGAGCTCGGCCGCCCTGTAGAACGCCTCCATCGACTCGTCGAAGAGGCTTTTCCTGCGGGTGTCCTTGCGCGACGCCTTCATGGCGCACCTCGGGTGTGTGGGGATCGGGGCGGGGACGGATCGATGCTAAGCCCGGTCGACTCGGGAATCAAACTCTTTCTCCCGCCACTTTGGGCTGGAAAAACGGATGTTTGGGTTCACCCCAGCAGGGAACGGGAAACGGCCCCTTCGAGGAGTTCGGCGGCGCGCGACATGGCCTCCCCGACGGGCATCCCGGGCGGTGCCGCCGCCACGATCCTTGAGATCCCGAGGGCCAGGACATCCTCCGCCCCCGGCCCCAGGCTTCCCGACACGAGCAGGACCGGGACCCCGTGCCGCTGTGCGACGCGAGCCACGCCGATCGGTGCCTTCCCCATGGCCGTCTGGTGGTCGGTGCGACCCTCGCCGGTCACGACCAGGCTGGCGCCTCGAACGACGTCGTCGAAGCGGACCGAATCGAGCACCAGGTCCACGCCCGGGACGAGACGGGCCGGCGTGAAGAACAGGAGCCCGGCTCCGAGTCCGCCTGCGGCACCGGCACCCGGATGCCGCGCCACGTCGCGCCCGGTGGCCTCGCGCGCCACCTCGGCGTATCGCTCGAGCGCCGCGTCGAGTTCGAGGACGACCGCCGGCGTCGCGCCCTTCTGGGGACCGTAGACCGCCGTCGCCCCGCGCGGGCCGGTGAGTGGGTTGTCCACGTCGCAGGCGACGAGCAGTTCCGTCTCGGCGAGGCGCGGGTCGATCCCGGAGAGGTCGATGGAAGCCACACGGACGAGCGCGGCGCCACCTTCGGGGAGGGGCTGCCCGCGGCCGTCGAGGAAGCGCACGCCCAGCGCCTTGGCCATCCCCGAGCCGCCGTCGTTGGTGGCGCTGCCGCCGATCCCGACCACGATGTGCCGGAATCCCGCGTCGAGTGCGGCGCGAATCAACTGGCCCGTTCCATGGGTCGAGGCGACGCGCGGATCGCGGCGTCCCTCGGGTACGAGCGTGAGACCGGAGGCCTCGGCCATCTCCACCACCGCCGTCCGGCCATCCCCGAGCACGCCCCAGCGCGCCTCCACCGGGCGTCCCAGTGGCCCGCGGACGGTTCGCGTCTCGTAGCGGCCGCCGGTCGCCGAGACCAGGGCCTCGACCGTCCCCTCGCCACCGTCTGCGATGGGGATCTTCACGACCCGTGCATCGGGCCAGGCGGCCCGGACCCCGCGCTCCATGGCGGCGGCGGCCTCGACGGCGGAGAGGCTTCCCTTGAAGGAGTCGGGGGCGACGACGACGAGACGGGGGGCGCTCGTCACGGGGCCGGGGGCGGGGACGCGAGCTTCACGAGTTGCTTGCCCCGGTTCCTGCCCTCGAAGACCCGAAGCAGCGCCTCCGGGGCGTTCTCGAGCCCGTCCACCACGTCCACCCGGTCCTTCAGCTTGCCGTCGCGCATCCAGCCGGAGAGGGCCGCCACCGCCTCGCCGGAGCGGGCCAGGTAGTCGAGGACGAGAAAGCCCTCCATGCGGCCGCGCTTCGAGATGAGCGCAAGGTAGTTGGCCGGGCCGGCGGTGGGCCGGGCATCGTTGTAGTGGGAGATGCCGCCGCAGATCACGATCCGGCCGCGCAGGGCAAGCAGGAGCAGGACCACGTCGAGCGCTGGGCCACCCACGTTGTCGAAGAAGACGTCGATCCCCGAAGGACAGAGCTCGCGGAGACATTTGGCCAGGTTCTCCGACTTGTAATCCACGGCGCCGTCGAGCCCGAGCTCGTCGACGAGGTAGCGACACTTCTCCGGTCCGCCGGCGATGCCAATGACCCGGCAGCCGGCGATCTTGGCGATCTGCGCAGCGGCCGCGCCGGTGGCTCCGGCCGCGCCCGACACGACCACCGTCTCACCGGGCTTCGGCCGGCCGACGTCGTGCAGGCCGATGTAGGCGGTGATGCCGGTGAGGCCCAGGACGCTCATCGCGGTCTCGACCGGAACGCCCGAGGGCACAGGCGTCGGCGACGAGGAAGAGCCCGGACGGGCGATGGCGTAGTCCTGCCAGCCGAAGAGCCCCTGGACGATCTGCCCGGGGCGCAGCGCAGGGTGGCGCGACTCGACCACCTGTCCCACGGCGAAGGACCGCATGACGTCGCCGATCTTGACCGCCGGTAAATAGGAGTCCCCGGCCATCCAGCCGCGCTGGGTGGGATCGATCGACAGATACAGGTTGCGGACCAGTGCCTCGCCGTCGGCTGGCTCGGCAGCGGGCGCCTCGGCGAGACGAAAGTCCTCGGCCGAGACGAGCCCTTCGGGGCGGCGGGCGAGCAACCACTGGCGGTTCGTCGGGCGGGTCATGGTTCCTTCCTAGTCGGCGCTACGGCCGGGCGCCCGGAGGGGGAGGGACACTGCCCGTGGCCGGGGACACACCGATCGGGAAGGGCGTCGTGTTCGGACCGGCTGGACCGGGGGCCGACGTTCCCATGGTGGGTCCGG
>Ga0315287_10008925_pt1 | contig 10143 bp, 16 predicted proteins | sample YL17G11_0_MG_FD_205037 | JGI IMG/M metagenome (GOLD analysis project Ga0315287, IMG submission 205037) | Sediment microbial communities from Yellowstone Lake, YNP, Wyoming, USA - YL17G11_0 | ecosystem: Environmental > Aquatic > Freshwater > Lake > Sediment | place: USA: Wyoming | collected... | reverse complement strand
GAGCGATTCAACCGCTTTCAAAGGCGCGGACATCGCCGCTATTAAGGCGGCTGTGGCCCTGATTGCCGGTTTAGATTCTACTAAGGTGTTTGCTGAACAAGCTGACACGCCGGTGACCATGACTGCGGCGAATCCAGGAGAGACCAATGTGCTGAACCTGACGGCGGCGGCATCGACTCGCTATCTCATTCGTAGTCTGCGCTTGAAGTGCGCAGATCCAGGAGCCAATACCGTGACAGTTCGGCTATACGAACTCGTCAATGATGTGCTGACGGCGGTGGCAGACTTCGCCATAGACGCCACCAACTTCGCAAATCATCATTCTTTGATGGACATGTTTGGCCTGACCCACTTGGCGGGTGACCAATTAAGGGTCACAGTTGGGGCTTCCGCTGGAGGCCCATACGCCATCACGGGGCAATATTCGTATGCCAAGACTAGCGCCTAAGAAAGGATGGTGAACAAGGTAAATGGCGAACACAAGCTGGTTGCAGAAACTCAAGAACCTGATAGGAACCCCGGCTGCGTCCCTCAGCGCGGACATTGCGGCGATCAAGGGTGAGACCGCAGGGATTGCGGCGATCCCGACCACAGCCCAGCGCGGTACTGACAGTGCTATGCTGGCTGCGAATGGTGCCCTGGAGGCCACCCTGACGGCTATCAAGGGTGCCACGTGGTCGGACGAAACCCTAGAGTCCATAGTGACCAAGATTGAGGCCCTCAGCACGGCTGGAACCTACCTGGAGCAGATACCAGATACCGACATCTCCCTGGCGGCTATTGATGCTACGCTGACAGCAGACCCGCCCGCAGCGGATGCTGCAAACAAGGTGGTGGACATTGACGTGTCCAGCGGCAAGACCTACGTGTTGCGCTCGCTGCTCATCAACATCACCAGCCTCGGCGCGGCGTCCAAGCTGACGTTTAAGCTGTGGACTATGCTTGGAACGGCGGTCACTCAGGTTGATTCGGTGGACGTGTCTGCGACTGGTATTCAAAACCTATTCGACCTGTTCGGAGTGCAGGAAGTATTCGGGGATGGTATTTGGGTGACGGTACAGAGCGACACAGGATCAGATGCTGCTCTGGTCGGCACGTACAAGTACGCCCAAGCGTCTACCTAGTCGATGAAAAGTGGCGCTAGTCTTGGTTTGTTACTTGATGAGGTGAAACATGGCTGAAGTCTTAACGGCTCCGATAAGCGAGGCAGAGTATCACACCTACAACCTGCTGAAGTTGCCTACTGCCTTTGCAGGCGATGGGGTGACAAGACTTCTTAACCAGTCTTGGGCCGCCTTCAAGCAGGAGTTTGGCATCAACCAGCCTATCGAGTCCACGGCCAACACGGATGTCTATGAGTTCCCAAGTCGGTACGCCAATCTGGACGTTGCCTCTGCTGCCATCCGGTTGGTGCTCCGGTACTTGCCGATCATCTCAGTCACCAGCGTGAAGTGGGCGCTACTGTCCGCGCCAACAACATGGAATACCTGCTCTGTCTTTGGCACTCTGCGGGATTCCGTCCTGGTCAGTGACAGCCCATTCGTCAGGGGGGACTATGGCCTCTTCCAGGTGGTCTACACCTCGGGCTATGCCACGGTTCCTGCTGATCTCAAGCGGGCTTGTGCGCTGATGGTACACCACCATTTGTCGTACGGCTTCTACCCGACGCAATCCGGCGTCATCGCCAGCCCAGACGAGAGTTGGAAGGAACTGGAGAAAATCGCCAACAGATACCAGAGGGTAAGGTAATGGCAGTCATAGAGGTCACTCTTGAGGGATTTGAGAATGCTCAGAAGGTGCTCAATAACCTGGCTGAACAGATCGAGCGCCCTGGACAGAAGGTGATGGACCGGCTAGGTGAAGCGGTTATAGATGATATTGACAACCGTTTCATGACTCGTGGATATGGCACTTGGGCCAATCTCAAGCCGGCAACCTGGAAGCGCAAGAAATCGGGCACGATTCTCATTGAGACTGGAGAGATGTTCGCCGGCACCCGCATTGACTGGACTACTGACAACGACGTCAGCGTGTCGATAAACAAACCCAGCAAGCCCGCAGTGCCAGGGTATCACCAGACAGGCACAAGGCACATGGTAGCTCGGCCACTAGTGGAGGTGACGCCAAAGCTAGAGAAGGAATTGGTCGAAGTGGTGCATAAGTGGGTTGAGGACATGCTGAGAGCGTTTGAGACGGAGGTTTCATGAGGTCAACTATCGACCTGATCATCACTACTCTCCGGGCGGGCATGACCACTGATCTGGACGAGGCATCTGATTTCTGGGTGAAGGAGTGGTACACCGGAGATCCGCTGGGGGTGCCGATGATCACTACACCAGCAGGTGCGGTTATACCAGAGGTGCCATCCTCTCGCCTGATCGAGTTTGTGGGGTTGGACACCATAACCGACACAGTGGCCATACGCTTCTACCAACTGGCAGACCAGCCGGTGGGGGAAGCGCCTGAGGTGACCAAAGGCCTGACCAAGCTCCTGTCGATGTTGGAGATAGCGCAGCAACTCCTGCGGGTAGATCCCACGTTTGGCTCTCAGTTCGTAATGTCTGAGATACGGGACGTGAACGCTCAGTTGCCCGGCATTCCTGGCCAGAATGTGTACCGGATCGCTCAGATTAGGTTTGAATGCAAAAGACGCGCCCTTTGGGGCACATAAGGAGGCGACATGGCAGCAGGTTTGAAAGCTCTACGGAAAATCCAATTGGGGTTGGAAACCGTCCCAGGAACTCCTGTTGCTGCGACGACACGGCTGTTGGGGCAGATGAAATATGACCTCGACCAGAAGCTGTATCGTGCAGAAGACTATGACACAGGCCGATTGTCCAGCTTTGAAAGATCAATCCCAGTGGCCATATCGGCCAAGCTACCATTCGAAGCCGATGCCAACTATGAACAGTTGGCCTACCTCCTCGGCATGGCCATCAAGGGGGGCGTGGCTGGTGTGGGGGGTTCCTCCCTCTACACATGGACCTACCTTCCGAACCTTTCATCACTGAATGCAGTGAACACCTACACCATTCAGTATGGAGACGACATTCAGGCGTTCGTGAGTGCATTCTGCTTTGCTCAGGGTCTGGATTTGTCCTGGGCGCTGGATGATGTGGTGAAGGTCAAGGCCGCGCTAGTGGGGCAGACAGTAGCCACCACAACGTTTGTGGGGGGCCTGGTGTTTCCGGCTACTCTGAACCCAGTCATCACCAACACCGGCAAGTTGTACATCGATACGACATGGGCCGGATTGGGAGGCACCGTCAAGGCGGCCACGCTGCTGGATGGCACATGGAAGATCACAGAGGGCATGATTCCGATCAAGTACCTGGACGGGTTCCTGTGGAACTCAGACAAGACGGAGAAGAAGCGCCATATCGAGCTGGAAGCTACCATGGCCTTCAACCCCAACTTGACGGCGTTGTGGGCAGCTTACACAGCCAGCCCTCAGACAGCTATCTTCGTCCGCATCAAGTTCACAGGACCGGTTACTGGAGCTGGGAACATGTCGTTGACTCTTGAGGGGTGCTTCACTATAGAGAAGCTACCCCCGCCTTTTGAGGACCGAGAAGGCCAGAACATCAGCAAGGTGAAGTTGGTGTCTCAGTATGACCCCGTATCGGGCAAGGAATGGCAAGTCGTGCTGACCAACGCTATCGGCACACTGCCATAGGCCGTGGGCTGCAGGCAGGAATAGAAAGGGAAAAAGGGAGGGCACCATGAGTTGGGTTACCAGGGAAGTCAAGATTCAGGAATACGGATGGGTGGTCAAGATGAGGGATGTCAGCCGGAGAGAACTGATGATTCTCAATGAATCCGACGCATCGAAAGACATGATCCCGATTCTGCGAGTTCTTGAGGGGCTGATAGTAGAGTGGGACGTGACAACTAGAGACGGCCAGAAAATGCCAATCAACGCTGAGAGGATGATGGACCTTCCGAATCAGGTGATTGCCGAACTTCTGGGGCCAATCTTTGATCGTGCCTCGGGAACCAGCAACCCAAAAGCAGGCTCCGCCTCCACGCCTACTACAGCGCCAAAGCCAGAGGAGATACCCCCAGAACAGCACCCTTAGAGGTAGTAGTGTATGAACTAGCCAAGAAATGGAGCAAGTTGCCGAAAGATATCTGGGACTTACCTGCGATCGATTTCCAGGAGATGCTGGATCATTGGGAGATTGAGGCGTTCGAGGTGAACAATGGCTGATCAGCAAGTCAACGTGATCGTCAACGTCATAACCAAGGGCCAGGAGAAGCTCAAGGAAGTCAGCCAGGACTTGATGAAGACTGGTAAGACTCGGGATGGCCACACGGCCATTACTACGCGAGCCAATGATGTCCTCTCCAAGAATAATGTGACTCTTGGCCAGCAGATACCCCTTCTGCGAGAGTTGAATCCCGTGTGGGGGGCTTTGGGTATTAGCTGGCTTGCTGGGGCCACAGCCATAGCGGGCATCAGCGCGGGGGCCGTCATGGCTAACCAAGCCTTCAATTCTTGGTTGGCGTCCACGGCCTCTTTAACAATGAGCTTCAACACGCAAACACAGTCAACATGGAGCTATATGGATGTTGTCAAGGAGTTGATGTCTCTGCATTTAGACACGGGGATCACTATGGAGAGCCTATCAAATGCCATGAAAATCCTGAATGCACAGACCAATCAGTCAGGTACTTCTCTTGATATTCTGACTCGTGCGATCAAGGTTCATAAAGATACACACCTCCCTCTCATTGATGTTGTGACGGAGTTAGGCAAAGCCTATCACGACGGCTATATGCTGGCGGGCCAAATGATACCCGCAGGACCCGGAGCGGTCAACGCCTTGATAGCCAGAATGGAAGAGGGCGCGGACACGTCCCTACAAGTCAAAACGAAGATTGATGACGAATGGTCTACTACATGGGAATCCGTAAAGCTGTCCTTTGGGGCGTTGGTCGAGATAATCAAACTGGGTGCTATAGAGGTTCTCAAGCCGCTGGATTTGCTAGTCACCGCCATCCAGCAATTCTGCATTGGCGATTGGGAAGGGGCCTGGGGTTCTTTAGTGAGCGTGGCCTCTCTTGCTCTTAATCCCCTCTCAGGCGTCTTCTCCAGCTTGCTAGATTTCATTCCTGATCCGTGGCTGACAAAGTTAAGTGGCGCTGTTGATTTCTTCGCTCATGGCAAATGGAAGACCGCACTCGATGTATTGACAACGATTGTCGAAGCAGTGCAAAACCCCCTTGGGTTCGCCTTAGACCAACTGACAAAGCTAATCAAGGATAAATGGCCGAGCATTAGCAACTTAACGAAGAGTCTGTTTGGGCAAATAACTGGGGCCACAACGGAGGCGGGGAATACGGCCGCTTCCGGTGCGGGTAGCGTCTTGAAGTCAATTGGTCACTTCTTCGGGCTTCAGGAAGGCGGACGCATCACTACTGGTGGCGGAGTGTGGGTTGGGGAGAGGGGACCAGAGCTGTTGAATCTGCCAGCGGGGGCGCAGGTGGCACCATTGGATCAGGGGAGGTCTGCTGGCCCGAACATTTTACAGGTCTACATCGGCAACGAGCTTCTATCCCAGTTCGTGATTGATGATCTCAACACAGCGGTCCGCCTCAGAGGAGGCCATTAGAAAGGAGATGTCAGTCTAGTGCTATTGGGGCAGAACTTCACGTAGGGGTGCTATGCATGAGCTTAAGGTATGCATGGAAACTGAGGATTTTTGGTTGGATGGTAAGAGGTTGATTTTAGCACAGAGACCGACAGCTATTCTAGTGAAGTTGGCCTCCAGAATGGGAGGCACAGTTTCTATGGACAGCCTGTGCAAATGTTGGGGATTCGATGACAGTGTCTTTGATGACCGGCACTGTGTCATGAATGTGGTGTGCAGGCTGAAAAAGATTCTGGGCAAGGATTCTATCATCACGCGCCCAGGAATCGGGTACTTCTTGAACATGAAGGTTGTGCCGATCAAGCTTGAAGATATCGAAGGGTTGATTAGTTCCTGAAAGAGGTACTATGGCAGAGATATTAGGCGTGGAAATAAATGGTGTTCCGGTGCCTAGCATCCAGGAGAGTACCATCCGGATTGAATCCATTCTTGGCCGGACTCTGGGCAGCGCCAAGATGACGATACACGACAAATACGCCAACCTTCCGGTCAATGAATTGTCTGACGTGGTGATCTACCGGCGGGATACAGGTGAAAGAATCTTTGGCGGGCTGTGCTCCATACCTACAGGTTGGACTGAGGGTCGAAGCCGATGGTGGGAGCTGAATTGCCAGCAATACACAACGCTACTTGAGACCACGCTGGTGTTCAACTCCTATCCATCTGGGTTCACTTATGATGGGTTGACGGGAGACAAGGCCATCATCGCCCACTTGTTTGAGAGGTCGGTCGTGGGGTTGGGTGGGGGCGAAGGGTTAGCTAGCGAAATCAACGCAAGGACCTACGTTCAGCAAGCGCTCACCAGTATGGCCGCTATGTTCTTCTTCTACACGTCCTTGCTAGAGGCCATGGTCACTATCAGCAACTACTCGGGTTGGAACTTCCGAGTTGACCATTACAAGCGCCTCCATTACTACCTTAGGGAAAGCGCCCCTGCTACGTTCAACCTCAGTTCCGAGCCAGATGGTGTCACCACTATTGGCTATCATGGCCTGAAGTGGAAGCGTGATGGCACCTATGTCCGGAATGCGTACCTGATGTTCGGTGCCAATCTCTTCAGTAGCCCGCAGGAGTATATACTCCCGAGTAACGGAGCTGACGAGGTGCTGACATTGGGTATCTACGACATTGGCATCAATGTGGCACTGGCCGCTCCACCAGGGTTCAGGACCATCAGGGTCTTCAAGAATACCGGAACCGATGAAACGCCAGTGTGGGCTGAGCAGGTTGTCGGTATTGATTACATAGACACCATACCCCCCAAGCAAGTGCTGCATTCACCGATTGGCCAGACACTAAGGTTCGGGACTGCTCCGCCTAACCTCACAAGCTCGGTCAGGATCATTGCTCTCATACCTTTCACGGGGGGGCAACCGGACAGTGATGCAGCATCCATCCTGAAGTATGGTCGGTTGTTCTCCAAGCGATTGGTGGCCAGTGATGCCAACAGTGTGGCTGCTCTTAGGGCTAAGCTATCGTCTTACAAGCAGCAGTTCGCATATGCTGTGGAGATGTGTACGTTGAAGGTGAATGACTCTGACTTCCCTGTTGGCAGCACAGCCAGGTTTGAAGTTGGTCAGTTCGTGTATCTGACCAATAGCATTTTGGGCATCCTCAACAAGGGATATGTGGTCCATCGTGTTACCACTACCGTTCTTGGGGGCCAGCTCAGGCAGTACGATTTGGAACTCAGGAGTTGGTTCACGGAGGTAATAACGTAATGCCGGGATACGGGGACGACAGAACAGTTGACCTTCCGGAGCTGATAGCTCAGACGCAAAAGGAAACGGAGCCACCGCTTCCTCCTAATGCTCAGCTACTACCCAGATACTTAGGGGTGGCAGACCTGCTAGACGCTCCAACCGATGAGGTAGCGGTGGATGCTTTAGGGCCGAAGTATTACTGTGCCCCTCCAGGTGATGGTAAAGACCCCATCAAGGCCGGATTCTGGATTGTGAGTTGAGGTGAAAGATATGAGACAACCGCTGGTGTTGAAGGATGTGATGAAGGGACTGAGCGGTCGGGTGGAGCTGTCTGCTATTGACCCCAAGACAGGACTGGTGGTAGCTCGCCGCAAGAGGAAGAACCTGGTGGTGACTGTGGGTCGGTATTTGGTGGCCGACCTGTTGATAGCCACCTATGGCACCGGCCTTCACTATTGTGGTATCGGGGTGACCGATACGGAGCCTGACCTGCTAGATGTAGCACTAGCGTCTGAACATAGTAGGAGGGTGGTGACCTTGGGTTCTAGGACTGACAATGAGGCAGCGCTGCTGACGTACTTTCCCAGAACCGAATCGGACTGCTACATTAAGGAAGCCGGCATGTTTGGTGGGTTGGCCACCATGATCAAGGACAGCGGTATGTTGTTCTGCCGAGGGCTGATAGCCTACGATAACAGTGCTGGAACGTATGATGTGTCGATCCTGTGGACAGTCACTGTTGGATGAGAGGAGTGTGAACCATGGCTGTAGTTGAAGGATTCTGGGTAGCTGGGCTTGAGGGTTCCGAGGCTAGGATGAATGCCTGTCTGACGCTGATTGGTACGGCGGCTGAAATCACAGCCTTAAATGCGGCCACCTACAAGCGGTGCTTCGCCTATGCTACCAATACGTATCAGTTCTACTATTCCAATGGGTCAACATGGGTGGTGATGGGAATCGGTGTTCACACTCACCAATCAGATGGTCAAGGTGGGCATCTTGTGGATGGCGTGGATGTATCGGTACTGAAGTCGCAGGCAGATGCAAACACAACAGCAATGAACGCGGTCGAATACACAACCCCAACAAGGGCAATTTCCACCATATATCAGAACACCACAGGCAAAATGCTGTTTGTGACTGTTACGGTGATCCTCCATAACGATTACACAGGGGCTATGGCGAGTGCTCATTGTGATGCGGCCTCCACTCCTGGCACTATGGTGGCTTATGCAGCAAAGAACGGTGTGGTAGGTGCGGAGATAGAAATGGAAACGAACCTGGTCTTCATTGTGCCTAACAATCACTACTATAGAGTTCTGCAGGACACAGGTGTAGTCACCATCCGTTACTGGCGCGAATGGAAGCTCCACTAGGGATAGAGAAGACTGCATGTTTGACATGGCTCGTTGGGGCGGATATCTCAGAGAATGGAGGCAGAACGCGCAGGCAGACGGCGCAGATTCCATGTCGATTCTCTTGCTCTTGCTGTTACAGTGCCAGGAGATCGCCACGATCACGGAAGCACAGATGATCCAAACGGAGCAACGGCTCAAGGATATGTTGGTGGTTCTTATGAAGAGAGAGGAGCTCGGGTAGATGAAAGATCAGACTGACCGCCAGATACTTGAGAGTATCCTCACTGATGTTCAGGCTATCAAGTCTGAGATGATCATTCAGAACGGCGAGATAACCGCTGTGTGCAAGGATGTCTCCGGTCTCAAGAAGGATGTGTACGGCAATGGCCAGCCAGGACTCAAAACGGACATGAACGTGATAAAGACCAAGATGGGGCTGATCATGTTTATTGGCGCAGTCATTATTACGTCTACCATCGGCACGGTGGTGGCTTCGGTATGGTCACTGCTGACAGTGCTGAAAGGTAAATAGGGCATCAGCTAAGGAAAGGAGGCAAACCAATGGATTTCTGGAATGAGTTCGTATCCGGCGTCAACATGGGTGCTCTGTACACCATCGTGGTCCTGATCCTGGCCAACTTGTTCTTCGGTCTGGTACTGGCCATCAAAGGGGGCAAGTTGGAGCTGGTGAAGCTAGCAGACTGGATCACCAAGCGGATCGTGCCCTATGGACTGGGCTATCTCGGTACGGTGGGCATAGCCGCTTTGCCCGCACTAGCGTCGGCTGACTACGCAGAGTGGTTCAAGGCTCTCCCTATTACAGTGTTTGTCTTCATTGTCGCCACATTAGTCGGCAAGTTGAAGGAACAACTGCAGGAGCTGGGGCTGCTTATACCGAACCTACCCTTTGAGGCCAAGAAGCCAGAACCCCCATCCTGACCCACCTCCCAGCGATAGCGGCCCTGGGCTTCGGCTGGTGCCCCCGAGGTCTGGGGCCGCCGGGTGCTGGGCCGCGGGCGTCGGTGCTGGTGTAGTGTCCCGCGACGGGGTACGTGACATGATAATGGCAGTGAGCCCAAAGAGGGCAAGGATGATCCCAATAACTAGCGCATGTCTCTTCCAAGTCCAGTCTGATTGCATGACCCGCCCTCCTCCCCCAGCAAGCTCTCAACCGGGATCCCGCCGCTTTGACTGGTCCCTCGCCTCTTGGGCTCAGTGTACTGAATGACCATCTTCAATTCTACCACTCTCTATCAAGCATCTTGTGTTGACTCCCATATCAATCCCCCTAGCCATTTATATAGTATGGAGTAATGACTGACAAAAGGGCTTGACACACCCCTGTGACGCAAGAGTATAATGCAGGGATAGGAGTGGCTTGGGGATGGATCCTGAAAGACAGCGAGAAGTTGACTGGTGGTTGGGGTT
>Ga0315287_10008923_pt1 | contig 10144 bp, 7 predicted proteins | sample YL17G11_0_MG_FD_205037 | JGI IMG/M metagenome (GOLD analysis project Ga0315287, IMG submission 205037) | Sediment microbial communities from Yellowstone Lake, YNP, Wyoming, USA - YL17G11_0 | ecosystem: Environmental > Aquatic > Freshwater > Lake > Sediment | place: USA: Wyoming | collected... | reverse complement strand
CCCCCCCCCAAAAAAAAAGGCGACGAGCCCAACCTCGAGTTCATCGCGCCGACCACCGTCTACACCTGCGTCAACGGCCAGCGCACGTACCTGGACCTCCGCGAGATCCCGGCGATGACCCCGCGGCAGCTCAAGGCCCTGGCCTCGGCGGACGCGGGAGGAGGGGGCGGCTCGTCCTCGGGAGGCGGCGGCGGCGGCGGCGGCTCTGGGGGGCACGGGTCCCACGGCGGCCACGCCAGCGGCGACAGCAGGCTCGCGTCGGGCGGCACGCTCGTCACCACCGTCGTCGAGGAGTCCAAGTCGCACTCGGTGTCGCACCGCAAGGCCGGCTCGGCGCGGTTCAAGACTCTCCTGAAAGACAACGCTGCGCTCGAAGTCGAGACGTCGTGCCCGTGGCCGTCGTGGCAGACGCGGATTCGGTCGCAGAGCGGGCGCAGGGAGGAGGACTCGTCGTGCAACCTCGACGAGAGCTTCGACGAGGAGGAGGAGGACTTCGGCGAGAACGAGTTTTAGAGCAGCAGTTGAAGAGATGGAGAGGGAGGGAGGGGGAGAGAGGGAGAGAAGGAACGTGCGATGTTTTTTCCCCCGTAGTCAAATTTTCTTTCCTTCATCTTCTTTCTTCCGTCACCTTCCCTAGCTTCACATTGCCACTGCTGCTGCTGCTGCTGCACAGACTTTCTTTGCACGAACAACCTCAATAGATCACAATCAAACAAAATCAAACGACAGCTTTTACTTTTTCTTTCTTTCTTCGGTTTTTCAGAGGTGCGAGCAGAAAAAAGGTCGGCAGACGAAAGAGAGTCCCAAGGAAGGTCTTCACCTTGTTTGGGTTCTCTCTTCCCTGCAAACTCTTGCACCCCGCCTCCCTCTCTCTCCTTGTAGACCAGCCAAAACTTTCTTTTCCATGTTGAATCTCCTCCCCAGTTGCCGGGTGAGGGGATTTCAAATTCACTTGAAACGGAGAGAGAAGAGGGAGGGAACATTTTTTTTCCTTTCCCCCTCAACATCGACCTTCGCTCTTCTGCACTCTCTCTCTTTTACACTCTCTCTTTTCTCCACGCCAATGGCACAACGAAAAAAAAATCCCCTCACTCCCTGCGTTTCAACACACCTGCGTGCAAAAAAACAAAACACACACGAAGGAAAACGGAAAAGAAAACGCTTCGCTTTTCACTCAGTAGATCACTTCGGCGTCTGGGTTTTGCGCGAGCAGCTTCGCTTTGAAGGCCTCGAGGTGCGCCAGCAATGCCGGAGTCCGAGGTGGCGCACCGGGCCTTTCGCGCAGCCAAATCTGGCGCAGGCGGGGGAATCCCTTGATTAGGAAGTCGAGCGGGGCGTCGTTCTGTAGGTCGTTGTAGGAGAGATCGAGGATCTCGAGCGACTTCAGCTCGCCAACAAACACAGGGACGGTGCCGAGGCCGCAGTAGGAGAGGACGAGGACTCGAAGATATTTCATCCTCCCGAGCTCTGGAGGGAACGCCTCGTCTTCGTGCGCGTTCCCTAGATCCATGTTGCCTGCGAGGTTGATGTACTTCAGTCTCGGGAGCTCGCCCAGCTCCTTGGGCAGCGAAGAAAGGCTGCATCCGAGAGTGATCTCTTCGAGTTTCTTCAGAGACGAAATCTTGGCGGGAATCGCTGTGATTCGTGAATGACCGATCAGCTCGAGGCGCCGCAGCTCTGTGAGGGCGAAGAAGGACTCGGGGAAGCGCAGCAGCTCATACCCAGGGCTGCAAGAGTCAACGCCAGTATAGTAGAAGGGGCTCAGCACCAGCTGCTCGAGGCTCCCCGCGAGCTGCCCGAGGGGCTCGACGTCGGACTCGGGAGCTTCGCCGAAGATGCCCTTGACGAGAAACGAGCGCATCCGGCCGGCGGGGACGACAGAGTGCCGCAGCGACTCCCAGAAAGGCTTTCCCTTCTTATACCGCTCGTAGAGGTCCCAGTCGATCCGAAGCTCGGTTAAAGAAGACCCCACGACGGCGACGAGCGTGCCCAAGTCCTCCGAGCTGAAGTCTTCGAGAGCTCCGCTGAAATCCCCCTTTAGGCGCAGCTTGCGCACCGAGCCGGCGCGCCTCTCGGCCCATGAGTTGACCTTCGAGGCGTGGACAACAGGGCGGCGAAGAGCCGGCTCTTGCGCCGCAGCCCTCGCGCTATCTAACTCTTTCAGAAAGTCGACCTCGAGCGTCTCCTGCAGAGGGCTCGCGTCCCGCTTGCGGTAGAGCTCGGCCCAGGACTTACAGACCAAGGGAACGGTGTGCCTCACCCAGATCGGGTCCCCGACCGCCTCGAAGACCGACACGAGCAGCTCCTTCGGGAGGTCGTTGATGGTTAACTTGGCGCCGAAGCCGTCGAGTGTTGCGACGAGTTCGCGGGTGTCGAGTGCTTCGGCCATCGTTTGATGATTCGATGCTTCCTCGGAGAGCGCCGGGTTTTCTCTCTTTTGCTTTTGCAACCTCACCGAGGGCACGCAAAGACTCTCTTGCGTCGCTCGAGGTGTCGACGAGCGGGAAAGAGAGAGAAAGAGGGTGATGGATAAAAACGAGTTTTTTTTCGATCCAATGTGCTTTGTCGTGGTCGTCGAAAGCGAGAAGCCAAAAAAGTGAAAAAACCTTTTTTTTTAAATTTTTTTCGGGTCGTCTCTCTCCACAATCTCTCCTCGCCGTCGACTCAACTGCCTTTTTCTTTCTCTCTCTCTCTCTCTCTCTCTCTCTCTCTCGATCATTTGATCTCGGTAGTTTGCTTTCCGTTCCCCGAGAAACGGCTGCAAAAGTTACAAGAACGATGGAAGTAGCGGTGGTTAAAAACGGGAGGGGGGGTCAAGTGTTCTAAGTGTTGTCAAAGGTAAGGGGGGCTGATGATGAGGAAAATTGACCGAACACGGGTTTCAAAAAAAAGAAAACAAGGGAAAAACCGTGTCCCCTCTTTTCTGATGCGGCGGCAGTGGCAAGGAGCTCTTCAAAAGCGAGGGCACGAAGCGCCCAAGAGGTCGTCCAAGCCTCCGACGCCGCTGCAGTTTCCCCCTTCTCCCCTCCCTCCGCCTCCACCGTCGCGGTGCTGCTCCCGCTGCTGCTGCGCCTTCCACTTGCCCGAGGCGATCACCTCGGACAGCAGCCTCTCAAACTCCCCCACGAACGCCCTCCAGCCGGCCTCCGTCAGGTCCGCGAGCGGCAGGGCGGCCCCAGGGGCCGAGCCCGGGACGACGGGGGGAGGGTAAGCGGCGGCGGTGCTGGTCTTGGCGAGCAGCGGGGCGACGGAAGGGTTTTTCGCCGCCGCCGTCGCGGCCGAGGGCGCCTCGGCTCCTCCTCCAGGGAGGAGCCCCTCGCTCGCCGCCGCTTGCTGCCTCTTGCCCCTGTCGATCCTGGAGAGCGGGTGCGAGGCCGAGAGCGAGCCGGAACAGGAGGATTCGGAATCTTTGTCGTCGTTCTGCTGCTCTCCGGAGCGGCGGCGGCGCCTCTCGGGCGTCGGCACTGGAGTCGAGCGAGGAGGGGAAGGGCGCGGAATAGGAGCTTTCGCCGTCGCCTTTTTCGCGGCCGACCCCTCGTCCTCCGCTTCCTCCCCTTCGAGCGCCTCGACCTCGGCGACGATCGCGCGAGAGTCTAGCGAGAGGCGCGGGGGGAGCAGCGCCGCCGCGGCCTTGCGGCGAGCAGAGGCAGCCCCGGGAGCAGCGGCTGCGCCGGCAGCGCCAGCAGAGGGCGCCGCCCCCGCTGCTGGCGGGGCCCCGCCGAGCCCGAGCCCGCGGCCGCTGGCCCCTCCTCCTCCGAGGGCCCCGCCGTGGGAGGCCCTGCGGCGCGACGCCAGCGAGGTATGGCGGGCGGGGAGCGAGGAAGAGGGGGGCGCGGGGGCCTGGCTGCGGCGGCGTTGCTTCTGCGTTCGCTTTTGCTGCTCCTCGCTCAGAGCGCCGCCGTTGCTGCCAAACTTCTGCTTCTGCTTCTGCGCCTCTGCGGACGGCGATGACGATGACGCGTCGCAGGACGAAGAGGGATAGGAGGGCAGCGCGACGAGCGGGGTCTCGGGCGAGAGGCACGGAGAAAGCGGAGCGGAAGGAGCGCCGGCTGCCGCCGCCGCCGCCACGGCACCTCCTTCCTCCTCTTCCCCTTCTTCTGCAGCTCCGGCCGCCGCTCCGGCCGAGGGCAGCGAGGGCTGCTGGTCCAGCAGCAGCAGCTCCTCGGCGTCCGTGCGCGGCTGCGCCAGCTCCGCCGCGGCCCAGCCCCCGGCGACGGCGCCGGCGACCGACAGGGCGAAAGCGGCGGCAGCAGCGTCGTCGTCATCGGCGGTGTGGGCCCGCTGGAAGCAGAGCGCGCCGCCGGAGCCCGGAGCGGCGGCGGCAGGGTTGTTGGTCGCGGACGCGCCGCCCGCCGCGAGCGAGGGCAGCGGGCAGGTCGCCGAGCGGGACAGCGAGCGAGACGAAAGGGCGGCGGCAGCGGAAGCGGCGGCAGCAGCAGCGGCAGCAGCAGCCGCGACGGCGGCGCGCCCGCGCTTGACTGGCGTCTCGCCTCCTCTTCCTTTGCCGCCGAGCGCCTCCTCGTGCGCCGAATCTTCTTCCTCCTCCTTGTCTTTCTCGTCGTCGAGTTTTCCCTCTTCTCCTCCTCCTTCCTCCACGGAAAAACGAGGGCCCTCGTCGTCGTCGGCAGTCGCGAGAGCAACGGCCCTCCTCCTCCCCTCTTCCTCCTCCTGCGCCTCGAGCGCCACGCCGCGTGCCTCCCAGCACAGCCTCTCGAGCTCCGACGGCTCCTCGTCCATGCCGACCAGCGGCCGCGAGAGCGCCGCGCCGACCTCGGCGAGCGTCAGCCCCGCCGCGGCGCAGCGCTTGAGCACCGTCGAGCCCACGGTCAGCACGCGAAGGCACCCGAGGTGCAGCGAGGGGAGCTGTGCGCGCAGCAGCGCGACGTCGGCCTCGACGTCGAGCGCCTCGATGAAGGCGAGTTCTTCCTTCGAAAAGGGCTGCGCCGCCTGCGGCCAAAACATCCACTCGAAGTAAGGGGGCTCGAGGGCCTCGGGCAGAGCGAAGCCGTGGTCTATCGGGTAGAGCGTGAGAGGAGGGGGGTCGAGCCCCCTGAGGGCGGCCGCGGCGCGCAGGGCGGCGGAGCGGGCGGAGTTCTCGTGGGTGGCGCCGTTTTCGTCGCCGCCGCCGCGCGACGAGGAGGGCTTCGACTCCTCCTCGCCGCCGTCCTCCTTCTTCTCCTCCCGCACAAAGAGCACGTTCCCGGCGTGCCTGTCCGTGTTGAACAGCCGCACGTCGAGGATGCCGATGCGGTGCACGTCTCGCACCGAGAAGCGGGACGATCCCACCTCGGAGGCGTCGCCGTCGTGGCGGACGAAGGCCTGCATCGACGCGAGCTTCGGCGGCGGGCGCGGCGTCGAAGACGAGGGCGGGGCGGCGAGAGCGGAGGAAGAGGAGCAGCGCGGCTGCTGCTGCTCGACGACTCCGCCGCCGCTGCGCCTAATCGCGGCGGAGAGGGTCGAGGAGGCCGGACGGGAGCAGGAAGTTCGAGCAGCAGCAGTGCGGCGGCGGACGGGCGTCTTCTCCCCGTCGGCGGCGAGCACGGCGGCTGCGGCGGCAGCAGCGGTGTCGGGCGAGACCGGGCGTGAGGACGAGGAGGCGTCGGGCAGGGGGGGCAGCGAAGGGGCGTAGCGGCTCGACGAAGGGGGGCCTCCACCGCTGCTCCCCCCTCCTCCGCTCCCAGGAGCAGCAGCAGCAGCAGCGCATCCGGCGGGAGGGGCGGCGACGTGGAACACGGGGTGCGCCACGCGGACCAGCACCGTCGGCGGCACGCGCGCGGCGCCGCCGTGGTCGAGCAGGTACGCGGCGACCTCACGCAGCGCGGCCTCGCCCACGCGCACCGTCGGCTTCAGCCCCGGGTCCCCGAGCCTCCTCCCGACGAACCCCTTGGGATTGTTCGGCGCCAGGGCCTCCTCGTCGCACGGCTTGATGATCGCGGCCGGCTGCCCGCCCTCGTCGAGGAAGAAGTACGTGCCGCCCAGCCCCGCGGGCGCGACCGTCGGGTTCTGCCACGCGCGGAGGCCGCGGACCACGGACTTTGCCAGCGTGCGCACCGCGCCGCGGACGTGGGCGGTTCCCACGATCTCCAGGAGGGCGCCGTTGGCGGCCAGGGCCGAGCGGGCGCGGTCGAGAGAGCCGGCTCCGTTGCCTCGGAAGGCCCCGAAGGGCGCCACGGGGGGGTTGGAGGAAGGGGGGCCGTCGCTGCCGCCGCCGCTGTTGTTGCTCGCCGGACCCAGCTTCGACGAGTTGGGGTGCGGCGGGGGCAGAAGAGAGGAGCAGGAAGCCCCTGTCGGCGGCGGCCCGGCCCTCCTAGCCTTCGAGCGGGACGAGGCCGCGACCGAGACGACGACGGGCGTGCCGTCGGCGGCGACGCCGGCCGCGGCTGCGCCGCCGCAGAGCGCGACGAGGCCGCGCAGCCCAGAGACCTTGGAGGGGGTCAGCGCGAGCGCCGCCGCGCGGGCCCTGCGGCGCTCCTCGTCGTCCTCATCGTCGGAGCAGTCGAGCGGGCCCCTGCGGCGGCTAGAGCGGCCGCTGAGGCGGGAGGCGGGCCTGCGGCCCCGGCGGCGCGCGTCGCCCGGGGGGCGGAAGGCGCCGTCGTTGTCGGCGTGGTCGTTGTCGCTGTCGTCGCTGCAGCCCGCCGCGTCGGCGGCGTCTCCGCAGCGGAACCCTTCGGCGGCTGCCACGGCGAAGGGCGACAGGGGCTGCGCCGGGATCGCCGTGTCGTTGTTGCTTTCGTCGTCGGAGAACATGGTTCTGGTTCTTCCCTTCAAAAAAAAGGGAGCTGTTGGAGGCCGAGGTCGAGTTTTTCGTTAGGGTGTGAGCAAAGCAAAGCGGGCGAGCAAAGCGGACGCTCTTCTAGCAGCTTCCCATGCTTCCGTCTCGTTCCCTTTCTGTTTTAGGTCTTCCTCCTCTCTTTTCCTCCCCCATGGGAATAGAGTTCGAGAGAGAAAACACCGAGAAGCGGTTTCCCGATCTCAATGAGGCGGGACGAGGGCGGCGAGGACGAGATTCGAATGCGTGAGAGCATTGGAAAAAACCAGGCGCCTGGTGCAAATCCCGGCATTGGCGTCGCGCTGGTCGCCCTCCTCGCGCCCTTCTTCTTTACCTTTTTCTCACGCCCACTTATCGAGCTTCAACTGTCGACACCGCGGGGGGCCACGCGGGGAACGAGCGCCGCGGGAGTGGCGAACTACTTCCGCACCGCCAGTTTCATCCAAGCGCGCGAGAGAGCGAGGAGCAGCGGAGATCCCCTCAGATGTCGGGACGGTTCCGCCCCGAGTCTCGGTGTGTAGGAGCCTTTCCGGTTGGTGTTTCTCGAGGGAAGTCGCTGAGAGACTTCGTCGTGCTCGCTCGGTCTGGGGGAAAGGAACAGGGGGCGAAGGGAGGGAGCAGGGGGTGTCGAAGGAGGGAGGGGGAAAACAGAGAGGCAGAGGGAGCAATAGAGACTCGCGTCGTCGTTGCGGTCGATTGTGGTCGCTCCAGGTTTTTTCCTCTCTCCTCTGTTCGTCACTCACTTGTCGCTCTCCCCCTCTCTCTCTGTCTCTCATTCCCTCTTCGAAGCTCGCACGTCTTCCGCGCCCGCTCCATCTCCAGGTGCGCTCTTCATCATGTTTCCGCGAGATTTCGCGCTCTCCCGAAGCGGAGAGAGCCTCGCGCAGAGCGAGATAGAGAGGAAAAGAGGGACAAAACCCTCGGGCCAGCGTTTTTCCGATCTCTCCTCTGCCTTTCTGCACCCATCTCTCTCTGTCTCTCTCTCTCTCTCTCGCGCGCGCTCTCTCTCCTTCTCCCGCCCTTTTCGTTGCTCTCCGACTGCAAGGGAGCAGCGTTTTCGATATCTTGCTCACGCTCGACCATTTTTCCCGACGAAAAAACACGCAGAGAAAGCGAAAAAAGACAACGTCATGGCCCTCCGCCGCTTAGTCGCGGCGTTTGCTGCAGCTCTAGCCGCCTCCCTCCTGCTCCTGCTGCTGCTCTCCCCGACCGCGGAGGCCGGGGACTGGAAGGGCCGTCCGCATCGCGTGTACTCCGAGGCCGACTACCACCTCAAACACGTTCCGGTCCCCACCTTGTCCAAAGACAGAATGCCCAGGGAGTTCTCCTGGGCCAACGCCCGAGGGAGGCACTTGCTGGTACGAGAAGAGTTTTTTTTCCCTACTATTTCCGTTCTCGACCCTCTCCCTCTCCCTCTCCCTCTCCCTCTCCCTCTCGCTCACGCCTCGCCCTCTCCCTCTCCCTCTCGCTCACGCCTCGGCCTCCTCCCCGTTCCTCCCTCTGTCCCTCCCCCCCCACGCATTCGACAGGTCCCCTCGTGGAACCAGCACGAGCCCGTCTACTGCGGCTCCTGCTTCGCCCATGCCACGCTGTCGATGATCAGCGACCGGCTTAAGATCGCCAAGGGCGGTGCGGCGCCCGACGTCATGCTCTCCCGCCAGACCTTTCTGAACTGCGCCGCGCCGAAGGGCTTCGGGGGGGGCTGCGACGGCGGGGACGTCTCGGACGTGTTCGGCTACATGTCAAAGTTCGGCCTGCCCGACGAGTCGTGCCTCACCTACAGCGCCACGGACAGCAGCAAGTTCGGCGACGCCAAGGCCGTGAAGTCGTGCCCCGACGCGGCGCTCTGCAGGAACTGCATGCCCGTCAACGGCTCCGACACGTGCTGGGCGGTCAAGACGCCGATCCTGTACTTCCTGGAGTCGTTCGGGAGGGTCGGGAGCAAGAGCTACGGGGCGGCGGAAGCGGAGGCGGCAGGAGAGGGCTCCTCTCCGGCCTCTGCCTCTGCCGCGGCGTCGGTGTCTGCTGCTGCTGCTGCTGCGTCGAGCGGCTGCGGCGGCAAGGCGAGCGCTCACGCTCACGCTCACGCTTCCGCGTCCGCTTCCGCTTCTTCTTCTTCTTCTTCCTCCGCCGCTTCTTCCTCCCCTGCTGCCCCCCCGCTCCCCCTTCCCCCCAAAAACAAGCGCGGCGCCTCCAACGAGCTCGCGATGATGTCCGAGCTCTACCAGCGCGGGCCCATCGTCTGCTCCATCTCGACGCCCGACGACTTCGTCTACGAGTACAGAGGCGGCGTTTACGTCGATGGCGCAGTCAACGCAACGCGCGACGACGTCGACCACGACGTCGAGGTCGTCGGCTGGGGCACCGAAGAAACCGAAAACGGCGAAGATCTCGACTTCTGGGTCGTCCGAAACTCGTGGGGCACGTTCTGGGGCGAGCTGGGCTTCTTCAGGGTGCAGCGCGGCGTCAACGCGCTGTTCATCGAGGACGGGGACTGCTGGTACGCGCAGCCGGAGCACGGGATGGAGACGCGGGTGCGTCGTGGGGAGCTGTCGGGCACGATGTACGGCGTCGTCGAGGCCGACAAGACGAAGAAGAGGGGTTCTGCCTTTTCCTCCTCCTCCTCTGCTTCTGTCCCGAGGGTCGACGTCGCGTGATTTGTTTCTTAAATGGTTTGCTCTCCCTATTTGGTTTCATCGCAACGGCGCGCGCAGTTCTCTTTTCTAGTTTTATTTCTGTGCAAAAAAAATGAGAGTTTTTTTTTTTCCTTTTCCATTTTCTTCTTTCTCGTTGATCCCTGTCCGAGCCTCCTGTCGCCCTCCTCCGCAAACGCCGCATCGTTACCATGGTTAAGACGGAATCGCAGGACGTCACGGTCGGCGAGTTCAAGCTCCCGGACTTCGAGGCAAGTTTGAGAAACTCGATCGGGGGCATTGAAAGTTGAGAGAGAGAGAAACTCGGACGCTCGCTGCCTTTTTTTCTTCCTCTTCAACCTCTTCTAGAAACGGCGATCCGAGCCCGCCACTCTTCCCGCCTCTCTTCTTCTCTCCGGCCGCCGGTCATTCTTCTCGTGCAATCGCCAAGGACTTTGGTAGATTGAGAGATAGAGAAAAAGATATCCAAGAGCAATCGCACTGAAACTCTTTCTCTCTTCTAAAATCACGGGGGAAAAAAAAACCGACTGCAGCTCCTCGAGCCTTTGACGGGCGCGAAACTCTCCTCCGCGGAGCACTTTGCGGGCGCTCCGGCTTCTCTGGTCGTTTTCATGTGGTGAGACTTTTGAAGCATCTTTATCTTCACCCTATAAAGCTTTCGAAAGAGAGAGAGAGAGAAGTGAGAGTAGAAACGAAACGAAACGAACGAGAAACTCACTTT
>Ga0315287_10008922_pt1 | contig 10146 bp, 8 predicted proteins | sample YL17G11_0_MG_FD_205037 | JGI IMG/M metagenome (GOLD analysis project Ga0315287, IMG submission 205037) | Sediment microbial communities from Yellowstone Lake, YNP, Wyoming, USA - YL17G11_0 | ecosystem: Environmental > Aquatic > Freshwater > Lake > Sediment | place: USA: Wyoming | collected... | reverse complement strand
CTCAAGGACCTGGACTGCAAGCATCCCTACACTTATTACTATTATTACTACACCGAAAGCCGCACGAACGACGACTACGGCAACACCGGCGCGAAGAACGTCAGATATACGGAGATAAACGAGGACCACTGCTATTTCGAGCGCAACGAAACGGTCAGGCTGACGGACATAGAGAGCATTGTCGGCTCTTTCAACTTCGTGGTCAGGAAGGACTACGTCTATGACGAGAATGCCAGCACGGCGGTATTTTACGCACCGATTGTTGGAGCAGCAACGACGTACTGGCGGGACAATTTCAACGACCTGGGCAACTGGGTAAAGACCGGAACGGACACGATGGAAACCGTGAACGGGACCCTGCATGTTCTCACAAACTCGGACATGGCCCAATTAGTTACTAACAACACAATGGCCGGCTTTGACACGTCAAGCGACTACACGGTCAAAACGAGGGTGAAGATAGCGAGTGCATCGCACTGGTTGTTCATCGCGTACAACAAGGACGTGAACCTGGTCTATGACAAGGCAACCCTGAGCTGCAGGTACGGCAGTACCAACACCCAGATAGCATCCATGACAATCGGGCAATGGTATGACATCCGGGCAGACGTGCACCCTTCTTCCAAGACATACGACGTTTATGTTAACGGAGCCTTGGCGAAGACCTGCGGCCTGCCGACGGAGAGGCCAAGCGCAGAGTTCCTGATAGGGGACTTCGAGCCGGGAATGGTAAACCGCGGGGAGATGTACTTCGATTACTTCGAGGTAAAAAAAGGCTATCCCTACGATGAGAGCGCCAACACGGTCGTGCCGCAGTCCTATGTTGAGAAGATAGCGCCGTTCCTGCAAAGGGACGACTTCACCCAGCAGTACAACGATTATTACAACGAACTGAAGACCCGCGAGCTGAAGTACCAAACCGAGGCGGCCGTGAATGAGCTACGGCTGAAGGACATAACCGTCTACAAGGCGGAAAAGGCGAAGCTTGATGCCGCGGAGTGGCAGAAGTACAACGCCTTCCTGCAGGTCGCTAAGAAGTACAAGGAGGATGCAAGGAAGGCGGACGTCTATGGTGAATATTTCACTACCCTGAGTAATGTGAGCGACCTTGACCCGGCATCCGTGCAGGCGGCACTCAGCGGCTTCAGCAATTATGAGACGTCGAAATGCGACGAGTTCAAGGCGGATTATGACGCTACGGACGACGATAACCTGAAGGGGATAATACAGAACTCGATCGATGCCGTGTGCGGCGCAGGGACAACTGCCAGCGGTCTGCTGCAGGAGAGCTATGGCAAGGACGGCGTCAAGTTCAACTCTTCGACGAATAGAGTCACCGGCGAGTGCAGGGACGTTGCCGCACCGAGCGAATACGGCAGCGGATACAACAACACGGCTGCGGACGAGGCGGTTTGCAGTTTCGAGTATACGAATAAGGCGTATTACGATTTCATGCAAATGACCGACGGCTTCCCTTCGAGAATAAGGTCCATATTGATAAAACCGGCTGCAGAATGGACAAACAGCGAATTCGTCACAATATTAAATTACGCATCCGCTCCAATAATTTTGGATCCGAATGCTAGGTTTTATTTCGGCGGCCGATCGACATCAAACGGGGAAATTGTGCAAGTAGTGATTAAGGATTATTCTCGGTCCAGGTATTACGACATACGTTTCGGGGCAGATGAAAATTTGGAAATAAAAACACCCAAAGGAACAATACACGGAAACCACCTGAATTTTGACGAAAGTGAGCTGGTATTCAAAAACCCTCCGCCTGGAACCAATCCTGGTACCGGGAAACCAGGAAGCAAGCTGGTCAACCTTCATGTCGGGGTAACCGAAACTGGCGACGATATGATATTATACGGAAAATACCTCGATAAGTCCACCGGGAGCTACGTTGAAAAAACTTCCACTTTGAGTGAGCTTACATCAGCAGACCGGGAAGAACTCGGCAAGATGATGAAGAAGATCACCTATGGAAAGGACTCGGTGAAGTTATCCGCTCCAGCTGGTGAGAGCGGTCTGATAAAATGGCTCGGTGTGGTAATTGCCGTTTTTGACATGACCGTTAGCGTAAGCGACGGGTCGTGCCTGAGCGATCAAGAATTGTGCGAAATAACACCGCCAAAATGCATCATGACTTACGGCGAGATGAAGGAGATTACTTTTACTTCACCCAGTACGACCGTCGAATGCGCAACGACCTCGGCCGTATTGGACGAATTCGAGGGGCTGGATGACGGTTCGGACAGATTCTTCCCGGTACTAAAGCAGAGTACATGAGTTCGCACGGCCAATTTATCGGTGTCTTTTCGTTATTTCAGCTTCTTCATAGCCTTCTCAATCCGGTCGAGGCCTTCCTCGATCTTGGGCATCGCGGTGGAATAGCTGAACCTGACATAGCCCTCGCCGAAGCGGCCGAAATCGCTGCCGGGAACCACCAATACCTTGGCTTCCTTCATCAACCAATGGGCGAACTTGACCGAGGTCATCTTGCCGGGCACCTTCGGGAACATGTAGAACGCGCCTTCGGGCTCGCAATCGCACACGAAGCCGAGCTCTTCCAATCTTTTCAGCAAAAAATCCCTGCGCTTGCCGTATTCGATGGTGTGCTTCCTGATGCTGTCCTGCGGCCCCTTCAATGCGGCCACCGCAGCAATCTGGGAAAGAGTGGGGGCGCACATGCTCGCAAACAAATGCATCTCCCGCATCACATCTATCACCTTCTTCGGCCCGGCCGCATAGCCGACACGGAAGCCGGGCATCCCGTAAGTTTTTGAAAAGCTCTGCAAGGTGAGGACATAATCGTTCATTCCGTTCAGCGAGCCGATTGAAACGTGCTTCGCCTTTCCGAACACGAACTTCTCGTACGCCTCATCGCTGACTATCATCAGGTCGTTGTCCCTTGCTATGTCCGCAATCTCTTCCAGGGTCTTTTTGGTGTACACGGCCCCGGTCGGATTGGCGGGGGTGTTGATGATTATCGCCCTCATTCGTTTGGGCTCCTTTATCAGCTTCCTCACCATTTCGGGAAGCAGCTGCCAGTTGCATGAAGGGACAACAGGCAGGCTGATTGCACTGCCGTTCAGAAGCTCAACGCATGGTATGTAATTGATGTAACTCGGGTCAACCACGGCAACTTCCTCCCCGGGGTCGACGCAGGTAAGCATGGAAAGCAAAATGGCCTCGCAACTGCCGCTGGTGACAAGGACATTCTCGGCCGGAAGGTCGATCTTGTTCTCCTTCTTCAGCTTTTCCGAAACGGCCTGCCTCAGTTCAAGGCTGCCTTCAGGCGAGCTATATCGGCTGGAAGCGGGATCGTTCAGGGCTTCCTGGGCCGCTTTTATCACATGCGGCGGAGGGCCGAAGTCAGGCTGACCCGGTCCAAAGGAAATGATGCTCTTGTCCTTGGCCACGATCGAAAGCAGCTTTCCGAGCTCCTGATAAGGCAATTCCTCAGTCCGCTCGGCGATTATCTTATCCAGAGGCATGCGAGAAGTTGCCGAGACCGAAATATAAACAAGTTTTTGGCCTTGTATCCTAAAGGAGGCTCATACGATATCAGCCGCGCCAGAGCTGCCTGCAAGTTTCAGCAAAGCCCATGAACAGCGGGTTGGGCTTGAGGAAATTGGAGGTGAATTCAGGATGAGCTTGAGTGGCCACAAAATACGGATGGTCCTTGACGCTTATCATCTCGACCAAGGTGGTGCCGTCCATTGCACGATGAATTCCGGGGAACAGCATGCCCTTCTCCTGCAATATTTGATGGAAGGCGGGATTGACCTCGAATCGGTGCCGGTGTCGCTCAAACACAACAAAGTCCTCCGGCCTCAGATTACCAAGCCTCATCGCATCGTACTTCTGGAGCTTGGATTTCTCGTAATTGTCAGGCCTCCCGACTTTTTCATACAGTCGCTTGACGAAACTGGTCGGTTCTATTACGCAGGCAAAATCACCGAGCCTCTGGGTGCCTATGTAGCCCTGGCTTGCCCTCAACCGTTCCTGCTCTGGCAATGCGCATATGACATGGGCATTCGGGTCCGGACAGGAGCCGGCCTCGTCCTGCTCCTGGCTGTGGGCGTTCGTGATGCCGCACATGTTCCTTGCAAACTCGACCACGCCCATCTGGAGGCCCAAGCATAATCCGAGGTAAGGAATGCCGTGCTCGCGGACGAAACTGATGGCCGTGGCTTTTCCCTCGAGCCCGCGGCAGCCATAGCCGCCGGGCACTATCACGCCGGCTACCTTCTTCAGAACGCTCGGATTCTTTTCCACTTCGACCGCGTCCAGCCTCATTATTTCGGGCATGAAGCCGAACTCGATGCAGGCGCGCTTGAGGGCTTCTTCCACGGAGATGTACGCGTCCTTGTGGATTCCCTGACCTTCAGCAACGTACTTGCCCACATAAGCAATCGGTATGCTGTCCACGGCGGATTCCATTTTATTCAGGAACATGTCGTACGCGGCCCAGCCGAGCCCGTCATGCGCGAGGTTGCAGTGCCTTATCAGTTTTGCTCCGACGTCCTGCTTCTCGAAAATCTTCGGCAGCTCATACACATTAGCAGTCGAGGGGTCGGCGATGATGTTCTCCTTTTCGACAGCACAGTAAAGGGCGAGCTTCTCCCTGCGCTTAGCGTCAAGCATCATGTCGGTCGGGCAGCGGACGATGATGAAGTCCGCCCAGATGCCCATCTGGTTCATGTCCCTTATCGCGTTCTGGGCCACTTTGGTCTTCGGCTCACCGACCTCTTCGTTGAAAACCAGAGGAACAAGAACCGAAACTGCGGCCGTTTCCTTGTCCTTGTGAATCATGGACTGGATGGCTCTCATAGCAACAAGGCTCTCGTCATCTCCTATCGTTCCCCCGACTTCCACCACCGCCACATCCGCTCCTGCAGCGGCATTGCGGATGGCCAGCTTGAATTCATCACGTACGTGCGGGATGACCTGTATGGATTTCCCGAGGAACTTTCCGAGCTTGCCCTTCTCTATCGCGCTGCCGAACACCTTTCCCGAGGTTATGTTCGCGTCCTTGTGGCACGGCTGAGCAAGGAACCTTTCATAATGGCCGAAGTCCTGGTCGATTTCGCCGCCATCTTCAGTAACAAAGACCTCGCCGTGCTCGTTCGGGTTCATGTCGCCCGCGCCCATGTTGAAGTACGGGTCGAGCTTTATCGGCACGACCTTCAAACCATAACTTGAAAGGATCCGCCCGATGCTTGCGGTCACAATACCTTTGCCCAAGCCGGAGTATCCGCCGCCGAGAACGAAGATGTATTTCGGATTGGGCACTGCTAAAACCTCTTTATAACTCCTTTGGTTTTAGCGTGCAAAACATCGGAAAATTTGAACGAGATGTTTAGCATACGGTAGTAATAGTGAGCAACTATAAATCGTTTTCGATGATGCGTCAGATCCCGGTCACGACGGAATAGAGCCCCTTGATTGCCAACGGGATCCACAGGTACGGGATGTCCCAGACGAAAATCAGGCAAATGCCAGTGAGAAGGTCTATCGCGCCCATGAACTCGAAGAAGAAGCCGGAGATTATCCCGCCGATGATGCTGGAAATCCCCTTGATGAGATGCAGGACGCCGAAGATGAACGCGATGGTGACGAAAACACCGGGGTTGACAAGCAGAAAGGCCGCTATAAGGTCGGCAATCCCGAGCAACAGGACGACTACCATGTTTTTCACCCGGCCTTTTGCTCGCCACGCCCTTGTTCACGGAACGATATCAAAACATCACCTGTAGTTCAGCGGAGTGAGCTCCCATTCCCACGGCTGGGCGGACGGATACTCCTTCACTATGGCAACCTTGAACGGCAGCTTCTTTGAAAGCTTCAGCGCCTCCTTTGCCGACAATTCTATGCGGTGCTTCACGGGATCCACCGCGAACTGTACGATACCTTCCTTTCTCAACAACCGGGAAACCTCCTGCAGTTCGTTGGTCATTATCACACCTTTCAGGAGGAAACCGTCGGGCGTCACCTGCTCGAACGGCCGCCTTATCCTGGAGGCTCGGTTGAATAATCGATTTCTCAGCTGGTAATTCAGCTTCAGCTGTGCGGTGCAAAAATGGACGGGCAGCTTCTTTTTTTCCGCGTACTTCATGACCTTCATTGCAGTATCATGGCTGCCTTTTACTGCCGTAAGCGAATCAGTCATGAGCGTGAGGCCGAGCTTCTCCATCGGTGCCAAATTTCTTTCGGAGAACTCGAGCTCGTTCATGTTGAGGAAGTGGGCGCCGATATTTTCCAGATAATCCACCAAACGGCAGAGCTCTTCCTCTTTTCCAGGAATGCAGGGTACCTCCATACCGACCTTCCAACCCCGCAGCTTTAGAGCTCGCTTTATCGCATCCTTGTCCATGTGTATCCGCAGCTCGTCAAGGCCGGCTTCCCTGAGCCTTTTCAGGTTACTTTCGGTCGCCAGCGTGCCGTTCGTGTACATATGAATGTGGAACTGCTTGCCAAAATTCTTTTTCAGGAGCCTGATGTAGTCGATGACCTTATCAATCACCAAAAGCGGCTCGCCGCCGGTTATGCCGGCCCCCTTTGAGCCGCATTTCTTCACCTCATCAATCATGTCAGTGTCGTTCTTGACCGGCCTCTCGTTAGCATAGACGCTGCTGCTCTGCCAGCGGTTATTGGACAACGTACAATAGAAGCATTTCTGGTTGCACTTCCCCGTAACAAAGAGCACGAGCTCCCTCCCCTTGATACACAATTGGCAACCCTTGCTGAGCGCCCCGGTCGCAAACGATTCCCCGGCGGTCTGTTTCAGCTTCATTGACAAGACACGGTCTGCGAATCACTTAAAGGGCTCATTTCATCAGTGGCCACTGCATTCGAAATGCGGCTCATTTAATCTTTTGCCTAATCGGCCTTTTGATTGAAGGGGCGGCTCATTTCATCAATCGGCCGTTGGATTCAATAGATGGCCCATTCCATCTTTTGCTTTGTTGGCCATTGCATCCAATAAGCGGCTTATTTCATTATCCGAACGTCAGCCGCCCAGCAGCCTTCACTTGAGCAAAACAGCGGATTGATGTCCATTTCCCTGACTTTCTCAGCTATTGCAAACTTGCCCAGCTTGACCAGAACCTCGGTCACGGCTTCGAGCTTTATTGCAGCCTGGCCGCGTGCACCCGCGAGAATGTCCCTGCCTTTCAATTCCTTGAGCATCGCCAAAGCATCATCGGTACCAATAGGCGCTATCCTGAACGTGACATCCTTGAGAAGCTCCACGTAGATTCCGCCCAAGCCGACAGAGACTATGGTGCCGAATTGCGAGTCGGATTTTGCACCAACTATCAGCTCAAGGCCGGAGAGCTGCCTCTGGAACTGGACCTTCTCGGCGCCCTTGATCCTCATCAGTTCGGTAAAAGCTAGCTTGGCCTGTTCCTCGGTGGAGATGTCCTTCCTTATTCCTCCAATATCGCTTTTATGGATGATATTGGGGCCGCTGACCTTCATCACAGCGGGAATGCCAACCTTCTTGAGAGCCAGCGGTACATCGGTCTCCTTCCTTACGAACATGAATGAAGCAATGGGGAAGCGTGCCTGCTTCAGGAGCTCCCACGCCTTCTCGTCATCGAGCTTGGGCTGGGGCACGGGCTTGGCAGGAAATACCTTCTGTTCCGGCTTCGGAGCGGACATGTGGGCAGGCTTTGCAGCTGTCTTGGGCTTCGGCTTGGCCTTAGAAGTAACTTTTACAGGTTTCTTAGCTGCTATAGGCTTTTTTACAGCTGCTCTTGGGGCTACGGAGCCTTTTTGATGCTTCCCTTTGAACATGTCAAGCAATGCCATGGGACTGATTGGCGGCTCCAGTTTTTAAGCCTGATGAAGCGGCCTACAGCAAAAAGCATTTAACCGTCGCCGCGAATAGCATTCCGTGCGAATACCGAAGGTTTTCAAACCAAAAACAAGGAGGCACCGGAAGGCGCAGCCCGACCCCGATGAACCGGAACCGGACGAGCCGGAACCGGACGAGCCCGGGCCGATGGCGCAGGTGCCCAAGCTGACGCCCCACGATTTTGCGTTGCTCGGGCTTCGGTTCGACAGGACACAGACCCTCAGGAAAGGGGCCGCCAAAGCGCCCCAGATGCTGAGGAAGGTGCTGCCGAAGCTCGAGACTTATGTTTACGGAGTGGATTTGTCTGCCAGCAGCCTGGAAGACTTGGGTGACGTAAATGTAAAGAGCTTCAAGGAGCTGGCAAAACAGACTGCAGTCAAACTGGCGAGCACCAAGAAGTTCCCGATAATAATAGGCGGGGAGCACACGGTGAGCCTGGCGGCTGTAAGAGCATTGAAGCCGGATGCCGTGGTAATCCTTGATGCCCACCCCGACTGCGAGGCGAGCGAATCGCATGACGGGGTGACACGGAAGATAGCCGAGCTGGTCGGACCCGAGAACGTGTTCCTGTTCGGGGCCAGGGTGGCAAGTGCGGCAGAGGACGAATACCTGGGCAGCAGCGGAATCAACGTGGTTGACAGCCTGAACAAGCTGCAATGGGTGAGGGGAAGAGTATACTTATCGATAGATATGGACGTACTTGATCCGTCAATCATAGCATCTGTCGGAAATCCGGAGCCGATGGGACTGAGCTTTTCCGAAGTGACGCAGGCAATCAAGCTGGTCGCTCCTTACCTGATAGCTGCCGATTTTGTCGAGTTCACGCCCATGCAAGACAAGTCGGCTGAAATCCATGCGCTCATGGCAGGCAAGCTCATTTACAGCACGATGGCTGCAATCGTGAAGGCGAGGCAGAAGTGATGGCATGAAGTTTACAACCGAACAGAGAAAACTGATTGAGAGCAGGCCGGCGGCTTTCGCCACGATAGGCAGCGACGGCAAACCTCATGTGATAGGAGTGGCGGCTCTCAAGGTGGTCGGGTCGGATCAGGTCCTGATAAGCGACAACCATATGGAGACGACCAAGGCAAACATACAGAACGATCCTGTGGTGGCGTTTGTAATCTGGGACGAAAAGATGAACGGTTGGCAGTTCAAGGGAATCGCTGAATATTTCAGCACAGGCGAATGGGTAGAGAAAGTGAAGAAAATAAAAGAGAACAAAGACATGCCTGCGAAGGGCGCAGTAATCGTTACCGTGCTTGAAGCGCGGAAATCGGCCTAGCTGATACTAACAGATGAAAAAAGGGAAGAATTTTCCCCTCAGAACATGCGCATCGGAGCCGGAACAGCGGCCTGCTCGCTCGGCATGTCCTCTGCAACCGGCGCATTCAGGTGCTTGATTATCACCACGTCGCCGACGCTGTCCACATACTGGTAGGGTATTGCAATGCCCTTCTTGTTGCCGATTGCGCCCGAGAGGAAGCTTCCTCTGGTCACGTCAACGACAACGGAGTGTATGCGGAACTTTGCCAGGTTCAACCTGACGTCAGCAACGCGCCCTGCGTATACGCCCTTGTTCGTGAAGACATCTTTGCCAAACATTTCGCTGATTTGCTTAACGGATATGCCCATCTAATCACCTCAAGATTGTATTCCAACTTGCGTGCTATTGACATATAAGTTTGCGACGCACGGCTGTCACTTTTAAAGCTGTCGGGAACGCATTATGTTTGCTGAGGTAGCCAAGACTCTGTCAGTGCTGTCTGGCAAAGTGGAAACGGTACGGCGCTATGTGCGCTGCATTCAGCAGGGTACACGCTACAGCCTGCTAAGCTAGTGGGTCGCAAGGCCCTCGTGGGTTCGATTCCCATCCTCAGCGCCATTTTTGGCTTCACGGTCGTGAGAAGGCATGGACAAAACCATAAGTACCTATGACAGAATAGCCAAGCTATGGGCGGAGAAGGTTTTCGGTCAGCGAATAACGAAATATCTCAATAAATTTATTGAACTTCTTGCATGCAATGGCAAAATTTTGGACATCGGTTGCGGTCCTGGTTTTGATGTGAAATATTTTCTTGAACATGGTATGGACGTGATAGGCATTGATTTGTCTGATGGCATGCTGATCGAGGCGCGGGCTCGCGTTCCGAAAGGTAACTTCATCAAAATGGATCTGCGCGAGCTGCAATTTGATGCGAACAGCTTCGACGGTATTTGGGCATGTGCTTCATTGTTACACCTCAATAGAGCAGAGATGCCGGCAGCTCTAGGTAAAA
>Ga0315287_10008920_pt1 | contig 10146 bp, 8 predicted proteins | sample YL17G11_0_MG_FD_205037 | JGI IMG/M metagenome (GOLD analysis project Ga0315287, IMG submission 205037) | Sediment microbial communities from Yellowstone Lake, YNP, Wyoming, USA - YL17G11_0 | ecosystem: Environmental > Aquatic > Freshwater > Lake > Sediment | place: USA: Wyoming | collected... | reverse complement strand
GTTCACCCGGGGGTTGTACTTCATGGTGCACGAGCCGAGCGGGTAGAACCCCAGGTCGATCCCGAAGTTCCACTGCGAGATCCGCGTGTAGTGGCGCACCACGTCCACCTCGCTCACCTCGGGCAGGCCGGGGATCGGCCCACGCAGGAGGTGGGGGGGGATCAGGGTCTCCGGCGGCTTCTCGGGCACGTCACAGGGCGGCAGCGAATACCCGACCCGCCCGGGACTGCCCTGCTCGAAGATCAGCGGCTCGTTGAAGACCAACCCCTGGGTGCCGACCGTTCGTTCCGGGCCGTTCATCGCACGCCTCCCAGCGCCTGGATCAGCGCGTCGATCTCTTCCCGCGTCTTTTGCTCCGTCACGCAGAGCAGGAGACAGTCCGCCAGGTCGGGGTAGAAACGGCCCAAGTCGACCCCGCCGATGATGTCGTGCTTCAGGAGGTGCTTCAGGATCGCCGCCGGCTTCTTGGCCACCCGGACGACGAACTCGTTGAACGTCGGTCCCCCGAACCGGATGCCGCACCCCGGCACCTTGCCCAGCCGTCCCTTGGCGTACGCCGCCTTGCGCAGGTTCTGAAGCGCCACCGCGCGCAGCCCCTGCGGTCCCATGCTCACCAGGTAGATCGTCGCCATCAGGGCGATCAGCGACTCCGCCGTGCAGATGTTGGAGGTGGCCTTCTCGCGGCGGATATGCTGCTCGCGCGTGGCCAGGGTGAGGACGTACCCCGGGCGGCCGTCCCGGTCCACCGTCTGTCCCACCAGCCGGCCCGGCAGATGGCGCACGTGCTGCTCGCGGGTCGCCAGGAAGCCCAGGGCGGGTCCGCCGTAGTTCATCCCGGTGCCGAGCCCCTGCCCCTCGCCCGTCACCAGATCCGCGCCGCACTCGCCGGGCGACTTCAGGAGGCCCAGGGCGATCGGCTCAGCCACGCACACCACCAAGAGCGCACCGACGGCGTGGGCGGCCTCGGCCAGCGGCACGAGCTCCTCGACGCCGCCGAAGAAGTTGGGATACTGCACCACCAGGCAGGCGGTCTGGGACCCCAGCGCGCGCGTCACCGCGTCCCGGTCGGTCACACCGGCCTCGGTGAACGGGATCTCGCGAAAGACCAGGCCGACCTGCGCCGCGTAGGTCCGGGCGACCTGGCGGTACTCCGGATGAACCGCGCGTCCCACTACGACCTCGGTCCGCCCCGTGATGCGGTGCGCCATGAGGATGGCTTCGGCCGTCGCGGACGCCCCCTCGTACATGGAGGCGTTGCTCACCTCCATCCCGGTGAGCTGGCAGACCAGGGTCTGGTACTCGAACCCCGCCTGCAGTGTCCCCTGGGAGATCTCGGGCTGGTACGGCGTGTAGGCGGTGAGGAACTCGCCCCGCGACACCAGATGGCCGATGATGGCCGGGCTGAAGTGGTCGTAGCAGCCCGCACCCAGGAAGCTGTTGTACCGATCCGCATCGGCATTCCGGGCTGCCAGCGCCCGCAACCGCTTCACCAGCTCCGCCTCCGCCAGGGCCGGCGGAATTTTGAGCGCCCGGCGCAGCCGCAGCGGGCCCGGCACGTCGGCGAACAGCTCGTCCACCGACCCGGCGCCGATGGTCTGGAGCATCGCCTGGCAATCCTGCTTCGTGTTGGGAATATAGCGCATCGGTAGCCCTCAGCGGTCAGCGGTCAGCGATCAGACAGAACGGGCCCGATTCTCCGCTCGCCCAATCACCAGTTGCCGAGTCGCCCAATTGCCTCGTTGTCAGTGCCCCTCGCTGGCGAGGAACGCCTGGTACGCCGTGGCGTCCATCAGCGCGTCCAGTTCCTTCGGGCTGGCCATCTCCACCACGACGAGCCACCCGGCGCCGTAGCAATCCTTGTTGACCAGTTCCGGTGCGGTCTCCAGGCCCACGTTGACCTCCACCACGGCGCCGCTCACCGGCGAGTAGACGTCGGAGACCGCCTTGACCGACTCGACCACACCGAACGCCTCCATCTGTTTCACGGCCCGGCCGACCTTGGGGACCTCGACGAAGACCACATCCCCCAGGGCGCTCTGGGCATGATGGGTGAGCCCGATCCGTCCCCGCGTGCCCTCGACCTTGACCCACTCGTGTTCCTTCGAGTACCTGAGCTCGGCTGGATACATGCGTGTTCCTCCTGTGTCAACGCGGTCGCTTGTAGAACGGCGTCGGAACGATCCGGGCGGCCACCGGCTGGTCGCGGATCAGAATCTCGATCGGGGTGCCGACGGCGGCGTGGGCGATCGCCACGTAGCCAAGGCCGATGGGCTTGTGCAGCCAGGGGGAGGGCGCCCCGCTGGTGACGTCGCCGATGCGCACGCCATCTTTGACGATCGCATAGTGCGTCCGCGCGATCCCTCGCCCCTCCATCTCGAAACCCACCAGCTTCCGCGTCACCCCTGCGGCTTTCTGCCGGGCCAGCGCGTCGCGCCCGATGAAGTCCCCCTTCTGGAGCTTCACGATCCAGCCCAGATCGGCCTCCAGCACGGTGTGGTTCTCGTCGATGTCGTTTCCGTAGAGCGCCATCTTGGCCTCCAGCCGCAGGGTATCCCGCGCGCCGAGGCCGCAGGGGAGGAGTCCGACGGGGGTCCCCTTCTCCACCAGCGCACTCCAGAGCGCCGCCGCGCGCTCGGCGGGCACGTACACCTCGAAGCCGTCCTCCCCCGTGTACCCCGTCCGGGAGAGGAGCGCCTCCCCCCCCAGCACCATGCCGCGCGCGAACCAGTAGTAGGGAATCGCCGCCAGGTCCACCGAAGTGAGCGCCTGAAGGATGGCCGACGCCCGGGGGCCCTGGATGGCCACCAGCGCGGTGGCGTCGCTCTGGTCCTCGATCACCGCCCCGGTCGCATGCTCCCGCATCCAGGCGAGGTCCTTCTTGATGTTCCCCGCATTCAGCGTCACCAGGTAGCGGTCCTCGGCCAGCCGGTACACGGTGAGATCGTCCACGAACGTCCCGGCGGCCGTGGTGAGGGCGGAGTACTGCACCTGGCCGACCTGGAGCCGCGCGGCGTCGTTGCTGGTGAGCCGCTGCAGGGCCGCCAGGGCGCCGGGGCCGCGGAACTCCACCTCGCCCATGTGGGAGACGTCGAAGAGGCCCGCCGCAGACCGCACCGCCCGGTGCTCGTCCAGGATCCCCCGGTACTGGACCGGCATGTCCCAGTCGCCGAAGGGCACCATCTTCGCCCCCATCGCCCGGTGCAGCGCGTTGAGCGGCGTCTGCTTCAGGGGGCCCTCAGGAGCGGTCATGATGCACCTCCGAGCGACGCGCGCCGGCGGCGGCGCGCTGGGGACATGGGTGGATGAACGGCGCGATTCTTCGACGGGGCCCGGGGAATTGTCAAGGAAAAAGCCTCAGCCTTTCGGAGTGTCGCCGCCGCACAGGGTCAGCACCAGCGTTTCCAGGATCACCCCCTCCGCCTGGCCGGTGCTCTTGAGCGCCAGATCCGCCTGGTGGATCGCGTCGAGGCCGCGCAGGAGCTCCGCCAGGGTGAAGCGGTTGGCCGCCTTGAGCAGGTTGAAGGCGCGGAACGGATGCATCGCGCGGAGTTTCGCCGCCGATCCGTCGTCCGGCCCGGCGTCCGCCGCCAGGCGCGGGACCACACGCGACTGGAACCCGCCGTATGCCATGCGGGAATCGAACTGCCCTTCCAGCCGGCCGTCCAGTGCGCAGCGGGCCAGAATGAGGCTGCGGATGGTCGCGGCGATCATCCCCAGCATTGCCGGGGCTGCTTCGCGCTGGCCAGCGAGGGCGCGCAGCGCGCGCAGCGCCCCGGCCACGTCGCGACTCTCCACGGCGTTGGTCAGGTCGAAGATGCTTGCGTCCCGCGAACTGCTCAGGACGGCCAGGACGTCCGCGAGGCGCACCTCCGCGCGATTCCCGACATACAGCAGAATCTTCTCCAGCTCCGATTCCAGCGTTCGCACGCTAAATCCGGTGCGGTCAAGGATGCAGGTCGTCGCGCCGTCGTCGATGCGCTTGCCCGCGCGGTGCACCGCCTCCGCGATCCGGGCCCGCGCGACCTCTGGCTTCATCTGGGTCTCGCCGAGCTTGCCGGCCCGAACGCCGCAGTCCACCACCACACCCGCCTCGGCGATCCGCTTGAAGAGGGCGCGCCGCTGGTCCACCACCTCCGCCGTCAAGATCAGGACGGCCCCTGGCGGGACACCTTGCTTCAGCAGGTCCTCGAAGACCGCGGCCGTGGCCGCACCGGCGGCTTCCGGGATCTCGGACCCCTCGGCCACCAGATGGCTGGCGGTTTCCCGGAGCCACTGTTCCGACTCGTTCGTCAGCGGGACGGTCAACAACTCCTTCCACAGGGCCGCTGGGAGCTCACCCTGCGCCGCGCGCTCCAGGAAAGGCCGGTCCAGGCCGGCCACGGCGACCGCCTGGAGGAGACCGCGCGCAGTCTTCTCGCCGTCGCGGGCTTTCCAGGACTCCCAGCTCTTCCGGAACAGTTCGCCCAGGTTCTGCTTGGACGTGAACGCTTTGGTGTCGTGGACCACCACCACTTTGGTCCCACCGAACAGCGGCACCGTGCGGAGCCGCCCCGGCACGGTCGCCGCCTCCGCGTCCTCGCTGATGGTTTCGACGCTCAGGGCCTGGCGGTCGGCCGGGACCAAGGCGTCCACGATGGCCCGGGCGCCCTCCCGCGCCACCAATTCGTCCCCGTGCAGCAGGTACACGGAGGCCGGGGTCCCTCGCCGGATATCCGCCACGACCGTGTCGATCAGGCCGCCCATCGCCTCATCCCTTCACGCCGCCCGGAGCGCTCTCGCGGGGCGCGGTCCGCGGGGCGGTCGCGCTGCTCCCCCCGGACAGGGCCGCGAGGATCTCCGCGCCAAACTCGGCCACCCGCCAGCGGCGCATCCCCTCCACGGTTTCGAGCGCAGGCAGATCTGCCGGAGCGCGCTGCGCCAGCGGCTCGATCAATCGCCGCGGCAGCAAGAGGCCCGGATCCAATCCCACGCGGGGCGCCGCGTCCGCCCGCCACGCCAGCAGGGCGGCGATGCGCCGCTCGACGGCCGGCGCCAGGCGCGGTTTGGCGGGCCGCCGCAGGATCGGGAGGTCCGTCGCGGGCACAGCCAGGCCCCGCGCCACCCCCTGCAGGACCCCCTCCCCGTATCGCGCCACCACGGTCGGCGTGCAGCCCGGGATCTGGGCCAAGGCGTCCCGCGCCTCCGGCCGCGCCGCCGCCACACGGAGGAGCGTCTCGTTGCCCAGCACCTTGAACGGCGGCCGCCCCCGCTCGCGCGCCCAGACCTCGCGGGCCACGAACAGCTCCCGCAGAATGCCGAGTCCCCGCCGGTCCAAGAGACGCACGCCCTTGATCGCGAGGCAATCGTCCGGATGGAACACCCGGTCTGCCGCCGGCGTCCCTTCCAGGGCCTGGCACTCCTCCTCGACCCAGCCGGCGCGCCCGCGCGCCGCAAGCGAGTCCATCAGTCGCGCCCGGAGCGGGAACAGATGCCGGACGTCTTCGGCCGCGTAGTGCTCCTGGGCCGCGCTCAGGGGTCGGACCGCCCAGTCGTCTTTTTGCCGCGACTCGCCCGACTCGATCCCCAGGATCCCTTTGAGCAGCGCCGCCAGTCCGACCTCGGGCAGGCCGAGGAACTGGGCGGCCACCATGCTATCGAAGAGCCCGCGAATCTCGAACGCGAAATCCCGCTTCATCGAGGCCAGGTCGTAGGCGGCTCCGTGCAGCACCGTGACGACGTTCGGATCGGCCAACACCGGGGCGAGGGGAGCGAGGTCGCGCAGCGCCAGCGGATCCACCAGGAACACCTCGCCCTCGGCGGTCCCCACCTGGATCAGACACACCTTCTCGGGGAAGTGGTGCAGGCTGTCCGACTCGGAGTCGATGGCCACCATGGCCGCTCCGCGAACCCGGGCGACCAGGGAAGCCAGCTCTTCGCCGCTGCGGACCCACAGGGGCGGACGAACGGAAGGCCGGATGGGAGGCGCGCACGGCATGACGGTCTCACAGTCTGGGGATCTCGGAGGCACGACCCATCCGGTGGATGGCTACTTGATGGCCAGCTTGCCCTCGGTGGCGAACAGACCGATCCAGCGCTGGGAATTGCAGGCGAGGTCGTAGATGCCCGACCGGTCCGCGAGCACCTGGACCGTGGTGGTGGTGCCCGCGGGAACGCTCACCCGGACATACAGGTCCGGGATCAGGAAAAAGTGGTCTTTCCCAATACTGGTGACCTGGAACGTCAGGATCGCGGCTCGGCCTTCGCGGTCCACCGCCAGCACCGACGGTTCGCAGCGATTGTCCCGCGCCACCAGGTCGAACGTGTGCCGCTTCACCTCCGCGGGGGTCACCATGACGGGGGTCCGGTCCGGAAACAACCGCGCACACCCCTCGGCCAGCAGGATCCCGGCCAGCCCCACGATCAGCATCGTCCGCCGCACAAGCGCTCCTCCTCGCAGATAGACGCGGAAGACTAGCATGCGCCTTGCCAAGTTGCAACGATCTGGTTCGCCCGGCGCCGGATGCCGCCTCCGACCCGCCCGACGACGCGGTTGACCGACCCCGCACAAACCTCGTTGACCGCGGGGTGGGCCTCGGGATATATGTGGTGCCGCCGCGAACGCGGAACGCGGGTCGCACCCGGCCGGCCCGCATCCGCATGACCCGGAGCTGAGGACCGTATGGACCACCACGCGCGCATCGAATCGAAACGCCGCCACGTCCGGCAGCGGGCCCAGGACCTGCTCGAGCGAGTGGGCCGCATGGACGACGAAGAGCTTCGCTGGACGGTCCGCCTGTTCGTTGACTGTCTGCCGCCGGAGCAGCGGGCGGCGTGTCTCGGCGCGTACGACGAGCGGTGGCCCATCGAGGAACGCCGTGCATTCGTCGCGGCGTTCGTCCCGCGCTACACCGCGCTGGCGCTTGCCGCCCTGGACCGGGCCGAAGCCGCAGGCGCGGACAGCCTCGCATCGTTGACCGACGAGGACCTGCAGGGGATGTCGCTCGCCGAAAAGTGGGCGCTCCTGGCGCAGGGGCCGGACGGGTGTCGTTCCGATCAGCTCCGGCGGGAGTTGGCACGCCTGTTCATGTGCAAGTCCTACGACCTGTTTCATGACGCCGGGTTGTCCGAGGCTGCGGTGGAATACCCGGCCTATCACCGGATCCGCGAGGCACTGGAGGCTCAGCCCGATGCCGTCATTGCCGATCTGGTGGGCCTGGTCGTCGGGCATGGCGCACGGCTTCGATCTCGGGTCCCGCACGAGGTTGAAGCGGCCCTGACCCAGATCCGCGACGGTCTCAGCCGGCGCCTCGGCATCGTGATCACCCCGGATCGACTGTTTGCGGGCCAGATGCTCCGGCTGCCCCTCGACCATCCCGATCAGGTCGTCGACGTCGCGGCGCCCGGCCCCACCCAGACGCCATGGGACTTGCCAGGGGTCGATCTGCGGACGGCCTTCCTCGTGCTGGCGGATCTCATGACCCAGGGGGAGGTGGAGGAGCATCTCCTCCCCGTGCGGCGTCAGTATCGTTCGATCGCCGAGGTGCCGGTTCAAGAGCTCCGCAGTCTGCTCTCCCGCCTCTGGGGGCTGCTCGGGGATCGCCGGTTGACCGATTTCGCCGAGCGGTACCGTTCGGGCCGGATGATCGCCGACCGGAAAGTGGCCCCCGAGATCTGGGGGCTCCTGCCTCACCCGGAACAGTTGACCTTCCTCGAGCGGGACAATCGCGCCATGGATATCGGGCAAGCCGCCCGCCACCTGGCCAAGATCCTGTTCAGCTTCCAGTACGACATGTTGTTCGATACGGGGTTCCAGATGGCCTTGTTGCGATCCCCCCGCTATCAGCAACTCATCAGCCGGCTGACCGCAGGCGAGGACGCCTCGGACACCCAACGGTTGGCGCTCCTGACGCAGACGGTGACGCGCCAGATGCTCGACCTGGAGACCATGACCCCCGACGCGCGCCGGACGCGCCTGCAGGAGATCCGCGCGCTGATCGCCGCCACCCTCGACCTTCCCGACGATCTCACCTACCCCGCCCGAAAAGAGGGCCGGGCCTGAGGCGGAGCGCGCACGGCGCCCATCGTCGCAACCAGGAGGACCGATCATGCCCGCAGGGAAGCGACGGCATCCGATGTATGAAGGGGTCGCCCTCCTGGCCGACCCCATTTACGGATACGTCCACTTCACCGTGCCCATCGAGGGGCGGGCGGACGAGCGGACCGAGAAGGACCTGATCGACACGCCCTGGATGCAGCGACTCCGGCGGGTCCACCAGCTCCAGTCCAGCTTCTGGGTTTTCCCCTCGGCCGAGCACAGCCGATTCCAGCATTCCCTGGGGACCATGCACATGGCCGGCCGCTTCGCGGACCGGCTGTATCCCAGCCTGAAACAGGCCTTCGACCGGTGCCCGTCGTTCGCCCTGGTGAAGGAACTCCTGCGCGTCACGGGTCTGGTCCACGACATCGGTCACGGGCCGTTCAGCCACTTCTTCGACCACCACTACCTGGAACCCGCCTGCGGGACCACCCACGAGGGGCTCGGGCAGCAGATCGTCACCGAAAAGCTGGCCGACCTGATCCGGGGAATCCGGCGGAGTCCCGACGGGGTGTTCAAGCCGGGCGAAACGCTGGAGCCGGAACACGTCGCCTTCCTGGTGCGCCGGCCCGAGGCCGGCGCGGAGCGCCTGCCGGGCTGGCTGCGCACCCTCCAGCCCGTCTTCTCGGGTATCTACACCGCGGACAACGTGGATTACATCCAGCGCGACGCGTACATGACCGGCTTCTCCCTGGACCTGGTGGACATCGACCGGCTCCTCTACTACACCTTCGTGACGCCTGAGGGTCTCGCCCTGCACAAGTCGGGTTCGTCGGCGCTGCGGCGTTTCGTGAACGCCCGATTCACCATGTACGCCGACGTGTACTACCACCGCACCAACCGCGCCATGGATCTGCACATGCAGGAAATCTTCGCAGAGACCGTGCGGCTCTTGTTCCCCTTCGATCCTCGCCGGGAACTGGATCGCTACCTCGGCGTGAGCGACTGGTCGCTCCTGGAGGGGGTCCGTGCGTGGCTGGAGGCGGCGGACCCGCGGAAGCGGGCGCTGGCCGAGGAGTGGTCGCGGATCGTGGGGCGCGAGGTCAAGTGGAAGATGGCCTACGACCACATGGAGACCATGGACGACCCGCGCGCCAAGAAGTTCGTGGATGCGACGGAATTGGAACGGGAGGTCCGGCAGCAGCTCCCGCCCGCGCTCGCGGCGCTGCCCTTCAAGGTAGACGTCGCGCGGCAGGATCCGCGCCCGTTGAATCCCTGGACCGAGGAAGCGAAGAAGATCCTGATCTACGACCCCGCCACGGACCACGCGTCACCGCATCCGGTCCAGGATCTGTTCCGCTACATTCCCGCGCGGGTCGCCCACTACCGGATCTTCGCCCTCGATCACGCCCACGACGACGCCCTGGCCCGGGCCACCCAGACCGTGCTGGGCGGCCCCGGCGACCCGGCCGTTTCGACCAACGTCTAGCCGCCCTCCGGACACCCGTCCCCCTCACCTGGTCCGGGGCCGTGCCGTGCAGCCGCCTACTGGCCCTTCGGCACCGTCTTCCAATCCGCCAGGAACCGCTCGAGTCCGGCGTCGGTGAGCGGGTGTTTGAGGAGCTGCCGGAGCACGGCCGGCGGCAGCGTCGAGACGTGCGCCCCCGCCAGGGCGGCCTCGAGGAAGTGGACCGGCGTCCGCAGGCTCGCCGCCAGGACCTGGGTCTCGTAGCCGTAGTTTTCGTAGATGGTCAGGATCTGCCGCACCAGGTCCATCCCGACGTGGCTGATGTCGTCCAGCCGCCCGACGAAGGGGCTGATGTACGACGCCCCCGCCTTGGCGGCCAGGAGGGCCTGGGGGGCCGAAAAGCAGAGGGTAACGTTGGTCCGGATCCCCTCGGCGTGGAGCAGCCGGACGGCTTTCAACCCTTCGGCGATGAGGGGGATCTTCACGACCACGTTCTTGTGGAGCTTCGCCAACTCCCGCCCCTCGGCCACCATTCCCGGTGCGTCGGTGCTCACGACCTCCAGATTGATCGGCCCGTCCACGATCGTGAGGATCTCCGCCACGATGTCCCGGAAGGGTCGTCCCTCTTTGGCAATCAGCGACGGGTTGGTGGTCACGCCGTCCA
>Ga0315287_10008917_pt1 | contig 10147 bp, 7 predicted proteins | sample YL17G11_0_MG_FD_205037 | JGI IMG/M metagenome (GOLD analysis project Ga0315287, IMG submission 205037) | Sediment microbial communities from Yellowstone Lake, YNP, Wyoming, USA - YL17G11_0 | ecosystem: Environmental > Aquatic > Freshwater > Lake > Sediment | place: USA: Wyoming | collected... | reverse complement strand
ACGGCTACATCGCCAGTCTGCGTCGCTACAATGATGTGCCCTACGTGTGGGGCGGCGAAGGCATCCGTGGCATTGATTGCTCTGGTCTTGTTCGGCGCGGCATGGTTGATGTTCTGTTCCGGCGTGGCCTGCGCACCTGCGACCCGGGCCTGGTCCGCCGTGCATTGTTTCTCTGGTGGCGCGACTGCACGGCGTGGACCTTGGGCTGGCCGCACGCGGGCTTGACGGGTTACCTGTTCGACACTCCCAACATCAACGTGCTGGATCACTCCCAAGTTCTTCCCGGCGACCTTGCGGTGCACGTCAATGGGACACACGTCATGGCGTATCTCGGGAGCAACCTTTGGATTCAGGCCGATCCGCGCGCTGGCCGGGTTACGACCACCGCCGTTCCAGCGGAAGACAACCCGCAGTTCTACCGGCCGATGAGAATTGTGCGGTGGCGTGTCTTGCAGGAGTAAACCAAAAGGTCACCAGCATCTGGCGGCGGCCATACCCTACCTTCCAATGAATTCCACAAGGCACGCGCCGCGGGGCGGCAGATCAACTTTCAGCTTCGGAGTTGGGTTGCCAATCTTGCCAATTTGCTTTGAGCCTGCTTCGTCGGTGCGACAAATCCGTCCGCGTCTGGGCAGATAGTCATCCATCGCCTTCCAGTCGAGTGCGAGGGAAAGCGGTTCGTCTGCAAGGCTGGCTAGCGCAATGGCCGCATCGCCGTCGGGCGCGCGCCACGCGCCCGCCAGGGCCAGCGGACAGCGTTTCTGAAACGCCGTCAAACCGCCCTGTTGGCCTGCGTAAATGGACAGTCGTGAAATGTCGAGGGTGGCTTCCGGCGCGCTGAGTTCGGGCGGGCGAAGAAAGGTTCCGTAAACAAGGTACTTCGTGCCCCGGCTGCGGACTTTCGCCAGTCGCATTGCGTAGTCCGTTTCCTCCGGTCGCTGCTCCAAGTGACTGGGAAGGAAATTGGCAACGGTGGGCTGCTGGCCCCACACGAACGCCCGCGCCTGTTCCAGGTAAAATTGCCGCGAGAATTTCTTGTCCAAGAGTTTCAGCGGTTCCTTGGGCGCGAACTTTGCCGGCCATAGATCGTCAAACGGCGGCATCGTAAGCGACGAGTAGTTCCCGAACGTGATGGCGCAGTCGTGATAGACGGCGTGAAAGAAGGGAATGGTTTCCCAGCCGTCGGGCGCGGCGTAGCGTTCTCTACTGACTTGGAGGCTGAGCATGAGGTCCAGATGCGGCAGCCACGGCTCGCCGCAACCTTCGCCGGCCAAGGCGACTGGTGCCTGTGTCGGCAAGAGCGAAGGCGACTTCGCCGGTAACTGAAGGTCGTGGCTGCGAAGAGAACCGACACGCTGGCGAATGTCGGCGGCCAGCAATCGAAAGCCATTCATCCAGTAAGTCCCGCCGCCAAGCGGATGGCCGTGTGTTGGGTCGTAGCACGCGAGGCTGGTGCAGGCTTGGTCCATGTAAATGCCGTCCACGCCCAGCTCGCGCACGGCGCGCTCCGCCAAATTCGCGTATTTGTTTCGCCAAAATCCGGTGCCCATGCACATTGAGGCGCACGGCGCCTGGGTGAACGTGTTATAGACCTCCGGATGCACTTTGCCGTCGCTTCCTTTTACGGCGGACTGTGCCGCACCTTCATTCGTCCAGCTTGCCGTGGTCATGCCCCACAAACGCTGGTTCATGTAAACGAGCGCGTGCATGTCCTCCTTGTGCGCGGCGGCGAGTGCTGCGGTGAAAGCCTCTTCGCCCTCGCGTGGCGGCAGGTATTCGGGGAAACCGGTGTCGTACGAACAGCCGTGCCACCAGTGCCAAAGCACGCTCACGGGCAGGCCGAGTTTCGCTTGCAACGCGAGGGCCGGCGCGAGCACGTTTGTCGAGTAACCACGGTTCCAAACCCACATTCCCGTGTTCAGAACCCACGCCGGCATCGCGCCCCGCCGCAGCCGGCTCTCCGTCGCCCAGACTTGGTTTGTGGCCCACGCGCGATAGCGTTCGGCGGCGGTCACCCAGTCGCCTTCAAATGCGCCGAGGACGACTTGGTAAGGAAGTGCGAAACGGTCGGTTGGCTTGTCCCACCTTTCCGGCAGATGAACAATCTCGCAGCCAAGCGCGCCATGGCCGTCGCCGAAGACCGCAAAGTTCTTCCGGTAAGCCGCCGTGTCGTCGCACGCGACGTAAAGGCCGGGGCCGTGGTTCCGGTAAAACGCGAGGCATTGCAGCGCGAGCCGACCGGGATATTCCCAAGCTTGGCGGTGTCCCGTGCCGTTGGCGCCGGAGAAAATCCGACGCGGTTCGGAAGTCAGTTGTCCCATCCACACCGGCACGGCGAGCCGTTCGTCCGCCTGCTGCGCGATGTCCGACACGCGCGGGAAGCAAACCTTCGTGAGCACGCGCCCGTTCAGACCGCCGACTATCAACTGCCATTGGCTCAGCGGCGCGTTGGTGTCCAGATGGACAACCACTTCGACGCACAGGCGCGGCGCGTCCGCCAGGTTGAATTTGTCCCAAGCCAAACGCAGCGCTCTGTGCGTGCCGGGAACTTCTTCGCACCGGAACGCGCCGGCTTGCGCGGGGGAAACAGTTTCCGCGCCGCTGGCCTTCTGGCATTCCAGCTCCCACAACGCGCCCGTGGCGTTGCCGACGTGGTTATGCCCGGTTTTCAGATCAACGAATTCGCGCAAGCGCCCATCGCGGCTGTCGAATCCGGTTTGCAGGCGGCCGTTCGCTATGCGGACGATTTCGCTGGCGGGTGCAGCCTGTTCTTGTGCGGTGGCAAAAAACTGAGTTGGCGCACACAGAACTGCGCCCAGCCACAAGAATCGGAAAGCGCGAAGCGCCAGGGGCGCTGGCAGGCGTGGAGCGGCACGCGGCGGGAAAAGGGCGCTGCTGACAGCTTCTTCTCGGTGCGGCATTGGTCAATCTCCAAGCACTGCTTGCTTGAAAGCGCGTTCGCGGCCTCAGCTTGACAGCTCCAGGCGCGAGGCGCTTGGGCGGACATCTATTGGTTCTTGGGCGAATTGAGTTTGCGCGGCTTTTGCGGCGCGCCGGAAACGGCTTTGGTGTCAGTCGGCGTTGGTAAGGGCGCTGCTTCGGTTACCTTTGGCGCAGCCGTGCCCTTGGCGGCCGGGTGTTTGGTAATGTATTCGAACGCGCGGCTGTTGCCCGCGTCAATTTCCGCACGGCTCATCTTCCGCGTGATTTTGTCCCGTGCGTTCATTGCTTGGCGGCTGTCCTGCGCCGCCGCGAGGCAGAACCACGCATAGGCCTCGGCATTATCTCGCGGCACGCCTTCGCCGGCGACGTAATATTGCCCCAACGCGTACTGCGCTTCGGCAATGCCTTGCTCGGCGGCTTTGCGATACCATCTGGTGGCTTCTGCGGCGTTCCAGATCTCGGCGTAGGCGCGCCCCAACTCGTACTGCGCCCCGGCGTCGCCTCTCTCGGCTTTGGCGTGCAATCTGGCAAGGTCGCGCGTCACCTTATCCGACTGGCGGGTGCGGCAGGCCGTCAGCGCCAACAGCAACGCCAATGACAACATGGCGAATCGTTTCATCACTGGACAAACTGTTGAAACGGGAGGGCAAAGGCAATGGCATTTTTGCTTCCGGGGCGTTGTTCTGCACAGAAAATACTTGGCAGCCAGGACGGGTGCGCCAACCTGTTCCCAATGCACTGCATCATCACGGCTGGCCCAACCTACGAACCGCTGGATGAAGTGCGGCGGTTGACGAGTTTTTCGACCGGCCGGCTGGGCACGGAACTGGCCAATTATCTGGTCGCGCGCGGGCATCGCGTATCGCTGCTCATTGGCCAGCAAGCCACTTATCAAGGCGAACTCCGCGCGCCATGGGTCGAAACGTTCACGACCACAGCGGACTTGCGCCGGCGGCTGCGCGGGTTTGGCAGTGAACGGGCGGACGCGGTATTTCACGCGGCGGCGGTGAGCGATTTCATGTTTGGGAAGATCTGGTGCCGCTCCCCGCAAGGCGAACTCATCGAGATCAAGTCCGGCAAAATTCCCTCGCGTCAAGGCCCGCTGACGGCCGAGTTGGTGCCGACGCCAAAAATCATTGCTGAGTTACGCGACTGGTTTCCCAAGGCGCGGCTGGTGGGGTGGAAATACGAAGTGGACGGCGACCGGGCGGGCGTGATTCGGCTGGCCGAGGAGCAAATCAGGCAATGTCGCACCGACGCGTGCGTGGCCAACGGTCCCGCCTACGGCGAGGGTTGGGGCTTGGCAACTCCGGAGCGATGCACGCACTTGGAACAAGCCCAAGAGTTGTTTGCCGCGCTGGAAGAATTCATACGCAGATGACGGTGCCGCAACCGAATCAGCAAGTTTCCTCCCTCGCGAAGTCCATCACCGAGTTGTGGGGCGTCGGTTCGGAACGCGCCGCGCAATTGAGGCGGCTGGACATCCAAACGGTCGAAGACTTGCTGCTGCATCGCCCGAGACGCTACGAAGACCGCCGGCATTTTTGTTCGATTGTGGAGTTGTCGCGCGATGAACCGGCCACCACTCGCGGCACGGTGGTCGCGCTCGGCCTGAAGCGGTTTCGCAAGGCAACCAAGTCCGTGTTTGAGTTGATTCTCGACGACGGCACGGCCCGACTGCATTGCCGGTGGTGGAACCTGCCGTTCATGGAGAAATATTTCGCGGTGGGCGACGAAGTGGTCGTGTTCGGCAAACTGGTGTCGCTCAAACCGCGCACCATGGATCATCCGGAAACTGAAGTCATCGAGAGCGGCGAGGAGAATCTGATTCATCTGAACCGTATCACCCCCATTTACCCGCTGACCGAAGGCCTGCCGCAGCGCTGGCTCCGATCATTGATCTGGCGGACATTGGAACGTTACGGGCCGGGCATCGCTGAACCGTGGCCGGGGAAGGTGCAAGTTGCAGGCCAACCGTCAGCCATCAACCATCAACCTTCCACTCCGCTTCCCACCCGCGCCGAAGCGGTTCACTCGCTGCATTTCCCGGAGACGGTTGAGGACATAGAATTGGCGCGACGGCGATTGGCGCTCGATGAGTTCATCGCCTTGCAACGCGAGATGCAGCTTCGGCGCAAACGCTTCGAAACCAAGGCGCCAGGCCTGCCGTGCGGTGGCGACAATCGGCTCATCAAGCCTTTTCTCAGCCGGCTCGGGTTCAAACTCACCACCGCGCAAACCCGGGTCCTCCGCGAAATCCGCCAGGACATGAGCGGCGCACACCCGATGCGGCGGCTGTTGCAGGGCGATGTCGGCTCCGGCAAGACGGTCGTGGCGGCCTGCACCGCGCTGATGGCGCTGGAAAGCGGGTTCAACGTCGCGTTCATGGCCCCGACCGAAATTCTTGCGGAACAACATTACCAGACTTTCACGAGGTGGTTCGCGCCGCTGGGCGCGGCGGTGGAATTGCGAACCGGAAGCCGGAAAACCGTTCGCGACGAGTGGCGTGTGGCGAGTGACGCAAAACGGCAGCCCGTACTTCTTGACCCTCGTCACCCGTCACGCGTCACCCTTGTCATCGGCACTCACGCGCTCATCGAATCCGGTTTCGCGATGGAGAATCTCGGTCTTGTCATCATTGACGAACAGCACAAGTTCGGCGTGGGACAGCGCGAACAGTTGGTCCGCAAGGGCCGTTACCCCCATCTGCTGGTGATGACGGCGACGCCGATTCCGCGCACGCTGGGACTGACGTTGTATGGCGATTTGGACGTGTCGGTGATTGATGAAATGCCGCCCGGCCGCGGGTGCGTGAAAACGTTTGTGCGCACGGCTGACAAGTTGCCAAAGGTCTGGAAATTCATCCGGGAAAAACTCGCCGATGGGCGGCAAGCCTATGTCGTTTACCCGCGCGTTGAAGACACTGGCGCACGCGAGATCAAAGCCGTCACCAAGGAGTTTGAAAACTTGCGGGCGGCCTTGACGCCGTTTCGCGTTGGACTGCTCCACGGACGGCTCAAGAGCCGTGAGAAAGAGGACGTCATGGCCGGGTTCCGCAAGAACTCGGTGAACGTTCTCTTGGCGACGTCGCTGGTTGAGGTAGGCCTGGATGTTCCCAACGCGACCGTGATGCTGGTCGAGAACGCCGAGCAGTTTGGCCTGGCGCAACTGCATCAATTGCGGGGGCGCATCGGACGCGGCGCGCACGAGTCTTACTGCATTTTGATCTCGACAGGCGATAGCGCCGCCGCCCGTCTCCGACTTGGGGTGCTCGAAGAGACCACGGACGGATTTCGGATCGCGGAAGCGGACTTGAAACTGCGCGGGCCGGGCGAACTGCTGGGCCAGCAGCAGAGCGGTCTGCCGAGGTTTCGGTTCGGTGATTTGCGGGAGGACCTGGAGTTGATAAGGTTGGCGCGGGAACTCGCGGCGCAAACCCTGAAAATCACCTGAAGTTTTGCCCCAAAAATCTGTTTGAACTGCCAAGACTCATTGACCACAGTTGCGCCCATGAAGAAAGCGCTACTCTTTATTGTCTTGTTGGGCTTGGCGAGCAGTCTGGTATTGGTTGGCTGCGGCCAGAAAGAACAAAATCCGACCGAGTCAACGAATGCGGTCACCGGCGGCAATCCGCTCACCGCGCCTGTGGATTACCTGGGCACCATCGCCAAAGGCAAGATCACCTCGGAAAAGACCATTGACACGGTGGCTCTGAACCAAGCCCTCCAGATGTTCAACGTGCAGGAAGGACGCTACCCCAAGGACCTCAACGAACTGGTGGAGAAGAAATACATGCGGGTGTTGCCCGAGCCGCCCTACGGGATGAAGATCGTTTATGATCCAAACACCGGCACGGTGAAGGTTGTGCGGCAATAGGATTCTTATTGCGGCGGACAGTCTGCGTTGTTTCTGGCGCAGCCGCGCAGACAGCGCGGCGATTACATTTTTCTCGCCAAAGCCCGCGCTCACGGGCAAACAGTCTCTTTCATTCGAATGACCGAACTAATTGTCATTTTGGATTTCGGCTCGCAATACACGCAGGTCATCGCGCGGCGCGTGCGCGAGTGCAACGTGTATTCACAGATCCTGCGCTGCAACACCCCCGCTGCCGCGATCGCCAAGCTTGCGCCCAAGGGCATCATCCTGTCAGGCGGGCCGTCGTCTGTTTACGCCAGAAACGCGCCGTTGCCGGACAAGAACGTCTTCCAGCTCGGCGTGCCGGTGCTGGGCATTTGCTACGGTGTGCAGTTGCTCGCGCAGTTTCTCGGCGGGCGCGTAGAGAAAGGCCTCAAGCGCGAATACGGCAAAGGCACGCTCACAGTGAAGAATGCCTCCTGCGCATTGTTCGCCAAATTGCCAAGACGGTTCCAAGTCTGGAATTCCCACGGCGACAAGCTCACGAAGCTGCCGCGCGGTTTCCAACCCGTTGCCGTCACGGAAAACTCGCCCTACGCCGCCATTGAGCACCGCGCCCAGAAACTGTTTGGCCTCCAATTTCATCCCGAAGTCGTCCACACGCCGCGCGGCAAGGAAATCATCGCCAACTTCGTCCACGGCGTCTGCGGCTGCGGCAGGAACTGGACGATGCGAAATTTCGTTGACCAAGCCATCGCCGAAATCCGCGCGCATGTGGGCCGGGAGCGCGTGATTCTGGGCCTGAGCGGGGGTGTGGATTCGAGCGTGGCGGCGGCGCTCCTGCACAAGGCCGTCGGCAACCAGCTCACGTGCGTTTTTGTCAACAACGGTCTGCTGCGCGCGCGCGAAGTGGGACTGGTGCGGGAAGTTTTCGGCAGGCACTTCAAGATCAGGCTGCAATACGAGGATGCCACTGCTCTGTTCCTGAAGCGGCTGAAAGGCGTCACCGATCCGGAGCGCAAACGCAAGCTCATCGGGCGAACGTTCATTGAGGTTTTTGACCGGGCAACCCGGGGCGCGGGCGAGGCGAAATTCTTGGCGCAAGGCACGCTTTACCCGGACGTGATCGAATCCGTGCCCATCGGCGGCAATCCCGCCGCGCTCATCAAGAGCCATCACAACGTCGGCGGTCTGCCCCGGCGCATGAGATTTGCGCTGGTCGAACCGTTGCGCTGTTTGTTCAAGGACGAGGTGCGGCAACTGGGACTCGAACTGGGGTTGCCCAAGGAGATCGTGTGGCGGCAGCCGTTTCCGGGCCCGGGTCTGGCCGTGCGCATTGTGGGCGAAGTCACACCCGAACGGTTGGAGATTCTGCGCAAGGCCGACTGGATCATCATCGAGGAAATGAAAGCCAGCGGCTGGTATTACAGGATTTGGCAGAGTTTTGCCGTGCTGTTGCCGGTGCGGAGCGTGGGGGTGATGGGCGATGAGCGCACCTACGATTACACCATCGCCGTGCGCGCGGTGGAATCGCAGGACGGCATGACGGCGGACTGGGTGAAGCTGCCGCATGTCCTGCTGGAGAAACTGGCCAGCCGCGTCATCAATGAGGTGAAAGGCGTCAACCGCTGCGTCTTCGACATCACCAGCAAACCGCCCGGGACGATTGAGTGGGAGTAAGTCTTGCCGAGGCCCGGAGGCGCGGCTAGTCTCCTCGCATGCCAGTTTGCCGCGCACGCGAAGTGTTCGGAGTCTTTCTGCAATTCCTCACCGGTGGCGTCCTTTCTGTTTTGATTTTCCTCGCGATTCCGTCGCTGGGTCGAACGCAGACAACTGAATCCGGAATTCAGAACCCGGACGCCATCGGTGGTGGGCTGTTTATTGCAGGTAATTCCCTTTACGTCGCCGCTTGGGGTTATGGTCTTCAGGTGTTGGATATCTCGACACCGACACGACCAAAGTGGATTGGAGCGTGGAATCATCGAGGTGCGCCGAATGGCGTCTATGTGGTCGGAAGTCGTGCTTACGTCGCCAATCGCCCGTGCGGTTTGGAAGTGTTGGATGTTCACGATCCTCGCAATCCGGTCAGCTTGGCGAACCTCCGCACGGGCGGAGACGCAATGGGCGTTTTTGTGAAAGGCCAGTTTGCCTACATGGCCGATGGCGTACTGGTGAATGCCGCCGAACCTTACTCCTACATGCCTGAAGGCAACAAAGGATTGAAGGTCATTGACATTGAAGACCCGCGACACCCTCGGCTTGTGGGCGGTGACAACCTGCCAAGCCCCTCCCAAGACATGCCAGCCACCGCTAAGGTTGCCCGCGTCGTGAATCTGCGACGAATAGTGTACGAGATTGTTCCCCAAACCGCCGCCATTCCCGCCTTGCGTCAAAGGAGCGGAATTGCTGGTGCGGGGAACGGTTTCCATATTGCCGGGAATTTTGCGTACTTGGCCTCATGGAGTGGAGGATTGAGGATTTACGATGTGACCGATCCAAACCAGCCCAGGGAAATCTGTAATTTCAAGACCCCTTACAGCACTTGGGATGTCCGCGTAACCGGAAAGCACGCCTACGTCATGGATTCAGGTGCCAGCATCCATGTGTTGGACGTGAGTGATCCAGCCAAGCCGCAGGAAGTCGGGCAGTTTAGCTGCACCGGATACGTCAGCCGCTGGATTGCTTTGCAGCCTGCGGTTAGGGAGAAGATTGCTGAGAACCTTCCAACGCCGTCTGGCGCGCCAGCGCCCGAGCTTAAACCCATTGACACAGCACCGCCGCAACTGATCAATCCTCGCCGACTGGCGGATGGTTCATTTACGTTCACATTGGTCGGGGTTGCGAATGGCAGCTACGTCATCCAATTCACTTCGGATTGGAGTGAATGGACAAATCTGAGCACAAACTCGCTTCCAGCGAATGGTCACGCGACGATTCCAGATCCACATGCCGCCGAGGCAACCCAGCGCTATTATCGTGCGGTGAGGCAATGACTGATTGCAACCGGCGACCTCAACTGCGTTGTGCTGGACTTGACCAGCAAACCGCCGGGGACGATTGAGCCCGAACTCCGAAGTCGAACTGTAGCACCCGCCCAACCATCTTTGTGACAGGCGTCTGCGCGCACGAAATCCTACTTCGGCGAAGCGGGGCTTTCGTGCTACAAGGCGTTCAAAGTCAGGCAGATCGGCTGCTTAGTCAGAAGCTGCTTCGGAGTTCGGGTTGAGTGGGAGTGAATCCCCACGATGCCTTGTTGGCGGGGAATGACTGCTAGGCGTCGGAAACGAGTGGGGAGGCTCCCCCTTGATCCTCTCAGGATGAAACTGTTGGTGAAAGGCACGGCCAGCCG
>Ga0315287_10008916_pt1 | contig 10148 bp, 8 predicted proteins | sample YL17G11_0_MG_FD_205037 | JGI IMG/M metagenome (GOLD analysis project Ga0315287, IMG submission 205037) | Sediment microbial communities from Yellowstone Lake, YNP, Wyoming, USA - YL17G11_0 | ecosystem: Environmental > Aquatic > Freshwater > Lake > Sediment | place: USA: Wyoming | collected... | reverse complement strand
GCAAACGATAACGCAAGCGGGACGAGCGCCGTCATCGAGGCAGCGCGCGTGTGCCGCGAGTTTGCGTTCCACTCCACCGTGACATTCATCGCGGTTTCAGCCGAAGAATTAGGCATGTACGGAAGCAGCGATTACGCCCTGAGGGCAAGAGAGCAGGGAAAACAGATCGTTGGGGCCATTAATGGAGACATGATCGGCTATCCTGTCACCGGAGATACAGCCCGGCTCGTTATCGGGAGCTATGTCACCCGAAACCGTCTCATCGACTCGGCTCTCGCATACAATGCACGTTACAATATTGGTCTCACACTGGTTCCCGTTATTGATCAGACAGGAGCAAGCGACTACGGGCCGTTTGCGTTGGCCGGCTACGACGCCCTGGATGTCGCCGAGGCAACTGCAGAAGAAATCTGGGGGGGTGCCGACCCGTACTACCACAAAACAACTGACACCATGGATAAGCTGAGCCTTGGCCTGATCCGGCGTGGCGCTCAACTGATGCTGGCAGCAGTCGCCGAGCTTGCCGTTCCGGAGGAGAGGGTGTCTTCGGCTCCACTCCCATCGCCTATCCCGGAGCAGTTGGTTCTCCATCAGAACTTCCCCAACCCATTCAACCCTTCGACCACGATCCGCTACGGCCTCCCTGTAAGGTCGCACCTGACCTTGACAGTCTTCAACACCCTTGGCCAGCAGGTGGCAGTTCTCCAGAATGGTGAACAGGGTGCAGGGTACCATGAGGTGAGGTTCGATGGGAGCGGGCTTTCGAGCGGGGTCTATTTCTACAGGATACAGGCGGGGGATTTTGTTCAGACGCGCACACTCTTGCTATTGCACTGAGCAGTGATCGAGCTGGTTCCGTGGTCCGGCAATGCCGGGCTTTCCCAATGAAAAATATTTGGGTACTTGAGCGCCAATTTGCGCATATTACAGCATGAAAAACTATCCCCCAGGAGAAGCATTATGATGAAAGTAACGACAACCAAGGCGACACATCGGGGAATCCAAATGGCCGTAATGTCCGAAAGGACCGAGAACGGGCTGAGGTTTTGCTGTACGAATGACTGCAGCAAACCGAAATCGACCGAAAAATGGTTTTCATCCCAGGGCGAAGCAATAGCCAACGAACGTTACGAAATTGATGCGGTGTTGCGGTAGGAGAAAACTTACCATCGTGCTACGCAAGCCCCGGTCAGAGATGGCTGGGGCTTTTTTGTCTTTAGTAGATGAAGCCCCTCCGGTCGCTTCAGCTTTCAGCTACTTCAACCTTCGTGAGTTTGACAATACACTTTGTTCGGTGTACCTTCACTCAGAGCGGTGAATCAGTTCCGTCGGCCATCCAGTATTTGTCGATTTCCGGCAACCCAATTGGAGAGCTCTCATGAACCATACTATCACGCGCAGTAACTTTCTTGAAGCGATGGGACTGGGCCTTGTCAGCATTGCCATCACGGAGAAGCTCTTTGCAGGACTGCGATTGCGCGGCGATTCTGACGAACGTACACTCTTCATCGGAACGTACACAAAGGAGAAAAGCGAAGGGATATATCGCGGCCGCTTGGACCTCATTTCCGGGTCATTGAGGATCGAATCCGCCGCCAAAGGCATAACCAATCCTTCGTTCCTGGCGATCGACAGGAGTCGAGGCCGGCTCTTCGCCGTCAATGAAACAGCCGAGTATGACGGGAAACCGGGCGGTTCCGTCAGCGCGTTTTCGATCGATTCGAAGACGGGGGATCTCCGGCTGGTGAATCGTCAATCCTCACGCGGAGCCGATCCATGCCATTTGACCCTGGACAATAGCGGTCGGTTTGTGCTGGTCGCGAACTACTCGGGAGGAAACGTTGCAGTACTCCCGGTGCACAACGATGGGACCCTGGGTGAGGCAACAGACGTCGTTCAGCACCAGGGATCGAGTGTGACCGCGCGGCAGCTGGCGCCGCATCCGCATTCCGTCAATGTTGACGCTTCGGGCAACTTCGTCTACGTGCCCGATCTCGGCATTGACAAGGTGATGATCTACCGCTTTGATGGAAAGGGTGGAAAACTGCTTCCGGCCACCCCGGGTTGGGCCGGGCTCAAAGCCGGAGCCGGCCCTCGTCATATGGTGTTTCATCCCGATGGGCAGAAGGCGTATGTGCTTAATGAGCTCGATTCCATGCTGACGCTCTTTGCCGTTGACCGGTCAACCGGAGCACTGGATCAGCGACAAGCCATCTCAACGGTTCCCCGGGACTTTGCCGGAAAAAATTACCCGGCAGACATTCATATCGCGCCTTCGGGGAAATTCATCTATTGTTCCAATCGTGGTCACGACAGCATTGCGGTATTTGCCGTTGATGGAAAAACAGGTGAGCTTTCGACTCTCCAGCATCAACCGACGAAAGGTCAATGGCCACGCAATTTCACGATCGATCAAACAGGGCGATACCTGCTTGTCGCCAATCAACGGTCTGATACAATTACGGTGTTCTCAATAGGCCAAAAGGGAGGGACTCTCTCTCCGACAGATCAACAAGTCGAGTTACCGGTGCCCGTCTGTCTGAAGTTCCTGTAGCGGGACGTACTATTCTGAGTGATGCGTCAGAGCGGCCCGCTTCGCATGGCGAATGAGAGAGAGAACAAGAAGTCCAAGGAGCACGAGCACGATAACTCCGGTCACCGCAATCGCCCATTCATTGACCACCCTGGAACGCGCCCGCATTGCGAAGTCGCGAAGCTGAAGCTGATCAACACTGAATTTCCATGAGGCAGCACTTCCTTTCACGTCCGGGGCGTTCGTTTCCAGAAGAATGCCGGGGAGGACGACCGTATTCGCGAATGATTCACCGGTTGTACCCTTCCCCTTTAGCATTTTCAGCGCATCCTGCCACCCTGCTCGAATCTGGTCTTTGAGCTTCCAAACCCCTTCGCACTTGAACGTTCGGGCGGCGATTTCACAAAAAGCGTTCACACCCTCGTCGGTAATACTGCTATCCGTCAACATCGTTGCCTCTGTTCCCCGATACGTCGATTGCTCTTTCAAAATATGGTTTGGATCCTGAAGCTTGAGCCCGGAACCTGTCCAGCCGACGATAAGGCGGAACAATTCTTCCTTGTGTGCGGCCATGGTTGCCGGTGTGAGGAATGTATCCTGCATGGCTTCCGCACCCAGGCCGAACCGGCGGTAGATCGCTTCATAGAGATTGCGTGCCACCCATTCCTCATGTTTATTCTTAAGGGCCTGGCTGGTATCGCCGTACGTGAGGCGATGGATTTCGTCTTCCGTGAGGACGGTGATTGGATCGATGAGTGTGTAGTCGGTGAATCGTCCGTACGTCTCCACGTAGTCGTAGTATGTATAGAACCAGCGGAAGGACTTGCCTACGCGCAGGTCGAGCCGGATCTTCAGGGAATCCGCAGGGTACAGGTACTCGCGGGACAGTTCTTCAAAATCCTTGAACTTCTTGGTAAACGAAACAAGATATTTCGCGTCGCCGGTCTTCGTCCAGCTGGTGTCCCAGCTTCCATCGCCCGGCAGCGGGAAGGAGGTTTTGGGGATCTGCTTTGACTCCGGATTCAGGGTGATGGTGCGCTCACAAGTGCCGTCCGCGTTGATTGTAGTCTTCACCTCGTGTTCCAGGCAGCCCGGAGCCCAGATTGCGAGCAGGCATGGGATAACGATAGATGTACCAAATCTTCTAGCGATCATGATGGACGCCTCCCTTCTGCATCAACGTTTCTATGTCTTTGAGGAGTGCCTCCCCGTCGGAGGCAAGGATCTCCCGTTCACGATCATCGAATCCGTCGTCAATCCGGACTGAGGCAAGGCGCGGGTGTTTCTTTGAAAGATAGTCTATCATGGTTGTCCCGTGCCGGTCTTGTCGGCCAAACAGAGTTGCGAGCATTGTCGCCATCGCCGGTTCTCTCTGCCATTGACTGATTTCCGCTGCCGCGACGCCCAGCGATTCCGGGAGTGCAGTGAACCGGTCAGTACCCGACAGGAACAAGCCGGCACGCTGGATGTCCTGGGATCCTATGGTGTTCGGCGTGGTACTCTGGGACTTCAACCGTCCTTCGAGCGTGGCGACTTTCCTCGCGTCGATCGCGGTCTGCAGGAAGAATGCTCCTGTCAGCGCGAAGAGCGTGATACAGGCCGCGATCCGAAACGCCGGAGCAGCCGTCCATTCGGGAACTGCTCCGAGAAGTCTCGCAGGCTGCCGTCTGGATTCAGCGGCGGCTCTCAGGATTGTCCTGGTGAGGTGAACCGCGTCTTCGAGCCGGGGTTCGATATTCCGCACTTCTGACACTCTTTTCTCCATCTCCAACACCGCCTTCCACTCTGCTGCGCATGCGGGGCAGGACCCCACGTGTTCTTCCAGCTCCTGATGCTGATTCCCGGTCAACTCTCCGGGCCGGTAGAGATACATAAGATCCTGTGCCTGATGACATTTCATGATCTTCTCCCCTCCATTCCTTCCAGTTCTTGCATGTGTGCTCTGATGAACTTGCGTGCGTAGCAGAGATTGGTCTTCACCGTGTTCGTCGACATCGAGAGGATCTGTGCGACTTCGTTCACGGTGAGGTCCTGCAGGTCCCGCAGGACAAACACCAATTGCTGTTTCGGGGGCAGGCTTCCGGCCAGCTCTTTGATCTTCGCAGCGAGGTCGCGGTTCACGATGTTCATTTCTTCTTCCATTGTTGCTGCTGAATTCTGACTTTCAGCGGTTTCGGGAGCGAGAAGCCAGCGTCGTCTCCGGGTTTTGCTCTTGAGCATATCGGAGGTCAGATTGACGGTGATGGTATAAAGCCATGTTGTAAACTTCGCCCGCATGTCGTATGCATGGAGGTTTTTCCACACCCGTATAAAGGTCTCCTGAACAACATCCCGCGCATCATCTTCATCGCGAAGGACCCGGAAGGCAAGTGAAAAGACATATCTCTGGTGCTCTTCCACGAGCTGGCGGAACGCCCCCCCCTCATTTCGGAGACACCGGCCGATGAGCTCTGGTACATGCGGTGTTCCTGGATCATCTGTCTGTTGGGGTGTGTGCATTCTTCCGTCGGCTGAGTCGGTGTTCTGAAGATGATACGACAGATAGGTGGGTTTGGTTAAACCAGAGAGAAATGCCCCGGGAATGATGGAGCAAATACACCTTCCCGGGGCAGTAGGTGAATCCCCGTCTTAACGCAACGGTGGAGCGATGTTCTGACTCGCCTCTGTACAATATTGCTCTGTGAAGAATCGTGCCGTGAGGCCTTCTCCCGTTGCTTCCTTCAGAAGCTCGTTCCAGTGGAGACGCATCCCGGGGGCAAAGATGTTTGTCTTGAGATAGCTGCCGACAGCGGGCTGCTTGGCGAAGGAGAATTCGACGGTGTGTTCCTGCTGCCGCACCTTTCTGTTCAGGGCATTCAGGATCTGGGATGCCGCCAGGCGCCCGAGCATATAGTTGTGATAGTAGCAGGGGTACTGTGCAAGATGGATCTTGGCCGCCCAATCAGGTTCATTCCTTCCTTCGGGCCGGGAGAGCCCCTGATATTTCTCGACGAGGTTCCACCAGACTGTATTAAGATCCTGATCCGGATTTTCGTAGAGAGCTCGTTCAAAACGCATCATCACCTGCGACCAGCGGCTGAAGATAAGGCCACCCATCCGTTGCCCGGCTTCCCCGGCTTTCCGTATGACCGTGGGGTCATATCTACCCAGCCCGACCATGGCGCCAAGCCATTCAGCATTGTGGGCCTGGCCTTCTACGAGCTGTGCAATGGCTTCAGTGACGAACGCGTGCGATTCATTGCGAAGAAGGAAGGGGAGGGAACGGTCGATATTCTTGGAATAGACGCAATGGCCGAGCTCGTGCAGAATCGTGCCCAGCCAGTAGATATTGTCCGACAGGTTGCACATCGTGCGGATGTCGCCCAGACGATCAATGTCCACGGCATATGCATGCTGGTATTTTCCGTCACGGGGCATAAGATCACTGCGCTGCAAAATGTCGTCCGCCGGAAGATCAATGCCGCTGTAGAAGGTCCGTGCCACAGACTGGATATCTTTCCCCTTCACGAGAAGATCCAGATCGACTCCCCGGACGGCGGGGGCTTCCTGGAAAAACGGATCTTCGTAATGCCAGGGTCGGAGGGCTCGCGGGGAGATGCCGAACAGTTTGGTCCGCTCGGCATCCAGGGACCGTTTCATGGACAGGAACGGTACCTCGGTCTGCTGTGCCAGTTCGTCGAAAATCTTCAGCACCTCGCCCGGATCCTGTTCGTCGGTGGCAAGCATCATCACGTAATAGTTATCATATCCGAGAGTGCGGGCAATCTGATTGCGGAGCTTTGCCAGTTCGATCAGCATGGGGGCGACCTTCTGGCCCACCTGTTTCAGGGCTTCCCAGGCCGCACGACGCTTCGCCTGATTACGCTCACCGGTGAGGACCTTCCGGAGATCATTGTCGCTCATTGGAACACCTGCGAGAGTGCCCCTCGTTGTATTGAAGGCCATCGAAATTGCACTCTGTTTGCCTGTTACCACACGCAGGAGCGATGTATCAACCTGATTCCGCGCATAGTTGTTGAAGAGGATGATCAGCTGGCGCTGAAGGAGCGAATCCTTAATTGATCCCTTCTCTTTAAGCGATTTCAGGAGAACGAAATCGGATGGGTTTGAACGGATTGTGCGGATGCGGAATTCCAGCGTCGCCAGTTCTTCGTAGTACTTCTTCGCTCCTGTGGCGTTTGCATTCCAATCCGCCAGGTTCTGTGCCTTCATCAGCGGCTCCATCAGTTCCAGATGTGTTGTGATGAACGCGCGGAGTCTCTCATCGTCGCTTGCACGCTGACAGCCGAAAAGTGGAAGAACGAGCAGCACTGTGCAGCATGTGACCTGCGGCAGGGATCTCATGGATGTGTCCTTTCGATCGAATAGATGAACGATTCAAATTTGACTATACTTCCGGGAATGTCGAAAAGCAAGCAGCACAACTCGCACGTCACATAGTGGCGACGCTCATCTCTGCAACAAGAGCGTACGGGTCTGAAAGAAATTGCCGGCTATCAACCTGTAGAAGTACATTCCGGTAGAAAGACCCGTCCCTTCGAATTGCGCCTCGTGATATCCTGTCTCCTGCTCACCCTGGACGAGAAGAGCCACCTGCTGGCCGAGAGTGTTGAAGACCTGAAGAACGACTTGTGACCTCTGAGGCAAGCCATAGCGAATGGTGGTAGAAGGGTTGAATGGGTTGGGGTAGTTCTGGGAGAGCGCAAAACCGGGTGGTGCTTCTCCGTCGTTGACTGCAGTGCCGGAGAGCAGAGCCTGGACGTTCATCCGCACGGTCGGCAACAATACGTAGAGGTTATCGCCGGGGCACTCAGTGATGCCGACGTCGCGGTGACCACAAATTCGTGCCACCACTCTCGGTCCCCCCAGATTCGTGGGGATCGAGGCGCTGTCAAGGGGATGCAAGCTGCGTTGATCGAAGCGCCAGGCGATAAGTCGCTCCAGACTCTGCAGCGCACGGGGATCCGGTATCCCGCCAGGAGAACCGCCGAAGTTCCCGAGAACGCTGACCCCGACACTCTTGGCATTCGCCGACGTCGCGTGGGCACCTTGCACGTCCGTTGAGTCAAGCCAGGGGTTGTAGCGTCCCTGGTAGATGTTCCCAAATTGGTCGATGAGGAAGTTGTATCCGATGTCGGACCATCCGTTGCCATACACGTGGAGGTTCCAGATGCTGCGGATTTCCTGGGAAGGGTCGGGGGGGTTATTCGTCATCGCGGTGTGGTGCACCACCGCGTGCGAGATGGTAATCTTGATCGGGCCGAAGTGCCCCTCGAGACTGTCCGGAGGAAGATTACCCCACCAGTCCCTTCTTGGGATGATGGCCGGCCGGGGCGTACCTGCAACACCCGCGGCGCGGGCCGCTGCCTCTGAAACCACCTTGTTGAAAGAGGGGATTGGGAGGATTTCATCTGTCATAACCTGGAGCATCGTCAGCTGGACACCTGAAGGGAGCGTCATCGCTATCTCGACTTCGTCGTTCGAAGATCCACCGGGGGTCATGTAGAGGGTGCTCCAGTACAACCCGGAGGGGTTTTCGCTCGGAGTTGTTTCGCCCTCCACGGCTACAGGGGAGCTCCAGCTTTCTGATGATATGCGAGAGCTTAGCGACAAAGCAAACGCACTGGCCGGTGGATTCGCTCCGGTTACACTCCAGGCGACTGCAAGACTGGTGAACCTCGTTGGGGGGGTAACCCGCAACCTAAGCGTACGCGAGACGAGGCCATCCAGCTGAGCACTCTCCCAGTACACTCGTGAAGACGGATAACCTTTATGCAGGGTCTCGTCGATGATGCGGGCAGGCGCTGCAAGGAGAACTTCCTGGGCGACCGCCGGCGTCGCGGATGCTGAGGCGAGGCAAGCCACCAGGAGTCCGGACACGGCAAGTCTTTGTACGTTCATGCTTCCTTCCTCATGGTCCGCGATTCATTCACAATCGCCTCGAGTCCCCGAACGCCGACAAGACCCGCAATCCGGCGTTGTGTCGCCAACGAGCGAGCATATATCTGCCATGAACCATGAATATGGCAGATCGATTCTCGCAGCACGAAGAACCAGCGGCACGGCAGCAATATACAGCAGGGTGGGGTGAGAGTCAATTCCGCAATTCTGCCTGCTCCATCGAGAACCAGAATCCGGGACACGGCGGGGAGTGGAGAACAAGTACCCCGAGGCGAGCGCCAATGGTCAGCCGGTTCAGACTTGATAATGGGCCCGCCCTCAAGTATCTTGCTCCTGCAGGCGACATGACGATTCCGCGCCCGGCCACTGCCCCGTGGCTCCGCAGCGCATCCGAATCATGAAGAGGAGCCATTGATGATGAAGATCTTCATCCTGCTATCGCTTCTTCTTGCCATCGGCTTCTCTCCGGCATGGACCCAGTACCAACCGGTCGATTTCAGATATTCCCCCTCCCATTATTTCGCGGCCATCTGTTTTCCCAATGACTGGCTCAAGAGCGTTGTCACGGAGAACAACGGACTGGGCTACGATTTCGGGCCGGGGCCCTACGCAACGCCCCTCACAGAAGTCACGGTTCGTCCCGCCGGGGAAAACGTCACGCTCGCCGGCCACCGCTTCCCGGACCCTAAGATCCCGCTGGTCCGCGCCAGCTTCCGGGGAACCGGCATCGGGATGGTGCAGGAGGTTTTTGCTGTTCCTCTGGGAATGAAAGGGATTTTGGGAGGCAACCCCAAGCGTACCGCGGAGCGCGTCCAGGGATGGAACGGAACGATCGGCTGGGCGAGGCCCGAGGGCCAGGTCGATCCGGCATTCCGGAACGCCGCGTGGGGCGTAAACAGGCCGATACTCTATCGAGTTCCCGTCCGGCGCGGGAGTGAAAAACTCGTGGCTCTCGGAATCTGCGAACCATATAAGTGGGGTCCGGGCACCCGCATACTCGATCTTCGTGTGGAAGGGGCCGAACCGGTCATCTTCGACCCGCTGGAAAAGGGGAAGAAGAACGAACCGCATGTCCTGTTCTTCAGGGGTCGGGATGCAAACGGGGACGGACAGCTCGCGATCGAGGCGCACGCAGCGATCGCAAGCCCCGACCCGAATCCCTTTCTGAATGTCTTCTGGGTCTTTCCGCCGGAGGCCACGGTCAGTGCGCAGGACCTGATTGCAGGGAGAGCCACAAAGGAAGCAGAGCTCTATTTCGATTGCGGGGTGGAAGAAGAACGATGGCGGAACGAACTCCGGGCGGATGCGCTCATCACCTCGTTCCAGGGAAATCGTACCACACCAGAAATCGTGGTGCGGTCAACGAGATCCCTCATCTTCGACAGCTCGAGCGGGATGTTGCTCTCCGACGGGAAACCGTTCGTCGTGTCACGTCCCAGGGCGTTGAACGCATCGCTGAAAGAGAACGAGTGGCATATTCTCCTTCCGGCCGGGACGAAACATGTGGAGACGTTTGTGCTCCACGGACCCTGGACCAAGGAGTCGGTCAGGCGTCTCCCGGATGTGGAGAAGACAAAAGAGAGGGTTGACCGCTTCTGGCTGAATGAGGTGCAGCTCCCGCAATCGCGCATCACGGTACCGGACAGCGAGATCCAGTATCTTCTCGATGCGAATATTCGGAACCTCTATCAGCTCGGCGATCTGGTAGACGGAC
>Ga0315287_10008915_pt1 | contig 10150 bp, 12 predicted proteins | sample YL17G11_0_MG_FD_205037 | JGI IMG/M metagenome (GOLD analysis project Ga0315287, IMG submission 205037) | Sediment microbial communities from Yellowstone Lake, YNP, Wyoming, USA - YL17G11_0 | ecosystem: Environmental > Aquatic > Freshwater > Lake > Sediment | place: USA: Wyoming | collected... | reverse complement strand
GACGTCTGGCGGGGCCGCTTCGTGTCGGTCGAGCGGGTGGGCGACGACCTGCGCCTCGAGCTCGAGGCCCGGCCCGTGCCCGACGCCGACCACGGCCGGGGTCACGGGGAGGCCTGAGGTGTTCACCGGCATCGTCGAGGAGCTTGGTGAGGTCATCTCCCTCGACGGCCCCCGCCTGCGCCTGCGCGCCACCCGGGTGCTCGACGACGTGCAGATGGGGGCGTCGATCGCCGTCAACGGCTGCTGCCTCACCGTGGTCGCCTGGGACGCCGCCGGGCACTGGTGGGAGGCCGACGTGAGCGGCGAGACGTTCGCCCGCACCTCGCTCGGTGGCCTGCGCCCCGGCGATCGGGTCAACCTCGAGCGCCCCGTGCGCCTGGCCGACCGCCTCGGCGGCCACCTCGTGCAGGGCCATGTCGATGCCGTGGGCGAGGTGGTCGACCCGGTGCCCGCGCTCCGCGTGCGGATGCCCGCGGCGCTCACCCGCTACGTGGTGGAGAAGGGCTCGATCACTGTCGACGGCGTGAGCCTCACCGTGGTCGACGCCCTGCCCGACGGCTTCACCGTGGCCGTGATCCCCCACACATGCGACGTCACCACCCTGGGCCGCCACCGGCCCGGAGATGCGGTCAACCTCGAGGTCGACGTGATGGCCAAGTACGCGGAGTCGCTGCTGGCCGGGCACCTCCCGGCACACCCGAACCAGGGGCAACCGGGCCAGGGGCCCGACGACACGCCCGCCCAAGGAGCATGACATGAGCCGAGAGCCGCTGGCCGAGCAGGGCGGGGAGGGTTCGATCTTCGCCTCCATAGAAGACGCGGTGGCCGCCATCGGCCGCGGCGAGATCGTGGTCGTGGTCGACGACGAGGACCGCGAGAACGAGGGTGACCTCATCATGGCCGCGGAGGCGGCCACGCCCGAGAAGATCGCGTTCTTCGTGCGCCACACCTCCGGGGTGATCTGCGCGCCGCTGCTGGGCGAGCGCCTCGACGAGCTCGAGATCCCCCTGATGGTGCGCGACAACACCGAGTCGCACCGCACCGCGTTCACCTACACCGTCGACTACGTGCACGGCACCAGCACCGGAATCTCGGCCGCCGACCGCGCCGCCACGCTGCAGGCCCTCACCGACCCCGCCACCCGCCCGCCCGACCTGGCCCGGCCCGGCCACATCTTCCCGTTGCGCTACTCCGAGGGCGGCGTGCTGAAGCGGGCCGGCCACACCGAGGCCGCGGTCGACCTCGCCCGGATGGCCGGGCTGTACCCCGCGGGCGTGCTGTGTGAGATCGTCAACGACGACGGCACCATGGCCCGGGTGCCCGACCTCGTCGAGTTCTGCCGGGAGCACGGCCTGCTGCTCATCTCCATCGCCCAGCTGATCAAGTACCGCCGCCAGAACGAGAAGCTGATCAAGCGCGTCGCCGAGGCGCGGATGCCCACCCCCTGGGGCGACTTCACCTGCTATGTCTATGAGTCCGTGATGGACGGCGAGCAGCACGTGGCCTTCGTGAAGGGTGCCGTGCAGGGAGAGCGCGACGTGCTGGTGCGGGTGCACTCCGAGTGCCTCACCGGCGACATCTTCCACTCCCTGCGCTGCGACTGCGGCATCCAGCTCCACGCGGCCATGGAGAAGATCTCCTCGGAGGGCCTCGGGGCGCTGGTGTACCTGCGGGGCCACGAGGGCCGCGGCATCGGCATCGGCCACAAGATCCGCGCCTACAGCCTCCAGGAGGAGGGCCACGACACGGTCGACGCGAACGTGCAGCTCGGCCTGCCGGTCGACTCCCGCGAGTACGGCATCGGCGCCCAGATCCTCAACGACCTGGGCATCACCACCATGCGGCTCATGACCAACAACCCGTCCAAGTACGGCGGCCTCGAGGGGTTCGGCCTCGAGATCACCGACCGGGTGGCCCTCGAGACGGTCCCCAACCCGGAGAACATCGAGTACCTGCGCACCAAGCGCGAGCGGATGGGCCACCTCATCGAGGGGCTGGATTGATGGCCGGGAACCTGCGGGCCGAGGGCTCGGAGGCGCCGCAGCTCGACGGCACCGGCCTGCGCCTCGCCGTGGTGTGCGGCCGCTTCAACGACGCCATCACCCTGCGCCTGCTCGACGGCGTGCGCCGGGGGGCGGCCGCCATCGGTGTGGCCGACCACGACGTGGTGGTCGAGTGGGTACCCGGCGCCTTCGAGATCCCCTTCGCCGCCAAGGTCATCGCCACCTCCGGCCGCGTCGACGCCGTGATCTGCCTGGGCGCGGTGATCCGGGGTGAGACTAGCCACTACGACTTCGTGGCCGGCGAATGCGCCCGGGGCATCCAGGACGTGCAGCTCGAGGTGGGCACCCCGGTGACCTTCGGGGTGCTCACCACGGAGAACGTGGAGCAGGCCGAGGCCCGCTCCACCGGCCCCGGTGGGCACAACGTGGGTGAGGAGTGCGCCCACACCGCGGTCGAGATGGCGCTCCTGCGCCGCCGCTGGTCAGCAGTGTCCTGAGCGCCGTCACTCCCATCCGCGCCGCGCGGCGGCGAACGAGGCCACCACGGCCAGGGCGGTGGCCACGTTGAGCGAGTCGACCCCGGGCGCCATGGGCACGGCGACGGCGTGGTCGGCCGCGGCGATCGTGGCCGGCTCGAGGCCCGGGCCCTCGGCCCCCACCAGCAGCGCCACCGGGTCGTCCAGCAGGCCCGAGGCCGCGGCAGCGTCCACGGCAACGGCGTCGGGCCCGGGTGTGAGCGCCAGCGCCCGCATGCCCGCGTCCCGCAGCGTCCCCAGGCCGGCAGGCAGGGGCCCGAGGCGGGCGTGCGGCACCACGGTCGACCATCCCAGCGACACGCGCACGCAGCGCCGGTAGAGGGGATCGGCGCAGCGGTCGTCGAGCAGCACGGCGTCGAGGCCGAGCGCCGCGGCCACCCGGAACACCGCGCCGAGGTTCTCGAGGTCGTTGACGGCCTCCACCACCGCCACCCGCCGGCACCCCGCCAGCAGGTCGGCCGGGTGGGGGAGCGGGCCCCGCTCGGCGCTGGCCAGCACGCCACGGTGCACGTCGTAGCCGGTGAGCTGCGCCAGCACCTCCCGTTCGGCCACGTACACGGCCACGCCGGCGGGCAGGGCGGCCCGCAGGTCGGTGAGCGACGCGGCGCGGCCGGGGGTGAGCAGCACTGAGCGCAGGGGTCGGGGGCCGCGGAGGGCCCGCTGTAGGGCGAGCTCCCCTTCGATCACGAAGTGCCCGGTGGCCGACTCCCGGCGGCGGCCGCCCTCGACGGCGCGCAGGTCGCGGTAGTCGGCGAGCCGCTCGTCGGCGGGGTCGGTGATCGTCACCGGGGGCGGCGATGGGTCCATTCGCCCCAGTCTGGTGCGGCCGCGGTCGGGAATCGGCTTTGGTGTGGCGGCCCCGGTCCGTTACCCTCGCTGGTCGTGCTCAAGCTCGTACTCCCCAAGGGCTCGCTCGAGAAGGCCACCATGGACCTCTTCGACGCGGCCGACCTGCCGGTCAACCGTGCCTCGGCGGTGAACTACTCCGCCACCATCGACGACCCCCGCATCGACAGCGTGCGCATCCTGCGGCCCCAGGAGATCCCCACCTACGTGGCCGACGGCCTGTTCGACATGGGCATCACCGGCCGGGACTGGGTGGAGGAGACCGGCTCCGACGTGGTGTCCCTCGGTGAGCTCAAGTACTCCAAGGCCACCTCGAAGCCCATCAAGGTGGTGCTGGCCGTGCCCGGCGACTCGCCCTACCAGAAGGCCGAGGACCTGCCCGACGGGGTGCGGGTGTCCACCGAGTACATGGAGCTCACCAGGCGCTACTTCGATGCCCGGGGCGTGCGGGCCGACCTTCGCCTGTCCTACGGCGCCACCGAGGCCAAGGTGCCCGACATCGTCGACTGCGTGGTCGACATCACCGAGACCGGCCGGGCCCTGCGGGCCGCCGGCCTGCGGATCATCGACGAGATCCTCGTGAGCTACACCGAACTGATCGCCAACCGCGAGGCCTACGCGGATCCGGCCAAGCGCCACGCCATGGAGCAGGTGCTCACCCTGCTGGGCGGCGTGCTCGAGGCCCGGGGAAAGGTGCTGGTGAAGCTCAACGTGCCCGCCGAGCGCCTCGACGCCGTGATCGCCACCCTGCCGGCCATGAAGACCCCCACGGTCAACGAGCTGTACGGCGGTGCCGGCTACGCGGTGGAGACGGTCGTGCCCAAGAACGAGATCAACACACTGATCCCCGCCCTGTCCGACGCCGGCGCCACCGACATCCTCGAGCTGCCGCTGTCGAAGATCGTGCACTGAGCGTCGTCGTGTCGAGCATCCCGGCGCCGACCGTCCGCAACGCCACGCAACCCAGCGCCACACGGCGGGGCGTGGTGGCCGGGTTCGACGAGCCGGTGGGCCTCGGCGTGCTGCGCGAGGCCGACGGCACCGAGCACCCGTTCCACTGCACCGGCATCGCCGGCGGCTCGCGTGACATCGCCGTCGGCACCGCAGTGACGTTCCGCCTCATGGCCGCACGCCACGGCCGCATGGAGGCCACCGACCTCTGCCCGGCCTGAACGGCTGGGTGCGTGGCCCGGCGCGGTGCCGCTGTCGGGCGCGGCTCAGCTGTCGGGCGCGGCCTTGTCGGTTGCGTCCTTGACCTGCACGAACAGCATCTGCAGCTGGCCCAGGGCCTCCTGCAACAGGGGCTCGTGCTCGCCGAGGCGGCTGCCCACCCCCTCGAGCACCGACCGGTACGCCTCGATGACCGTGGCCGCCTCGGAGAACGCCGGGGGCTCGGCCTCGAGGTAGATGGTCACGAGGTCGAAGAAACGCATCAGGTGGTTGGTGAGCATCTCGGCCGCGGGAGTGGCCGACACCTCCCGGCGCACCCGCACCATCTCCTCGAGCTCGGCGCGCAGCTGGGCGCGGTCCTCCTCGTCGAGGGCGTCGAGGTCGACGCCCAGGGCGGCCGCTGCGGCCCGCAGGGGATCGCCGTCGGCGGGGCCGGGCCCGGTGGGCGCGTCGGTGGGGCCCGGCGCGTCGGCCGGGGGCACGTTGTGCTCCCCCTCGGGTGTCCACAGTGTTCCCATGGCGGTTCTCCAGGCGGTGTCGTGGTTTGGTTCGGGGTCGCCGGGTGGTGACAATCACCGGTGGTGCGGGCCGGCCCCGGGCTGGTACGGTAGTGCCCGTAACTGAGCAAGCGGGCACCCGCCCCTCCCGGCCACGCCGGTCGAGCCCGAGGGCGACGATCGGCAGGTGCGCCCGGGATCATTGGACCACCCGGCCCTGCCGGGTGCTTCGGCGGGTGCCTGTGCACCCGCCCGTTTCGTTTTCGGGCCGCCCGCAAGGTTCGCCGCCCACCTCGGTGGTGGGGGGATCCCAGACGCAGATGTTCCAGGAAAGGACACGCATGAGGAGTGATCGGCCATAGCTGCTGCACGAGGTGACGAGACACGGATCAACGACCGGATCCGGGCGCGAGAGGTGCGCCTGATCGCGGCCGACGGTGAGCAGTTGGGCATCAAGGCCCTCCCGGAGGCCCTCACGATCGCCCGTTCGATGGACCTGGACCTCGTCGAAGTCGCAGGCGGGGCGAATCCACCGGTGTGCCGCATCATGGACTTCGCCAAGTTCAAGTACGAAGAGCAGCAGCGCGCCAAGGAGTCCCGCAAGAAGGCCACCAACATCACCGTCAAGGAGATGAAGTACCGGCCGAAGATCTCCATCGGTGACTTCGACACCAAGACCCGCAAGGTCGCCCAGTTCCTGGGTGAGGGCCACAAGGTCAAGGTGACGATCATGTTCCGTGGCCGGGAGATGCAGCATCCCGAGCTGGGCCGCCGCATCCTCGACCGGGTGGCCGAGGAGTTCATCAACATCGGCCGTGTCGAGGCGGTCGCCAAGCAGGACGGCCGCAACATGATCATGGTCCTGGGCCCCGACAAGAAGGCCCAGGCGGCACACGCCAAGCAGCTCGAGGCCGAGGCGGCCGAGGCGGCCACACCCGTCCCCGGAGCCGAGGTCACAGCCGTCGCCAGCGAAGCCGAAGCCGAGGTTCCCGAGGTCGAGGTCACCGAAGCCGAGGCGGATACAACCGACGCCGAGTCAACCGACGCCGAGACGACCGACGCCTGAGCCGGCCTTCCCGCCGGCCACAGAATTCACTCCCCGAGAGGTATCGACATGCCCAAGATGAAGACACATTCCGGCGCGAAGAAGCGCTACAAGGTCACCGGCACCGGCAAGATCCTGCGCCGCAAGGTGAACCGCAACCACATCCTCGAGAAGAAGTCCTCCAAACGCAAGCGCCGCCTGGCCGGCACCACCGAGATGACGGGTGGCCAGCGCGAGCGGGCCCGCCGCCAGCTCGGCATCTGAGCAACCCGAGAGTGATGTGAGCGCGCCCCGGCACCCGGGTGCGCCTGAGACGAGAGAGAAAGGAACGATGACATGGCACGTGTGAAGCGTGGCGTTCACGCCAAGAAGAAGCGTCGGGCAGTCCTCGACAAGGCCTCCGGCTACTACGGCAACCGCAGCCGGTCCTTCCGGACGGCCAACGAGGCCGTCATGCACGCCGGCAACTACGCCTTCCGTGACCGGCGGGCCCGCAAGGGCGAGATGCGCAAGCTGTGGATCCAGCGGATCAATGCCGCCTGCCGCCTGCACGACATGAGCTACAGCCGGTTCATCAGCGGCCTGAAGGCCGCTGGTGTGGAAGTCGACCGCAAGGTGCTGGCCGATCTGGCCGTCACCGACGACGCCGCGTTCGGCGCCCTGGTCGAGATGGCCCGCGAGGCGGCCACCGCTCACAGCGACACTGCGGCGGACGAGCCAGAGAAGGCCGCGAGCTGAGCGCCCTGCGCCCCACCGCACCATCCCTGCAACGACTGCGGCGCCTCGCGAGGCGCCGCAGTTCGCGTACCGAGGAGGGCGTGTTCCTCGTCGACGGCCCCGTGCTGGTGGCCGAGGCGTTGGCGTCGGGGCTGGCGCTCGAGGCGCTCTTCGTGGAGCCCGAGGCCGACGGCGCCGTCGTGGCCGCGGCCCGGGCCGAGGGCGTGGCCGTCACCGAGGTGGCCGCGGGCTCGCTGCGCAAGGTGCTCGACCTGGTCAACCCGCAGTCGATGGTGGCCGTCGCCCTGCAGTTGCGCCACGAGATGGCCACGGTGCTGGCCGACGCCGCCACCCGCCGCCGGCCCGTGCTGGCCCTCGTCGGCATCCAGGACCCCGGCAACGCCGGCACCCTGATCCGGGTGGCCGAGGCTGCGGGTTGTGCCGGGGTGGTGCTCACCCGCGGCTCGGTCGACCTGTGGAACCCCAAGACGGTGCGGGCCACCGCCGGGGCGGTGTTCCGGGTGGCCGTGGCCACCGGCGTCGACGCGGGGGCACTTCTCGACGCGGCCGGGGCCGCGGGCGTCGCCACACTCGCGACCGTGTCCGCCGGGGGAGTGGCGCCCGAGTCGTGTGACCTGGGCGGGGCCTGCGTGCTGCTGGTCGGCGCCGAGGCCCGGGGCCTGCCCGCCGCGGTCGAGGCCGCGGCCACGGGCCGGGTGGGCATCCCGATGGCCGGCTCGGTGGAGTCGCTGAACGCGGCGGTGGCCGGCTCGGTGCTGGCCTTCGAGGCCGCCCGCCAGCGCCGCGGCGCCGCGGGCGCCGGCTGCGCCGGGAATCCGAGTGGCGGAGCCTGAGCCGCCATGGGCCACAATGAGACCCGCCATGTCGACCCGCACTGACCGCCACGCAACCCCCGTGGGAGCCCCCGATGAGTGACCCGTCCACCCCGGGCACAACCGATCCCGCCGATGAAGCCCGCGCCATCGCCGGCGACGGCCTCGCCCGGATCACCGACGCGGCGACCGTCGACGCCCTCGGCGCGCTCGACGTGGAGCTGCTCGGCAAGAAGTCGCGGCTCGCGGAGCTGCGGGCATCACTGAAGGACGCCACCCCCGAGCAGCGCAAGGAGCTCGGCCGGGTGCTCAACGAGGCCCGCAGCCAACTGGAGGAGGCGGTGGCCGCCCGGCGGGTCGCCCTGGTCGAGGCGGCACGAGTGGTGGCACTGCAGGCGGAGCGTCTCGACCTGTCCGAGGCGCTGGGCCGGGCCCGAGTCGGCCACGTCCACCCCATCACCCAGACCTGGGAGCGGCTCGAGGACGTGTTCGTGGGCATGGGCTTCACCGTCGAGGCCGGCCCCGAGGTGGAGACCGACTGGTTCAACTTCGAGGCCCTCAACCTGCCGCAGTCGCACCCGGCCCGGTCGTTGTGGGACACGCTGTACGTCGACCCCACCGCCCCTGACGGCACGCCCATCGAGGGCGTGGGCGCGGAGCAGCTGCTGCTGCGCACCCACACCTCCCCGGTGCAGGTGCGCACGATGCTGCGCGCCGCGCGCGAGCAGACCGGCCCACCCATCTACGTGGTGTGCCCCGGTCGCACCTACCGCCGCGACACCGCGGACGCCACCCACCTACCCGTCTTCCACCAGGTCGAGGGCCTGGTGATCGACAAGGGCATCAGCATGGGCGACCTGGCCGGCACCATCGAGGAGTTCACCAAGTCCTACTTCGGGGCCTCGCTCACGAGCCGCCTGCGGCCCTCGTACTTCCCCTTCACCGAGCCGTCGGCCGAGGTCGACATCTCCCAGCCCGACGGCTCGTGGCTCGAGGTGGGGGGTTGCGGCATGGTGCACCCCAACGTGCTGGTGGCCTGTGGGCTCGACCCCGAGGAGTGGACCGGGTTCGCCTTCGGCTTCGGCATCGACCGCCTGGCCTACATCCGCCACGGCATCTCCGACCTACGTGACTTCGTGACCAACGACATGCGCTTCCTGGAGCAGTTCTGATGCTGGAGCACCACCCATGAGGGTCCCCCTTTCCTGGCTGCGGGAGTTCACCCCGATCGAGGGCGACCCGGCCGAACTGGCCGAGACCTTCGCCGACCTCGGCCTCGAGGTCGACGGCATAACCCGCCTCGGTGAGGGCCTCGGCGGTGTGATCACCGCCAGGGTGCTCGAGGTGCGCCCCCATCCCGACGCCGACCGCATCCGCCTGGTCGACGTCGACACCGGCGACGGCGAGGCCCTGCAGATCTGCTGTGGCGCGTCCAACATGGCCGCCGGCGACGTGGTGCCCCTCGCCACCATCGGCACCACCATGCCGAACGGCATGGAGATCGCGGCGCGCAAGATGCGCGGTGAGGCCAGCAACGGGATGCTGTGCTCGGCCACCGAGCTCGAGCTGGGTGAGGACCACTCGGGCATCCTGATCATGGCGGGCGACACGCCGCTCGGGCTGCCCATCACCGAGGCGCTCGGCATGGTCCCCGACGTGGTGTGGGACCTCGACGTGTTGCCCAACCGGCCCGACGCCCTCAGCATCGCCGGGGTGGCCCGCGACCTCGCGGCCCGGCTCGGCCTGCCGTTCGCCATCGCCGAGCCCGGCGTGGCCGAGTCCGGCCCCGACGCCGCGGGCATGGTCGGGGTCGAGATCCTCGACCCCACGCTGTGCGGCCGGTTCGTGGCCCGGGTGCTGTCGGGGATCACGATGGGTGACTCGCCGTCGTGGATGGCGCAGCGCCTGCTGGCCGCGGGCATGCGGCCCATCAACAACGTGGTCGACGTGTCCAACTACGTGATGCTCGAGCTGGGCCAGCCCAACCACACGTTCGACCTGGCCAAGGTCGCGGGGGCCCGCCTGCTGGTGCGCCGGGCCCGCGACGGCGAGACGATCGAGACCCTCGACGGCGCGGTGCGCTCGCTGGCGGAGTCCGACGGCGTGATCGCCGACGGTGACGACGTGGCGATCGGCATCGCCGGGGTGATGGGCGGGGCGTCCACCGAGATCGACCACGCCACGCAGGACGTGCTGTTGGAGATGGCGTGGTGGGACCCGATGAGCATCGCCGTCACCTCCGCGTCGCTCAACCTGCACTCCGAGGCCTCGCTGCGCTTCAAGCGCGGTGGCGATCCCGAGGTGGCCCCCCTGGCCGCCCGCCGGTTCGCCGAGCTGCTGGCCGGGATCGGCGGGGCCACGCTCCACCCGGGGGTGGTAGACGAGGCCGGCGACCTGCCGTCGCGCGAGCCGGTGCGGGTGCGCACGGAGCGGGTCAACCTGGTGCTCGGGACCTCACTCGGTCGCGACGACGTGGGGACCCTGATCGAGCCCATCGGCTTCG
>Ga0315287_10008911_pt1 | contig 10151 bp, 16 predicted proteins | sample YL17G11_0_MG_FD_205037 | JGI IMG/M metagenome (GOLD analysis project Ga0315287, IMG submission 205037) | Sediment microbial communities from Yellowstone Lake, YNP, Wyoming, USA - YL17G11_0 | ecosystem: Environmental > Aquatic > Freshwater > Lake > Sediment | place: USA: Wyoming | collected... | reverse complement strand
CGACACAAAAATGAGTAAAGATTTGAGGAAAGGGTTAAGGCATTATATTTGGCATTGTCCAATCTGCAAAAAAGAAACTGTTCATCGTTGCGTATTCCAAGAGTTTGTCGCTTGTGACATCTGCGATATGGTTCAGCATAAGCCTTTGAAAATGTTGCTTGAAACAAAAGACAGTTGCGAATGTCCAGGTTGCCATCAAGACTTTTCTGCGTGTATTTGTAATGAGGCGACACAAAAATGAAAGTTGAAAAAATAGACGAGTTGAAAGCCTACGTTGAAGGTGTGCTCCACGGCAAAGTTGTAATGGAACAGATGGGATACTGTAAACGGTGCGGAAAATGGGAAGACCTCCGACTTGGGGTTTGTTTTGATTGTGCAATGCCGAATTGTACTCGCCCAACTTGTCCTTTCAAGAAATTAGTTTTCAATGTTCATCATGAACGTGTTTGGAAAGACATGGTTTATCGTGATACTGTCAACGGGAAAACTTTGGTTAAGTGTGATAGAGATGAAGGTCCCTGTTCAGACCAAGAATATGCTGTAGCATCAGATAAAGAGGCGACACAGAAATGAAAGACATCCACGAAGAAAGTGCACAAGACTTAGGTATAATAGCAGGTATCTCCCACTTCAACGTCATCATCAGGTCAAAGAAGTGGACTCTGTTCACGGAGATAGAGATGATGGTTTCACTGAAGAACAAACGGGGTGTTCATATGAGTCGCCTAGTGCTGCCGTCTACAGTAGAGTGTAAGAGTGTAGAGCAGTTTATTACCGAAACCAAAGAGTCGGTGTGGGGAAAAGTAGGTGACTTTCCGTATATTAAGATGAAGTTTAAGTTTCCTTGGCGGGACCAATTTCCAACAATCTACATCGTCAATCACGTGTCAGTGAAGAATGTTTATACGTATGTGTTGGAAGGGACAACTGCATGTCCGTGCTCGAAGGAGTTTATGGGTATTGGACATATGCAGAAGTGTCGGTTGTTCGTGAAGATAAACGCTGGACCTCCTTATCCGAAGTTTGAGGATGTCTTTAAGATGATGGATAGTTGTTTTTCAAGTACTCTATCAGAGTGGTTGAAGAGGGATAAGGAGGCAGAGAAGATTAGGGAGGCTCAGGATAATGCCAAGTTTGTGGAGGATGTTGTGAGGGCAGCAGTGCAGAAAGTTGGTAACATCCTGTACGCAAGAGCAGAGTCTAACGAGAGTATTCACTCACATAAGGCAGTTGCAGAGTGGTGGAAGAGATGACAGAAAATTGTGGTACCGGATGTAGAGATCCTCTGCATATGAAGAAGTGTGAGAAGTGTGGTGCAGAGGTTCATGTAGGGTTGACTCATCATTGTCCTACTGGAGTTCACAGCGACGCGTTTGGGCATGTTAACTGGCACTATTACACTTGCCGGCAGTGTGGAGGACCGGGCAATGCACATATGGTTTCGGAGCAGGTAATGTTGGTGCTGTGTGATGTGTGTTTTAGGAAGTGGAGTAAATGAAAGTTGTGATGTTGTTAAGTGGGGGAATTGACTCGGCAACCCTCGCTTACTATCTAAAACTAGACTGGCAAGTATATGCACTAACAGTGGATTATGGACAGAAGCACGTTAAAGAGTTGCAGGCAGCGGTTAACGTTGCTAAGGCAGCAGGCATTGCATATAAGGTTCTAGATTTGAGGGTGCTGGGGGAGTTACTAGTAAGCTCATTAACAACTACCGCACCGATACCAGAAGGTCACTATACTGCTGTGTCACAGAAGTCGACTGTAGTACCTAATAGAAACGCTATCCTTCTAAACATTGCAGCAGGTTACGCGTTAAGTATAGGTGCTGATGCAGTCGCGTACGCTGCTCATGCGAACGATAGAACTATTTATCCTGATTGCAGGCTGGAGTTTGTGACTGCGTTGCAAGGGTCGTTGAGGTTTGGGACGGATACTGACTTACAACTTCTTGCTCCCTTCATTAACGTGACGAAGGCGTCAATCATTAAGTTGGGGCTTCAACTGAAGGTTCCGTATGAGTTGACGTGGTCGTGTTATAACGGAAGAGCGAAGGCGTGCGGTAGGTGTGGGACATGTGTGGAGAGGTTGGAGGCATTTGAGTTGAATCAGGCAGAGGATCCGATTGAGTATGAGGTGGAAGTTTGAAGCTAGCAATCATCAGTCCAATCGCACACTTGCACGAACTCAGTACTATGGGGACTATACAGTTCGCACTCGGCCACATTAAGGATCCGGCTTACATTGAGTTCTATCGTAACCGAAGCACCTACTGCATACTTGACAACGGTTCCTACGAGCTAGGCCAGAGTGTCAGTTTTGAGGACATTCTAAACTCAGCAGCAAAGATACAACCTGATGAGATAGTAGCACCAGACATACAGTGGAAACCTGATGAGTCGTTGAATAGTGCAAGACATTTTATGAAGTATCTGCACATGCGAGGACTACGCCGGAAGTATAAGGTTATGGTAGTAGTGTGGGCGTATGGTCCAGAAGACTACTCGATATGGTATGAGGAGTATTTGAAGCTGAAGCCGGATGTGATTGGCGTTGGAAAGTGGTTGTCGACGAAGTTTCTAGCTAGACCTGATGTTGTTCGGAAGTTGAAAGAGACACATGTGTGGAGTGACAGTGTTGAGCATCACTTTCTCGGGTGTGCATGGCCAGGAGAAGCTGCACTATTAGCAAATGAAGGACGCTCGATGGACACTAGTGGTCCAATCGCTGACGCCATCGACGGATTGAGATATGTGGAAGGGAAGAAGTATATCGAGTTGGTCCCTAAGTCGTTGAAGAGGAGTTTGAATTTCAATGTCAGGTTGCTACCAACACGACTGTCCGACGCCAAAGAGAATTGCAGAATGATGTTGAAGTATGCGGCCGGTGTTTATAGTGACAAAGTATGATCTCATCACGATTGAAGCTATCGACAAACATGGTCACACAGACATGTACCTGTGGGGTCGAGATGCCGATGGGAATCGTAAGAGGATAGTCGATCATACTTGGTATCCGTATTTTTACGTTCCTAAAGGTGCACTCCTCATTACAGACCAACTACACCGAACTAACGAGATAGTGCCAGACTTGTTTGGCGACTGGACAGAAAAACTCACTACCTCTCTGTCTGGCAATGTAGGTCAGCTGCGTAAACTCTTCGACCGGCATTGGCAAGCGGATGTGATGCCGGAAATCGCATATATGGTCGAAAGGAACATCTTTGCGTCGTTTGAAACCGTCTTCCAGGATGGAAAACTAAAGGTAGTTCCTTGTGACCCTATCTACGCGCCTTTGCGGATATGTTTTATGGACATGGAAGTGGATGCTACTCCAGAAAGGTTTCCAGAAGCCAAGGACGCTCTGGAAGCGATAGTGTCAGTAGCGACCTTTGATACTAAGCTGGCAAAGTGGGTACTGTTCTGTTGGCGGGCGGACCAGGATCCGTGTGAAGTAATTTTGGAAGACAGCACTACCGTTAGGATCTTTAACAATGAGAAAGACATGGTTAAAGCGATTGTCAGCTACTACGCACTTAGGGGGTTCGACTGTTTCATAGGATGGAATACGAATACTTGGGACTGGCCCTATCTGATTAATCGGTGTCGGATACTGGGCGTGGATTGTAGAAATATCTCACCGGTGCAGACTTTCTATTATAAAGAAAAGTTCGACCCCGAAACTAAACGTATGAAGACTCGGATAGTCTGCAAGGGTAGGGTAATGGGTGACGGTCTGGATTGGTATAAGAAGATGACATCGTTTGAGGCTAAGTTGGAGTCTTATTCGCTCGAGTATGTTGTGTGGCATGAGTTGAAGGAAGTTAGAGTTAAACAAGTCATCCATGATTTGTGGCAGAAGGATGATATTCTAGAGGTCGCCAACTATCCGAAGAAGGATACGGATTGGGTTATTAGGATTTTTGAGAAACGCAAAATCATCGAATACTTCTCCATGATCCGCCGCTACACAGGGTGTCGACTGGAAGACGCAGCGGTGAATTCGAAGGTATTAGATTCACTCATCCTACATCGTGCACACGCAGAAGGGTTCGTGTTGCCGTCGAAGGCACCTTACCAGGAAAAGAAACCGAAAGGGTCGTTGTATAAGGGTGCGATGGTGAGGGAGCCGAAGGTCGGATTGTATTGGTGTGTAGGAGTACTAGACTTTACTAGTCACTATCCCTACATCATAATAGCGTGTAATATGAGTCCAGAGACACTAGATCCGAACGGGGAGATAGAGGTAGGTAATGGGGTTCGTTTTACTTCTAAACGAGAAGGGTTCGTTCCGAGAGTGATTCGCGGACTAGTCGATGAACGGGTTCTGATTAAGGCAAAGATGGATGGGTTGGTAATTGATTCGCCAGAGTGGAATCTCCTTTATCAGCACCAGTTCGCGTTGAAGTTCTTAATTACTTCCTTCTATGGCGTATTTGCGTACACTGGATTCAGGTTGTATAAACTTGAGATAGCTTCGTCAATAACGTTCCTTGGTCGCGACCTCATGCAGCACGCCATTATGATTGTTGAAGGTGATAAGTGGTTCAATAGAGTGGTACTGTATGGGGACACGGACTCGTTCTTCACTACCATGCAAAAGGTGAGTTGGGAGGAGTTGTTGAGAGTTCAAGAGATGGTAAATGAGGAACTAAAACAACTCTGCGTTAAGAGAGGATATCAAACCACTGTATCGATGAAGGCAGAGAGGATCTATGATGGTATTATCTTTATGTACTTGAGTGGTGCTTCAAAAGTAAAGTTGAAGAAACGAAGGAAGAAGAAAGTTAGACAGGAAGGTGCAAAGAAGAAGTATTATGGAAGGATTAAGTGGCAGGATGGGAAGTTCATCGAAAAGGACAAATGGGACAACAAAAACACCGCAGCAAAGAGGTCAGATGCGTCTAGGTTCACTCATGAGGTACAGACGAGAGTGTTGCAGGATCCTATCAACAAAGTGCCTGTGCAGTTGATTGAGGAATATGTAGAGTTAATGAAGGTGGAGATTCGTAAGAGACCGTTAGTAGAAGTAGGCATACCGAGAGGCGTTAAGTCGTTTTACGAAAACTCCCCGTGGAGTAAAGGGTCGTTGTGGATGAGGGATCATTTTGATCCGCTCGTGCTCCAACACTTAAAACCCAAGTTACTGTATGTGAAACCAGCAGAGATTGGCAAGCTAAAGAAACGTGATGGCACTAACTGCACACCAACCGACTGCGTGTGCTTTGATGATCCAGATACACTTCCACCTGAAATAAGGAAGTGCATTGACTGGGACAAGATGATTCAAAAGACCATAACTGCCAAGACAGCAGAGATTGTAGTAGCGGTGTCAGCGAAGAAACAAAAGACGATGGAGGCGTTTATGTATGGATGAAGGACCAGATCACTTTAATATATTGATGGAACCTGCGGACTGGATTACTAAAAGCCGAATTCAGTCGTTTAAGTACTGCAGACGGCAGTATCTGTATTTTGCTATTATACAGATTCCATTCTCTGCTTCGTTTGCAATGGTGAGAGGTAGGAAGTTCCACTACTCATCCTCCCAGTTCTACAGGCTCATCGACGTGCGCCAGAAGCCGACGTTGGAGTATTATAGGTCGTTGCTGCCGCAAGATCCTGATGTGAATGAGTTGTATGATAGTTTTGCTGCATTCGAACTCAACAGGATGGAGACGTTGTTGAAGGAGAATTTGGATCCTACTGTGTACTTCTCGCCTGTGATAAACGAAGTATCAATCCGCCTACCTGAACAAAAGATGAGTGGACATATAGATAGGGTGTGGTTGATGAAGCCGACTCCTAAGACGTTTAATGCGGTTGTGATGGAGATTAAGTCAGGCGGGATCACTAGTAAGACCTCTCTGAGACGGGAAGGGTGTTTTTATACTTACCTGATAAGTCAGACGGAGCTGAAGGATTATATTGGGTGTGTACCGGAGTATATTGGTGCGTACTCTCCAAAGAGTAATACTTATTGGGTAGAGAAGATTAGTCAACGGTCGATGGGAGCGTTGTTTGAGACCCTTGACGATATAACATACTCGCAGATACGGTGGGGTGGAGGGGCCAATGAGAAGTTGGCAAATAATTTACCGTTGACGGAAGAGGAGACCCATCTGATGAATGAGGTGTGGCCAAAGAACGATTGGGCGGACTGTACGATGTGTCCTTATGAGAGGTTATGTTGGTTATAGGAGGATAAAAAATGAGTGAAAAGAAAACTTTCAAAGAACAACTAAGTCTACTGAAGAACAACAACTCCACTATCCGCATAGTATGCACTGCAGAGCAACGGACAGGGCTAGAAAAGTGCCTGATGATACTGGTAAACTTTCCATACATCGATAAAAGAAAGTATGCGACAACATATCATTTACCGACAGGGTCGAAGATAGTCATTATACACGAAAAGCTGATAACTCCGCTATTCAAGAGTAAGATAGACTTTGATGTTCGAAAGTGGACTCCTGAACAGTTGAGTAAGTTCTTCAAACTGAAGTGACCACCATGCCGATTGAATGGGATGAGGATGATAAGGGTATTACGGTTGGTGTAGTTGGAAACTTAAAACCCAACACACTCTACGTTGACGTGCATGAGCCTGCAACTGTACATCAGATATTGAAGGATAAAGGAATTCCTTTCATAGTCCAAAGTCTGCAACCGCTCGGTGATTATGTTTATAATAATGCCAGTTGTGAAAGTAAGACCATATTTGACTTTGCTGCTTCGACGCTTAGTGATAGAGTGTCTAAGCAGTTTGAAAAAGTACCTCCCGGTTACTACAAGATGCTGATGATAATATCGCCGTTGCAGTTGTTGAAGGAGAATGTGCATACTAAGAATATTAATGAGGACTTCATATTCGGAAGTATCGCATCTCTAGCCGTTCGCTACAATGCCAGAATACTTTGGGGGCACAATGATAAGGAGACTATTCCAGTGATGGTGAAGATGCTGAAGAAGTTCTCAGAAGGCAAGGCTGACCAACCGAGGTCACATTATGTGCCTAGAGGGGTCGCGCATACGATTAAGAATATGCTGCGGGTTGATATGGATATAGCGAACACGCTAGTTGCGAACGCGAAAAAGTGTAATAAAGGCGTGCTGAAGTACATAATGGAGGCCAAAGATAGCGAGTTGATGTTGATTGGGGGGATGGGTCCAGTGACGATTAAGAAAGTGCGGGAGTTGGTTGGTTGATGTTTGCAAATTTTTTCGCGCGAGCGTCAAAGTTTTTTGCGTTTACCTAGTTACATGTTTATCTGTTTAAGTAGGACCGTGCAACTCATGAACCCTTACGACCTCTGCATGCAAGCTCTCCATAATCGTAAGCTTGCTTTTGTTGACAAGTTCTTTCCTACCTACCTCTGTTCCATTGGCACTCACCTCATTAACGTCGAAAACAAATCCCGCTTCATCTACTTCGAACACAAGATACCAGCTGATTTACGAGTGCATATGTTCATGGTCGCACCTCCTGGATTCATGAAGTCCTACATCCTATTCCAAATGCTCGATCCTAACTTCGGCATTCTAGCCGACTGTCAGGAGCAGGGGTTCGGTGTTGAGGCAGACAAATGTGGTGTTGGCATTGGTTTCGAAGGTGCAATGACAGAAGCTGCCTGGACTGGCACAATCACTGCTTCAAGTGAGGGCACAGCAGAGACTACTTACGGTGCAGCGTATGAACATAGGAATAATATTGTTGGTATTGAAGAGTTCTCCGTCATAGCAGACACACTCAAACAAGCACACTCGTCAACTCTCGGTAACCAGCTACTAACGTCGTTGGATAAAGGCTTCCTTAAGAAACGCTTAGGAAGAGGCAAGGTGTTTTACCAGACGCAGGTAACGTTGTGGACTGGTAGTCAACCTGCTAGGTTTGACTTAAGTGCAGGGTTGCCGAGACGGTTTTACTTCATCGAGTTTATTCCTACTAAAGAGGAAAAGAATATAATCAGAAACATGCGACGCGTAGGCCAGAACGTTATGCCTGATACTCATGAAAAGATGGCTATTCGAGACTCCTTCATCGACATCTGTAAGAAGGTGAAGAAGATTAAACACATCTCCTTCGACCAATCCATTCATACCTTCTTTGATGAGTTTAAGATGTTGCATTTCGAAGAACCCCTCTATGAACGCATTGCTCTGGGATATACGATTATGAAAGACAACTTCAACGAGAATGTACTGGTAGCGTTGACGCCAGAGTTGAAGTCTCTCATCCTGCAGGGAATGCAGTGGAGGAGGTCGATTAAGTTGGATTCTGAAATTAACCAAGTCATCACACTACTAAAGGATGAGGGTGGTAAGATGACCACCTCTGACTGCCTCTTGGCGTTGGCAGATTTTGGGGTGGATTATACTAGAGGAGTGGACATAATTGATAGAGCGACAAGAAGTAGAAGGATACAAAGAACCGGAGACATGATATCGTTGAAATGGTATACGGGGGTGACAAAAGATGCCAAGAGAGTGGAGTAGTATTGGGGAAGTAGAGAGTCAGAAAGTTCGGCCAAGTAAAATGCCCAAACCAAAGATGCCGACGTTAGAGGAAATAACGGCTGCAGTCAACAAGGGATGTACTAAGTTGTGTGGTAAGCCTCCTGTAACAGTTACAGACTGTAATGGGGTAAAGGTAGGAACACCAACCACTTACTCATGCAAGATACGACAACTATCTGACAACATTACGTTCGCGTTGGACCAGAGATGGAACTACGTAGTAATGGAATACTATAAAGAGTTAGAGGGGGTGACAAAGTGACTAAAACACTACAAATAGTACTAGAAGACGAAACTCACCGACGTTTCAAACTCTGGTGTGTGTCAAAAGGTAGACAGATGTCGGTGTTTATGAAGGAACTCATCAGTAAGTGTATTGAGGGATTCGATCCAGATGACGTAATAAAGCAGACGCTGTCAGTGGAAACATGCAAGCACGTAGAACTAACGACAGCAGGGGGCACTCGTTTGCGCCTTCCGTTACCAAACTTAGTTGTAAAAGAAGGCACTCACACCATCATAACAGTACCGGATGATACATCGGATGAGGATATTGAGTTTATCGGGACAGTTCCGAATGTAGTTGTTAGGACAAATAAGGATTGGAGGACCGAGATTCCGATGGAGGTATTGGATGGAGCTTAGGGAGTTCGTTGACATCTACAAAGTCAGTAACCTTCGACATTCCAAATGCACCAATCCTAACCACGACGAATACGGACATCTTTGTGAAGAAGTAATTGAACTAAAGGCAGCTACCAATATGACGGCCTTTGCAGAAGAACTAGCGGATGTGGTGATTATTGCGGCTATGTACGCTAATAAAGTGGGGGTGGATTTAGCAGAGGCATTGGAAAGTAAAACTCTCAAAAACTATCGCAATCAACGTTTAGCAGCAGTTGACGTTACGAAGTTTGGAAATAAAAAAATAACTGATTTCGTCTAACACAGCTTTTGACGGGAAAGTGGAGAAGGCATTCGTCAGTTGTGTTAGACTACTCTCAGGTTTTTGTTTGCCGATTTACATCCCTGAATCGAGTTAAACGATGAGACAGCTCCCTCGATTTCAACGAATCTTAGACATATCATGAACTGCTTATGGCATTTTGGGCACTCAAAGTATCTACCTGACTTAGTCTTGTCTTTAGTTGTCTTGCCATATAACCGTAGCACTGGCAAACGACCCCACTGTTCGTTTAGTTCAGTTCCATCTTTTGGACATTCCATCGTTCTTCACCTCCTATAAAAAAAAGAGAATATTGCAATAACTTCTACGTTACTGCACTGTAGCCTTCCTTGATCAACCAGTCCGTTCCCATCACTGCAAAGAAGATTTCGAGAAAGCCGAGTACTCCTATCGGTGTATTCGTGATGGCAAATGCGTATGCAGCTGAGATTCCGGCTAGCAGAGAGATTATGAAACTTCTCGCGAACGCTTTCGGTCTAAACGGTTCTGCATCCGGTCGATTGAGATAGCCAAGCACGGCGCGTGTCAACCCTGCGAGTACTCCTGCAATGATGATTATCGTGGTTGAGTCTATTTCTATCATCGTATCACCTCCTCGATATGTGGATGGAAGAAGACCTTTCGTCCTTTCCGTTCCTTCTTAGCTAGTCCGAAGTTGACCAGCTGAT
>Ga0315287_10008909_pt1 | contig 10151 bp, 7 predicted proteins | sample YL17G11_0_MG_FD_205037 | JGI IMG/M metagenome (GOLD analysis project Ga0315287, IMG submission 205037) | Sediment microbial communities from Yellowstone Lake, YNP, Wyoming, USA - YL17G11_0 | ecosystem: Environmental > Aquatic > Freshwater > Lake > Sediment | place: USA: Wyoming | collected... | reverse complement strand
TCGGGGTAGCTCACGATCCCGGACAGGATGTTGTTGAGGTCGTGCGCCACTCCGCCGGCGAGGGTCCCGATGGCCTTCATTTTCTGGGCCCGCTGCAGCCGCTCCTCCAGCTCCTGCCGCTGCCGTTCGGATTTTTGGCGCTCGGAGATGTCCCGCACAAGCCCGCGGAAGCCGATGACCTTGCCGGCCCGGTTGAGGATCGGCGAGGCCGCGAAGTCGATGGCGATCGACCGGCCGTCGCGCATGATGATCTCGAAGTCCTGGACACCCGACGGCTTGCCGGTTCGATAAATCCTCCGGAAGGCCTGGAACATCCGTTCGGCGGTTTCCGGCGTGGTGTATTCCCGGTAGTTGACGCCGGCGATCTGTTCCGCCGGCAGACCCACGATGCGGCAAAGCGCCGTGTTGAAGAACGCCAGGCTCCCGCGCAGGTCCAACTCGAAGTAGCCCTCCTCGATGCTTTCGAGGATGGTTCGGTATTTCTGCTCGCTGCGCCGGAGCGCCTCCTCCGCCTGGTGCCTCTGCGAGACGTCTTTCATCGCCCCGATCATGCGCAGACCCGCGTCATCGGCATGACCGACGAAGGCGCCCCGGTCCGAGATGCGGACATACGCGCCATCCTTGCGCCGCAGGCGGTATTCCGCGTGATACGGCGAATCGGTGATGACGGCCTGCTGCAAAAGAGCAACGGCCCGCCCGCGATCGTCCGGGTGGATCATCTCCTCCCAGCGCCGGATGTTCGCACCGGCAAGTTCCTGCGTTGAATAGCCCGTCACCGCATCGATGGCGCCGGACCACAGGATCTCGCCGCTCGGCACGAGGTAATCGTAAATGACCTGGCCGGTGTTCTCGGCCGCAATGCGGTAGCGCTCCTCGCTTTCGGCCAGCCGCGCTTCTGAGGCGGCGATGCGGCGCCGGGCGTGGTCGGACCGGCGCAACAGCACGGACAGAAAGGACAGGCCCGATAGGCCCAGCAGTGTCATGGCGACCGCCGGCAGGCAGTTTTTGTAAATTTCCCCGGCCCATTGCCCGGCATCGACGTCCATGCCGAGGACGGCAAGCGGTTGCAGGCCCTTCGCGGCCGGAAGGGGCACCAGGGCGCTGACCCGGGAGCCCCAGCGGTCGGCGGCCGGGCCCGCGACGGATTCCACCCCGGTGGCAAACACCTGCCGGAAGGTTTCCGAGGCCTCCTGATAAACCTGCCCCGGCGGCGAGTAATGGTTCGATCCCGGCTCCTCGGAGTCCACCAGGAAGACAACCGCACCGTCATCTTTGAGCCCCGCCAGGTATATGAAATGGCAATCCGGGTTGACGGAACGCAGCAGTTTGAGGTGCGCCTTGAGACGACGATAATCCGTCGATTGCAGATCGGCGGCTGATCCGCTCAAGCTTTCGATGCGCCAGAAATCGATGGTTTCCGCCACCATTCGCCCCTGGATCAAAAGCTCGGAGCGCATGCGCGCATCTTCAGACCGGGCCAGCCAGTAAGTGGCGCCCATGCCGGCCAGCAACACCATCGCCGCCATGAGGCCGAGCAGCCGGGTCCATCTGAGAGCGCCGGGCAACTGCTCGGCGGCGGGTGGGGCTTTACGCATTCGACTCCCCGTTTCTGCGACCTTCCTTCCGGCACATGCGCCCAGTGCCTCCCCGCCACACCTTATGCACGAGGCATCCCCGGCCGATTTTATCGAAGCGTGAGGCGACGCTATCCCGGCCGAATCGCATGCGAATATAACGAGCCTATCGGCACTTCGTTTGAAAAACTTAATCAACCGATATCATAAATAAAAAAACGATCCGCCCGACGCTTTCGTCTATCCGCCGGAACGTTTAACCGCAAATCCTTTTTGCTTCAGCTCCGCCAGCAGGGTCTCGCGGTGGTCGCCCTGGATCAGGATCTCGCCGTCTTTGACCGAACCGCCCGTACCGCAGCGTCGCTTCAATTCGGCCGCGAGCTGTTCCAGCCGATCATCGTCGAGCCGGAATCCGCTTGCCACCGTCACCGTTTTCCCGCCCCGGCCTTTTACCTCACGCCGGATGCGGATGACCCCGTCCGCCGGCACGGGTGGCGCCTGCTTCTTTCGGCATGCGCACGCCGCCAGCGGCTTTTCGCAGGAGGGGCAGATGCGCCCGGACTCCGTGGAATACACCCGCCTGGAATTATCCATTCATCTCTCCAAGGTTTTTCTGGATCGCTCACCTTCTAAATACCGCAAGCCAGTCTTCCACTCCGACGCCCGGTATGTCCAAGGCGCTTCCGGAATAAAGCGCCTCAATCACCTCCCGAATTTCAGGGATCATCCGTCCCTCGAGTTCGGCTTCCAGACGCCGGGTCCCCCCCGCCGGATAGCAGAAGAAATCACCGGAAATGGAAACACCGGTGAGTCTGCCTTCGTAGACCTCGAAATCCGCACGGATCATGCCGCCACGCGCCTTGTGGACCTTCTGGACGACGTGGACCCCGGAACGGATTTTGATGTTGCGCTCCACGCCGCGGCCGCGGCGCGGAATCAACCAGGCGTCGCTCAGCATGCGGGGCCGCAGCTCATCCATCTTGGCGCGCAGCGGACCGTCAATCGGTTTCGGCCCCAACGGGCCCAGAAACGCTGCAAACTCCTCGATCATCAGGGCGTTTAGGCGATCCTCGGTCCACTCGGCGGCCCTGGCAGCGCCCAGTTCTTTACGGATGGTGGACAGGTTCTCCACCAGGGTCTTGTGCACCTTGTCGCGGAACTTCTCGTCCGGCACTTTGAGGACATGGGCCATCATCTCGTAGTTGAAATCGACGATGATGTTGCCGACGAAAACAACGCCGGCCCCGATCTCCCCCACTCCGCTGCCGCTGATCTTGCGGGTTCCGGCCATGAGGTCGTTGATGGGCTTATACTCGGCCGGGATGCCCACCCGGCGGTAGATGCTGACCACCGGTTCCAGAAATTTACGGTAGAAACCTTCCTTGGAGGCCGGTATGCGCGGATCGTCGCGCCGCAGGACCAGTTGGAAGAAGAGCTGGCTGCCATCGAGATACACCGCTCCGCCGCCGACGTCGCGCCGGAAAACAGGGATTCTGTGCGCCTTGCAGTAATCGAGATCCACTTCACGGTCGGCATCCTGGTGGAAGCCGATGCACACGTAGGGTGTGGCGGGGGACAGCAGGATCAACCCTTCACGGCCAAGCTCGGCCAGGGCGTGATAGATCAGCTGCGAATCGTCCCATGGAATTTTGCCGAGGTTGTATAAGTCCATAACAATGGCCGGCAGCTCAAAGCTGAAAGAGGAGCGGATTTTTAATCGGTTCCTTTGAGCGTTGACCTTCGAGTTTCAAAGATTTTCGCACCAGCTGCACGATATCCAGCACCTCGAGCTGGATCTTGTTGCGCTTGACGTAGCTCATCATCGTGCGCACGCACTGCTGGCAGGAGGTGACCACCGCCTCGGCGCCGGTAGCCAAAACCTCGTCGATCTTGGCCTTGGCAATTTTCGCTGCAAGATCGGGATCCACCATCTCGAGGTTGCCCCCGCCGCCGCAGCACATACAGTTTTCCCGGCTGTGCGGCAGCTCGACGAGTTTGACGCCGGGGATGGCGCGGATAACCTGCCGCGGTTCCTCGAAGACGCGCGCCCCGCGTCCCAGGTCGCAGGGGTCGTGGTAGGTGACCGTCAGCGCGAGTTCCTGAAGCGGAAGCTTCCCCGCGCGCACCCGTCTGAGGAGAAACTCCGGCGCGGATAAAAGCTCAAGGTCCGTCCGGTAATGCTCGCGCCACATCTGGTAGCAGGAGGGGCAGGCGAAGACCACGGTCGCCGCCCCTTTGGCCTTGACCGCCGCAAGGTTCTGGACCCGGAAATCCTCGAACATCGCCATCAGGCCCGCGCCCAGCAGCGGAAAGCCGCAGCACCACTCCTCTTCGCCGAGCAGCGTGAAATCAACCCCGCTCGCATCCATGATCTCGGCCAGGGCAATGGGGATTTTCTGGGCCAGCGGAAAAAAGGCCGACACGCAGCCGGTAACATAAACCACCTCGGCCCGCGGCCTCACATAGAGATCCGCGGGGTGCTTGCGCATGTCCGCAACCCACTCCCCGCGCTCGGCATTGTCCTCGCCGAACACGTTGCGGTTTTTGGCGAGGTTTGCGCGGATCATGTCGATCTTGGACGGATAGGCCTTCTCCTGCACCAGGTCCTCGCGCAGCGACAGCCACAGCGCCTTCAGCCGAATCCCCAGTGGGCAGACCTCCTGGCAGTTGCTGCAAAGGGTGCATCGGAACACCGTGTCGGCGTAGTGCTTCAGTTCCTCGGCGGACGGCGGCCTGCGGCCCGGGAGCTTTGAAAACAAGCCGGCCTTGCTTTTGAGATTGCGCTTGAGCCCCTTCATCCGGTATACGGCCGAGAGCTCGCCGTCCTTGGCGGCGCAGGCCGCCGGGCACACATCGGCGCAGAGCCGGCAGTTGGTGCAGGCGTCCATCTCAAAAAGCTGCCGGATGGTGAATTTAGGTTGAGGCATGTATCGGAGTGCTCCAGTATAAAGTGCCCGCCTGCATGCGCGGGACACTTCATTTCTTGGCGAACTTGGCGATGTCCTCGACGACCCACTTGCGGATGGCATCGGGGCCGTGGATCAGCTTGGCCAGGTCGGCCTTGTCGGCCGGCTTGATTTTGTACATCCAGCCCTTGCCGTAGCAGTCCTCGTTGATCAGGCCGGGGTTGCCTTCCAGATCCTCATTGAGGTCGGCCAGCTCGCCGTCGACCGGCGCGTTGACCTTGCCGAGCCATTTGCCGGACTCGACCTTCGCGAAGCGCTTGCCGGCCTCAAGCACCTTGCCCGGCTCCGGCAGCTGCACGAAGACGATCTTGCCGGCCAGCTTCTGGGCAAAGTCGTCCATCCCCATCAGCAAAAGGTCGCCTTCTTCCTTCACCCAATAGTGGTTCTCTTCGTAGTAGAGGTCTTCCGGCATGTTGTAGCCTTCTACGTCCATGTTATCTTCTCCTGTTGTGAATCATCGTGAAATTATCACCGCCCGCTGCGATCGAGTCGCAAAGGCCGCAGAGAGGTCTGTTTTCCATAGGCCGGCGTCTCAGCGGCCAATGGAAACACCCCCCCCCTCCCTCTGCGACCTCCGCGCCTCTGCGGTGGAGTTGTTTTTTACCTGTCCAACCTACCATGCTGGCGGTCCGCCGCATTCACGGCCAGCAGCACCGGCGCCAGCACGATGTGGAACATGCGGCTGAACGGCAGGTAGGCCACGAAGGCGCCCGTCAACCCAGCGTGAAGATACCACACGTAGCCGTAGATATCTTCAAGGCCGGAAACGCCGAAAAAGAACCGGCTGAGGGCGTCGCCGACGAACGCATAGGCCGATCCGGACGGGTATCCCGTCAGCGCGATGCGCAATCCCTCGAGTACAAAACCGACCACGACAATGGCCCCCAGCAGGCCGGACGCCAGGCGGTCACGCCGCGGCATCGCCGGCAGTTTCGCGGACGGGCTGGAAGCGCTGCGAAGAATGGCGACCGCCGCGCCGACGATGATCATGAGCCCGGTCGCATCGAAGAAGATGCTGTGCACCGCGTTGTTCTTGTCCAGCATCGCCCACGGCCAGTCTCGGCCGGACGCCCACAGAGAGCCCATGAGTGCCGCCATGCCCCAGAGGAACCGGAGAAAAAACGGCCACACCATCAAACCGTGGATCAGCCATCGTAAAGGCGACTGCCGGTAAAATTTCAACTGCAGCAATCCATCCAACACCAAAATTTTTAAAATACGAAAAATTTTGAATGAGAAAAAAGTTTTGGTTATCTCGCGTATAATCCAGATTCCTTTGTGGAAGGAGCCTTCTGAGCTCACCCCGGGGAGAGAGCCGGAAAACCAGTAGGAGAAGCTCGCCGCCAGACCGATCGCCAGCGCGATCAGCGCGAGGAGGGTAGTGGCATCGGACACCGAAAACGTGGCGGCGTGGCACGGCAGGCACAGGATGCTCTTGGCCGGCAGCACCATTGCCGCGGCGCCCAGCGCGTTCGTGCTCTGGTGGCAGCGGCGGCAGGAGCCCTCGTCATCGGTCAGCCGCATGTCATGCAAACGGCTGGGGTTGATCGCCTGCCGCACCCAGCCGACGATCCCCGTTGCCCTGTCCTTCAGGGGCAAAACCTGCTTGAGATGACAGGCCCCACAGGTAACCGACAGATGGGCGTCATGGGAGACCGCCTCGTCGTGGCGCACGTGGCACTGACGGCAGTCTCCCGGCTTCTGGCGCGAATGCCCGTATTGGGCCGCTTGGGGATGGCAGGTCAGGCAGGCCACATCTGCGTGCGGCCGGAATCCTTCCGGTCCCACGTCGAGAGCGGGGAGGACTCCGACTCTGCCTGCGCGCACGGCAGGGCTCTCAGCACCGTGGCAGGCGAGGCACAATGCTTTGGAATGCTGCGCCGCACCAGGCGCTTTCGGGTCCCACCTGCGGTGGCAGGCCATGCAGGCCTCGTCAGCCGGAGACACCGCCGGCAGGCGATCGCGGGGTTCGTGGCAGCTGCCGCACTGGCCCTGAGCGGGCTGGGCGGGGTCGTATGCGCCCGGATTGGAAATGCGCAGCTGGGTGTGGGGATCGTGGCAGTCGCGGCAGCGTTGATAGTCCTGATCGGCCTTCAGCGGCTGCCCGCCATGGCGCTCAGCCCCCAACTCGGAGAGGACCGAATCATGGCAGCCGGTGCATTGCTCCGGGCGGAAGAAGCGGCCGGGGAGCTGATTGACGTTGGCAGGATCCGGGTGCAGCGCCTCTTTGCCGACATCGCCGTGGCAGTCCAGGCACATGATCTGCCCGTGCGCGGAGACGTGCCAGCGGGTCTCATCCACCCACCAATTTGCGTGGGCAGGAATGCCCACGCAAATTGATAAAAGCAACCATACTATGATGGGTACAGCCTTTTTCATCGATCCGTGCAACGATAAAAAGATCAGGCGAAGTATGATCTTCACGAAAATCTCGCCGATGACAGCGCAGGAAGAGCCAGGTTCAAGGCGCGCAAGCCTTGCGGAGTGAGGCGTACATCAGGTACGCCGCAGCGACCGCGAGGCGCCGCGCAACGCCGAAATTGGCCTTCATGCGCTGGCATCCTCAGGGGATGTAGATGGCCCAGCCCAATGCCTCCCGCGCTGCATCCGATAAAGACTCCGCAATGGTTGGGTGCGGCAGCGCCGCGCGCGCCAGGTCCTCCAGGGTGGCTTCCATCTGGATCGCCAGGGCGCCCGCGCCGATGATCTCGGTGGCGAAAGGCGCCAGGATGTGCACCCCGAGCAGTTCGCCGTATTTTTTTTCACCCACCACCTTGACCACCCCGCTGCTCACCCCCTGGATCATCGCCATGGGGCTTGCTGCGATGGCAGCCGTGCCGGTGAGGACCTCGTAGCCGGCTTCCTCGGCCTGGTCCTCGCTCAATCCTACCGAGGCTGCCTGAGGGTTCGTGTAGGCCACGCGCGGAACGGTGCTGGGATTGAAGGTCCGTTTGGCTCCCAGGGCGTTTTCAGCTGCAATGATGCCCATAGCGGAAGAGCGATGGGAGAGGAAGGGCTGCTTCCCGACGGCATCGCCCACGGCCCAGATCCCGGGCACCTTGGTGGCCAGGTGCTCGTCCACGCCGAGGTCCTTGAGGCCAACCGTGTCCAGACCCAGCTCCGACAGCGCGGGCTCACGATCAAAATAGATCACCCGGTCGAACCAGCGGGTCTCCTCCTTGCCCTTGACGGAGAAAACGGTGGACAAGCCGTCCTTGTCCTTGGCGATTGAGACCACCTGGCAGGAGTTGAGAATTGTCAGTGGGTCATTCTTGAGGGCGCCGCGCAGGCGCTGGCCGATTTCCGGGTCGAAATCAGGCAGGATGCCGCGCTCGCGGGCGGCGACCACCACCTGGCTCCCGCAGGCGCCTAAGAACTGGGCCAGTTCCATGGCCCAGGGGCCCGCCCCCAGAACGAGGCTGCGGGCCGGGATCTTGCATTCCTCCAGGAACTGGCTGGAGTTGACCACACCTTCCAGCTCCGCTCCGGGAAACGACGGCCGGACCCACTGCGCACCCACGGCAACGATGACCGCCTTCGCCTGGTAGACCTTTTCCCCGACCGCCACACGGCCGGCTCCTGCCAGGCGGCCCTTGCCCTTGATGGGGGTCACGCCCTTAACCTTCACGAGGCCCTCGGTCCCCATCGAGAAGTACCCCACCAGCTCGTCCTTCATTTTGAAAATGGCTGCAGGGTCCACCGCGGCTTCCGCCTTGGAGAAGCCCATCTTGGCCGCGGTCTGGATGGTCTTGATTCGGTCCACTGTGGCCGCAAAAAGCTTGGTGGGCACACAGGCCCGGTTGAGGCACAACCCGCCCCAGTGCGTGCTTTCCACGAGGGCGGCCTTGGCCCCGAGCTGGACACCGCGGATCGCGGCCGCCACCCCGCCCGGCCCCCCACCGATGACGATGAGATCGAAATTTTCTGACATCCGATTTTCCCCTAAGTGCTATGATGGTTATTACCGTCTGGAGCGCATGAAGATCTGTGGGAGCGGCATCTTGCCGCGATGGTATCGTGGTTGGAAGCCACTCCCACATGGTTCATTAGCCTTGCGCCGTGCGCCTTGAACCTTGGACCTTGGACCTTTTACAGCATCAGCGCAGGCTCTTCGATTAGATCCTTGATCGTCTTCAAAAACGCCGCACCGGGCGCGCCGTCGATGATGCGGTGGTCGAAGGACAACGACAGCGCCAGGCGCGCCTCGATTGCCACCTGCCCGTCTCTGGCCACCGGCTTTTCCACGATGCGGCCCACCCCGAGGATGGCGCTTTCCGGGTGGTTGACGATGGGCGTAAAATCATCGATGTCCCACGCCCCGAGGTTGGTCAGCGTGAAGGTGCCGAGGGTCAGGTCGTCCAGCGCAAGGCCGCCGGTCTTGGCCGTCTCGATGAGCCGGTCCAGGTCTGCTGCGATTTCGCGGATGGACTTCGTGTCGGCGTATCTTACCTTGGGCACGATGAGCCCGCGTCCCTGGTCCATGGCGACCCCCACGTGAACCTGCCGCCAGACCTTGACGAGCTCGCCGTCCACGCTGGCATTGACCAGGGGATGCTGTTTGAGTGCCTGGGCGATGACCTTCACCAGGACCGCATTGTAGGAGACCTTCGCTCCGGCGGCATTCAGCCGGCTGCGCAGCCGCATCATGGATTCGGCCGATGCCTCGGTATGCAGGGTGAGCTGGGCCTGGGTTGCCAGGCTCAGGTGCATGTTCTTGAAGATCACCTTGCGCACTCCCGCGATCGGGATCTCCTGGGCCGCGCTCAAAAGCTCACCCGCGGCCGCAGCCGGTGCTGCTACTGCCCTGGCAGGGACCCCTTTCTCGATGGCCTTGAGGACATCGGCCCGCACAACGCGGCCGCCAGGCCCGGATCCTGCGAGAAGGCCCAGGTCGATCCCATGGGTTTGCGCCATGACCCGCGCCACGGGGGAGGCCTTGACCCGGCCGCCGGCGGCGGCAGGTGCGGCCGGCTGTCCAGCGGCGGCGGCCGGCCTGGCGGCAGCAGCCGGGGCTCTCGTTTCCGCAGCCGGATATTGCGCGGCCAGCTTCGCGAGCTCGGCCTTGTCCTTGGCCAGATATCCTATCACTTGACTCACTTCGATCCGGCTGCCCGACGCCGCAACCGGGTGCAGCAGCCCGTCGCCCGGCGAGGGCATCTCGAAGGTGACCTTGTCGGTCTCGAGCACCAGCACGATCTGGTACTTTTTGACCATGTCGCCGGCGAGAAACTTCCAGCCGACGAGGGTGGCCTCTTCCATGGTGAGGCCCAGTTTGGGCACCATAATTTCAATCGCCATATGCTTTTCCCTTTCTCAAGAAGACAAACTCTTAACCAAATAGGTGACACGCTGGCTGTGCCCGAAGCCCAGGTTCAAGGCGCGCGAATCACGCGGACTGAGGCGTACTGTCAGTACGCCGCAGGGCCGACGGGATGAAGCGCAACGCAGAAGATGGGCTTCAGGCGCTGCCATCACCGGCAGCAGACGGCCTTGACGGCCGCAATCACGTCGGCCGCCTTGGGCAGCACGAAGTCCTCCATGGGCGGCGAGAAGGGGATCGGCACGTCCCGGGCCGCCACCCGCAGGATCGGGGCATCCAGGTAGTCAAAGA
>Ga0315287_10008907_pt1 | contig 10152 bp, 7 predicted proteins | sample YL17G11_0_MG_FD_205037 | JGI IMG/M metagenome (GOLD analysis project Ga0315287, IMG submission 205037) | Sediment microbial communities from Yellowstone Lake, YNP, Wyoming, USA - YL17G11_0 | ecosystem: Environmental > Aquatic > Freshwater > Lake > Sediment | place: USA: Wyoming | collected... | reverse complement strand
TCGCGATGCGCGTGTCGTACGTGCCGTAGCCGGCGCTCGCGCTCGGCACGAACGCGCTGCCTTCCGCCTGCTTCGTGAACACCTGGATCACGCCGCCGATCGCGTCGGCGCCGTAGAGGCTCGACGCCGGACCGCGCAGGATCTCGATGCGCTCGATCTGGTCGAGCGGGATCGCCTCGAGCGACGTCGCGCCCACTGACGACGAGCCGACGCGCAGCCCGTCGATCAGCACGAGCGTCTGACCGCGGTTCGCACCGCGCAGGAACGCGCCCGACGTCGAGCCCGGGCCGCCGTTCATCGTGATCTCGACGCCGGGCTGACGCTGCAGCACCTCGGCGAGACTCTGCGCACCGCTGCGCAGGATCTCGGCGCTTTCGATCACCGTCAGGTCGGCCAGCAATTCGGACATCGGCTGCGGATTGCGTGACGCGGTCACCGCGACGGGATCGAGCGCCGCGGCCTTCGGCGCCGGCGCCGTTTGCGCGGCCGCGGTGCCGGCGGCGAGCGCCAGAGTCACCGCGCAGCTCAAGGTGGGGACGACACCAGAACGCGGCGCGCGGCGCCGCGCGTGGTGGAAATCCGACGACAACATGGGCAATTCTCCGCGTGAACCGTGCATCCCCGCACGGCGTGAAGCGTGGTAGGAACGACGCGAAGAATTGCCTGCGCACGGCGAGGGAGCGCGGCGGCGCCAGGATGCCTGACGGCACGGGCGCCACGCTCGTTGACCATGCGCGACACCTCCCGCGTCGCGGTCGCCGGTCCCGTGCGCGATGCGCACGAGTCCGGAGCGCAGGCCGGTCTCCGGGCTTGGCCTTGCGGACCGCTCGCCTTCCCGCCGCAGGAGTGCGCGGCAGTGGCACGTGGAGCGGTCCTCGACGAGGGCCTTACCGTTGCGGGGGCAGCCGCGGAATTCGCCCGGTTGCATGGGCGGCACCGCGTTCCCGTTTCACCCGCCGCGAGGGAACCGCGGCGGACACCTGCTCAGTGGATGATAGCGCAGTCGATTTTCGCCAAAGCGCGAGCGCGTGACACCGAGAAGCAGAAATCATGTTGGATTATTGGCGGACCCATAATCCGGTCGGTTGGCACCTTACGGCACGGGCAAAATCGCGGCGCCATCGTTCCTCCGGCGGGCGCAAGGTCGAAGCGCTAAAGGCAGCCTTTATCATGCCCACCGCCGCTTGCCTATAGTAAAGCCTGCCTTTATCATGGCCTTGTTTTGGCTCCATGCTAAAGGCAACCTTGCCAACGACAACCGCTTCTGAGGCAAATAACCCGCAACCCAATCGGGCGGGTCGCTATGTCCGGCAGCCGACGGGCTATCGCGCCTTCCTGCCAGCCCCCCTGCCGCCGACAACGCCTGTTCGCATCGAAGGGGAGCTTCAGGATCTGCTGTCCGAGGCCGACCGAGCACTCGGCAGACTCGATGGGTCAATCCAGACCCTTCCGAATTCGGACTTGTTCGTGCTGATGTATGTCCGAAAGGAAGCGGTCCTGTCGAGCCAGATCGAAGGCACCCAAAGTTCGCTCCAAGACCTGCTCGCCGCCGAGGCGGACCTGTTCGGCGACCATCACTCGCCGCGCGATGTCGATGAAGTCGTCAACTACGTCGCCGCGATGAACCATGGCCTCGCGCGCTTGGATGAGCTTCCAGTTTCGGTACGCCTGATCCGCGAAATCCACGAGAAATTACTGGCCGGCGTGCGCGGTGCGCATCTGACGCCAGGCGAATTGCGCCGCTCGCAGAACTGGATCGGCCCTGCCGGATGCACGCTGAACGACGCCACCTTCGTTCCGCCGCCGCCCGACGCGGTGCCCGAAGCATTGGGCCAACTCGAACAATTCCTGCACGCCGAAGATCGAATGCCGCTACTCATCCGGATTGGTCTTGCGCACGCACAGTTCGAAACGATTCATCCTTTCCTCGATGGCAACGGACGCGTGGGGCGCCTGCTGGTCACGTTTCTCCTCTGCGAGAAGGGCGCGCTGCAAAAGCCCGTGCTCTATCTGTCACACTGGTTCAAGCGCCATCGCCAGGCCTACTACGACTACCTGCAAGGGATACGTGACCGCGGCGACTGGGAGGCGTGGCTCATCTTCTTCCTTCGGGGCGTGACGCAGGTCAGCGAACAGGCGACACGGACCGCACGCCAGATTCTCGCGCTGCGCGAGGACCACCGAACGCGCATCACCGACCACTTCGGCCGAGCCGCGGGCAATGGCCATCGCGTACTGGAACATCTGTACCTCCGACCGATTCTGTCCGTGAAACAGGTACGAGAGCTGACCGGAACGACCAATCCCGCCGCGAACGATCTGGTCAATCGCTTCGTGCAGCAGGAAATACTCGTCGAAACCACCGGCCAAAGACGCAACCGACGCTTCCAGTATCGGGACTACGTGCGCTTGTTCAGCGAAGACGCGGAAGGTGCAAACGCCGGAGGATAGGGGTGTTTCAACAGCCTGCTAGGGCCTACATTCCTGTGTAACCCACCTCTTTCTGACTGCGGATGGCGAGCACAAACACCGCATCAAGTTCCGCGACATATCGGTACAGCGCGACATAACCGCGCGCATGGCGCCCGATCACAAGTTCTCTAAGCTCCCCTCGGGCAAGCCGACCGATCAACGGATTGCGTTCCAGCACATCGATTGCCCGCATGATGTCCTCGATACGCGATGGCGCATCCGTCCCCTCATGCGCCATAAGGTGTTCCAAGATGCGGTCGAGATCGTCGCCAACCTCTGGTGCCAGCGCGATGCGAGACATGGCTAGCGCGCAGGCGCTTTCGGCTTCGGTCGAGAAGTCCTGCTGCCCGCGAGCCGACGTTCGAGATAGCGACGCATGTCACTCCATGGCACGGTCTTGCCGGAGGCGACAATCTCGGCGTACCGCCGCTCGGCCGCGTCCTGGAACTCTCCGCGGCGCTCCTCCTGTTCAGCCTTCTCGGCGATCGCTTCCAGCATGAAACTGTGCGCGGTGGTTCCCGCCCGTTCTGCTGCTCGAGCGACGCGTTCCTTGAGATCCTGCGGCAGGCGAATGGTGGTTGTGGACATCGCGAAGCTCCATGTGAGAAATCGCATGGTAGCACAAATGTGCTACTGCGGGCGAGAGCGAACGCCCGAGAAGGGAAATCGAGGCCCGGAACAAGGGCCGAATCGGATCGACACCGTGCACGCGACACTATTGCGAACGTTGTAATGCGCACTCCTTCGCTCGACGGCAAACTCGTTCTCCAATTGCAGTTTCGAGCCATGCATTCGGGGGCGGACGCGGAGCGCCGCGTCCGGAGCCCAGTGGGGACTCGCGACACATTCGAGAAGGCTTGCTTTGTCGGAACCAAAGGTGTCGATCGTCGTCGACGACCGCGAAGCTTCGGCTGGCGTCGTACAACGATTGCGGGCCCGGTCGGATTGCGAGGTCGTCATCCGCCGGTTGCCGCTTGCCGACTACCACATTGCGGGTCGTCTGTTGATCGAGCGAAAGAGCTGGCCCGATCTCGTCGCCTCCATCGCCGACGGGCGTCTGTTCCGCCAGGCATGCCGGTTAGCCGCTTCGCCCATGCACTCGGTCATTCTGCTTGAAGGAGCCGAAGAGGATGTCGCGAAATCCGCGATGAGCCGCGACGCAATTCAAGGCGCCCTCGTAAGCGTGAGCGTCGTTCTGGGGATTCCCGTACTGCGCTCACGCGGCGCCGAAGAATCGGCCAAGCTCATGCTCTACGCCAGTCGCCAGCTACGAAGCGTGGTCTCAGGCGCGGTGCGTCGCCAGGGCGGCCGCCCCAAGTCGAAGCGACGGATTCAGCTATATGTCCTGCAGGGTTTGCCAGGAGTAGGCCCTATGCGCGCCTCCCGTTTGCTGGACAGATTTGGCAGCGTGAAGGCAGCCCTCACGGCCGGCCCTGAGGACCTCGCGCTTGTGCCGGGTATAGGCAAGTCCACTGCGCAGAAGATCCGGTGGGCCGTCACGTAACCGGGCGATCCGGAACTCGAACGCCGCGATCGGCGCGCCACCGCTCGGGTATCGTCCGGCTGCTATAATCCGCACCCTTTCACCGACCCGACCCCCACGGATTCACCAGCCGCTCCGGGGTCCGACGCGCCGTGGCGAAGAAGCTCTACATTCGCACGTTCGGCTGCCAGATGAACGAGTACGACTCGGACAAGATGGCGGACGTGCTGCATGCCTCCGAAGGCGCGACGCTCACCGAGCGGCCCGAGGACGCGGACATCATCCTGTTCAACACGTGCTCGGTGCGCGAGAAGGCGCAGGAGCGGGTGTTCCACGACCTGGGGCGCGTGCGCGCGCTCAAGGCGCAGCGCCCCGATCTCATCATCGGTGTGGGCGGCTGCGTCGCGTCGCAGGAGGGCGCCGCGATCGTGATGCGCGCGCCGTACGTCGACGTCGTGTTCGGCCCGCAGACGCTGCATCGCCTCCCCGATCTGTTCGCCGCGCGGCTCGCGACGGGCGTGGCGCAGGTCGACATCAGCTTTCCCGAGATCGAGAAGTTCGACCACCTGCCGCCGCCGCGCGTCGAGGGCGCGGCCGCGTTCGTGTCGATCATGGAAGGCTGCAGCAAGTACTGCTCGTTCTGCGTGGTGCCCTACACGCGCGGCGAGGAGGTGTCGCGCCCGTTCGACGACGTGCTGACGGAGATCGCCGACCTGGCCGACCAGGGCGCGATGGAGATCACGCTGCTCGGCCAGAACGTGAACGCGTACCGCGGCCCGATAGGCCCGGCCGCGAACGGGGACGGCGGCGTCGCCGACTTCGCGATGCTGCTCGAATACGTGGCGGAGATTCCCGGCGTCGAGCGCATCCGCTACACGACGTCGCACCCGAAGGAGATGACGGCACGCCTCATCGACGCGTACGGCAGCTTGCCCAAGCTCGTGAACCAGCTGCACCTGCCGGTGCAGTCGGGCTCCGACCGCATCCTGGCCGCGATGAAGCGCGCGTACACGACGCTCGAATACAAGTCGATCGTGCGGCGCCTGCGCGCGCAGCGGCCCGACCTGTCGCTGTCGTCGGATTTCATCGTCGGGTTCCCCGGCGAGACCGAAGCGGACTTCGCGCAGACGACGAAGCTGGTCGTAGACGTGGGCTTCGACGGCGCGTTCAGCTTCCTCTACAGCCCGCGGCCGGGCACGCCGGCGGCGGAGCTCCCGGACCAGGTGCCGCGCGACGTCGCGCAGGCGCGCCTGGCGCGCCTGCAGGCGCTGCTTCAAACGCAGTACGCTGCGGTCAGCGCCGCGATGGTCGGCTCGCGCCAGCGGGTGCTGGTCACCGGCCGCGCGGCGAAGGACGCGCGCGAGCTCGCCGCGCGCACGGAGAACAACCGCGTGGTGAACATGCCCGGCGATCCGGCGCTGATCGGCACCTATGTGGACGCACGCATCACCGCAGCGCTGCCGCATTCGCTGCGCGGCGAGATCGTCCCCGCCTGATGACGCGCGGCTGCTGAACCAATCGCCTCCGCCAACGCACCAATGCACGTGTCGCCCCACGCCGAACGAGGTACCCGATGATCCGCACCGCGCCTACGACCCTTCTCAAGGCAGCCGCACTCGCATGGCTGGCGCTCGCGGTCGCGCTGTCCGGCTGCGCCACCGCACCCGCCGATACGACTGGTGCGGCCGCGCCTTCCGCACCGATCGCGGCCGCCGCGGCGCCCGCCGCGGCCCCCGTGACGACGGCTGCCGCGACCCCGCCCCCGCCGGGCACACCGCCCCGCGCGGCCGCGCCGGGCTCGGCGCCCCCCACCACGCCCGCGGCCGCCACACTCCCCGGCCAGCCGCGGCCGTTCGCCGAGGTGATCAAGGACGCGAAGGAAACGCCGGGGCTCGTCGGGATCTGGCAGAAGGACGAAAAGGTCTGGATCGAGATCGCGCCCGAGCAGTTCGGCGTGCCGTATCTCTTCACGGCGAACCTGAGTCGCGGCGTGGGCGAGCAGTTCGTATACGGCGGCATGATGCTCACGGACGCGATCGTCGAGTTCAAGCGCATCGGCAACACCGTGCAGCTGATCGCGAAGAACCACATGTTCACCGGCGGCGCCAACGCGCCGGTCGCGCAAGGCGTCAAGGAAGGCTTCACCGACAGCCTGCTCGCGGCGACCACGGTCGTGAGCCAGCCGCACCCGGAGCGCAAGACGGTGCTGCTGGACGCGAACGCGCTGCTGCTGACCGACATTCCCGTCGGCGAGCGCTTCACCGTCGGCGTCCACATGCGCAACTACTCGTTCGACGCGCGCAATTCCAGCGTCGAGTCGGTGCGCAACGCGGCGGACCAGTCGTCGTTCGTGGTGTCCGCGCACTACGCGAACCCGAAGGCGACGCTGCCGTCACCCGCGGGCGCGCCGCCGAGCCCCTATCCCCCGTTCTCCACGCTGCCCGACGGGCGCAGCCTGTTCCTCGGCTACACGTACAACCTCGCCAAGCTGCCGGACGCGATGCCGGCGCGCCGCGCCGACCCGCGCGTCGGCCACTTCGAAAGCACGGTCTGGGATTTTTCGTCGGACACGAAGTACACGGCGAAGACGCACTTCGTGAACCGCTGGCGGCTGGAAAAGAAGGACCCGGCGGCGGCGGTGTCGGAGCCGAAGGCGCCGATCGTGTTCTACGTCGACCGCACGGTGCCGGACAAGTACCGGGCGGCGGTGCGCGACGGCATCCTCGAGTGGAACAAGGCATTCGAGCAGATCGGATTCAAGGACGCGATCGTCGTGAAGCAGCAGGACGCCGAGGGAACCGTCGACACCTACGACGCGCGCCACTCGACGGTGCGCTGGTTCGTCGGCACCGACACGCGGTTCGCGATCGGCCCGGCGAAGGTCGACCCCCGCACCGGCGAGATTTTGAACGCGCAGGTCGCGATCCCGGAATCGTGGGCGCGCGGCGACCGCACGTTCATCGCGGAGCAGGCGCCGTCGGCGTGGCCGGCATTCGACGCGTACAAGGCGTCGCTCGGCCTCGACGGCAGCCTCTGCACGTACGGTTCGGATGCGCTCGCCGAGATGCAGTTCGGGCTCGACCTGCTGGTCGAGCGCGGCGAGATCGAGCCCGGCAGCCCCGAGGCCGACGCGTTCGTCGCGGCGGTGCTGAAGTCCGTCGTCATGCACGAGGTCGGACACACGCTCGGCCTGCGGCACAACTTCCGCGCGTCGACCGTGTATCCGCTCGCGAAAGTATCCGATCCCGCGTGGAGCCGCGAGAAGGGCATCACCGGCTCGGTCATGGACTACATCCCGCTCAACATCGCGGTCAAGGGCGAGCAGCAGGGCGCCTACGTCGAGACGACGCTCGGGCCCTACGACTACTGGGCGATCGAGTACGCGTACCGGCCGCTGCCGAAGGAGACCGAGGTCGACGAGCTCGCGAAGATCGCCGCGCGCGGCGCGACCGACCCGCTTCTGGCCTACTCGTCCGACGAGGAAGTGATCGCGGGCCTGGACCCCGACGTCAGCCAGTTCGACCTGGGGTCGGATCCGATTGTCTACCTCTCGAAGAGGATCGTGATCACGCAGGAACTGTGGCAACGGCTGCAGGCGAAGCAGCTGAAGCCGGGCGAGTCGTACGACGTGCTGCGGCGCAGTTTCGACGCGGGATTCCGCCAGTACAGCCGCGCCGCCGGGCTCACCGCGAAATATGTCGGAGGCGTGCACTACGTCCGCGACTACGCCGGCACCGGGCGCCTGCCGCTCACGCCGGTCCCTCCCGCCAAGCAGCGCGCCGCGCTCGAGCTGATCGCGACCGGCGTCTTCTCCGCCGACAGTTTCCGGTTCAAGCCGGATTTCATCCGCAGCATGGGGATCAACTACCTCAGCATGGACGGCCCGTGGCAGGCGAGCCGCCTCAATCCCGACTTCAGCTTGCGCGGCCGCGTGCTGGCGCTGCAGACGGGCGTGCTGAACCAGCTCATGAGCGACACCGTGCTCGCGCGCATGCTCGATTCCGAGGTCAAGGTGAGCCAGCCAGGCGACGCGCTGACGTTGAACGAGCTGTTCACGGTGCTGCGGGTGTCGATCTGGAGCGAGCTGAAGACCGGCGGCTCGATCCCGGGGCCGCGCCGCGACCTGCAGCGCGAGCATCTGCGCCGCATCGCCACCGTCCTCACGCGTCCGTCGCCGGGCACGCCGGCGGATGCCGCCGCGCTGTTCCGCGCGGAAGCCAAGCTCATGTCCGCACAGATCAAGGCCGCCGCGAGCACGGGCAACCGGGACGCCGTCACGCGCGCGCACCTCGTCGAATCGGCGGGCACGCTCGACGAGGCGCTGAAGGCGCCGCTCGTGCGGCAGGGCGTCTGACGTGCCGCAGGGCCGGGCAAAGGGCGGCAGCGCCGCGACCGCGAAACGCGAGCGCCGCGAGATCGCGCTCGCGCCGCTCGACAATCGTGCGCTCGCCAACCTCACCGGCCCGCTCGACGCGAACTTGCGGCAGATCGAGGCCGCGCTCGACGTGACGATCACGCATCGCGGCGGCGCGTTCTCCATCGCCGGCGACCCGGTGCAGTCCGCGCGCGCCGCGGAGGCGCTGCAGCGCTTCTACGGCGCGGCGGAGAAGCCGCTGTCCGTCGACGACATCCAGCTGGGCCTGGTGGAGATCGCGACGCAGCCCCATGCGCGCGCCCCTGCCGACGACGACGGCGCGCCGCACCTGCGCACACGGCGCGCCGACCTGCACGGGCGCACGCCCAACCAGGTCGCGTACCTCAAGGACATCACGAGCCACGACATCACGTTCGGCATCGGCCCGGCCGGCACCGGCAAGACCTACCTCGCCGTTGCGTGCGCGGTGGACGCGCTCGAGCGCGACGCCGTGAAGCGCATCGTGCTGGTGCGGCCCGCCGTCGAGGCCGGCGAGCGCCTCGGGTTCCTGCCGGGCGACCTCGCGCAGAAGGTCGATCCGTACCTGCGCCCGCTGTACGACGCGCTGTACGACCTCATGGGCTTCGACAAGGCCGCGAAGCTCTTCGAGCGCACGACGATCGAGCTGGCGCCGCTCGCGTACATGCGCGGGCGCACGCTCAACCACTCGTTCATCATCCTCGACGAGGCGCAGAACACCACGCCCGAGCAGATGAAGATGTTCCTGACGCGCATCGGCTTCGGCACCAAGGCCGTCGTCACCGGCGACGTCACGCAGATCGACCTGGCGCGCGGCCAGAAGAGCGGCCTGGTCGAGGCGGCGCGCATCCTCGACGGCGTGCGCGGCATCGCGTTCCGGCACTTCACGAGCGCCGACGTGGTGCGCCATCCGCTCGTGCAGAAGATCATCGACGCGTACGATCGCGCCGCCGCCGCGGGCGGCTCGGGCGACGCCTCGCGCCGTTAGGCGGCCACAGCACGATGCCGCGAACGCCGGAGGAACAGGACGCGCTGCGCAAGCGCTGCCACACGATCGTGGCCGGGGCCGCGGACGCCGATCCGGGCGCCGAGCTGATCCGCGTCGGCGAGTGGTGCCGCGACCAAGGTTGGCAGCCCGACCGCTACGGCGACGGCGCGCTGATCGGCGCGTTCGAGACGAAGATCGCCGCGCTGCTGGGCAAGGACGCCGGCGTGTTCATGCCGAGCGGCACGATGGCGCAGCAGGTCGCGCTGCGCATCTGGTGCGAGCAGGCCGGGCTGCCGCAGTTCGCGATGCACGCGACGTCGCACCTGGAACTGCACGAGTTTCGCGGCTATTCGCGGCTGCACCGCATGGACGCCGTGATCCTCGGACCGCGCGAGCGGCCGACGCTCGCGGCGGACCTGGCCGGTTGCGCGGAGCGCGTCGCCGCGCTGGTGGTCGAGCTGCCCGCGCGGGAGATCGGCGGCCAGCTGCCCCGCTGGAAGGAACTGTGCGAGCTGTCGGACGTCGCGCGCGACAAGGGCGTGAAGCTGCACATGGACGGCGCGCGCCTGTGGGAGGCGCGCGAAGCCTACGCGCCGCGCACGTTCGCCGAGATCTGCGCACTGTTCGACTCCGTCTACGTGTCGTTCTACAAGGGCATCGGCGGCCTGGCGGGTGCTCTGCTGGCGGGCGACGCCGCGCTGGTCGCGGAGGCGCGCGTCTGGCGCAGGCGCCACGGCGGCACGCTGCCGCAATTGCATCCGTTCGTCGCGTCGGCGGCCATGCGCTTCGACGCCCAGCTGGCGAAGATGCCAGCGT
>Ga0315287_10008906_pt1 | contig 10154 bp, 5 predicted proteins | sample YL17G11_0_MG_FD_205037 | JGI IMG/M metagenome (GOLD analysis project Ga0315287, IMG submission 205037) | Sediment microbial communities from Yellowstone Lake, YNP, Wyoming, USA - YL17G11_0 | ecosystem: Environmental > Aquatic > Freshwater > Lake > Sediment | place: USA: Wyoming | collected... | reverse complement strand
CTCCGCCACCAACACCAGCCAAGCAGCCCTGCAACAGCATGCACAGGATATGATCTCCTCCGTATCTGATCTTAATGAGATTACCTCTGCAAAGGCTGCCCCCAAACAGGTCTCCCTGTCCGGCCCACCCACACATGGTCCAGGTGGGATGGGGACCATTAGAGGGCTGATAGTCTGCGAACCAGCCTGCTCCTATGACTTCCAGGACCTGCTGGTCGAGATCGATAGCAAGAGGGTCAAGGCCGAGTGTGAGATCGACGATCAAGGCCGGTTCGCGATCGACAACCTGCCACAGGGCAGGTACTATGTCTACATTAGGGAGGCACTCACTCTCTATCAGATCATCTGCCAAGGCGATCAGGTCCAGATCGACGCCAACCACCCAGAACAGGAGGTCATACTGCAGGTCAGTAGACCCGTTGCCGTAACCGTCCTCGCCTCGGAACAAGGCACGCATCAACCGGTCAGCGGCCTCCCGATACATGTGTGGTCCGCTAGGGGACCGGGCCAGACGTCATCGACCACCGACTTGGAGGGTCAGTGTGAGCTCGAGCTGGCACCCGGCCAGTACTTGGTCGAGACCTCGGTGCACACGAACGGCAAATCGGTCCGGATTGGGCCGGAGCCACTGACCGTGGTCGGTCGCGGCAGTGCCAAACAGTTTGCGTTGTCGATCCCGGCTCTACCTCCAGCTCTACTTCCCAAGGCGGTGAATACGCTGGATTGCCTACTCGTGGATTCCACAGGATCTCCAATACCAGGCTACGTCCGGATCAGCGGGATCTATCGGTCCAATGGCACTGAACCCAATACCCACTTCGTGATCCCCATCCTTACGAATGGATACCCAGGTGAATGGTTCATAGGTCAGGCCTATGATAGCTTCGGCATCCTGGCCAGACGATTCCTCTACAGAAGAGATAAGACCGACTCCCTCCTGGAGATCGTGCTTGAACAGCGGGCGACCATCACGGGCCGCGTGGTCGATCCGAATGGCCAACCGATCCCTGACGCCTACCTGGATCTGGAGACCCCTCCGCCAGACGGCTATTTTCGAGGTGGGGATGACTCCATCTACAAATTGTCCCTTGCAAACGATGGTCGATTCGTATTCACGGATGTGCCGATCGGCCTGCCTGTGAAGGTGGTGGCCGGTGCGACAGGCAGATCCCAAGGCCAGTCCCGAATCCTGGACCTCAAGCCAGCGAGGATAGCAGATGTGGGAGATATCGTGCTGACTGCCCGAAAGCCGCAGAACGGAGTCATCGCCGGTTGGGTGATCGATGAAAACGGCTCTCCCATACCAAAATGCCCGGTTTGGGCCGGACCTGTCACGAACCGACCCACCGCCCTCACCCAGGAAGATGGACGGTTCACCCTTGAGCACCTGTCGAAGGACGAAGACGTGTCTGTCACGATTGACCTGCCCGGATACGGCCAATGGTCCAAGACCACACGGGCGGATGATCATTCCTTCAACCTCCAGGTCTTTCCAGAAGGCTGGCAGGTCATAGGCAACCAGGCCCCGCCCTTGCTTGCAGCCCAGTGGTGGAACAGCCAACCGGTCTCCCTTGAACAGACCCGGGGCAAGGTCGTGGTCCTGGCCCTCGGTGCAGACCCGTTCATAGACCCGCAGAACCAACTGATGGGGCCCTCGATGATACCGAGTTGGACTCCTATCCGGTTCTCACAACCACTGATGGACATCCACCGTCGTTTCGGTGGTACGAGGGTGCAGGTCATCATAGTGCTGACCTCGGTCCCTGCATACCCACCTGCCATGGACCGGGTGAGGCAGGTGCTGGAGGATGGTTACCTGGAGACGAACGACCTGACCTTCGCGGCCTGCGTGGATGAAGATCCCAATCGTGTGGCACCACTCCAGCCGGAGGGCAGTCGAAGCCGAGGTGCGACCTACACCCTCTACCAGGCCCGCAGGCCCAATACACTCGTCCTGATCGACAAGCAGGGGATCGTCCGGGCCTTTCCACAACCCAAGGACCTCGATGACTATGTCCAGCGTCTGGTGGAGGAATAGCCTTGGCTGCTACCTACCACTTGCAGTTGGGACACGGTGGAGCGTGAGAGTCCCTATGGCACCCAGGAGGGCTACCCCGGCGGCCAGGAGCATGGCCGGGGACAGAGACCCTGCTGCATCCGCTATGGCACCTGCAGTGCTGGGGGCGACCGCTTGGCCAATACCGAAGAATAGCGTGACAAAGCCGAGCCCAGCGGGCGAGAGCCTAGGGCCGAGCAGATCGCCGCACAGGGCCGCCATAATGGCGGGGATGCTCCACGCTGATAATCCGAACAGGACCGCGGACAGGGTGAATCCAGACGGTGAAGGCCATAGGGCAAAGAGGCCGAAGGCCACGGCGTGGATGAGATAAACGATGACAAGGGCGCCCTTGCGACCGATGACGTCCGAGACCCCGCCCCAGATCAGGCCGCACAGGAGGCTCAGCCAGCCCATGAGCATAAACAGCCTGCCTGCGGATGCGTGCGTGTAACCGCCTTCTGAGATCAGGTGCCGCGTGAAGAAGGTCATGTAGATCATGTAGGAGAAACCAAAGGCGGTGTAGATCAGACCCACGTGCCACATGGCCCTTGACCGATACACCGTTGCCCAGAGCAGTTGTCCTGCCCCGGAGGTGCATGGCTCTTGCTCTGCCTTGGATCCCAGGGGGCGCAGCCCCATAGCCGAGGGCCTGTTGCGCAGGGTGGCGAGGGCTAGCACCGCCAGGACGAGGGTCACTCCCGCAAAAAGGAACCAGCAGACCCGCCAACCATCTCCCCCATGCGTGGCCATTACCCAGGGCACCAAGGGGCCTAGCACGATGAGGGCCAATGAAGAACCGGTCACGGCAATGCCTGCGGCCAGGCCACGGCGACGCGGTGCGAACCAGCCGGCGAGCAGTCCCATGACCGGCACGTTGCTGGCGCCGCTGCCTACGCCGGTCATCGCCCGCCACGCTATGGCCGTGACAAAGCCACCCGCCAGGCCCGTTAGGAGCATGCCAACGGCCGCCACCGCCAGTCCGACCGTGATCACGGCACGTGGGCCGTAGCGAGCCGCCAGTGCCCCCCCAGCCAGAGACAACGCCAGATACCCTACGAGGTTCGCCGTGGCGAGTCCCCCAGCCTCAGCATTGTCCAGGCCCATGCCCGCCTGCATGGCAGGCAGCAGCATCGTGTACCCGAACCGGGCCAGTCCCAGCGATCCGAAGACCACCAGGGTCGCTACTACCAAGACAACCCACGCGTAGTGAAACCGCGAGTTCTGCGTGCAGTTGGTGCTTGTCATCTGTGCCGTTGCTCACTAATTTCCATAAGGAAATGTCTCAGATTGCTTGACAACTATCGCCACAACTGAAAGGTACGAGGTCAGGCCTGCCTGTCCTTGTGGAGCTTGTATTCGACACTGTCTACCAGGGCCTGCCACGAGGCGTCGATGACATTCTCCGAGACCCCGACAGTGCCCCAGTGCCGCTCCTTGTCTTGAGATTCGATGATGACGCGGACCCTCGCGGCGGTGCCGGCCTTGGCATTGACTACACGCACCTTGTAGTCGATCAGCCGAACGTCCCGCAGTGTCGGATAGAACCGCTCCAGGCACTTTCTCAAGGCCGCATCCAGGGCATTAATTGGGCCGTCGCCCTCTCCGACCACGTGCTCGACCTGGTCGCCCGCCCGCACCTTGACCGTGGCCTCCGTGACAATCTGCCCGCTGTTGCTCTTCTCGACGATCACCTGGTACTTGAGCAGCTCAAAGGAAGGCTGATAGGTCCCCATGACCTTCTTGACCAGCAGGTCGAAGCTGGCATCAGCCGCCTCGAATTGATAGCCCTCATTCTCAAGTTCCTGGACCCTCGCGAGGATCTTTCGGGCCAGCTTCTTGTCGTCCGTGAGCTTGGCCTTTTCCAATTCGGCCAGCACGTTGGATTTGCCGCTCAACTCCGAAATCAGGAATCGCCGTTCGTTTCCGACCAGGGCCGGCTCGATATGCTCGTAGGCCCTTCGGGTCTTGCGCAGGGCGTCAACGTGGAGCCCGGCCTTGTGGGCAAACGCGCTATCGCCCACGTACGGCATGTTCATCACGGGCGTGACGTTGCCGATCTCAAAGACAAACCGCGACACCTCGGTGAGGGTCTTGATCTTCTCCGGCGTCAATACCTCAAACCCCATCTTCAAAGCCAGGTTCGGTATCACCGAACACAGGTTGGCGTTGCCGCACCGCTCGCCCAGGCCGTTGATTGTGCCCTGAACCTGCCTGGCCCCGGCCCGAATCGCAGCCAGGCTGTTTGCCACCGCGCAGTCGGTGTCGTTGTGCGTGTGGATGCCAATAGTCAACCCGCCAAACTGCAGGCACACCGCCTTGGTGATCTCGAACACCTCCTCGGGCAGGCTGCCACCGTTGGTGTCACACAAGGCCAGGGTGTCCGCCCCGGCGTGCGCCGCCGCAGCCAGCACCTTGATTGCATAGCCAGGATTGGCCTTATAGCCGTCGAAGAAATGCTCGGCGTCAAAGATGACGGCAAGGCCGTGCTGCTTGAGATAGGCCACGGACTCGGAGCAGATCGTCAGGTTGTCATCCAACGAGCAGCCCAAGACCTTCTCCACTTGCAGGCCCCAGGTCTTGCCCACCAATGCTGCAGCCGGCGTCTTGCACGCAAGGATTGCTTTGATGGATGTGTCGTCTGCCACGGCGGTGTCACATCGGCGGGTGCTGCCAAAAGCCACAAGCTTGGCGTGCTTGAGAGCAACGGTCCGGACATCTTCAAAGAACCGCATCTCCTTTGGATTGGAGGCTGCGTAGCCCCCTTCGATGTAGTCCACTCCCAGGTCATCCAGGCAACTGGCGATTGCGAGCTTATCCTCCAACGAGAAGCTCACGCCCTCGGCCTGCATGCCGTCGCGAAGTGTGGTATCATAGATCTGTATCTTGGCCGTACTCATGCCCTTTGATTGTATCCATCTCCCCCATCCTGTAAAGTGGTGGGTGAATACCGGGTGCATGACCGTAGTTGCGCCTGATCCACACAGCAGCCGAAGGGCTACCGCTCCCTGATATGGAACGACCTTTGTCAACCCTTGTCTTATCAGTTTTGTTTAGTTCTTTAGGGTCTACGAAGGGATCTGTGGGTAGAAATAACAAGCGGAGATGGCTGTTCATGGGGGCGAATCATCCGGCTTCCATCCGCCAGGGGCTCTCGCCGTTGAGCCCTCCATCCCGGCTTGGAGGGTCTGGCTGTTCATGGCCGGACAGAGAAAGACCGGCCATGGAAGGACGAGGCCAACCATGTTTCACGAAGAACTAGCCGCGGAGCGTTCCGCCTATGGCCGGTATAAGGTCGTTCCGGCCATGAACGGCATGACCATCGAGTCGCGTTACAGGGTACGGTGCAGAAGGACTACCCGCCCTGGAACCCGCATCCGCCCGCCACACTGAACCGCGTCTTAGAACCTTCGGCGAGGCTGTTCTGATCTTCTCATGCATGCCCGAGCCAAAGCCAGATAGGATGAGCTCCCGCCCGGCATAGGGGGTATTCAGCGATTGTAACGGCAGAAGTTTAGACCTGTCTGCCGCCTGCCTGCCGGCAGGCAGGCGGCTTGCGGCCCCTCTTGTGCCGGATGACCTCGATAACCATGGGCAAAAGCGAGAGCACGATAATGGCGAAAATCACTATCGCGAAGTTCTTCTTCACCAGCGGTAGGTTGCCGAAGTAGTAGCCCCCCCCCACAAACACCGGTACCCAGAGCGCACCGCCGATGACGTTGTAGGCAATAAACCGGCGGTAAGACATGCTGCCCACGCCCGCGACGAACGGCGCGAACGTGCGGATGATCGGAAGGAAGCGGGCAATGATGATCGTCTTGCCGCCGTACTTCTCGTAGAACTCGTGCGTGCGCCGCAAATGATCGGGATTGAAGAACATTGACTTGGGCTTTGTAAAGACCTTGGGGCCGATCAGGGCTCCGATCCAGTAGTTCACGGTGTCACCAAGGATCGCGGCGACCGTCAGCGACAAGATCATCCCCCACGGATTCAGCTCGCCAGTGGCCGCGATGGCCCCAGCAGCGAATAAGAGTGAATCGCCGGGCAGGACCGGCGTTACCACCAGGCCGGTCTCGCAGAAGATGATCAGGAAGAGGATGCCGTAGACATAAAAGCCGTAGTGCTGGACCAGATCGTAGAGATTCTTGTCCAGGTGCAGCACGAATTCGACGAACCACTGAATGGTCTCCATCTCGTGTGGCCTTCTGTCATCGACAAACTACGCCGGACTGGCTCAGCTTTAGCCTTTTTGGTCGACTTCCCGTTTGCTCTGCCAGACCGCCCACGCGATGGCCAGGATACAGACCACGGCTACAACCAGGCCGATCGTCCTCAGGCTCGTGAGGGACTGGCCGGCCGCAGCAGCACGAGGGGCGATGACGTTGTAATGGAGCACCACGCCCAGGGTCAGCAGACTCACCATGTTCATGACCTTGATGAGCGGATTGATGGCCGGGCCCGCCGTGTCCTTGAGCGGATCGCCGACGGTGTCACCCGTAACCGCAGCTTTGTGGGCATCGGAGCCCTTGCCGCCGTAGATACCGTCTTCGATCATCTTCTTGGCATTGTCCCAGGCGCCCCCGGCGTTGGCCATGAACACGGCCAGCAACTGTCCGACCAGAATCATGCCTGCCAGGAAGCCGCCTAACGCATAAGGCCCCAGCAGCAATCCGACCACGATGGGGGTCATGATCGCCAGCAGCCCCGGGCCGATCAGTTCCTTTTGGGCCGTATTTGTGCAGATATTGACCACACGGCCGTAGTCGGGCTTCTTCGTACCAGCCCAGATCTCCTTGTCGTGGAACTGCGCGCGGCATTCCTCGACAATGTAGTGGGCGGCCCGGCCCACGGCCCGGATCAGCATGGAACTGAACAGAAACGGCACCGCACCGCCGATGAGCAGGCCGATGAAGACCAGCGGCTCGGCTACAGTCAGCTTGCCCGCCTGCTCGGCGTACTGCTTGGTGGTCATCAGATTGATCTTGTCCTCGCTGCCCACGGCGATGACCGCGATGAAGCTGGAAAACAGCGATACTGCCGCAATGACGGCGGAACCGATGGCAATGCCCTTGGTCTCCGCCTTGGTTGTGTTGCCCACGGCGTCCAGGTCGGCCAGTATCTGTCTGGCCCTCTTGTAGCTGCCCGGGCTGGCCTTGTCCATCTCCGCGGAATCGTATCCCATCTCACCGATGCCGTTTGCATTGTCGGCAACGGGGCCGAATACGTCCATTGAGATAGTGTTGCCCGTGAGCGTCAGCATACCAATACCGGTCATGGCCACGCCGAAGGCGATGAACATCGGCGGCGTGCCGGTATAGCAGAGCACGGAGAGCAGGATCGCGACCGCAATAACGATGATCATGGCCACGGTGCTCTCGTAGCCGACCGCAAAGCCCTGGATGATGTTCGTGGCGTGGCCCGTGGTGCAGGCCCTGGCCAGACTCTTGACCGGCGAGTGGCTGGTGTGCGTGTAGTAGCTGGTGACCTTGTTCAGCACAATCGCCAGTAACACGCCGATCAGGCAGGTGAGGGCCGGACGCATGTCGAGCCCGGCAACGCTAAAGTTGGCCCACCACGGCAGGCCGGCAGGGTCACCCCCGGGGAAGCCATTGGCGGCCATGGGATTCTGGGTAAAGTAGGCAAGATCGAACCTCAGGTAGTAGAAGCCGAGCACAATGAAGCCGACGATGCTGATCATCGAACCGATCCAGAAGCCGCGGTGCACGCTCTTCAAGGCCGTGTCCGAGGTGTCATTGGGACCGGCCTTGACCGTGTAGGTACTGATGATGGAGCCGAGCACACCGATGCCTCGAACCAGCAACGGGAAGATGACTCCTTTGTGGCCGAAGCTGGCCATTCCCAGGATCATCGCCGCGACGATGGTCACTTCGTAGCTCTCAAAGATATCCGCGGCCATACCGGCGCAGTCGCCCACGTTGTCGCCGACATTGTCCGCAATCGTGGCCGCGTTGCGAGGATCGTCCTCAGGGATGTCCTTTTCAATCTTACCCACCAGATCCGCGCCCACGTCCGCGGCCTTGGTATAGATCCCGCCGCCAACCCGCATGAACAAGGCCAACAGCGTTCCACCGAACCCGAATCCCAGCAGGGCCTCGTATGCCTTCTCGCCGAAAACCATGAAGATCAGTGTTCCACCCAGCAGTCCCAGACCGTCGGTCAACATGCCGGTGACGGTGCCGGTACGGTACCCGAGTTGCATCGCCTCGCCATAGCTCCGCCTGGCTGCCGTCGCAACGCGGAGGTTGCCGATGGTGGCCAGACGCATACCCACGAATCCCACGGTCCAACTGAACAGGGCGCCTACCAGAAACGCCAGGGCGCGTCCCCATCGGAACGCCGTCTCAGTGCTCGTATTGATCAAAAAAAGCAGGATCGTAATGATCAGGATCAGGGGGCCGATCTTCCGGAACTGGGCCGCCAGATACGCATTCGCCCCTTCCCGCACTGCCGCTGCAATCTCCTGCATCTTCGGCGTGCCGCAGTCCGCCCTTTTGACCTGGCCGGCCAACATCAGGGCGTAGCCCAAGCCAGCTATGGCGATGACCAGTACCGACAGGAGGCAGCCCCTCTCCATGGCGCTGTACTTGGCGTTATAGAACAGATCGAAGGGCTTGAACCCCTCGCCGTGGGCAACGCTCTGAGCCGCAGGTGCCCCAGCCGGCTCGGACTGGCCCCATGCCGGCTGCCAGACATAGACGGCCGCGAACAGCAGCATGAGGACAAAGAGATAGGTCCGACGGAGGTTGCCTAACCTGGAAAACACGCTCTGAATGTAGGACATAGGGGACTCCAATCAAAAAACCATGATTATCCACCAAATGCTTAAAGTTTGAATGTATACAGTGCACAGGACGATTTTTCAAGGGGAAATATGAAAATGCTCATGGCAAAATGCTGAGGTTGACTGTCTCATAGGCAGTTGCTATGAGGTACACCGCAGTAGCATCATGCACAAGCTGGACGCTAAGAACCTGGTCGATCTGATCAGGCGGACTGTGGCAATAGGCCTGTTAGACCAGAAATAGCGCAATAAGACATCGCAGCGCAGCCTTCGTGCTTCGCCCTTGGCCACAACCAAAAAGTAATGTGATGACGCCCATCGGGGGTCCCCTTCACACATAAACCGCCCTGTTTATGCTTAACCCACCGTTTCCTCTCCCTCCGCATAGAAATGGCCTTCGCGCCAGGCATGACGTCGTCCCCGATAGACGGATCGCTCGAATCCCTGCACGGACCCTGGCACAAATACACCCCCGAAAAGACCTCCGAATCGGTGGTAAAACCTGCCTGCCCTGCCTGTCCTGCCTGCCGGCAGGCAGGACAGGCAGGCGGCAGGCAGGGTTGCTGGGGAAGACAAATCAGGAGGTCGAAGGAAAGAAAAGAGGGAGTGGAAAAACGAAAAGAAGGGTGTTGGGGGGAAAAGGAGAAGGGCGTGAAAAGACTATTTGAACTGTTGATTGTCGTGTTGAGATTCCATTCCTATGGTGGAACGTACAATCCAAATTATCCCGGCGGTTGGGGCGAGCAGTTTGCCATGGACAACTTTACTTACGACGCGACTGTTGTCCCGGCACCAGGTGCCTTTCTTCTGGCGGGGATAGGGATCGGCACCAGCCTTGTCGGCTGGCTGCGAAGAAGAAGGACGCTGTAGTTCGTATCTCGTGGATCGTATCTCGTATATGCGTATGTGAGTATGTGCGACGTACGTGGGTGCTTTAGTCGTTAGTCGATGTTGAGCTTTTTGGAGGTGAACCGGGGCCGGTGAACCGGGACCTGCCCTTAACTTAAGCCTTTACGAACAAGATGAAGGTAATCGGAAACTATCGCTGACTGGTCTTGGACAGGTTGTAGGTTTGGCCCCTGTCTACTGCCTACCTTCGTAGCGAGGCCTCTGGCCGCAACCAAAGAGGCGATGGCGCCTGGCGAGAGTTCCTTTCGCCGGGCATCGGCCTTCTCCTTCAAGATCCCGTCATCGCCCCCCATGCCTTCGAGGGGGGGCGATGACTCGGCTATTTGTAAGGCAAAGCCCCCCCGTACCGGAGCCTGCAACGCGACCGCCAACCCCGCATAATCCCTC
>Ga0315287_10008905_pt1 | contig 10154 bp, 12 predicted proteins | sample YL17G11_0_MG_FD_205037 | JGI IMG/M metagenome (GOLD analysis project Ga0315287, IMG submission 205037) | Sediment microbial communities from Yellowstone Lake, YNP, Wyoming, USA - YL17G11_0 | ecosystem: Environmental > Aquatic > Freshwater > Lake > Sediment | place: USA: Wyoming | collected... | reverse complement strand
ATAGCCAGGATTCCTTGAGCCAGAGCGCCTGCCTTCTCAGTTGCCGCTCCATGTCGCCCTTCATCGCAAAGCGCCCGCCTTACACGTATTCCTTGCCCTTCCGCGCGAGGAACGATTCTATCCTGTCCAGCGTTCCCTTGTCGCCGGTGAGCGCATAATCATGCTTACTGTACCTGAGAAAGACAGCGTCCTTCCCGGAGAGATAGTAGAGCGCCAGAAGGATGAGGCCTATCCCGAAGAGGATGAGGAAGATAATGCCCATCCACTGCAGAAGCCTGCCGTACGGGTACCACTTTCCGCGCTGGAGGCGCCTCACCCCGTCTGCGGGAATGCGGACGTGGCGGTCGCCCTTGCGGAGAAGGAGCTTTCCGCCCTTCAGTATAACGGCAAAGTCGGCCTCGCCGTCCACCTCGACGCTGAGCTTGGCCACGGTGAGCAATGGCCGCAGGGGTTTATAATTTTCCCGCTTTGCCGCCGTCGGGTTTGCCCTCGACGCGCCCAGCATCCTTGATGGCGTCATTCCCGGTATCCTTCCCGGTATCCTTCCCGGCATCCTTCCCGGCCCCTTTCTTTTCCGGGCTCTCGTCGATCTCAGCGGACGATTCACCGCCATCATCCTCGGGCGGAGAGGCGCGCCTGGACTGGCGCACCCACAATGCCATCCCGACGGCGACCAGCAGAAGGAGCGCCACGCCCACGGCCTGCATAATTGGGAAATTTGGCGGCGCCGGAGGCGCCGCCGCGACCTCGAATTCGTAGGTCAGGTTGTTGTTCGATTCGTCGTTCTCGGGCAGCCTGTTCCCCGGGTCGAGCGTGACCCGCAGGGTGTGGTGGCCCTGTTTGGCCTTCCAGTCCAGAGCGACGGCCTCCGTCGATTTCCCGGGGAGGGTGTTGAAGATGTCCACCTCGTCCAGCCTCACCCCGTCTATCGTGAAGAGCGCCTTGGGCCTCCGGCCAAGCTGGGTGGTCGGCTGGCTCCCGTTATTGAAAATGGAGAGGGTGAAGACCGTGGACTGGCCCGCCTTCGGGGACCCCGGCTCCGAGGTAACGCTCAACGGGACGATATCGGCCAGAACGGCCAGGACGATGGTTATGTTGCGGTCAGAGCGGTTCATGGTGATCTGGTTGGAGCGGCCGTCCTTCTCGGCCCGCAGTGTATAGGGGTACATCTCCGTCCTCGTGCCGGAATTTTCGACCACGAACGCCTGCATGTGAAGCGTCCCCATCCCGTTACCGGTCCTGTGGAGGTCATCGCGCTTTCCAGTTGCGCTCGTGCGATTGAGCCAGTAGTCCTCCACTTCCTTGCCGTCCGGAGAAACGACGCGATAGATGACGCTCTCGAGCCCCTGCACACGCCCCAGACCGTTCGCTGTGCCGGCGCCGTCGTCGAACCGCGTGTCGCCGACATCCACCTCGCTCCTCCAGACCGTTATCCCGTAGGCGGAGTTGCCGTAGATGCTGTTCCCGCGCATTGTCAACACCGGGCGGTTCTCCCCCCACATGTTGTAGAGCTCGAGCCCTGTAACGGAGTTCCTTAGGGTACAGTTGGCAATGACGGCGTTGCCGCTCATGGACAGCGCGGAGTAATTGCAGTCCTCGAGCGTGCAGTTTGTGATGACAGGATTCTCAACCGGGTCCTCCGTATAGACGCCGATGCCGTGGTAGCACCCATATACATGGGTGTCATGTATGGCCGGAAGGCCCGCCCACGAGGCGATGCCGTAATAGTAGCGGGTGACCTCGCATCCGCTTATGGAGGCGTAGCCGTAAACGGCAATCCCGTGGGAGGGCAGGTAGTTCCAGTTTACACCCTCGGGAAAGAGGCTTGCGCCGTCGAAGCTGCAGTTGAGCACCACCGTCTGGTTCATCGTACCGACGGACAGCACTGTGAGCGTCGATGTGAGGAACGTGCAGTTGAGGAAGACGCACACGGAGTTCAGGACGAACACGCCGCAATTCAGGAAGGTGCAGTTCTCCAGGGTGCCGGCGGAACCGTTCAGGTCCAGGACCAGGTTCGAGAAGACGCAGTTGCGCACATCCATCTGCCCGAGCTGGCCGTTGCCCTCGACCGTGATGCAGGCCGGGGACAGGCCGTAGAAGAACCAGACGTCGTTCTTGGCGTAGAAGGATGCGGTATTGTTCTCGGTCCCGCAGACCATGAGATTTCCCCGGAGCTTGAAGAAGACGCGATCCTCGCCCCCGGACATGCCGTAGCCTGGCGGGGCGAGCGTGATATTCACGCCGGCGGCTATCTCGATGTCCGTCCCGGGCGGGCTCGTGTAGTTGGCCTCGAACCTCCTGTCGTGGTCCCAGAATTCCTTGGCCCTCGAACCGGCCGCGAGCGCTGGCTGGGGCAGGAGGAGCAGGAGCATGAGAGCGATGCCGATGCATGCAGTGCGGCCCATCGGCATTCGCATTTCCTTCCGCGCTTAAGTAGATTGCCAGTTGGATTATATAGCACGGAGCCCATATTCTGCCGGTGTTATAATGGAGCTACAGAACAGACCGGCGGTCGAGGGGGCTTGGAACGCTCCGACGTCCGAGATGTGCCCGAAATGCCGCACACCGATGGAAGCCTTCGACGGCGCTGACGTGAAGGAGCGCAACTACCAGGGCTTCATTTGCCCCAAGTGCAGGTGGTTCAAGGGAACGCGCTCCATGGGCTACGGCCTCAAGCGCGTCGGACCGCGCTCGGACGGCAACTACGACGAGAAATTCGAGGGCAAGATAAGGCCCCGGTGAGATATTTGAAAACCAGGTCGGGCGCCTACATCCTCCTCGTCAGGGTGAGACGCGAGGTGACTGTGCGCATAGGCCGCCTCGGCAGGTACCATTTCGCCTCCGGCAATTACGTCTATGTGGGCTCGGCCATGGCGGGCCTCGATGCGCGCGTTAAGCGCCACCTGCGCCATTCGAAGAAGCTGAAATGGCACATAGATTACCTGCTTGGCAAGTCACTGGTCGTGGGGGCCGCCCTGTTCCCCTCCAAAAAGAGGAACGAGTGCAAGATCGCACGAAGGGTCGCTGCCCATCCGGGAAGCCTCATCGTGCCCGGCTTCGGCTGCTCCGACTGCGACTGCGTCGGTCACCTGTTCTTCCTCGGGAAAAAACCGTTCGGCGGGCTCCTGAAGCGCCTCGACAAGAAGGAGAAGAAGAAAAAAACCATTCATCGGAAGGCCGGGAAGGGGTGAATCCACGTTCGTTCCGCTCGATGCCCCTCTGGAGCTCCGCCATACTCTGGAATGCGGACAGGCGTTCCGCTGGAGTCCCGACGGGGACTGGTACTGCGGCACGGTCGGCAACACCGCGATGATGGTCCGCCTCGCAAGGGGTGGCCTCGAGTGCCGCTCATCCCCGAAGGTCTCAACGGGCTTCGTACGCCATTACTTCAGGCTCGATGAGGACCTGGATGCCATCCTGAAGGACATCGACAGGGACCTTCATGTGCACGAGGCCATCCAAAGCTATCGGGGCCTCCGCCTTCTGCGCCAGGACCCCTGGGAGTGCCTCATATCGTTCGTTTCCTCGGCGGCATCGAACGTTCCCAAGATATCGCGCTGCATAGAGAAGATGTCCGCTGCTCACGGTCCGTCGCTCGCCCTGGACGGAATGGAATTCCATGGCTTCCCGACGCCGGAAGCGCTGGCCAGGGCCGGAGAGCGCTCCCTCCGGAAATGCGAGCTCGGTTTCAGGGCCGGATACATCGCTGGCATCGCCAGACAGGTTGCAAAGGGCGATTTCGACCCATACTCGTTGGCGACGCTGCCTTACGAGGAGGCGAAGAAGGCCCTCGTATCCCTCAAGGGCGTGGGCGAGAAGGTGGCGGACTGCGTCCTCCTGTTCTCGATGGACAAGCTCGAGGCCTTTCCCGTGGACCGCTGGGTGAAGCGGGTGGCGGAGCGCCTCTTTTTCCGCGGAAGGAAGCTTTCGGAGAAGAAGGTGCGCCTCTGGGGCACGGAGCATTACGGCCGGTACGCCGGATACGCCCAGCAGTACCTGTTCCATTACATGAGGCACCGCGAGGAATGAGCCACCGAGGCACGCCCCCGCATTCGGCAGTCACAGCAATCTATTTCGTCGGCGGGCGCCAGAAATCGAGGATATATTCGAACGTAGTCCCCATCGTGATGTAGTTGGAAGGCCAGCCGAAGATGCCCACCCTGTTGACGATGTTCGTCCTGTCCCATATTATGGTGTTCCGGAGCTCGAAGCCCGCATCCTGCACAGCCTTCACTATATGCAGATGTATCGGGACCCGCCGGTTCTCCCACCACATGTCAGCGACGTTGATGACGCAATGCGCTTTTTCCCGGTGAAGGGGCAATAGATGGGCGTAGATGTCCGTCATCGCCTTCTCGTACTGTTCAATGGAGAGGGTGCCTAGGTCCTCCGGCCTCTGGCTGTACTGCTCCACCTTGAGGTACTGCTCGTTCTTCCGGTTGCGCCGGCTCTTGTTGAGGCGCTTCCTGTTGAGCAGATTCGCATACGGAGGGCTCGTCAAGGACAATGCCACGGTGCAGGGCGCGACATATCGGTCGATGTCCCTTGCGTCCGCTATTTCCGGTATCTGTTTCGCCTCAACCCCATCGAGCCGTCCCTGTTTCAACCGTCCCTTGCTCAAATCAATGTATTTTTCGTTGATGTCGAAGCCCAGCGCGTTCCTGCCGGCGTCCTGGGCCGCCAGAAGAGTGGTCCCGCTGCCGCAGAAGGGGTCCATCACAAGCTCGCCCTCGTGGGAGAAGAGGTCAATCAACCGGCGGGCCAGCGCTAACGGGAATGTTGCGGGATGCAGGCTCTTGTCCCGGATGTCCCTTTTTTCGTAGTAGAACTGCCACACCCCCAGCTGGCTCTTGATCCAGTCCTTGGCGCTCATGCAGTTGATGTGAGACGGGGGGCAAGAGCACGTCCTCTGGTGCCTGATATCGATGAGGCGGTGAGGGGTGCTCCCTGCCGTTGCCGACCCCCCTGGTTCCGATGCGCCGCTCCCCTTTCCCATGCGGTTCCGGGACCGCCCTCCCCGCTAATAAAATCATGGACCCGTTCAAATTCCCCTCCGCTTCCTGTAGAGATGGTCTTGCGCACAGGAAGGGCGCCCGCACTTTCACCCCCCCTCTCTCGGTGAGGTCTTTCACTTTCACCCACCTCCCCCCTGTTTCGGTTCATATACGGGAAGGTACAATTCATGTGCAGAAGTGCAACGCAAGGATGGTGAACAAATATGGTGAAGGACAAAGACGAGGATTGCAGCTGGGAAGAGGTCTACGAGAGCTGCGGCTGCGACACCCGTTACGACTGAGTTACGGTCTCACGATCAAGAAAGTGGTAGGTCCGGGCGGGTACATCCCGGCGCCGGCCCACGGCGGTACGCGTTCTGGCGGAAACCGGGGCCCGCGTCAAAGGGGCGCCTTTCGGTCATGCGCCCCCGGGGGTATTCCAGACCCCCGAACTCCCGCCCCCTACCACAAGTTTTTTTTGGCATTGAGGACACCCATTTGGCATCCCCGCCCTAAAAAGGTTCTAATACCCCCCTTCCCCATCCATTGGGCGGGTTGAATCATGGGCGACGACAAGAGCATCGTTCCGCTTATCAAGAACGTCACCGAGGCCATCGACGCCGAGAACATCGTGATGGAGGCAGCCCGCGACCTGATAAAGGACGAGATAAAGCGGGTTATTAGGATCAGGCTCGAGGAGAACCCCAAGCTCAGGGACGAGATAAAGGAGTCAATATCCCTCTATCTGGAGGCAAAGGCCCGCCAGACGTTCGCCCTCGTCAAGCTCACCAAGTGCGGCGCCAAGCTGGGGATGGAGCTCATCCCTCCGAGCCTCAAGGCGGAGATTTCCAAGGAGCTCATGTCCATCTTCGAGAAGGAATTCGCCGCAATGATGGAGAAGGGGCTGTAGACGCGATAAGCACCATTTTCATCCATGTGGAGAACACCGGCTGAAGCCGGTGGTCTTTATCCCATCAATCCCGGGCATAGGTACCACCCGCACGGCCATCCGAACAGGCACCTTTGGGGAAAATTGTACTGAACAAAATTAAGTGGCACCAGACTCGAGAGGCGGATAAAAAATCATCCGCACTGCTAGTGCTGGCGCCGGGGCCTCGAATGCGCCCCGATTTCCTTTCTGCGCTGAAGGGTTCGAAACAGAATAAGAAATCAGCCGAAAAGAGCACTGAGGCCGGCCGATGCCTCTTCCTCAGAGACGGTTTTCTCCTCTTTCTTTTCCTCTTTCTTTTCCTTCTTGTCCTCCTTCTTGGCTTCCGGCGCGGGGGCTGCGGGTGCAGCCAAGGCCGCCGTTGCGATGGCCTTGGTTATATCCACTCCCTGCAGAGCTGCTACTAGAGCCTTCACTCGGGTGGCGTCGGCCGCCACGCCCGCTGCCTTCAGCACACTGGTAATCCCGGTCTCGTCGACGGGCTTTCCGGCGCTGTGCAGGAGGAGCGCACTGTACACATATTCCATTTCTTCATCCTCCTAGGGTTTCGTCCACTGTCCACATATTCTCACTTTTTTCCGCATCTTGATGATAGTCATTTCCCTCAGGCCAGCTTCGCAGCCGTCTTGAGGGCTTTGGCCTGCGCGGTTCCCTTCGCAAGCAGCATTCCCATCACGTCCTTGTCCTTGGTCGCAACCCCGGCCTCGAGCACCACGGCTATGGCCTCCAGCCTGGCCTTCGCCAGCAGGGGCTTCATGGTCATGGTGTTCGGGTAGGCCGAGAACATCGCCAGGTTGAAGGCGAAGCGGGCTGCATTGTTCATGTCGCCCATTATCTTGACCTCGTCGATGTGGAGTACGTTGGCCGGATAGACGGTGCCGGCTTCCCAGGCAGCCTGGAGGTCCAGACCGACCACGAGCGGCATTATCTCAAGCTTCGTGAGCATGGGGGCGAGGTCCTTGGGAATCCTGTCGCCCTTCTTGACAAGGAGCTTGTCCTTTTTAATGAACACCTTGCCGGCCTCGATGCCGGCGGGAATTCCGGCCTTCTGCAGCTCGCCGACTATCGGGCCGGGCTTGAAGGACGTCTCCCCTTCCATGACCTCGATGTCGACGGGAGCCACTTCTCCGCCCCTGGCGGCAGCAGGCATCTTGGTCCTCTCCATCTCCTTGAAGAGCGTGAAGGGATTGAGGTTCGTCGCCACGAGGGCCATCTGGGAGGTGATCTTCTCGTTCAGTCCCTTTATCCCGGGCTTGGTCTTCTCGGTGTCCTTGATGGCCAGCTCGAAGAGGGTGTTCTTGGAGACCACGAGCTCCACCTTGCCCCTGAGCTTCTGGCGAATCTTTTGCATCTGGGGGCCCGGAATTCCGGTTATCCTCGCTAGGCCCACTGTCGAGTAGTTCTTGAGGAGCGTGTTAATCTTCTGGACCGCCTCTTTCTTCGACGGCGCCACATGTGCTGGTTTCTTGGCCACGGTCATCGCCTCACATTATCTTAATCGCGGGACCCATGGTGGTCTTGATGAACACCGAATGGATGTTGCTCGGTCCGCGCTCGAGCCTGTCGATCACTCTCTTGAGGATGGCGGCCGCATTCTCCGCCAGATCCTCGGCCTTCATCTCCCTCGTTCCGACGATTGCATGGAACGTGCGCCTGTCCTTGCTGCGCACCTTGACCTTGTTGCGGATGCTGTTTATATCCGGGACAGGGTCCGCGCCGGCGGGAATGGGCTTGGGCATCTTGCCCCTGGGAGCGAAGAACTTGCCCAGTTTCTTGCCTATCGTGGGCATCAGGGGAGCTTCGGCGAGGAAGTATGTGAACGCTGTGGCAAGCTTGCGCGCAGCCCTCTTGTCGCCGGAGATCTTATCTATCTCCTCGGTCGGAATGATCCTGTCAACGACACCCTTGGCCTTGGGGGCCATTTCACCGCCGCAGAAGATTGCTACCTTCACCGGCTTCCCACGGCCCTTCGGGAGCTGAATCTCCTCGTCAATCCTGTTCTTGGGATTCGCGAGGTCCACCTCCTTTAGGTTGATGCAGAGTTCGACGCTCTCCTTGAAATTCCTCACCTTGGAGGTCTCGAGAGCCTTCTTTACACTTTCTAGGATATGCGGTTCCACCATGGTTCCAACCCCCCGTAGTATCCATGAATACCATGTCGAGGGTGTTCCCCTCTTCTACAGGGCGCTGATATTGCGACTGAAGGCGAGACGCGCTCGCGGTATAAAAGGCTTGCGATTGGCCACGAGGGCGGCCCTTGTTGCAGGCTCATTTCACGGCGAGCACGGAGCACCCGCTGTGCCTGAGAACCTGGTCGCACACGGAGCCCAGGCCCATCTCCTCGATGCCGCTGTGCCCGGTGCCGCCTATGACCACGAGGTTCATATTCTGTTCCGCGGCCATCTTCACAACGGTCTCGGCGGCGTGGCCCGTTCTCAGGTCCATCCTGACGTCGAGGCCGGCCTTGACCATCCTGAGATGCCATTCGAGGATGTTCGCGCCTTTTATTAGCCTGAGGCCCTCGTTCTCTTCCCCCTCGTGGGACACAGTTACCAGATTGATGACGGCCTTGAACCGGATGGCAAGCTCGCCAGCCACGTCCAGGGCCTTCTGGGACAGCCTCGAGCCGTCGAATGCGACCAGAATTCCTTTCAGGGGCACAGGGTTCCTGACCACCAGAACCGAGCTGCGCGCGAACTGGCTCACCTTGCTGCTCACGGAGCCCATCATGAAATCCGGGATATTGCTGATGCCTCGGCTGCCCATGATTATGAGGTCGCACCTCTCCGAAACGGCGGCGGCACATATCCTGGGCGCCGGGGGGCCCTCGAGCACCAGGTCCTTCGTCGGAATCCTCTTGCGCAGGAGCGCACGCTTGGCGATGTCCAGTATTTCGTTGGCCATCACCCTGGGATTGCCCGTGCCGGCCTTGTCCGCGGCATCCTTCATATCAGGGCTGATGATGTAGAGCAGCGTCACCTGGCTCTCGAACGCCTTGACGAATGCGAACGAATAGAGGGCGGCCTGCAGTGAGTTTCGGGAACCGTCGATGGGGACCAGAATCCGTTGGAACATCCCCCACATCCCCGGACAGAGCGAAAGGGCGGACCCGCAAGAACCGTTCTTTCGCCTATCCCAAAAGCAGCTTATCGTGCTTTCCGGCGTCTATCTCCTTCTGGACCGCTCGGGGGTCCTTGCCCTCGACGGTGACACCCATCGAGACGCACGAACCGATTATCTCCTTGACCGCCTTCTTCATGTCCCGACCCAGAACGGCTTCGGCCTTCATCTTGGCAATCTTCTTGGCCTGCTCCAGCGTGAGGTCGCCGACCTTCTCCGTCTTGGGCTTTCCGGAGCCCTTCTCGAGCCCCAGCTCCTTCATGATGAGGGCGGTCGTCGGCGGCGTGCCGACCTCCACCGTGAAGGTCCTGTCCTTCTCGATGACGAGCTTGACGGGGACCTTCATCCCCAGGAACGCCTTCGTCTTCTCGTTGATGGCCGCCACTACCTGTACCACGTTCACGCCGAGCGGTCCCAGCACGGGACCCAGGGGCGGACCCGGGGTGGCCTTGCCGCCGTCGACGAGCACTTCCAGTTTCTCTGCCATTTCTCTTGTCCTCCTTATATCACTGTATCATGATTCTCTAAATTAGTCTTTGGATTGCTACTTTTCCTCTTTCTCGATGACCCTTACGCAATCTCCCTTCACCGTGACGGGTATCGATATGAGCGCCTCGAACAGCTCGACGGTTATCTCCTCCTTGGCCTCGTCGATCTGCTGCACGCGCGCTTTTTCTCCCTTGAACGGTCCGCTGACCAGCTCCACGATGTCCCCCTCGACGATGCCGGCCACGAGCGGCTTGGGCGTCAGGAAATGGGTTATCTCGCCCATCCCGGTGCTGCCCTCGACGACGCCCCTCACCTTCGGTATTCCCTTGATGAGGTTCTTGAAGCCGTCGATATCGTCCGTTTCGACGAGAAGGTACCCGCGCAACGTCGCCGGCGAGAGTATTGAAAAGACCCTAGCGGACTTGCGCTTCACGCGGCCGGCGATGGCCTCGGCCACTATCTTCTCGTGGCCTATTGACGTCTTCACGACGACGATGGTAGGCTTTCCGTCGCCCACGGGCTCATCCTCGGGCGCTGCCTTCTTGGCTCCCTCTGCCTTGTGTGTTTCGGCCATGATATCCACCCGTTCATATCCCCAGGAG
>Ga0315287_10008904_pt1 | contig 10154 bp, 6 predicted proteins | sample YL17G11_0_MG_FD_205037 | JGI IMG/M metagenome (GOLD analysis project Ga0315287, IMG submission 205037) | Sediment microbial communities from Yellowstone Lake, YNP, Wyoming, USA - YL17G11_0 | ecosystem: Environmental > Aquatic > Freshwater > Lake > Sediment | place: USA: Wyoming | collected... | reverse complement strand
TCGCGCTGGATTCTCCCGCGGCCCTGGGCCATGGCATAGGGCACCCGCAAGAAGCTCACCATCGAATAGCGCGGCACGAAACGGCCCGGATGGTGGCTGGCCAGAATCCGCTCGAGCTGCCGTTGGAGCAGGAAATCGGCGTCATCGACCTGGTCGCGCATCTCGATGTAATTTTCCAGCGCCATCTCCTGGATGGCTTGGGCATTCGGTCGCCGTTCGGCCTCGAAGGCGGCGAACGCACTGTCCCAGTCCTGCGCCTGTTCGATATGGTGCGCCAGGGCCACGCAATCCTCGAACGCGCAATTCATGCCCTGGCCATGGAAGGGCACCATCGCATGCGCGGCGTCGCCGATCAGCACGGCGCGGCCATCCAGGTGCCAGTGCTCGAGGCGAAGCGTGCCGAGGCTGCCAGTCGGATTGCCGGTCCAGTCCGCGTCGAAGTCCGGAATGAGCGCCAGCGCGTCGGAGAAATCGCGTTGATACAACGCGCGCGCCGAAGCGAGATCGGGCAGGGTGGCGAAACTGGGCTCGCCTTCGCTGGGCAGGAACAGCGTGACGGTGAAAGTCTGCTCCGTATTGGGCAAGGCGATGCACATGTAGCCGCCGCGCGGCCAGATATGCAGGGCGTGCGGCTCGAGCTGGAAGCCGCCATCGGCGCCCGGCGGAATCTCGAGTTCCTTGTAACCGTGCCCGAGCGGCTCGAACCGTTCGCCCAGTTCCATTTCCTTGCCCAGCGCCGCGCGCAGGCTGGAGCCAGCGCCGTCGGCGCCGATCAACACCTCGAAACCGAGTTCCTCGGCGCTGCGTTCATGGTCGTTCACCAGCCGGATGCGACGGGCGTCGAAGTCGACCGATTCCAGGCGCGTGTCGAAGCGGATCTTCGCCCCCGCCGCCTCGGCTGCATCGAGCAGGCTGATGTTGAGCCGGCCGCGATGAACCGACCAGATCACTTCGGAATCGTCCTTTCCGTAGCGCAGCAGCTGGGTCGAGCCGTCGGCGGCATGCACCATGCGCCCACGCATCATCACCGCCTGGGCCATCACCGTGTCCTGCAGGCCAGCCTGGCGCAGCGCATGCAGGCCGCGCTCGGCCAGCGCCAGGTTGATCGATCTGCCGCCTTCGTAAGCCCGCACGCGCGGGTCCGGGCGTTTCTCGAACACCTGCACCGACCAGCCATTGCGCGCCAGCAGGGTCGCCAGCAAAGCGCCCGCCAATCCGGCGCCGGCGATGGTGACTTGTCCTTTCGTCGCGTTCATCAGGCCTGGCGCCATGCTTCGACTGCCTGCACGAAACGCAGCACGTCGGTGAAGCGGTTGTACAAGGGCGTCGGCGAAATGCGGATGACGTCGGGCTCGCGCCAGTCACCGATGATGCCAAGCGCGCCCAGGTATTCGAACAACTCACGACCGCGCTCGCGCCCCTCGATCACGCGCAGGGAAAGTTGGCAGCCCCGACGCGCCGGCTGCGCGGGGGTCACGATGTGCAGCGTGTCGCCCAGCCGCTCGCGAATCAGCCGCTCGAGATAGCCGGTGAGCAGTTCGGATTTGGCGCGCAGCTTTTCGATGCCCGCCCGTTGGAAAATCTCCAGGGACACCCGCAGCGGCGCCAGTGCCAGGATCGGCGGGTTGCTCAGTTGCCAGCCATCGGCGCCCGGCGTTGGCATGAATTCCGGACCCATCCTGAAGCGCGTCGCCTTGTCGTGCCCCCACCAGCCGGCGAATCGCGGGCGGTCCGAGCGTGCATGGCGATCATGCACGAAGCAGCCCGCCACCGCGCCGGGTCCGGAATTGAGGTATTTGTAACTGCACCAGACCGCGAAGTCCGCGCCGCTGTCGTGCAGGTTCAACTCAAGGTTGCCGGCGGCGTGGGCGAGGTCGAAGCCAACCGTGCAGCCCCGCGCGTGCGCGAGCCGGGTGATTTCCTTCAGGTCGAAGGCCTGGCCGCTGCGATATTGCACGCCAGGCCAAAGCACCAGCGCGGTCTCGAGCCCGCGCTCGGCGAGCACGCGTTCGACTGCCGGCATCGAGATGGTGCCGTCGGGCTCGTCGGCCTCCAACTCGATCAGCGAGTGCGCCGGATCGAAGCCATGAAAGCGGATCTGCGATTCCACGGCGTAGCGGTCGGAGGGAAACGCGCCGGCCTCGATCAGGATCGCGTGTCGTGCCGCCGTCGGCCGGTAGAAGCTGACCATCATCAGGTGCAGGTTGACCGACAGCGAGTTCATCGCCACGACTTCCGAGGGCTGCGCGCCAACGCAGGCCGCCAGCGATTCCCGGACAAACTCGTGGTAGGGCATCCACGGGTGCTTGCCGAGGAAATGCGCCTCCACTCCGAGGCTCGCCCAATCGTCCAGTTCTTCGATCAGCGCGCCACGCACGGCCCTGGGCTGCAGGCCCAGCGAGTTGCCGCAGAAGTAATGCTGTTGCCCGCTGTCGTGCAAGGGGATATGGAATTCGTCGCGAAAGGTGCGCAGCGGATCGGCGGCATCGAGGCCCTGGGCCAGTTCGACTTCGCCGGCATCGCGCTCCGCTCTTTCCTTCGAATCGGGATTGGCTGCCATGTCAGTCGAATCGCGCCTTGTTCAAGCCGAGCCACTCGAGCGCCGTGCCGTGGTACAGGCGTTCCTGCCCCGCTTCGTCGAGACCGAGCGCGGCAATGCCGCTGCCAGGCTCCTGCTCGCCCAGGGGAAATGGATAGTCGGTGCCGAGCATGACCGTATCGATGCCGACCGTGTCGATCAGGTAACGCAGCGCGCGCGGATCGTGCACGCAGGAATCGAAATAGATCCTGCCGAAGTACTCGCGAGGATTGCGCGGATTGTCCACGGCGACCAGGTCGGGGCGCATGTTGAAACCGTGTTCGATGCGGCCGACGGTGTATGGAAAGCTGCCGCCGCCATGCGCGAAGCAGATCTTCAGGCGCGGAAACTTCTCCAGCACGCCGCCGAAGATCAGCGCGCAAGCCGCGCGCGATTGCTCGGCCGGCATGCCGACCAGCCAGGGCATCCAGTACTTGGGCATTGAATCGGTGCCCATCATGTCCCAGGGGTGGATCAGGATCGCCGCTTCGAGATCCTGGGCTGCCTCGAAGAAGGGCGTCAGCTCCTCCGCGTCGAGATTCCAGTCGTTGATGTGCGAGCCGATCTGCACGCCCTGCAGGTCGAGCTGGTCCATGCAGCGCTCCAGTTCCTGCACCGCGAGGCGTGGCGACTGCAGCGGCACCGTGGCGATGCCCGCGTAGTTGCGGCGGTGGGCACGGCAGGTGACCGCCATGTCGTCGTTGAGCGACTGGTGAAGCTCCAGCGCATGCTGCGGCTTGGAGGTGTAGCAGAACATCACCGGCACGGTGCTGACCACCTGCACCTGCACGCCGAAACGCGCGTAGTCGGCAATGCGCACGTCGGCGTCCCAGGTCTTCGGCCAGATTTCGCGGAAGAACTTGCCGTCCTTGTAGATGCGATGGCGGCCGTCTTCGCCGTGGTGGATCACGGGGAAGCGGTTGTCGCCGTATCTGGCCGCCAGGTCCGGCCAGTCGCGGGGCAGGTAGTGGGCGTGGGTATCTATCTTGAGCATGTGCCCAGTTTACCGCAGCACACCTGCGGGTGCTGCGGCCGCCCCGGCCTTCCCCCGGCCCTGTCTCGCCGGGGCGCGACTGCGGCTACTTCGCGTACGCGTCCAGGAACTCATCCCACTGGCTGGTCAGGGCGAAATCCAGAGTGGAGCGATAGTAGGTGTAGTCCGAATTTTTTTCGGACGCTTTCGAGATGTGGTAGATCGTGATGCCGTGAACGTCCGAGTAGGCATTGGTATGCCCGGCCCAGAGCACGGCATAGTTGAGCGCGCTCATCACCGCCTGCGCCTTCGTCTTGACCGCCGGTGTGGTGACCCTGGCGTCGATCTCGTAGGCCATGTCGTACAGGTCCTTGTCCATCGGCGCCTGCCACATGTTGCGGGTCGCGGTGAACGCCGCGTCGTATTTCTTGCGGTTGCTCGCCAGGCCCGTTTTCAAGGCCAGCCCGAATTCGTCAGCCGCGGTCAGCAGCGGGTCCAGCCGGCTGTCAACGGCGATGGCCGCCCAGGTCCGCTCTCCGCCCTGGACGATGGCCGACTGCGCGCTTGCCACCGCGACCGCGTCCGCGCTCATGTTGGGGTTGGCCGCCAGCTGCGCAATCACGACGTCGTATTCGATGCCATTCCAGTTGACGTATTCCTGCGATGCCGCCAGGGCGGTGGCGTGCCCGCTCCAAAGCTTCAACACCTCGATTGATGCCATGTTGCAGCCGTCGAAGCCGACCACGTCGATGAATCCCAGCGACGGAATTGCGGCCTTGATCTCCGGGTAGTCGAGTGCATCCAGGCTGGTGTCGTCTTCCATCACGTAGCCCGGGTGCCAGTTCCAGCCGTGACCCCAGAAGTACAGCGCGTAGTGGTCCGCGGGATAGTTGGTCTTGCTCCAGGCAACAAAATCGATCAGCGATTGCTTGTCGCCCATATTGCGTTCGCCCCAGTCGGCGACCGCACTTGCGGCGTCTGCCTTCATTCCCTGGGTGACGTGGAAGAGCTTGGTGCCCTGCCAGTCGCCGTAGCTGGTATCAAAGCCGGGGCCGCGATCCGCCAGGGCGACCACCTGGACGTTGGCGCTCGAGCCCAGGGCCGCAAGCTCCAGCTCGATATCCTTTACCACGTAATCCTCGAGATTGTTGTCGCCCGAGATGTACACCATCACCGTCCACTTGGCGCGTGCCGCGACCGCGGAAGTCGGTGGGCCCGCGGCAACGGGCGGTGCGGCCAATGCCATCAACAAGCCGCATGAACACATCAAGGCGCGAACGAGTGCCATGGTCCTCTCCCCGGGAGCCACCGGCCTGGCGGCTGGAAGATGATGCCACATTGCCCGATCTGATTCCTGGCGTGCCTGCCCTTGCATTTGCTGATGGCCTGCGGCCAGACTAGCTTTGGTCGGCAATCCCGGACAGCAGATGGCCAATTTCAGGACGCGCGTTCCGGAGCGATTGCTCCGATGAACACAGGGCAGTCGCTTGAGCCGACGCTTCCGCGCGAGGCCTATGTTTCGGCGGCGAGTTTCGAGCGTGAGCGCGAGCTGATCTTCGCGCGGGAATGGATGCTGGTCGGACGCGAAGAGTCGATTCCCACGGAAGGCGACTATCTCGAAGTCGATGTGGCAGGCGAGTCCTTGCTGGTGGTTCGCGGCGAGGGCGGGGTGCTCCGTGCATTCTTCAATGTCTGTCGCCATCGCGGCTGCGCGCTGGTGCTGAAGGACAATTGCCAAGCCCGCACCGCACTCGCGCCGGCGACCGGCCACGTTGGGAAGGCGATCCGCTGCCCGTATCACTCATGGACCTACTCGCTGGACGGTTCCTTGCGCACCGCGCCTTTCATCGAAGCCGCCCTGGCTGGGCGCAAGCACGAGTTCAGCCTGCATCGCGCGGGCCTGGAGACCTGGGGTGGTTTCATTTTCGTCAACATCGATCCGGAAGGAGCGGCCTACCGTGGCCACACGCTCGAATCGCAGTCGGGCGTTTTCATGCACAGGCTGAAGAACTACCCACTGGCCGAGCTCAGGACCGGCCGCCGCATCGTCTACGACGTGGCCGCCAACTGGAAGGTCATCCTGGAAAACTACAACGAGTGCTACCACTGCGGCGGCGTGCATCCGGAGTTGTGCAAGCTGGTGCCGGCGTTTCGCCAGGGCAGCGGCGTCGCTCTCGATTGGGAGAACGGCGTGCCGCATCGGGAGGGGGCGGTGACCTTCACCGCGAGTGGTCAGACTGCGCGTGGCCCATTCCCCGGGCTTGATGAAAACGAGATGGTCAAGCACAAGGGTGAGTTGATCTATCCCAACTTCCTGATATCCGCATCGATGGATCACATAGCGGCATTCACTGTTTTTCCGCGCGATGCCGGCCATACCACCGTCATCTGCGATTTCCTGTTTCATCCGTCGGAAATGTCGAAGCCGGATTTCGACCCGATGGACGCGGTCGGATTCTGGGATGTGATCAATCGCCAGGACTGGGCGGTATGCGAAGGAGTGCAGCGGGGAATGAACTCCCGACGGTTCACGCACGGGTACTACGCGCCCATGGAAAATGCGAGCCTGGATATCCGTCGTTACGTCGCCGAGCGCCTCGGCGGCGAATCGTCTGGGCCGGACACGCCCTCGAAGGATGCCGGCTGATGCGTCGCGACTACGAATACATCGTGCTCGGGCTGGGTGGACTTGGCAGCGCCGCCGCCTACTGGTTGTCGCGTCGCGCCGGCGCCGACGTGCTTGGGCTGGAGCAGTTCGAACTCGGTCATGTGCGCGGTGAATCGCAGGATCACTCGCGGATCATTCGCCTGTCCTATCACGCGCCGAACTACATCGCGCTGGCGAAACGGGCCTACGAATGCTGGGATGAAGTCGCGCGCGAAAACGGCGAGCCGCTAGTGCTCGTAACCGGCGGCCTCGACCTTGGGCCGCGCGACAGCGCCATTCCGCTGGCGAGCTACGCTGAGAGCATGACTGCCGAGGGTGTGGCTTTTGAAACCCTGGATGCCGACGAAATCATGCGGCGCTGGCCCTCCTTCCGACTGACCGACGACATCCAGGGCCTGTACCAGCCGATGGGCGGGATTGCGATGGCCGCGCGCGGCAACGCCGCCCATCAGCGACTGGCGCGAGCACACGGCGCGACGCTCAAGGACTGCACGGGCGTCGAATTGATCGAGCCGCTGGCGGACGGCAGCTTCGCGGTCACCGCAGGCGGCGTGCGCTATGGTTGCCGCCGCCTGGTGATCGCCGCAGGCCCGTGGACGAACTCGGCCCTCGCGCATTTCGGCCGCAAGCTTCCGCTGGTGGTCACCCGCGAGCAGGTGACTTATTTCAAATCACCGCATCTGGAAAAATTCGCGCCCGACCGCTTCCCCGTTTGGATCTGGATGGACGATCCCTGTTACTACGGATTCCCGGTGTTCGGCGAGGCGGCGACCAAGGTGGCCCAGGATGCCGGCGGCAAGCCGACAACCGCCGACACCCGCGATTTCGAATCGGATCCCGAAAACGCTGCGGGAGTGGTGCGCTTCCTCGAGCGCTACCTTCCCGATGCGCTCGGCCCGGTGCACTTCACCAAGACTTGCCTGTACACGCTCACTCCGGATCGCGACTTCGTGCTCGACACCATTCCCGGTCACGAAGCTGCGAGCATCGTCATCGGCGCAGGGCATGCCTACAAGTTCGCATCGGTGATCGGTCGCGTGCTTTCGGAACTGGCGATCGACGGGGGCACGCCCTCCGATATTTCCGCCTTCGGGCTGGGCAGGCCGGTGCTGCAACTCGACAATCCTCCCGTCAACTACATGGTGTAGGCGTATTTCCAGCGAACCCACTGGCAGCACAGCGATGTCGGGCGAGCAGGCCGGGCAGGCGCCGAGGCGGCACGCGATGGGATTGCGCGACCTCGTCCTGTTCTGCGTAGTCACCGGAATAAGCGTGCGCTGGATTGGCACCGCCGCCGCCGCCGGCCCGTCGGCAATCACGATCTGGTTGGGTGCGTGGTTCCTGTTCTACCTGCCGTTGCTCGCCTGCGTCCTGGAACTCTCGTCGCGGTTCACCGAAGGCGATGGCGGTATCTACCACTGGAATCAGCGCATCCTCGGCGACTGGGCCGGATTCATGACCGGATGGACCTACTGGACCTGCAATCTTCCCTTCTATCCGTCCATACTTTTATTCGCGGCCGGCGCCGCGGCCTATCTTTTCTCCGGCGACGCCGCCGGGCTCGCCGCGAATCCAGTCTATGTGGTCGGTTTTTCGGTAACGGCGATGTGGGCTGCCACGCTGCTGAACGTATTCGGGCTGCGCATCGGGAAGTGGCTGCACAACCTGGGTGCGATCGGCAATTGGGCGCCGATCCTCATATTGTTCGTGCTGGCGCCGGTCGCCTGGCATCGTTACGGATCAGCAACGTCGTGGACACCCAGCGCGTTCGTGCCGCATGCGAACCTTCGGGAGATGATTTTCTGGACCAGCCTGGTGTTCGCGCTCTCCGGCCTCGAGGCCTCGGCGTTCCTGCGCAGCGAAGTCAAGGATTTCAAACGGCTGTTCCCGCGCGCGCTGATCATCGGCGGCGCCCTGGTCGTTACCGGTTACGTGCTTGGCACCGCGGCCATCCTGGTCATCCTGCCCGCGCAACAGGTCTCCAGTTTCGGCGGCATCATGGAGACCGTCGTGGCGGGCACGCAGCGCATCGGCTGGAGCGGGTTGGTGCCGGTGATGGCATTGTTGCTGGTCGTCGCCAACGTTGGCGCGGTGGGAGCCTGGCTGACGGCATCGGCGCGCTTGCCATTCCTGGCCGGCATCGATCGCTACCTGCCGGAAAAATTCGGCCGCACCCATCACCGCTGGGGAACGCCGCATGTCGCCTTCTTCTGGCAGGCGGTGTTCGCGACCGGATTCATCCTGCTGGCCCAGGCCGGTTCGACCGTCGCCGGCGCCTACCAGATCCTGATCAGCATGAGCATCATTTCCTACTTCATTCCCTACGTCTTTACCTTCGTGGCAGTGCTGAAAGTGCAGCGCCTGCCGGCGCCGGCCGACGCCATTCGCCCGCCCGGAGGTCGCGCGACGGCGGTAATACTGGCGAGCGTGGGCCTGACCGTCACGCTCGGATCGATGCTCCTGGCTTGCGTCCCTGATGCGGCCGAACCGAACAAGGCCCTGGCCGTGCTCAAGGTCGTGGGCAGCATGTTGCTTCTGGTGGGAATCGGCCAGGTCGTCTACATGCGCGGAGCCCGGCAGCGACGGACGGGCCGGTCGGACTGATGGTCCGGTTTCAGGAGAACGTCATCGTTCCATCATCGATGCGGCTGAATCGCAGCGTGGCGATGTCGAGCAGATAGTTCTGATGCAGCTTCCACGGTCGCGTGGCGCCCTGTTTTGGCAGCCGGTCTGCCGCCCGGGCGAAGTAGCCGGAGGAGAAGTCGACGAACGGCTTCAACTCCATTGAGGGATCTGCCGGCGCTGGCGTGCATTGCCGTGCGCCCATTTCGTCCATGTGCAGAAGCAGCCTACACAGGAACTCGCTGGCGAGGTCCGCCTTGAGGGTCCAGGACGCGGTGGTATAGCCGAAGCACGAGGCCATGTTCGGGATGCCGGTGAACATCATTCCCTTGTAGTGCACGTGCCTGGCAACGTCGGTGCGCTGGCCGTCTATCGACAGCTCGAGGCCGCCCAGCATCTGCAGGTCGAGGCCGGTGGCCGTGACGATCAGGTCGGCCTCCAGCTCGATCCCCGATTCGAGTGCTATGCCCTTCTCGGTGAAGCGGGAAATGTGGTCGGTGACGATTGCCGCCCGGCCGCTCCTGACGGCCTGGAAGAAATCGCCATCGGGAACGACGCACAGCCGTTCCTGCCAAGGGTCGTAGCGGGGCGTGAAGTGCGTGGCGATGTCATAGTCGGGGCCGAGGTCCCTGCGCAGCCCCCACATCAGGTAGCGTTTCAGGAGCCACGGCCAGGTGCGCGCCAGCTTGAAGGCGAACATCTGCAGCAGGATGAATTTCAACCGGCTGATGGAATATGCCAGCTTGCCCGGAAGCAGGCGGCGCAGAACATTCGCGAGTTTGTCCTCGGCCGGGCGGTTCGCCATGTACGTGGGCGAGCGCTGCAGCATGGTCACGTGGGCGGCCTTTTCGGAAAGTACCGGCACCAGCGTCACCGCGGTCGCGCCGCTGCCGATCACCACCACGCGCTTGCCCTCGTAGTCGATGTCCCCGGTCCAATGCTGCGGATGCACGATTCGTCCCTTGAAGCGCTCCATGCCTGGGAAATCGGGCGTGTAGCCGTGGGCATAATTGAAGTAGCCGGCGCACAGGTACAGGAAGCGGCAGGTGTACTGCACGGGTTCCCGGTCCGGCCCACGCTCAACCTCGACGGTCCACAGCGCCTCCCTGGATGACCAGGAAGCCCTGCGCGCCCGATGCCGGTAGCGGATGTGCTCGGCGATATGAAACTCGCGCGCCGTTTCGTCGAGGTAGCTCCGGATCGATTCGCCGTCGGAGATGGCTTTGGGATTGGTCCACGGCTTGAAGGAGTAGCCGAAGGTGAACATGTCCGAGTCGGATCGAATGCCCGGATACCGGAACAGGTCCCAGGTG
>Ga0315287_10008903_pt1 | contig 10154 bp, 8 predicted proteins | sample YL17G11_0_MG_FD_205037 | JGI IMG/M metagenome (GOLD analysis project Ga0315287, IMG submission 205037) | Sediment microbial communities from Yellowstone Lake, YNP, Wyoming, USA - YL17G11_0 | ecosystem: Environmental > Aquatic > Freshwater > Lake > Sediment | place: USA: Wyoming | collected... | reverse complement strand
CCCATCTTTCCACATGCGCCAAGCAGTTCTATAGGATATCCCCTGCGATTTTGCCCAATGTGAAAGTTTCATGGCGGTAATGTATGTCCATAAATGACAATATTCAACAACAAAAATGCCAACAGCTTACAACCCCCATGCCAAAGCAGCGAAGAGAGCAACCGAGCCTTCTTCTAGCAGCCCTTCTACCTCATGAGCCGTATCAGTGAAGTCGTAGCTCGCGCTAGCATAGCGTAGGCCAAACCCGAGCTTGAGCGGGGCTTGAACCTCAATGCTGTACCAAGCCTGAAATTGCACCAGGCGCCCAGCTGTCACCTGGGTTGGGCCTGAGGAGAGCGGCTTTGCCAGGTCGCCTTGCACCTCGATGGCTTGATTAGCAGGCAGCGGCTGGCGCAGGCCAAGGCCGCCAATAACGTGATGAGCACCGCTAGAGCTTAAAGCGAAGGTGGTTAGAGAGGCGGCATAATAAGTGTAGAAGGATTTATAGAGGTAACCAACCCGGGCCTCCATCTGAGGCACCCAAGCGCCTGAACCCAATGACCATCGACCCTGGAGTCGCGCCGATAGGGACTGAGGACGAAAGCTCAGCATTGGTTGATCGGTCGTGCCACCGGTGAGGCTCTGGTCTTTATAGAGGTCGACCGACATTCGCTGGTAGCTGCCTTCTAGGCTGATATTTTGATTGTGAAAATAGGTACCGGTGAGGAAGAGCGAGTTGAAGGTAGCGATGGTCAAACTGTTGCTCACATTGGGGCTTGCCATGCTGTTGGAAATCACCGCTGGGGCATAGGCTGCCAGCAGTTCTGCTCGCACGACGCGCTTGCCTTTGGGTGCAGTGCTGGTCATATCGCTAGCGCCACGCATGGCTTCACGCTGCTGCTTTTTTGGCCGTGGAATGCTGGTGGGGGGCTTAGCTGCATTGATCGGCTGGGATGGCGGCACGGCCATAGCAGTCGGCTCGGGCGGTGGTGGTGGTGGTGGTGGTGGTGGTGGTGGTGGTGGTGGTGGTGGTGGTGGTGGTGGTGGTGGTGGTGGCGGTGGTGGTAGGGAATCGACGATGATTTCGGCGGGGCGGCAAAATCGGCCCCGGACGTGCTCTGCATCGATCGTCGCGACACGCAGGTAGTAACGGCCTGGTTGCGCTTCGGGCCAGAAGAACGCCGGTTCCTTTGCATTGCGCCTGACGATGATCGCGCTAAAATCTAGGGCAGTCGCAAGCTCACTGACATAGCCGACCGCGCCCGGTACCGGTGCCCAGTGGATTTCAACATGATCGAGCACCCGAGCTGACTTAGGTTTAATGTCGACGCGCGGGTCGTTGAATGCGGCGGTATCAGCATCGCTGCCTCCCCCCTGCGCAGCTCTAGCGACGCCCATATCAAACAGAGACCTAAATACCGAGCGCAACATCGAAGTAGGTCCGCGTAGCGGTAGCCTGAAGTAGTAGCGGTCCTGCAGCAGCGGTGGCGGCAATGGTTGGCTGCCTTGCACGTTTAGCGACCGTACTTCACTGACGGCATTGCCGGCCTCGGTTTTCGTGGCATCAGCTTCAGCATGGATCCGCCAATAATAGCGGCCGCTCTTTGGTTTGTTCCATTCAAAGTGCTGGCCGATGACGTGCTTGCTAAAGACGACTTTGGCGAAGTCGCGGCTGGTTGCGACATCGATCGTGAAGTCGTGGGTTGCTGGCTGGTCTGCCCAGGTGAAGTAAACAACACTTTTTTTAAGAGTTAGGCTAACCGTAGTCTTGTCTAGGGGCGTCTTGAGCTCAGGTGCAATCAATGCGGGCGGTGGTGGCGGTGGTGGTGGAGCTTGTAGTGGTGGTGATGGCGCCAGGGCCAGAGCTGGTGGTGGTTCCGTTGGAGCAGGCGGGGGAGGTGGCAACGGCGGCGGCGGCGGCGGTGGCGGCGGTATGATTTGAAAGGCAGCGTCGGAACTGTTTAGCAGCGAGCCATCAGTGGCCTTGCCGCGGACGTGCCAGTAATAGGAACCTGGCGGTAGCGAGGTCAGGCGCAGGCTCTTATCGTTCAGGAGCCGAGTAAAGGCGAGGGCTTTGAAAGCCTGGTCGCTGGCGATTTCGACCGTGAAGTTCGTGGCAGCCACTTTGCTTTCCCAGGCGAACACCACGCCTGTGGGCGTGCCTGCCTCCAGGCTCTTCATGCCATTGGGGCTAATCAGTCGAATGGGAATTTCCTGCACAGTAGCGGTGCCGGCTTTAGTGTCCATTTTTAGCTGTTGGTTGGCGACCAGCTTAACTTCGGCTTGGCCGGTTTTGGGCTGGATGCTTGCCTCACCGCTGATCAAGGCAAAGGTCGTCGCTTCTGGATGCTTTTGGTCGATCTTGATCTGTACCTGGGCGCCCTTTTTTAACGTCACACGAGTCTTGCCCATTTTGATGGTGACACTACCAGCAGCATCGGCGAATTTGCCGGAAACGAAGCCCTTGGTCATGTCGAGGCTGGTATGACCATCCTGGCTTTCGATCTTGATCAGGGAGTTTTCTGCGACAGTGACCTCGCCGCCATCAGCGAATTTGACTTTGGCCTGTGAATTGCCTGCGGTCAGGATCTGATCGCCACCATAAAGGCCACCGCCGCCCTCGGCGTCGTTCCAAGCTAGGCTGCCTTCGGACTTGCGTTTGACGCTGCTTTGCACCTCGTTTACGGTCGCTAGGGCTTTGCCGGTATTGGCCTGTTCGTGCAGGGAAGTGGGCGAGAAGGCTAGATAACCGAAGCTGATTGCCACAAGGACCAAGGCGATCAGCACGCCAGTCTCGACCGTTAGGTGTTGTTTAAATTTTAAGTTTAGACCCATAGTGAGAAGCTGATCGGTATTCTTGGCGTAAATTAAATGGGCAAAAATCGCCGGGAAACTCTAGGAAATAGCTGCCGATCCACCCTTGCCCGCTGCGGCCTTGGGGCCGCGGCGGTACGATAGAAGAACCCCACATCTAAGTTGCGGCACCAGAGCATGGCCCGGACAATCCGCTATTCTATTCGCATCAAACTGATTGCCGTGACCTCGGCGCTGGTGATGCTGTCGCTCGGGCTTTATTTGGTCGTCGCACTGAATTTATTTAACGACGATAAGACTCGGTATATTTTTGCCTCTAGCCTCGCCACCGCCGAGTCTTCGAGTCAGCAGGTGCAAGGCTTTCTCAGTCGCATTTTGAAAGACTCACAGGCTATCTATAACCTGGTGACAGACCGTAGGCTTGAAGCTGAAGACGTACGTTCAGCACTACCGGCTGCAGCACTCTCTTCGCAAGTAAAAGATGCTCCAACCCCAGACCTCGACTCGGACATCGCAGCAGCTACCAAGATGGTTGCGAAAAAGGGGGGTGATAAGGCGCCACGTAAGCTGCGCTTGGCGCTGGCAGGCTTGTATTTACGCAAGGGATTGGCCGGTGCCGGCGACCGCGATGCCCTGCAGCAGGGAGTTGAGCTGATCACCGCTGCGCCCATAGAGGGTGAAAATTCTGATAGCAAAACGCCGTCGGGGCTAAATGCCCAGACCCACTGGGATTTGATCCGTACCTACCAGCGCCTCAGCCGCTATGAAGAGGCGCAAGAAGCCACCACGCAGTTTCTTCTGGTTTTTAAAAAGGACCGCCGCAAAGGTGAAGCCCGCTTTGCCTTGGCCGAGGTCAATTACCGCATGCGCGATTTCAAAGCGGCCGCTGCAGTCTACCAAAAAATCGTCAGTACCCAGCCCGAACAGGCAGCCTACGCTGCCTATAAATTGGCTTGGTGCGATATCGAGGAGAAGCGCCTAGCTGAAGCGGCCATTCGCCTCAGGCTGCTGCAAAAATCAGGGAAATCGATGCCTCAAGCCCTGGTTGCTGCTGTCCAAGGCGATCTGTTATGGATCGAGCGCGATCTAAAGGAGCATCGTGACAGTATCGGTGCAGGAACAGTGACCACCGCTCTAGAGGGGCGGCAATTGCTACAGACCTTATTCTATAGCGATCCAGATATGGTCGAATTCGCTATCTATCAACAGCATGGCAGTGGCCACGAGCGGGTGTTGCGCCTCACCAATCACGAGCATTTACGTGCCGATGAGGTCCCTGAAAATTATCTGTCTAGAGTCGACAGCGAACGGCCGCTCAGTTTCGTCGGCGTCTCGCCGCAGCATCCGATGTTGCAAAACTCCTCGATAAAGGGAGGCCTGGCGCTGCTGACTCTGATCCGCCAAGACCCGCTGACGCAGCGCTACCTCGTGGTCCGCTTTGAACTGGCGCGCTTTCTTCGAATGTTCCAGAAAAATAAAATCTACAACACTTTCCTGATTGGCGATCAAGGGCAGCTCTATGCCCACCAGCAGCAAAGCCGGCTGGCTGCAGGTGACACCATGCTTGGCGAAGATTATGTTCGTGCCATCCTCAAGTCCGGCCAAGCCAGTGGCGTGCGGGCGGTGACCAGCCGTGCTGGTGATGGCCTTTATGTTGCCTATACAGCAGTAGGATTATTCAATTTGCTGGTCCTGTCTGAGATCAAGACCAGTAAGGCATTTGAAGCGGCCCGCGAGCTGATGGTGAAGTCGATTTATTTTGGCGTATTTTTTATCGCCATTGCCATGATCATTGGCATTATCTTTGCGCGCACCTTAACGACACCGATCGAAGCTTTGTACCGCGGGACAGAGGTGATCGCGGGAGGTGACTTCAAGACTAAGGTCAATATCCAGGGCAATGACGAGATCGGCGTCTTAGCCGACTCCTTCAACTACATGGCCGGCCGCATCGTCGACTTGCTCGAGCAAGAAAAAGACAAAGTGCGGATGGAACAAGAGATGAAGGTCGCTAAGCTGGTGCAGGACTCGTTCTTCCCGCCCGTGCACCAGACCCTTTGCGGTCTGGATATCGCCTCGTTCTATACACCAGCCTCAGATTGTGGCGGTGACTGGTGGGGGATTGTGCCGCATGGCGACAAAGTGATGTTGTTGATTGGGGATGCCACCGGCCACGGTGTTCCTGCGGCCTTGATCACCGCCACCGCCGCAAGTTGTACGACCACCGTTAAGGAGTTTGGCTACAGTCATCCGGAATTGCTCGACTCACCGGCTAAGGTGCTGAGCTTACTTAACAAGGCGGTGTTTGCGGCGGCGCAGGGCAAAATTTTGATGACATTTTTTGTTTGTTTGATCGACGTTAAAAATCTTACGATTACCTACAGCAATGCATCACACAATCCACCATATTTATACAAATTTAAAGACCAGGCACCCGAAAAGAAGGACCTAAAGCCGCTAATGGAGGCTGTCGCACTGCGCCTTGGTCAGCGCCAAGACACGGTTTATGCCGACGAAGTTGCTGCAATTTCGTCGCGTGACATGATCTTGTTTTTTACTGATGGATTTGTCGAATGTAAAAATCCGGCCCAAGAAGAGTACGGCGGCCGAAAGTTTCTTAAGTCGATTCTTAAGTATGCCCAAGCTAGCGCCGAAGAGATTAGAGACGGGGTGGTGGGCCAAGCGACGGAATTCTTTGCCACCGAGCCCCTCGCTGATGACCTGACGCTCGTGGTCGCCAAGCTTATAGGATAGGTATGCCTCAACTCAGTACCATTGCCCTCATTTCGCGCACCCCTGGGGTTCAAGCAGAATTAGTTGCTTGCTTAGCCGCCGCGCAGGTTGCAGCTGTGGTGCAAGAAGGCGAGGCCTTTGCGTCCAAGGCCGATATCGTGCTCATTGATCAAAGAGATTTGCCACCAGCTGCACTGAGGGACCTACTTTCTCAGCACGTCGGTCGCTGCGTAGTGCTCACCGATCATGACGACCAAGACAACATCAACAATGTCCTAGCAAGGTTTAATGTCAGGCATTTGATCGGCGGCAATGGTCGGTCATGGGCGCGAGAGTTTGTCATCATCGTGCGTAAGCTAACTTCGCCACCACTCTGGGGCCTTGCCGCGTATATGAGTCCGGAAGCGGTGATCGAGACCAGAACGGTTGCTGCGGCGACAGCGATCAACCAGACCATTGATGAACTGCTCTGGCATGTCGATTTGCATGCAAGCTTTGAGGCCGCCGAACACTTTCTGCGTCAGACCGCCAACGAGTTGCTGACCAACGCGGTCTACAATGCGCCAGTTGACCGAGCTAGCCACCAGCCAAAGTACGAACAGACCGATCGCAAAGAGAAGATAGTGCTTTTGCCGAGCGAAACCGTAGACATCTCCTTTGCCACTGATGCCGACATGATCGGCATTTCTGTATCGGATCAATTCGGCCGTTTGACCCGAGAAAAAATCGTCCGTCATTTGGTAAAATGCATAAATAATACCAATTTTATCGAAGAAAAGCGCGGCGGAGCCGGTGCCGGCTTATATCTAGCCTTTTACACCGCAAATCAATTTGTCGTCAACGTCGAGGCGCAAAGACGCACCGAGATTCTTTGCATCCTCGAAAAGACAAAACGCTATAAGCACCATCGCTCCCGGGTGACGTCGTTTAACTATTTCACCCAAGGAGAGGAGGGCCTATGAGCGGCAAGTTCCAATTTACTGCAGTGCAAAGTGCTGGTGAGGCACAGTTGGAATTCGCTGGGGTGATCGACGAGGACGTTGATTTCACCCAGATTAAACTACCTGAGTGCAAGGTTTATACCTTCAATTTTGAGGGCGTAAAGGGCATTAATTCGTGTGGAATCCGCGAGTGGGTGCATTTTTCGGAGTCGCTGCCAGCAGCCGCCAAGCTGGTCTATCAAAACTGCACGCAGATTATTATCGAGCAGATCAATATGGTGGCTGGATTTTTCCGAGCGGGATCGGTAGTGCAGAACTTTTATGCGCCATATTTTTGTGAAACCTGTGATCAGGAACAGAAAATCCTGATAACCGCCGCGACTGTCGAAGGACTCGCCGCTCCGGCCGTAAACTGTAAGACCTGTAATTCGGCAATGGAATTCGATGCGATCGAGGAGCAGTATTTCCGGTTTCTTAAGTCCGCTGTCTAAGAAGGGATTCTGATAGATGAGTGCCAATCAAATCAACCCAGCAGCACCAAATGAAACTACGGATTTTTCGCCGTATGATCATTTGCTGACGCCGGTATTGGTGGCTCAGGCCGATATGACGGTGGCTTACTTCAATCAGGTCTGTGCGACGTTTTTTCAATTACCGCCGCGCAAAATCCGCGGCAAAAACATCGACGAAGTTCTATGCATAACTGGGCAAAAGGTATCTCAGTATGTCGCCTCGTGCTTTAGCTCCGGTCAAGCCGCCGTGAGCCCAGAGGTTGCCGTGGCCTCCGGCCAGGAGAAAAAGGAGGTCGTTCTCAACCTTTTTAAGGCCCAAGGGCGCAGTACCGAAGGCGCTGGCTTTGTGGTGATCACTGTCCAGGACTTCAGCCTTGAACGAATCCTTCATGCTAAGCATCGACTGCAACTCGACGAATTGAAGGCGAAAAATGCTGAAATTGTGCAGTATTCCCATGGTTTGGAGATCTTGGTCGACGAGCGCACGGTCGAACTTCGTCAGGCGATGGACCAGTCAGAGCGGCTGATCTTGAACATTTTGCCAAAGAAGATTGCGGAGCGTCTCAAGGCAAATGAAGGCACGATTGCAGATCGCTTTGACATGGTCTCAGTGCTGTTTTTGGATATTGTTTCGTTTACCCCGATTTCATCGCAAATGGATCCAGTCCAAGTGGTGTCATTTCTCAGCGAGATTTTTGATTCCTTCGATAATCTAGTTGACCGGTTTGACGTCGAAAAGATTAAGACGATCGGCGATTGCTACCTAGCCGCTGCAGGTTTGCCGGTGCCGGACGCCAGGCATGGTCTGAATATTTGCGATGTGGCTTTGGCTATGCGCAGCGAGATTGCCCGCATCAACGCCACGCTAACTTTTGATCTAAAGGTGCGCATCGGCATTCACAGCGGCCCGGTGGTTGCTGGGGTCATCGGCCAGCGTAAATTTGCCTTTGATCTATGGGGCGATACCGTGAACATCGCCAGTCGCATGGAGTCGCATGGCGAACCAGACCGCATTCAGATCTCAGCGGCTACCTATAACCTGGTGAAGGACGCCTTTGATTGCCAGGAGCGTGGCTTCATCGACTTCAAAGGCAAGGGACAGATGTTAGGCTACTGGCTTAACGGCCGCAAATAGCGGCAGTCGTCAATAGCAGCGCAACTCGCCCATAATTTTAACGATGCGGCTGCCGCCGGTCTTGTAGCAGCGGATCAACGCCTTTTTATATTCGAGGGCTTCCTGCTCATTGACCGGGTTAAACTCCGAGCTGTTATCAGATATCCCGTGGCCTTGACAGGCTACGCAATGAAATAGCGCCACGGACCACCAAAGGGTGCCGACGATGCGACGGGCTACTCGGCTCATGCGCGTCCTCGAATCTTCTGCAGGATGTGAGGAAATCAAACTGGTTTAATTTACTCTAACACGCCATCCGGCAAAAAGTACAGCACCGTCAGTAGCAGCAAACCAGTGACGATGCCCGCTACGACGTCGTCCATGAGGGTGCCAAACGCTCCTGGGCCATCACGGTCAATGCGGCCGATCAATCCGGGTTTGGTGATATCAAAGAAGCGAAAGAGGGCAAACGCAGCGACATACCAAGCCCAGCTTATTGGCAAGGCGCAAACGGCAATGGCCTGGCCGGCGACCTCATCGATGACGATGCGCTGGTCGTCGTGGATGCCCAAAACGCGTTCGGTCCGGGCAATGCACCACCAGGCTAAGGCTATCACCAATGCCAGCATCACCGTCAGCGGTAGAGCAGAAGTCCATGGATCCCACGTGGCAGTCGAAGCTACTGCAATATGATGAATGGCAAAGCCTAGGGCGAGGCCGGGTAAGGAGCCAAAGGTACCAGGTGCCTTCTTGATACGCCCAAGACCACACGCCATCGCTAGCGAGATGGCGACCTTGTCCAACCAGGCGGTGTTGCTTTTGTCCATCAAGGCCGCCTCCCTCAGACGTTTTAATACACCTGGCGGCCAGGGAATTCCTTCCATAGTTCTTCAATCAGCAACCGATTTTTGACCTCAGTCCAGGCCGGGTAGGCGAGATCGCCCGGAACGTTGCCGTTGTTCAAGCGCTTTTGGCTGACGATGGTGTCGCGCCCCCCGGCCCAGAGCAGGGAGCCGTTATTCGTGTCGATGAGGAGCACGACCACGGCGGCTGAGCGCTCGGCGACTTGTAGCCCACGGTCATCGTAACGGCGTTCATATGCATAAGTTATAAAAGGCATCAAAACTGCGTCAGCGCTGTGTACATGGGTGCTGAGGCGATTGAGCCAGGCTAACCATTCCGGTCTGCTGACGATGGTTTTGCTATAAAAAGTCGGCGCGTTGGCGACGCTGGCTTCATCGCTAGCTCGGTGCGCCCAAAGCTTGGGCAACAGGCTCAAAAGGTCGTCGTCACCAACCTTGGCTAGGGCCTCGTCGACGTATTCGGGCGAATAGCCCTTCATGTACGGCTGACCTTGAAAGCCCCCGAGTAGGAATTCGTCGGCAGCGTCGCACAGCTCACGAAACTCGGACGCCTTGGCCGTACTCAGCGGTAGCTCCGCAAAACGCGCACCTTCGGGCCAGGGCTGGCATCCGAGGATGACGATCCTTGCTGGGACAAAACTAATGTGCCCCTCTTGCACGCCAAACTTCGCCGTAGGCCGACTGGTGACGCAGGCGGTCGCAGTAGCCAAAGAGACACAAAGGGCAAAAATCTTAGCGGCGCGCATGCGGGTCCTCCGGGGGGTGGCCGGCCCGTAGCCGTTCTAACATCTGCGGCCAGGCTGCTAACTGTCGGCAGATCCAAGTGTTAAGTAGCTGCGTGCGAGCGGACGGCGCCAGCGCAAAAGGTAGCGCGGGCATCTGCCGCCGTGCTTTATCTGTCAGATACTGCAGGGTGATCGCAGCACCTACCGAAATATTCAGGCTCTCCACCATGCCGACCATCGGAATCGTGAAAGGCTGGTCGACATGCGGTAGCCAAGCCTTGTCGATACCCGCATGCTCATTGCCAAAGACGACAGCGATCTTCTGGTCGACAGGCAGGGCGTCTAAGGTCAGTACTCCTGGTGCCGGTGGGACTCCGGCAAAGATTCGGTAACCGCCTTGGCGCAGATCGTCAACGCAGCCGGCGATACTGTGATGGCGCTTGATCGTCAGCCATGAAGCCACGCCACGGGCG
>Ga0315287_10008902_pt1 | contig 10154 bp, 7 predicted proteins | sample YL17G11_0_MG_FD_205037 | JGI IMG/M metagenome (GOLD analysis project Ga0315287, IMG submission 205037) | Sediment microbial communities from Yellowstone Lake, YNP, Wyoming, USA - YL17G11_0 | ecosystem: Environmental > Aquatic > Freshwater > Lake > Sediment | place: USA: Wyoming | collected... | reverse complement strand
CGGAGGCCGCGATCTGGACGGGCGCGGTGCTCGGCGTGCTGTTCACGGCGTACACGCCGGTCTACAGCACCGTCGTGTCGGTGACCGTGATCTTCCTGTTCATCTCCTATGGCCTGCCGGTGGTTCTCGGCTATTTCGCCTGGGGCAAGACCTGGACGAAGATGGGCCCCTGGGACATGGGAGAGGCGAAGTACAAGCTGGTCGCCGGGTTGGTCTTTCTGTCCATCTGCCTGATCCTGTTCCTCGGCATCCAGCCGCCGAACGACAAGGCCTTGTGGATCACCGTCGCGTTCCTGGTCGTGACGGCGCTGGTCTGGTTCGGCGTCGAGAAGCGCCGCTTCAAGGGTCCGCCGCACGGCGTGATGATCCAGGGCCTGCAGCAGCAGATCCGTGCCGCCGAGAAGGCGGTCGGGGAAACGGCGGGCTGAACGTGCTGAAGCCCGAGCAGGTCAGGACGGCCGCGCAGGCCAGGGCCATCGTCGAGGAGCGGGGCCTCCGGCACGTCAAGGTCGGCGTGTTCGACAACGATGGCATCCTGCGCGGCAAGTACATGAGCCGGGAAAAGTTCTTCTCCGCGCTGGAGAAGGGTTTTGGCTTCTGCGACGTCGTGCTCGGGTGGGACTCGAACGACCAGTTGTACGACAACGTCAGCTATACGGGCTGGCACACGGCCTACCCGGATGCGCCGGTTCGTTTGCTGCCGGACACCTGCCGGGACGTGCCCTTCGAGGGCGACATGGTGTTCTTCCTCGGCGAGTTCGCCGAGGCGGCAGAGGCGGTGTGCCCGAGAGCCGTGCTGCGTCGTGTAATCGAACGAGCCGCAGGGATGGGCTACGGCGTCAATGCGGCTGCCGAGTTCGAGTTCTTCATGTTCGAGGAAACGCCGGACTCCGTGCGTGCCAAGGGATTCCGCGACCTGAAGACCATGACGCCGGGGTACTTCGGCTATTCCGCGTTGCGCAGCTCGGTGCACGCCGAGTTCTATCACCAGCTGCTCGACTTGAGCGAAGCGATGCGTTTTCCTCTCGAGGCCCTGCACACGGAGACCGGCCCCGGAGTGCTCGAGGCCGCCATCGCGTATACCGAAGCGCTCGAGGCTGCCGACCGTGCCGCGCTCTTCAAGACCTTCACCAAGGTGCTGGCGCAACGCAACGGACTGATGGCGACCTTTATGGCCAAGTGGTCCAAGGACTGGCCCGGCCAGAGCGGGCACCTGCACGTTTCTCTCACGAAAACCAAGGGCGGGGCAGCGGTCTTCCACGACCCGAAGCAGCCGCATTCGATGTCGAGGGAGATGCGCTGGTTCATCGGCGGGCAGCAGGCGCTGATGCCCGAGCTGCTGGCCATGGTGGCCTGTACGGTGAACAGCTATTCGCGGCTGATTCCCGGTTTCTGGGCGCCGACCGTCGCGAACTGGGGTGTGGAGAACCGCACGACGGCGCTGCGGGTGATTCCGGGCGGCCCGAAGAGCCAGCGGGTCGAGTACCGCATCGCAGCCGCCGACATCAATCCGTACGTGGCGCTGGCCGCGGCGATCGGTTCGGGCTTGTGGGGCATCGAGCACCGGATCGAGCCCGATCCGGCGGTGGAGGGCAACGCCTACGCCAGGACCTTCCCGGCGAAGCGGCAGCTGCCGCGCACGCTTTCCGAGGCCGCGGCGTGGCTCACCAAGTCCAAGGCCGCGCATGCGCTGTTCGGCAAGGCCTTCGTCGAGCACTACGCGGCCAGTCGCGACTGGGAAGAACGCGAGTTCCGCCGTGCAATTACGGACTGGGAACTCGGGCGCTATTTCGAGATCATCTGACCACCATGGCGCATTCCTTACAGACCATCAGCCCGGTGGACGGCCGCGTTTTCGTCGAGCGGCCGCTGGCCGGCCCTGCAGACGTGGAACGCATCCTCGCCGCTTCCGTCGTCGCCCAGCGTCGCTGGCGCGAAGTGCCGGTCGCGGAGCGTGCGGCGATCCTCGCCCGCTTCTGCGACCACTTCGAGTCGCAACGCGACGCGATCGCGACCGAGCTCGCGTGGCAGATGGGGCGCCCGATCCGCTACGCACCGAGCGAAGTGCGCGGCACGCTCGAGCGGGCGCGCTACATGATCGGGATTGCGGCCGAAGCGCTCGCGGACGTGGATGCCGGCCCGAAGCCCGACTTCCGGCGCTTCGTGCGCCGCGAGCCGCTCGGCGTGGTGTTCACGGTCGCCGCCTGGAACTTTCCGTACCTGATCGCGGTGAACAGTGTCGTGCCGGCGCTCATGGCCGGCAACGGCGTGGTGCTGAAGCACTCCGCGCAGACACCGCTGTGCGCGGAACGGTTCGCCACGTCGCTCGCGGCCGCCGGCCTGCCCGAGGGCCTGTTCGCGGTGCTGCACGCGGACCACGCGACGACCGAGAAGGTCATGCAGGACCCGCGGGTCGACTTCGTCGCCTTTACCGGCTCCGTCGCCGGCGGGCACGCGGTGCAGCGTGCGGTGTCCGGGCGCTTCATCGGCACGGGCCTCGAGCTCGGCGGCTGCGACCCGGTGTACGTGCGGCACGATGCGAACCTCGCGCATGCGGTGGAGAACATCGTGGACGGCGCGTACTTCAATTCCGGGCAGTCCTGCTGCGGGCTGCAGCGTATCTACGTGCACGGCGATCTCTACGGGGATTTCGTCGAACGATTCGTCGCGATGACGCGAACCTACGTGCTCGGCGACCCGCTCGATCCCGCGACGACGCTCGGGCCCGTGGTGCGGACTTCCGCGGCGGATGCGATCCGCCGGCAGGTCGAAGCCTCGGTGCAGGCGGGAGCCCACCGGGCGATCGACGAATCCGCCTTCTCGAAGAGCCGGTCCGGCACGCCGTACCTGGCGCCGCAGGTGCTGCTCGGCGTCGATCACCGCATGCCGGTGATGCGCGAGGAAATCTTCGGGCCCGTCGCCGGCATCATGAAAGTCGCCTCTGACGACGAGGCCGTGCGGCTCATGAACGACAGCGATTTCGGGCTGACGGCCGCGGTCTGGACCAGTGATCCGGACGTCGGGCTTGCGCTCGGCGAGCGCGTCGAGACGGGCACGTGGTTCATGAACCGCTGCGACTACCTCGACCCGGCGCTGGCCTGGGTCGGCGTCAAGGACTCCGGGCGCGGTTGCACCCTGTCGCGGGTCGGCTACGAGCACCTCACCCGGCCGAAGTCATTCCACCTGCGTGTGAAGGTATGACACCCGACCTCAAGGGCAACTGGAACTATCCGACCCGGATCTGGGCGGGTCCCGGCCGCATCGTCGAGCTGCCGGCGGCCTGCGCCGATCTCGGCATCCGGCGGCCGCTGGTCGTCACCGATGCGGGACTTCGCGATTCGGCGATGGTTGGTCGTGCGCGCGAACTCCTGCACGGGGCGCCGGTCTTCGGCGATGTGAAAGGCAATCCGGTGGCCGCAAATGTCGCGGCGGGCCTCGCTGCATACCGCGCGGGCCATCACGATGGCGTGGTGGCGCTCGGCGGCGGGTCCGCGCTGGACGCGGGCAAGGTCATCGCGTTCATGTCCGGCCAGAGCCGTCCGATGTGGGACTTCGAGGACATCGGCGACTGGTGGACGCGCGCGGACCCAGCGGGCATCGCGCCCGTCGTCGCGATCCCGACCACCGCCGGCACGGGCTCCGAAGTGGGGCGGGCCGGCGTCATACTGAACGAGGAGACGCACCAGAAGAAGATCATCTTCCACCCGAAGATGATGCCCGGCGTCGTGATCGCCGATCCCGAGCTCACGGTCGGCCTGCCGCCGAAGATAACGGCCGCGACCGGCCTGGACGCATTCGTGCACTGTTTCGAGGCCTATTGCGCGCCGGGATTCCACCCGATCGCAGACGGCGTGGCGCTCGAGGGCATGCGACTCGTGCAGTCGTACCTGCCACGCGCCTACGACGACGGCTCGGACATCGAGGCACGCTCGCGTATGCTGGCGGCCGCGAGCATGGGTGCCGCCGCTTTCCAGAAGGGACTCGGCGGCGTGCACGCCATCGCGCACCCGGTCGGCTCGTTCTTCGATACGCACCACGGCCTCACCAACGCCGTGATCCTGCCCTACGTCATGGTGCACAACCGGGACGCGATTGCCGAGCGTATGCAGCTCGTATCGCGGCTGCTCGACCTGCCGGCAGCCGGGTTTGATGGTGTGCTCGAGTGGGTCCTGCGATTCCGCGAACGACTGGGCATTCCTCACACGCTCGCCGAGATCGGCGTGACACTCGCGAACCCGGAGGTCATCGGTCGGGAAGCGGCGCTCGACCCGTCGGCCGGCGGCAACCCGATTCCTGTGGACGCTCCGACCCTGGAGAGAATCTTCCGTTCCGCCGTCCGCGGCGACCTGCTGCTGCGGGGCTGACGCATCGTGACCGGGCCGCGCGTGCTCGTGGTCGACGGCAACCGCGCCGAGACGCGCGCCCGCCAGATTGAGGCCGGTGGCCACGGCTCCGGCGAGGGCTACGTCGAAACGCTGGCGGGGCTGCTGCCGGATCTCCACTGCGACATCGTGCGGCCCGCGGACGGCGAGGCGAGCCTTCCGCCCGGAGTCGCGCTGGCGGATTACGACGGCGTGGCGATGACTGGCTCGGCCCTGAACGTCTACGACGGCGGTCCGCACATCGAGCGGCAGGTCGAGCTTGCGAAGGCGGTGTTCGCGGCCGGGGTTCCCTTCTTCGGCAGCTGCTGGGGCCTGCAGGTCGCGGTGACCGCTGCGGGCGGCCTGGTTCGGCCGAACCCGCGCGGCCGCGAGTTCGGGTTCGGTCGGCGCATCTCGCTGAACGCCGGGGGACGCGCGCACCCAATGTTCACCGGCAAGGCCGAGATCTTCGAGGCGGTGACGGTTCACCGGGACGAGATTGCCACACTGCCACCCGGCGGGATCGTGCTCGCGTCGAACGAGATGGGCCTGCAGGCGGCGGAGATTCGGCACGGTCGCGGCGTGTTCTGGGGAGTGCAGTACCATCCCGAGTACAGTTACGCGGAAATCGCGGCAACCGCCGTGCGATACGGCCAGACGCTGGTCGCCGAGGGATTGTTCGCCGATGCCGCGGACAGGGATCGCTGGGTGGCGGAATTGCGCGCGCTCGACGCCAGTCCGGATTCGCCGGCGCTCAACTGGCGACTGGGCCTGGGCCCCGCCATTCAGGACCGGAGGCAGAAACTCGCGGAAATCGACAATTGGCTCCGCGGTGAGGTACTCGGCCACGCCGGCCGGCGGCTGTGAGGCGATACACCCCGCCAGCCTGCCGACGGACGATGTCTATTTGGCCTGCGTGCCCCCCTCGGCCTTCATCGACTCCTTGGCGGTCTTGCGCTTTTCCTGCTCCGCGACGACCAGGCGATAGGCCACGTAGTACTTGTAGATGTTGCTCACGTACGTCACGGTTTCGCGGCCGATGCGCTCAGATGCGATCTGCTCCACGTTGCCGAACCAGACGTTCGGATTGAGACCGCGTTTCTCGGCCTCGCGGCGTAGCTGGCGGATGCGACCGGGGCCGGCATTGTAGGAAGCGAATGCAAAGAGACCCTTGTCGAGCTTGGTCATCGGCTCGTCCTTGAAGTATCGGTCCATGATGAAGCGCATGTACTTCACGCCCGCGTGGATGTTCGCATCGATTTGCCGGATGTCGCCCACCTTCAACTCCTGACCGGTGGCCGGCATCACCTGCATCACGCCGATCGCGCCGACCGGGCTCTTCACGTTCTGGTCGAGTTGGGACTCCTGGTATCCCTGGGCGGCCATCAGCAGGTAATCCATGCTGTACTGAGCGCTGTATTTTTTGAACAACTCCACCATCGCCAGGAATTTCCTGCGCTCGGCCTCTGAGGTCGCGTTCTTCGCGTACTTCGTGCTTTGCAGGTAACGCTTTTCGATCGTGTTGCCGAACGCCGTGCCGAGACCGTACTTGTCGATGATTCCGTTCAGCCCGGCAAGGAGCTGCGGACTCCCCTTGCGTATCGCGACGGCCAGCGTGCCCCCCGTTCGCACCGCGACGTCGTCGTGGACATTCAGGTCCGGGAAGACCTGCTTCCAGAAATCCGCCATGAAGTTGTCGACGATGGTGATCGGGATGAGCCCGGCATTGACCATCTCGAGCAGGTCCTCGTCCTCGAGATTATCCGGAGCCAGTTGTATGGAGACCGGTGGCTTGCCCGCGGCCTCGAGCTTCTTGTTGAGCGCGAGCAGGCTCTCGTAGTAGCTGCTGAACTTGCGGACGAACACGTCCTTCCCGGACAGGTCGTCAACCACCGCGATCGTGGGCCCGCCGGGACCAGTCACGACGACCTCGTCCACGTTCTTGCGCGTGGGGTTGGTGAAGTCCACGAGCTTCTGGCGTTCGGGAGTCACGGTGATCTGGGCCATCACCATGTCCACCTTGCCGTCCACGAGCGCCGCCAGCATCTGCTCGCGCGGCAGGGGCACGAACCAGAACACGACCTTCAGGTTGCCGGTCTTGCGCCGCTTGTTCAGCTCGTCCTCCATGAGCTTGCCGTACTCGTAGGCCGCGCCCCTTTGCACCCCTTTGTCGACGAAGTACAGCGTGCGGTTGTACGGGACGCCGACGCGGACGAGCCGGCGCTTCACCATCTCGTCGAGGTCACCCATGAAGGGCTTGCTGAGCTCGCCGCGCACTCCTTCGGGCAGTGCCGTTTCAAATGGCGGCGGCGGCAGGGCTCCTTCGTCAGCTCGGGTAGCGCCGCGCGGCGCTGAAGGTGAAGCGGCTGGTCCGGTCGCGGCGGCCCCTGGACCTTCCGTCTTGCCGGAGCAGGCCGCTGCCAGCAAGGTCGCGAGCAGGACTGCGACGAGGCGGAGGCGTCGATTCCATCCGGCGGACGCAGGTGACGCAATCATGGTTCTCTCCCCAGGGCAGCAACGCCTCTGGCGTTGCCCGGCCCGACCTATTGTGCACGGCTCACGACCCGAATGCAGGCGCGACTCCCGGCAATTCCAGCCGCGCGACCCGCCCGGCACGGCGGACGGGAGCATATAATCCGGAAGTCTGCGGTGCAGTCCGGAAGGGTCCGGACGCATCCTGCCCGTGTTCGCAGGAGAAACGTTGCGATGAAACTGAAAAACCTGTTCGTCGCGCTGGCTTCGGCCGCCGTGTATTTCGGACTGGCGGGCACCGCCGCGGGCGCCACGATGCAAGGCGCCGTCACCGAGCGCGAGGCCCACGAGATCGGCATCGAGGCTTATCTCTATTTATACCCGCTGGTTACGATGGACGTGACGCGCCGTGTGTCCACCAACGCCCAGCCGGGCGCGAGGCCGGGCTTCGGTCCGCCGAATGTCTTCTCGCACGTGCGCGCATTCCCGCCGGGCGACTTCAGGGTCGTCGTCAAGCCGAACTTCGACACGCTCTATTCGATCGCCTGGCTCGACCTTTCCAGGGAACCGATGATCGTCTCGGCGCCTGACACCGGTGGGCGCTACTACATGCTGCAGATGCTGGACATGTGGACGGACGTCTTCGCCGTGCCGGGCAAGCGCACCAGCGGAACGGCCGTGGGCCACTGGGCGGTCGTGCCCCCGGGCTGGAAGGGTACGTTGCCGGCCGGCGTCGGGCTCATCGAGGCGCCGGCGCCAACGGTGTGGATCATCGGGCGCACGCAGACCAACGGCCCCGCCGACTACGCGGCGGTCAACAAGATCCAGGACGGCTACACGGTCACGCCGTTGTCGCGCTGGGGCCAGGCGACTGCGCCTGTGGCCGCGAAGATCGATCCGGCGGTCGACATGAAGACGCCGCCGCTACATCAGGTGGACGAGATGTCGGCCGCGAAGTTCTTCGCGTACGGCGCCGAGTTGATGACGCGGAATCCGCCGCACGTGACCGACTGGTCGCAACTCGCGCGCATGAAGCGCATCGGGCTCGAGCCCGGGAAGCCTTTCGATCTCGCCCAGGCCGATCCGGCGGTGCGCGCCGCGCTCGAGCGCGTACCGCAGGACGCGCTCGCGGCGATGAAGGCGAAGACGAAGAATCTCGCGCGCGTCGTCAATGGCTGGCAGACGAGCACCGAGACGACGGGCGTGTGGGGCGACGACTACCTGAAGCGCGCGGTGATCGCGATGACGGGCCTCGGCATCAACCAGCCGGAAGACGCCGTGTACCCGCAGGCGACCGTGGACGGCGACGGCAAGCCGCTCACCGGCGGCTCGAAATACCGGCTGCATTTCGCGAAGGGCCAGCTGCCGCCCGCGGCCGCTTTCTGGTCCGTCACGCTGTACGACGCCGAAGGTTTTCCGGTGCCCAACGCCCTGAACCGCTATGCGCTCGGTGATCGCGATGCGCTCGCCTACAACGCCGACGGCTCGCTGGACCTCTACGTCCAGCCCGGGAGCCCGGGCGCAGGCAAGGAAGCGAACTGGCTGCCGTCGCCGGCGAGCGGCGCGATGGCGCTCACCATGCGGATCTATGCGCCGAAGCCTGAGGTGTTCGACGGACGCTGGTCGCCGCCACCGATCCAGCTCGTGCAGTAGCAGGTGGCGGGGGCGGCTAGCGACCTGCCGATCGCCTTTCCAGTCGAAAGGCGCTTGGCGATTTCCCGGCCCATCGCTTGAATGCGTGGGTGAAGTTGCCGGGATCGCTGTATCCAAGCAACGACGAGACCTCCTGCAGTGGCAATGGTGTCTCGCTCAGGTACTCGGTCGCCAGGCCGAAGCGCACCTCATCCAGGACGTTCTGAAAGCTTGTGTTCTCTTCGGCCAGGCGGCGGCGCAGCGTACGCGCCGACAGATCGAGTTTCTCGGCCACCATTTCGATGTCGGGGAAGAACCCCGGCCGCGCCAGCAGCACTCGTCTTACGTCGTCGATCAGCCCGCTCTGCCGACTGAGCTTCGCCAGCAGCAGCTTGCACTGCTGCTGCAGCTGGTCCGATGCGGAGGCATCCCGGTGGGGCAGAGGCGTTTCGAGGAGTTTCGTCGCGAATTCGATGCGTACAGGCGTGCCGTTGAATTCGACGGCGCAGCGAAAGAACTTGCGGTAGACGGCAAGCCGGCCGTGGCCGTCGTGGGGCAGCGTCACTTGGTCCAGCGCGAGGGGCTGTCCCACGGCCTCGGAGAAGTCGACCAGCGCAGCCGCGCAATCGCGGTCGTACAGGAAATTCAGCACGTCGGCATCGATGTCGAAGCGATTCACGAATGAGAACGTCGTGGTCTTTCCGGTCACCCCGAAGCGCAACCCGAACCACGTAAACGAGAGGTCTCCGAAATTGGTCGCGATGACCAGCGCGTGCCGGAGCGTGGCCGCGCTCAGCAGCGCATAACCCAGCAACCCGTAGCGCTGTGGCAGGTAAGCCGCCCCGATCCTCAGGCCAATCGTCGGATCACCGCTGAGTTCGATCAGATTGCGATGGAAGCGGATCTCCTGGCGCAGCGTGATCGTTTGGTGCCGATCGTCGAGCTGGCTCGTCAGGATGCCGGTGCCCTTCAGGCACTGCTGCACGGAATGGCCCTCGGAGGCCATGACCTTCAATGCCGGCGCCAGGCCGACGATTGAATGGACCGGTGGATTCTGGATACGCATCCCGGCTCCCGCGCTGTTCCCAGCGAAGCCGTACTCTATTCAGCGTGGCCGGTTTTCACAAGCGCGCGGCCGCATCTCCCATTCAGCGCCGGGACGAGGTAACCCATGCTTCGCTCCAGGCTGCAAGCGGCCGCGTGATCGAACAGGACAATCTCCGAGGACCAAAGACATGACCCAGGAACGCAAGGTGCTGATCTACGGTGCAAGCGGCTATACCGGCAAGCTGATCGCGGAGTGCCTGGCGCAGCGCGGCATCCCTTTCTATTTCGCGGGCCGTACTCGTGCCCGCCTGGAGGCGGCCCTGGAGGTGGTCCGGCAACGGCACGGCGGCCCGGTCGACGCCGAAATCGTCACTGCGACGAACAGCGTGGAAGAACTGGTGCCGCTGTTCTCGAAGGTGGATGTCGTGATCAACGTCGCTGGCCCCTTCATGCAGGTCGCGTGGCCGGTCGTAGAGGCGGCGCTGGCCGCGAATTGCCATTACCTCGACACGACAGGCGAGCAGGACTGGGTCATCGCCATCGCGGACAAATTTGGTCAGGCCTTTGCCGCCAAGGGTCTCCTCCTTTGCCCGGCCAATTCATACATGTGGGCCGCCGGCGCGCTGGCCGCAGAAGTGGTGC
>Ga0315287_10008900_pt1 | contig 10156 bp, 7 predicted proteins | sample YL17G11_0_MG_FD_205037 | JGI IMG/M metagenome (GOLD analysis project Ga0315287, IMG submission 205037) | Sediment microbial communities from Yellowstone Lake, YNP, Wyoming, USA - YL17G11_0 | ecosystem: Environmental > Aquatic > Freshwater > Lake > Sediment | place: USA: Wyoming | collected... | reverse complement strand
TGAGGATGGCGCCCGGTTCGATGACGCAGTGCCGGCCTATGGAGGACTTGAAAACCAGCGATTTCATTCCGACGAAGGTGTCATCCTGAACGACGGCAGGTCCATGTATCTGGACCTGATGGGCCAGAGACACCCGCTTTCCTATATAGACGGCATAGTTTTGCCCGCCGAGAGTGAAAAGGTTCTTCTGTACGGCCTTGCCGTGGCTTTCCGTCTCCAGCGCATGGATGACCACGCCGTCCTGAACGTTAGAGCGCTCGCCGATGAACAGGGGCTGCCCTTCGTCGCCACGGATGGATGCCATAGGCGCCACCATGACGTTCTTGCCGATGACCACGTTGCCGATCACGGCGGCAAGGGGATGAACATAGCTCAGCGGGCCGATCGACGGCAGTGTTGCCTGAGCACTGAAATCCGTCACCACATTCTTTTCTATCATTCCATAATCTCCTTTAAAGGCTTTATCGTGCAGGGATCCCTCAAAGCGACGGTCAGCCGGACCGTGCGGTAGAGGACAGGCGTTGCGCGCGCTCTCTTTTGAGGAGATCCACCCAGACCGCCTCGATAATCTCCCTGGTCTTATCCTCGGCCCCCTCGTTGTTGATAATGATATCGGCGTGGCGGACCTTATCGTCAATCGGCATCTGGGATGCCAGCCTGACCAGGGCCTCGTCCCTGCTGAAGCCGTTTCGAAGCATCAGCCTGCGCACCTGCTGCGCGGGAGAAATGTAGACGAGAACCACCAGGTCGACGAACCACCGGGCATCCACCTCGATCAGCAGTGGAATATCGGACAGAACGATAGCCCAGGGATCGTTCTTCTTGATTTCGGCAATCCGCAGGCCGCCCTCCCGGAAAACGGCGGGATGGACGATGCTGTTCAGTTTGCTGAGCCTTTCCGGGTTTCCGAAGACGAGCGCTCCCAGCCTGGGACGGTTTATCGTCCGGTCTTCATTAAGGATGTCCGTTCCAAAAGTTTCTACGATCATTCTCCAGGCGGGACGGTCCGGTTCCTGGGCGAAATGGGCGAGGGTATCAAAGTCAATGAGGTGGGCCCCCTTCTCCTGGAACATGCCGGCCACCGTTGATTTCCCGGAGGCGATGCCGCCCGTCAATCCCACGTTCAGCATGGGGATGCCTCAAAGTAAAAGATCCTAACCTTTTCCCTCCTTGGCTGCCGTTTCGCGCTGGTAGATGATACGCAGTCCTTCCAGGGTGAGCATTTCGTCGACCACATCGATGGACTTCGTCTCCGAGGAAACGATATTCGCCAGCCCCCCCGTCGCGATAACCAGGGGATTGGATTTCATTTCCGCCTTCATCCGCTCAACGATGCCGTCCACGAGACCGGCGTAACCAAAGATGATACCCGCCTGCATGCCGCTGACGGTATCTTTGGTGACGACACACTTCGGTCTGGCGAATTCCACCCTCGGGAGCTTCGCCGCCCGCTCGAAAAGGGCGTCACTGGAAATCTTGATGCCCGGCGAAATGCACCCCCCCATATATTCCCCTTTGGCGGAAACATAATCAAAGGTGGTTGCCGTGCCGAAATCGACAATGATGAGATCCTTCTTGTACTTTTCATAGGCGGCGACGGCGTTGACGATCCGGTCGGCTCCCACCTCGCGGGGATTGTCATAGAGGATCGGCATGCCCGTCTTGATGCCGGGCCCGACAATGATCGGTTTGACGTTGAAATATTTGCTGCAGAGGGGCTCCAGGATGTTGAGCATGGGCGGCACGACGCAGGAGATGATGATAGCCTTGATGGACCGGGAACTCATCCGGCTCGATTTGTACAGTTGTAAGATGAGCATGCCGTATTCATCGACCGTATGGTCTACAACCGTCCGCAGCCGCCAGTCATGGACCAGCTCGTCGCCGTCATAGACACCGATGACCGTATTCGTATTGCCCACATCTATTACCAGAAGCATGATCTCACTCCTTTCTTTGGCCCATCCTCCCTCTGCCGATAAAGCCGGGAATCTAAGGATTTTTCACCACGGAGGCATCGCCGGCCAGAATGCGCTTTGTGCCGCCTTGCCCGTCGGACAGCAGCAGCGCCCCGGATTCATCGATGCCCAGGACTTCGCCCTGCTGTATCTCGTCACCGAAAACCACTTGAATGGGTTTGCCCAAAATATCGGCGTAGGCCGTCCAGAGGGTTCTTATAGGCTCAAATCCCTCGGAGAGATAGCGCCCGTAAAGGTTGTCCAGATCCTCGAACAGTGCAACCGCCACATCGAGTCTCGATACGGAATGGCCGACTTCCTCCCTGAGGGTCGTCGAGATTTCCCGGAAGGCCTCGTCGAGATCGTCCCGTTTCATATTGATGTTGATCCCGATCCCGACGACGGCGAAATCGACGCGGGCGCCGGCCGCTTTCATCTCCGTGAGGATGCCGCAGACCTTCCTGCCCCTGATCCGGACGTCGTTGGGCCATTTGAGGGTCACCCCCGGGCAGTAACGGGAAAGAACGTCGGCCACGGCGACACCTGCCAGCAGCGTGATCTGGGCGGCCACCGCCGCCTCGATCGCAGGCCGCAGCAGGATGGTGGTATAGAGATTGGCCTTGGGCGGCGACTGCCACACCCGGTTCAGGCGCCCCTTGCCCTTCGTCTGATGGTCCGCGACGGCCACGGTCCCCTCGGGGGCGCCTTCGACACCCAGTCGGTAGGCAAAATCGTTCGTGGAGGAGATTTCCTCGAAGAAGTGAACCTTCCCTCCGATCCTTTTACCCGCGAGACGTGCCGCTAATGCCTGTCCGTTGAAATCCATTCACTCAAACCTCAAGGATATATCCGCCGCTGCCACGGAATGGGTCAAAGATCCTACGGAGATGAAATCCACCCCAGTCTCGGCGATCTGCCTCACATTTTCAAGGGTGACATTGCCCGAAGCCTCCAGAGGGACCCTGGCTGCCACCCGCAAGACCGCCTCGCGCATCGCCGACAGCCCCATGTTGTCGAGCATGATGATATCGGCCCCGGCTGCCAGGGCCTGGTCGACCTCGTCCAGGTCGCGCACCTCCACCTCGATTTTGAGGGTATGAGCGATGCTGCCCCGGGCCCGCCTTATCGCCGGTTCTATGCCGCCCGCCGCGGCGATGTGGTTGTCCTTGATCAACACGCCGTCGTAGAGGCCGAATCGATGGTTGCAGCCCCCGCCCATTCGGACTGCCGCCTTGTCCAGGAGGCGAAGCCCCGGAACGGTCTTGCGCGTATCGAGAATGCGGGCCGGCGTCCCCTTTACGGCTTCTACAAAGCGATGCGTCAGGGAGGCGATGCCGCACATCCGCGCAAATATGTTCAAGGCCACCCGTTCCGCCATGAGAATGCTGCCGAGGTTCCCCCTGATCTCGGCAACGATATCGCCCGGAGCCGCCCCTTCGCCGTCATGCCGGAACGTCCTGAAATCGAGAGCCCCGTCTGCAAAGCGGAAGACTTCCCCAAAGACGTCGATGCCGGCGATGACCGTGGCCGATTTGGCCAGGGCCGTGGCGAGACCCACCTCGCCCCCCTTCAGAATGGAAAGGGTCGTCACGTCCCCCGAACCGATATCCTCTTCCAGCGCCCTTTGGATGATCCCGTGAAGCACGAGTTTCTGCGGATGAAAATCCACGCTGATCACATCCCCACCGAAAGAATTTTTTTCAGAGCGCTATCCAGGGCGGCATGCTTCTCGCGCAACTGCCGGTATTTCGCTTCCTCCTTTTGGATAACCGCCTCGGCTGCTCTGGCCAGGAAATCGCGATTGGCGATCTTTTTCCCTACAAAGGACAGGTCCTTGTTGACCTTGGCAATTTCCTTCTCGAGGCGCGCCTTCTCCCCGCCGATATCGACAACGCCCTCCAGGTGAACGAGAATCCGCAGGTTGCCCACGATGGAAGTGGCCACGCCCTTGAGGTCCTTTGTATCGCCGCTGATGGCGCAATCCTCCAGATTGGCCATGGCGACAATGTAATCTTTCCCCGCCGTAACGACGGACCGCGATGCTTCCTCCTGCGTGCTGATGATGACCTTCAGCTTCTTTGAAGGCGCCAGGCCCATCTCACCCCGGACATTACGGATGGCACTGATGATATCTATAAGGATGCCCATGCTTGCTTCCGCTGCCGGGTCACGGAGACTATCCTCGACGGTCGGGAAGGCACTGACCATGATGGCGCTGCCGTCCGGGACCAGGGTATGCCATATTTCCTCCGTCAGGAAGGGCATGAAGGGGTGAAGCAGTTTCAAGGCGCTCTTGAGGACGTAAAGCAGGGTATGCTGGGCGGCAAGCCGGCTGCGGGGGTTTCCATTCCCGTAAAGGACCGGCTTGATGAGTTCGAGATACCAGTCACAAAGCTCGTGCCAGATGAATTGATAGACAGCCGCCGCCGCATCGTTGAAACGGTACTCGTCGATCCCCCCGATGACGCCCTCGATTGTCCTGCTTACTCTGGCCTTGATCCAGCGATCCGGAAGCGATTCCTCATCTTTGGACACCGAAACCCCGGAGGCCGGATAATCCTCAAGGTTCATCAGGGAAAACCGCGTCGCGTTCCAGACCTTGTTGACGAAATACTTATAACCTTCGATGCGCTCCTCGGACATCCTCACATCCCGCCCCTGGGCCGTAAAGGCGGCCAGAGTGAACCGGAAGGCGTCGGCGCCGTATTTATCGATCATTTCGATGGGGTCGATGCTGTTGCCCCTGGACTTGCTCATCTTATCCCCTTGCTCGTCCCGGATCAGGGCGTGCAGATAGACATCCCGAAAGGGGACATCCTTCATGACGTAGATCCCCATCATCATCATCCGGGCCACCCAGAAAAAGAGGATATCGAAGCCTGTGATCAGCAGCGACGTAGGATAAAATGTCTTCAGTGCCTCCGTCTGATCCGGCCAGCCCAGGGTCGAAAAGGGCCAGAGTGCCGAGCTGAACCAGGTATCCAGAACATCCTCTTCCTGGGTCAGGGCCGTGCCGCCACAATCGGGACAGGATTGGGGATCCTGGGCGGAGACGATGACCCTGCGGCAATCATCGCAGTTCCAGACGGGAATGCGGTGTCCCCACCAGATCTGCCGTGAGATGCACCAGTCGCGGATGTTGTTCATCCACTCGAAATAGGTCCCCTCCCAGGTGGCTGGAACGATCCGTGTTTTCCCCTTGACCACGGCAGCGGTGGCCGCTTTCGCCAGGGGGGCGATTTTCACGAACCATTGCCGGGAGACCATGGGCTCGATATCGGTCTTGCATCGATAACACTGGCCGATATTGTGCAGGTATGGCTCCACCCGGAGGAGATAGCCGTATTTTTCAAGATCGGCGACGACGTTTCCCCTGCACTCGTAACGATCCTGACCCCGATAGCGGCCGGCATTCTCGTTCATGGCCCCGCCGCCGTCCATGACCCTGATGATCGGCAGGCTGTGCCGGCCCGCCATGGCGAAATCGGCGGGATCATGGGCCGGTGTGATCTTGACGGCCCCTGAACCGAATCCCATGGTCACGTAATTGTCCGCGATAATGGGAATCTCGCGATCGACCAGGGGCAAAATGACGGTCTTGCCGATGACGTCCCGGTAGCGCTGGTCATCAGGATGGACGGCGACGGCCGTATCGCCCAACATGGTTTCAGGCCGGGTCGTGGCCACAACGATGCCCCCCTCCCCGTGCCCGAAAGGATAGCGGATATGCCAGAGATGGCCGTTCTCCTCATTGTATTCCACCTCGAGATCGGAGATGGCGGTGTGGCAGCGGGGGCACCAGTTGACAATGTAATCGCCTTGATAAATGAGGTCGTTGTTGTAGAGCCGGACGAAAACCTCCCGCACGGCCCTTGAGAGGCCCTCATCCATGGTGAAGCGCTCGCGGGACCAGTCGCAGGAGCATCCGAGGCGTTTGAGTTGATTGATGATCACACCGCCGTATTTGGCCTTCCATTCCCAGACGCGCTCGATGAATCGCTCCCTGCCGAGGTCATGCCTGGTGAGGCCTTCTTTCGCCAGTTCCTGTTCCACGACGTTCTGCGTGGCTATCCCCGCATGATCCATTCCGGGCATCCACAGGGTGTTGAAGCCTTGCATTCGTCGGAAACGGATGACGATATCCTGCAGGACGTTGTTGAGGGCATGCCCCATGTGGAGCATGCCCGTCACGTTCGGGGGCGGAATGACGATGCAGAAGGGATTCTTTTCGCTTCTGTCTTCCGCATGGAAATAATCATGGTCAAGCCAGTATCCGTACCATCTCGCCTCGGCCTCGCGGGGATCAAATGCCCGATTCAATGTCCCTTTAACCATTTAGACGCTCCGATAACTAAAAGAATTTCAGCTCTTCCCTGATCTTGCGAATGATGAGGAGGGCATCCACCCCCGGTACCGGTTTCAGGGGTGCGAACTCGCCCGTGGTCATGTCGAGAGGTCCCATGATGCCCCGGGAAGTGACCACCATGACGGCGTTGAAGTAGGGCAGATCGGATCGGAGATCGGGAAAGGGTGAGGTCGTTCCGATGAACTTCGTCGCCAGGGCATTGTCCCCCGTGACCTTGATGAGAATATCCTCGACCATCATGGCATAAGTCGCCCGGTCCACGAGTTCGCTGGGTCGGAAGGTTCCGTCGGGGTAGTTTTCCAGACCGCGCACCCCGATTTTAAGGCACTGCTCGATATCCACCTTCAGGGGATGGTCGGCAATATCCGTCGCCGTGGGGGCAGCAGCGGCAGAGGCCGCCTTGGCCTTTTCGGGATCTTTGAAATCCGTGTCAAAGGTCTTGAGCGTCCTCTTCTTGTACAAAACATCGATCCGGAGTTCCTCCATGAAAAGGGCTGCCGCGTCCGCCCGGGTGATCCTCTCCATGATGGCGATCTTTTTCCCGGCAATCGTCCCCGGCATGGCACGCTGGATTTTCTGGACAAGGTTCCACTCCGTGTCCGCCTCATTGACGTATTCTCCCTTGAGTTCAAGGACCTTGGCAAACATCTGGCCGGCTTGAGCGAAATCCAGGGCTTCCTTGTAGGCCCTGCCTGTGAAATAATAAAGGGCGGGCGCCTGGGGATCGATCTGCAGCGCCCCGCCATATTCATCCTTGACATTGTCGAGCCATCCCTTGTCGGCTGCCCTGTTCATCGTGTAGAGTCTAATGAAGCCCACGTGGGCTGCGATCTTGTCCTCCTTGGAAACCGCATGGCGCTTCGCCAGTTTCATGGCCTCGAAGGCCGCCTTGAAATCACCCTGGTAAGCCTTTGCAAGCCCCAAGCCGGCGTGAGCTTGGCCATAATTCCTGTCAAGCTGCAGGGCAAGGTCGAATTCGCGGGCTGCCTCGGCATATTTTCCCTGATCGAGCAGTTTCATCCCCACATAGGTGTGATGGGCCGGCGTATCCATCTCACCGACGGGTTTTCGCGCTTTCGGTCCGCAGGAGACCGTAAAGATCCCGAAGGCAGTAATAAGAATAAATAATAATATATTCCGATACTTTCTTTGGTGAATCATGGTATTCTCCTTTCAGGAAATAGGGTTTAATGGAACGGCCGAACCATCGATCTCCGCACCGAGCGGAGCCGGGACAACCGATCCTGAAAATTATATTTATACCATGGTGATGTCAAGCGATTTTCAGCAATCCGACGGGCGTTCCCCCTCCAGATAGGCCCTGACCCTCCGCCGCAGGGCGTCCATGTCCTGGCCCGGAAACCATTCGATGTCCCGCTCCGCCCCAAACCAGGTCATCTGCCTTTTTGCATAACGCTTCGTGTCCCGCTTCATAAGGCTCAAGGCCTCGTCAAGGTCACGAAGCCCTCCCTTGGCAAACCGTACCATGTGCCTGTAGCCCAGGGACTGCATGGGCTTGAGATCATCGCCGTACCCCATGTCCAGTAATCCGCCTACTTCCTCAAGAAGACCTTCCTCGACCATCCGCTCCGCCCGGGCGTCGATCCTTTCGCACAGTTGCGCCCTGTCCATCATCAGCCCTATCTTGAGAATCTCATAGCGCCTGATCCCGAAACGGTGTTCCTGATGCTTCTCCACGATGGACCGGCCGCAAAGGTCCAGGACTTCCAGCGCCCGGATAATCCGGACCGTGTCACCGGGCTGGATCAGGGATGCCGCCTTCGGGTCCCGCTGCCGCAGCTCCTCATAGAGAAAGGTCTTGCCGTACCGATCCGCCTGTCCCCTGTAAAAGGTCCGCCGCGGCTCATCGGCGGCAGGACCCGGGAAGAGACCTCCCAGCAAGGCCCGGATATAAAGTCCCGTCCCGCCGACGACGAAGACGGGCTTGCCTTGCCGGTCGATGCCTTCGATGACCTGCCCGGCCATCTCCACAAAGCGCGCTGCATTGAAAGGCTCATCGGGGCATACCACATCGATGAGATGGTGAGGAACGCGGCGGCGCATTTCCGGAGCCGGCTTCGCCGTTCCGATGTCCAGGTACCGGTATACCTGCATGGAATCGGCACTGACGATCTCCGCCTGCCATTCGCAGGCCAGTGCCATGGCGACCTCCGTTTTGCCCACACCGGTTGGTCCCGTGATCACGAGCAAGCGGGGTTTCTGAGTCCGGCAATCCATGACCGCATCCGTCTTTCAGCGCCGCCCGAACATCTTTTCCAGCTCCGCCAGACCGATGCTGACCCAGACCGGTCTGCCATGAGGACAGCTTTGCGGATAGGGCGTTGCTGCCAGATCATCGCAGAGCCGCCTCACTTCCATGGCTGAAAGCTGCTGGCCGGCCTTGACGGCGCCTCGGCAGGCCAGAAAGGCAAGGAGTTTCCCCCGCCTCTCACCCAGGGTCGCCGGCTGGCCGGCCTCAGACAAATCGGCAATCAAATCCGACAGAATTGACGCCGGTTCCGCCCGGCCGAGGATTGCCGGCATGGCCTTGATGACAACCGTATCGCCTCCGAAGGGTTCGACTTCCAGGCCGGCATCGCCGAGAACATCAACGAATCCCTCGAGCAGGGTCATCTCACGGGGGGTCAGGCTCACAACCTCGGGAATGAGCAGGGGCTGGCAGAGTGCCCTTCCCGAGGGCGCTTCCGCTTCCGCCCGCAGCTTCTCGAAAAGAACCCGTTCATGAGCGGCATGCTGATCCATGAGTAACAGTCCCGCCGGGGATGAGAAGGCCAGATAGGTGCGATCAACCTGCCCGAGGTAATCGAGATCGGCAAAGGCCATTGCCTCACGATGCTCCGACCTCTGTAAAGGGAATCCTTCCTCAATAGGAAATACCGCCCGCGGGCGCTGCGCCTGCTCGCCGGTCTTTTCCCGGTCAAAGAAGAGCTTCCCGCTTCCCGAAGAGAGTGTGTAGCGCTTCAGCGCCTCATCCACCCTTCCCGCATAACCCCGGGGGATTTCCCGGGCGCTCTCGGCCGGCGGCAGGTCGGTCACGGGCGAAAGGCGAGCCAGCGCTCGCCCCAGGGACCCCGCAACCAGCTCGTAGACCTCCCGCGGATGGCGGAAGCGCACCTCCAATTTGGCCGGGTGAACGTTAACGTCGACGTCGCCGGGGGAAATCTCGAGAAAGAGGACTGCCGCAGGGAACCTTCTGGCCGGAATCAGCTGGCGGTAGGCCGTCATGACGGCATGACTGAGCAGCGCATCCCGGATGTAGCGCCTGTTCACATAGAAAAAGAACTGTCGCGCACCGGAACGGGTCAACTCCGGCTGCGAGCAGTAGCCCGCGATGCGCACCTCGCCCCGGGCTCCCTGAACGGGAACCATTTGGTCACTGAAATCCTCCCCCAGCAGGAGACCCACACGCTGGCGGCCGTCGGACACTGCGGGCAGATTCAGGATCTCACGCCCCCCCGTCATTACCCGTAAACGGACCGCAGGGTGAGCCAGGGCGATCCGGGTTATCACGTCCAGACAGTGACCCTGTTCTGCCTTTTCCGACTTGAGAAAATTGCGGCGGACGGGGACATTGTCGAAGATATGGCTGACGGCGACCGCCGTGCCTGCGGGACAGCCGGCTTCCGCCGTCTCCTTGACGGCGCCCTCTTCGACGGAGACCCTCATCCCCGAGAGGTTTTCCTTCCGTCGCGTCATCAGCGCCACGCGGGCAATGGCAGCGATGCTGGGCAAGGCCTCTCCGCGGAAACCAAAGGAGCGGACACGGTATATATCGTCAAAATGATAGATCTTGCTCGTCGCATAACGTTCG
>Ga0315287_10008899_pt1 | contig 10156 bp, 9 predicted proteins | sample YL17G11_0_MG_FD_205037 | JGI IMG/M metagenome (GOLD analysis project Ga0315287, IMG submission 205037) | Sediment microbial communities from Yellowstone Lake, YNP, Wyoming, USA - YL17G11_0 | ecosystem: Environmental > Aquatic > Freshwater > Lake > Sediment | place: USA: Wyoming | collected... | reverse complement strand
TCCTCGCCGAGCGCACTAACGGGCTGCGTTGCTTCGCAGCCGCAGCTGGGCCTAGACCATGAGCTAGCTCGTACAGAGCGACCGTGTTGATGGGTCACCCTCGTGAGCAAAGGGGGTGAGTCTGGTGAAGATCACGTGTCCGAAGTGCAAGCAGGTGCAGGACGTCGATGAGAAGACGGCGACTTGCCCGAACTGCCGTAATGTGCTGAGGCGATGCGTCGACTGCAGCCATTACGACGTCCGGGTTTCGCTGTGCAAAGCCGTGAATCGGCCGGTCCCTATAGGCGATTCCAACTACCCGACGTACGCGTCTCCGAGCACCTATTGCCGCGAGTACGCGCCGGCCACCGCGCCGGCGGGGTAGGGCGGTCGAGAGGAGTGGCGTCCGCGGGCGGACGCCGACTATGATACGATAACGGCGTGATTCCTCGCTGCGCTCGGAATGACACATAGGGCGTCGGCACTGAAGTACCGACGCAACGGCGAGAATTCCCACGGTCGTCGAGTCCGCGTGGGCGGACTCTCTCTCCCCGCCCGAGGCGGGCACGCCTCGGAATGACAGGGGGGTGCCGCGGTGACAGGGGCAAGCCCGCCCGAGGCGGATGAACCCCTGCCCAACGGTGCAGGGCAGGCCTGTGCCATCGGCGGATAACGTTAGTGCGCGGCCGGCTTCTTGTCCTGTGTCCTCGGCGCGGGGGTGGGGGAGGTGGCTTTCTTCTTGCCGCTCTTTGGAATGAAGACGAGGCGGCGTTCGCCATCTCGGAGGAAGTTGAGCTTGCGGGCGGCGGCCTCGAATCCGGAGTCTGAGGCGAGGCCGTGCTGGTAGTCGGCCAATCGCCCTTGCTCTGTCAGCAGCGATGCCTTTTCGATGCGCAGCTTCGTCAGGTCGGCTTGCTGGCGGTGGTTGGTGGCGAGCGGACCCCAGAGCTTGACGATGCCGAACACGAGCATCAGGCCGACGGCGGCCTTGAATATCCGATACTCGACTCGCAACCCCCGCTTGCTCCGACTGCCTACCCGCATCGATGCACCTCTCGCGCCACCTCTGGTCGTTGTCTCCGCTTGCCTTACAATCTCTCGTGCTTCCCGACCACTTCCACCTTGATGAGATTGGTGTTCCCCGCGCCTCTCGGCACGCCTGCCGTCACCACCACGCGATCTCCGGCGCGAACGAACCCGGCTTCCTGCGCCCGGTCGATGGCGTTGACGATCAGTTCGTCGGTGTGCCGGCCGCGCGTGGCGGGGAGCGCGTGAACGCCCCACACGAGAGACAGGCGTCTGAGTGTTGCCACATTTGGTGTGACTGCTACCAAGCGCGTTTTCGGGCGCTGCCGCGCGACCGCGAGGGCGGTGTAGCCGGTGCTGGTGGCGCTGATGATGGCGGCCGCATCGACGTCGCGGGCGAGACCGCACGCGGCTTCGCTGATGCCGTCTGCGATGGTGTGGCAGGGCCAGGCGCTGCACTCGGCCCAGCGCCTCTGGAAATCGTAGGCGGCCTCGGCGCGAGCTATCACATCGGTCATGACGCGAACGGCTGCGGCGGGATAGCGGCCGGTTGCAGTTTCCCCGGAGAGCATGACCGCGTCGGTGCCGTCGAAGACCGCGTTGGCAACATCGCTGACCTCGGCGCGGGTGGGCCTGGGGCTTTCGATCATGGACTCGAGCATCTGGGTGGCGGTGATGACGGGCTTGCCGGCGGCGTTGCATCGGCCGATGATGTCTTTCTGAAGGACGGGCACCTGGGCAAGGGGCAGCTCGATGCCGAGGTCGCCGCGGGCGACCATGATGCCGTCGGAGGCGGCGATGATGCTATCCAGGTCGGCGATGGCCTCGTGTTTCTCGATCTTCGAGATGAGGGGCACGTCCGCGCCCGCTTGCTTCGCCAGGCGACGGAGGGGCGTGAGGTCCTGCGCCCTGCGCAGGAAGGACATCGCCACCCAGTCCACTTCGTGCTCGATGCCGAAGCGGAAGTCGGCGAGGTCTTTGGCGGTCACGGTGCGGATAGGCAGAGCCACGTCGGGGACATTGATCCCCTGATGCGACTTGAGGAGGCCGCCAGCGGTCACGTGACAGGAAACCGCTGATCTGGTGGACTCGATCACGCGAAGCTCGATGCGGCCGTCGGAGAGGAAGATGCGGTGGCCGGGCGCGGCTACGCCGGCGAGCTCGGGGAGAGGCACGGGTATGTCGCCGGGCGCGGCGCGGCCGGTGAGGCGGAGGGTGACGCGCTCGCCCGCCTTCAGCATCATCGCGCCGCCGGAGAGTTCGCCGACTCGGAGCTTGGGGCCGCAAAGGTCCTGGAGAATGCCGATGGGGTGGCCGAGGTCGGCGGCGATAGAGCGCACGGCGGCGATGACCGCGGCGTGGGATTCGTGCGTGCCGTAGGAGAAGTTGAGCCGGGCGACGTTCATACCGGCGACCGCGAGCCGGCGGATGGCGGCCGGCGATGAGGTAGCGGGGCCGATGGTGCAGACGATCTTGGTGCGGCGGAGGAAGACGGGTCGGGTTGTCATGGGGCGGTATTGTAGCACGAGAAAGCGAGAAGTCGAAGAGGTAGGGAGCGGGAGGAAACGGCAAGGCAACCACAGATGAACGCAGATGAACGCGGATAGCCGCCTGCGGCGGCAACAACAAGCGGAGTGGCGTCCGCGGGACGGACGCCGATCTCCTTGAAGTAACGGCGTGATCCCTCGCTGCGCTCAGGATGACAGGAAGAGCGGAGGGGCGTCGGCACTGAAATACCGACGCAACGGGCGATTATGAGATGCGGTCTCAGCCCGTCATCGTTTGACAACGTTTTCCCGCTTCGGGCATAATCGGGCGCGCTCACGTATGGGACTTCGGCAGTGAAGCGCCGAAGCAACGGCTAGCTACGGAACAACTGAAGCGGCTGCGCCGCTTTGCGCAGGTTACCAACCTGCGCCACGATTCGCATTGATTCTCGGGGAGGACCCATCTTTGGAAGAGAAACAGCTGTTGATGATTCCCGGGCCGACGCCGGTTCCGCAATCGGTTCTGCTGGCCGGTGCGAGGCCGATGATCAACCACCGGGGGCCGGAGTTCAAGGCCGCTATCGAGGAGTGCACGGCCGGCTTGAAGCGCGTGTTCAAGACCAAGCACGAGGTGTTCATCCTGACGTGCGCGGGCACGGGCGGGCTGGAAGCCGCGGTGGTGAACATGCTCTCTCCCGGGGACAAGGTGCTGTCGGTCAGCATCGGCGTGTTCGGCGACCGGTTCGCGGCCATCGCTTCGACATACGGGGTGAACGTCGAGAAGCTGGCCTTCGACATGGGCACCGCGGCGGATCCGAAGAAGATTGAGGAGCGGCTGAAGGCCGACGCGGGCAAGGAGATCAAGGCGGTCTTCGTCACCCACAACGAGACCTCGACCGGGGTCACCAATGACCTGAAGGCGATCAGCGCCATCGTGCGCGAGCATGGCGCGCTGCTGCTGGTGGACGCGGTCAGCTCGATGCTGGCGATGGAGTGCGACATGGACGGCTGGCGGCTGGATGTGGTGGTGGCCGGATCGCAGAAGGCATTTATGATCCCGCCTGGGCTGTCGTTTGTCGCCATCAACGACCGGGCGGCGGAGGCGATGAAGACGGCGAAGATCCCGCGTTTCTATTTCGATCTGGGGAAGGCGCGAGACTACCTGGCAACGGGCGAGACGCCGTGGACGCCGGCGGTGCCGCTGGTGCTGCAGTTACGAGAGGCGTTGCGGCTGCTGGAGAAGGAAGGACTCGACAACTGTCTCAAGCGGCATGCTCGATTGGCGAGAGCAACCCGCGCGGGCGTGAAGGCGCTGGGGATGAAGCTGCTGGCGGACGAGAAAGTGGCGAGCAACGCGGTCACTGCAGTGCGCAAGCCAGATGGAATCGACGTGTCCGCGCTGCGCAAACTGATGCGGGAGAAGTACGGCGTAGTGCTGGCCGGCGGTCAGGGCAGTTTGAAGAACGAGATCTTTCGCATCGGCCATCTCGGCCTGGTGAACGAGGGCGATATCGTTGCGGCGCTGGGGCTGCTCGGGCTGGGACTGAAGGGATTGGGCATGAAGGTTGATCCGGGGGCCGGGGCGTCAGCGGCTCTCCAGGTCCTGGGAGAGTAGCCGGTGGCGGCACGCCCTGATAGGTGGCGGGTGCTGGTCAGCGACACGCTATCCGACGAGGGCCTCGAGGTCCTGCGGCAGGATCGGAGCGTTGACCTGGTCGTGAAGACCGGCATGACGCCGTCCGAACTCGAAACCGAAATCGCCGACGCGCACGCGCTGATGGTGCGGAGCGCGACGAAGGTCACGCCGGAGGTGATCGCGGCCGGCGCCAAGCTGATGGTGATCGGCCGCGCGGGCGTTGGCGTAGATAATATCGACGTCGACGCGGCAACGCGCCGCGGCATTGTGGTGTGCAATTCCCCTGAGGGCAATACCGTCGCTGCGGCCGAGCACACGTGGGCGCTGATTCTCGCTCTCGCTCGCAGCGTGCCGGCAGCGAACGCGTCGGTGGCGGCGGGTGAGTGGAAGCGCAGCGCGTTCATGGGGGTTGAGCTGCTGAATAAGACGCTGGGCGTGGTCGGCCTGGGCAAGATCGGGAGCGAAGTCGCGACTCGCGCCGCCGGCTTCGGCATGAAAGTGATCGCGCACGATCCGTTCATCTCCCCCGAGAGGGCGGCGCGGCTCGGGGCCGAGTTGGTGACTTTGGACGAACTGCTCGGTCGCTCGGATTTCATCACATTCCACGTCTCGCTGACGAAAGACACGCGGCAGTTGCTGAACGCTGAGGCGCTGCGGAAAGTGAAGCAGGGGGCGCGCATCATCAACTGCTCGCGAGGCAGTGTCGTCGACGAGAGCGCGCTGGCTGAGGCGCTGCGAGACGGGCGCGTGGCGGGAGCGGGGCTCGACGTGTTCGAAAAGGAGCCGCCGACGGGCAGCCCACTGATCGGCCTCCCGAACGTGGTGCTGACGCCGCACCTGGGCGCGTCCACCGAGGAGGCGCAGCTCAAGGTGGCGGTGGATGTGGCGCAGCAGGTGCTGGAGGTGCTGCACGGGAAGCCGGCGCGAAGCGCGGTGAATGTGCTGCCGGTGAGCGCGGAGACGCTGCGCACGCTCGAGCCGTACCTGCCGCTGGCGGAGAAGCTCGGGCGGCTGCAGGGGCAGCTTGCCGAGGGCCCGTTGAACGCGGTCGAGATGATCTACGCCGGCCACATCGCCGACGAGGACGCGCGGCTGCTCACTCTGGCGTTCCTGAAGGGACTGCTCGAGCCGATCCTGGACGAGCCGGTGAACCTGGTGAACGCCGCGCTGGCGGCGCAGTCGCGAGGTCTTCGGGTGGTGGAGTCGCGCAGCCGCGATTCCGAAGACTACGTGAGCTTGATTACCACCCGCGTCGCCTCCGCGCAGGGCGAACGGATCATCGCGGGGAGCCTGTTCGGCCGGAGCGAACCGCGCATCGTGCGCATGGACCACTACCGGGTCGATTTCGTGCCGTCCGGCTTCATGCTGATCTCGATGCACATCGACAAGCCGGGGATGATCGGCAGGGTGGGCACGCTGCTGGGCGAGCACGGCATCAATATCGCCGCCATGCACGTCGGGCGCGAACAGCCGAAACCGGGCGGGCCTTCGGTGATGGTGCTGGCGCTGGACAACGCGATACCGGCGGAGGTGTTGGGGATGCTGCGGCAGGTGGATGGGATCATCAGCGCGACGCTTGTGGAGCTATAGGGAAAACGATGCGGATTCTCGTCACGAACGATGATGGCATACACGCTCCCGGGCTGCTGGCGCTCCGCGCGGCGCTGATGCGACTGGGTGAGGTGGTCGCCATCGCCCCGGACCGGCCCCGCAGCGCCTGCGGCCACGCAGTGACGCTGCACAAGCCACTGCGACTAACGCCGGTGGAGTTGCCCGGCGGAGGGACGAGCTATGCGAGCAACGGCACACCGTCCGACTGTGTCGCTCTGGGCGTAAGCGGAGAAGTCGCGGGCGCGCCCGACCTGATCGTGGCGGGCATCAACGCGGGCCCGAATCTTGGCTGGGATCTCACCTATTCCGGGACGGTGGCCGCTGCCATGGAAGGGGCGATCTGCGGACTTCCGAGCGTCGCTATCAGTGTGACTTCGTACACCGCGACGGATTTCACGGTCGCCGCCAACTTCGCCGCCTATCTCGGCCAGGCGATTATGCAGCATGGTCTGCCACAGGACACGTTCCTGAATGTGAACGTGCCGGCGCTACCCTCGGCCGAGATCAAGGGTGTGGTGGTGACGCACCAGGGGCGCCTGATCTACGAGAACCGGATCGAGCGGCGCACCGACCCGCGCGGGGGAGACTACTACTGGTTCGCGGGGGATCGCGTAGATCATCGAGGCCAGCCCGGGAGCGATATTGACGCGGTGGCGAGGAACAGGATTTCGATTACGCCGGTGCATCTCGATCTCACGGATCAGAGCATGCTGGCGCGCCTGCGAGTATGGGATCTGAAGTGGCCGGGGTAAGATCGCGTTCCCTCGCGTGACGCGACGAAACCGTCTGATCTCTATGCCTGATCCAGTCGCATTCTACCTATCTCTGGGGCTGCGATGACGACCGCGCGGAGCGGGCGCCTCTATCCTCCCTCATGGTCGTACCCGGCGTTCATTCTCTGGCTGGAGTGCGGATACGCGGTCGCGCTGCGGCTGACCACCGGGCTTCCATGGACCACCTCGATCTGGCAGGCGGCGGTCTGCCTGGCCGCAATCGGCCCGCTGCTGCTCGTCGTCATGAACGCGGTAGCAGGGCCGAAGGTCCTGGGCCGGCTGCCGGCGGCAGCCTTCCATGTCCTCCGGTATCTAGCCGGCATCGGCGAGTTCGCCATTCCCTGGCTCGGCTGGGCGGCGCTCATCCACATCATAAACGCCGGTGGCCTCTCGTGGGCCGCTGCATTCTGGGCGGGCGGCGCGATCGTCATCTTCTCCGACCTCACAGGGGCGGCGCTATTGCTGCGGTTCCGGCCGCGAGCGGCGGATGTCGAAGTCACGGAAGTGACGATCGATCTCCCCAACCTGCCGGGCAGCTTCGACGGCTACCGCATCCTGCATATCTCCGATATTCACTGCCGTTCGCTGCTACCGGCTCATAGGGTTGCGGAACGCCTGCTGCCTGCGCGGTCGCTGCATCCTGACCTGATCGTTTTCACCGGCGATCTCTCCGATGAATCTCCGCTGCGGCTGGAGACCGCGGCCGAGGCGCTTTCCGTGCTGACCGCTCCGGATGGCATCGTCGCGGTAATGGGCAATCACGACATCTGGAGCGGCGAAGCACGCTTCATCAAGGCGATGGCGCATCACGGGATCAAGCTGCTCGTGAACGACCATCTCACGCTGAGCAGGGACGGCGCGCAACTGCACATCGCCGGAGTGAATGACGCCTCCTATACCGAGAAGGCCGATCTGGCCGCGGCGCTGAACGGCGTGCCCGCCGGCGGCGAGGTGATCCTGCTGAGCCACGCGCCCGCGATCATGCGGGAACCACTGGCGCAGCGCGCATCACTCGTGCTCTCGGGTCACACTCACGGGGGGCAGGTCGTCCTACCAGGGATTGGGCCGATCTACGTGCCGTCGCGGCTGGGCCGGCGGTATTCGTCGGGGCTGTTCCGCATTGGGACGACGCAGCTCTTCATCACGCGGGGACTGGGCGAGGTCGTACCCCCGCTGCGGATCAACTGCCCGCCGGAGATGGCGGTGTTGACGTTGAGGGGGGGGAGGCGGGGCGCGAGGGTGAGAAACGACGTGATTCCTCGCTGCGCACGATAGATAGCCAGAGCAGAACCCTTCCTGAAGGGAACGGAGTTCGCCGCTCGGAATCAGCCGTCATGGACTGGGCCAAGCTAGCTGAAGCCGCTGCTCCTGCCGCGATCACTGCCGCTGCTCTCATTGTCGTAGCCGCTATAGGGTTCATTGGTGGCATTCTCGGAGGCCGCCTTAACTTCCGCGCGGAGGTGATGAAGCTCCGGCACTCGATAGCCGAGAGGCGGGTCAAGGAGTTCGACGAGGCCGCTACAGACTTCCTGAGCTTAACGACAGCACTCAACCGAAGAGACTTGGATTCAGTGCGACCGTTGGCTGAGCAATACGTGACAGTAAGCTATAGACTGGCGAATGTCGCTACCCTCGCCATGATGCCTGAACACGACAAGATGCTTGAGCCAGCCGCAGAGGCTTTCGAGGATACATGCCATCGACTGTGCAAACTGCTGGGCAGTACCACCGGCCCCCTAGATGGCGACGGAAGGCGGCAGTACGCTCGTTGTTGGCGGGTAATGTCTGCAACGCTATCAGCGCTCATGCGGGCGGTGGACATATCAGCAGAGGCAAGGCTAGAGGGAAAGCCATCGCGGGGACATACCGCTGCTATCAAAGCGATTGCGGAAAACTTGATGAGAACGATCAGAGAGGCCGACGAGGGTTCCTCTGCTGATAAATGACCCTCATACCTCTGGAACGCAGGGGACTCCGGCACGCAGCGCAGGTATCGACCCGAACAGGGCGAACTGACTGGCATTCTCGAACTGAGGGAGAGGGAATATGGGAGTGATTCGAGAGCGACCCGAGGGAGCATGCCCACACTACTGGGTGGAGAGAGCCCGGCCCGAACAGTTGCGTGTCCCATGCCACCATTGTTGCGAGAAAGACCTTGGCCGCGACGGAGAGATAGAGGCCAGCCTTGTAGAGAAGTGCATAATGGGTGAAGAGCACTGCCCATATAGCGAGAAGGTGTAGCCTCTACTCCCTGCCCGCGCGCAGAGGACCGCGCCCCGGAACTCGCGGGAGGTGAGCAAACCTGTCGCGGGGGAGAAACGACTGGTGTCGTGGAACCTCTCTCATGAGGCGTTTGTGAGGGATTTACGCCGCCTCCGCCAAGCAGTATACTCTAGGGGCACAGGAGATTGACTTCATGGCGCAGACGGCCGAGCGAGCACAGCTTGAGTTGACCTTCCTGGTGAAACAGGAATCGGGCGTGTGGACAGCCCTCTGCCTGGAGCTTGATATTGCCTCCTGCGGCCCCACCAACAGCGACGCGCTGGAGTCTCTGAAGGGTCTGGTCGAGCTTTACGTGGAGGACTGCCTGAGCCAAGGCGAGTATCCCATTCCTCTGCGCCCGGTTCCGTGCCAGGCGCTGCAGGACTTCTTGTCTCCGCGGCAGACGCCGGAACTGTCTATCACCTCCCGACGGGCCTCCTTCCCGATTCATGCCCAGGCTTGACACCTCTCGCGAGGTTGCCCGCTGGCTCACTGCCGCCCTGGGGGCCACCCGCCACCGCGAAACAAAGCACGGGACGCTCTACTACCGCTCGTGTCCCGTCTGCGGTCGGAGATGCCGAATCCTGCTGCCCAGGGACAAGGACCCCATCAGTCCCGGCGTATTGAGTTCCATCTGCCGTAGCGCCCACGTCACCGAGCAGGGCGAGGCGCGCTGCGACTAGGCCCTGCACGCCGCCCGGCGGCAAAGCCTAGCCACCCCCATCACGCGGCGGAGAGGGCGGGATTCGAACCCGCGAGACCTTTCAGCCTACACGATTTCGAGTCGTGCGCCTTCGACCAACTCGGCCACCTCTCCATCAGCGAGTATAGTGGCCACGATTGGCTGTGTCAATTCGGCCCAACTCAGCGCACGGTTGTCATTGTCTGAGAGAGATCGGAGGTCCGCGCTGCGCGTCTGGTCACGTGGTGTGCGTGAACTGTGGCAGGAACGGCCGCTGCGCTGTCAGCAGTTCGTCCACCATCCTCTTGATCTCGGGCAGCGAGCACGTCGCCGCGGCGAGCGGGTCGAAACAGCAGGCGCGATAGACGGCCGTCGGGTCGCTGTTGAGGGCGGCGTCCACCGCGAACTCCGCCACGGTCGTGTTCACGACATTGAGGGCGGCGCACTGCTTGGGCAAGTCGCCCACCTTCACGGGGGCGAGACCGGACCTGTCCGCTACCACCGGCACCTCGACCGAGCACTGGTCAGGGAGATTGGTGATCAGCCCGTCGTTCGGCACGGTGGCGTTGAACTTGACGGTCCGCCCATGCAGAAGGGCGAGGGCGATCTGCGAGGCGTATTCGTGGGAGCGCCCGAGGTGAACCTCGACCGTTCCATCGGCGTACGCCTTCAGCTCCTTCTCCCACTGCTCCCTGCGATA
>Ga0315287_10008898_pt1 | contig 10156 bp, 8 predicted proteins | sample YL17G11_0_MG_FD_205037 | JGI IMG/M metagenome (GOLD analysis project Ga0315287, IMG submission 205037) | Sediment microbial communities from Yellowstone Lake, YNP, Wyoming, USA - YL17G11_0 | ecosystem: Environmental > Aquatic > Freshwater > Lake > Sediment | place: USA: Wyoming | collected... | reverse complement strand
ATCACTGCCTCCTTTCCCGTAAATCAACAGGAAATACAGACAGATGATGAACTCAAGAAGCCCGAAACGCCATCACCGGTTTGTTACGTATAGCACCTACAAGTCTTTACTCCAAGATAACACCGCAGGATAACAATTACCTGTTGAAATCATGGTAAGGGCGGATCCTTTACAGAATCCGCCCTTATTCGTGGTAAATGTATTCGACATCAAAGACAATCACTGCCAGCTCAGGAGAAAGAGCAGACCGCTGTTGCTGTAAGAAATCCGGGTTCCGGGATCAGGAGTAACACCATCGACTTCGTCATCGTAAAACGCATCCCCCGTTACCCCGAATTGGAAATCACCGCCGACAAAATTGCCGCTCGAATTCACGCCTTCCCAGTAACTCAGCCACAGCAGGCGGCCGTTGTAGAAGTGATCCGTGTTGGTTCCGGGCGCGTCGACCCACCAGTTGCTGAACCGGGTGAGGAAGTTGTCACCTGGGTCAATTTCCCCGTTGCCGTTTCCATCACCCCACTGGGCGGACATGCCGGCTGGGTAGCCGGGGAGGCTCGTCCCGGATACGCTGATAATCGAATTCACTAGCGTGTCCTGGTTTTCCATGACGACCTCGATCATCGTGTAGGCCTGGGACACTAACCGATATACCGCCTGAAGCCCGTTGTAGGCAAGGCCGGCCAGGATCTCATCCTCCGTTGCCGCGGGATTATCCAGAACGCCTTCCAGCTGGGCCCAGGTCATGCTCGACACCAGTGCGCCCAGCACGTACAGGTCGACCCCGGTGGCACCGCTGTTGACCTGGACCGTGATCGGGTCGTAGCCCGAGATAGTGACCACGTATGTCCCTGCCGTCGGGTGCTGCCCGCTGATCCACGTGGCGGTTGACCCCGCCGGGGTCGAAATGCCGATATTGATGGGCCCCGCACCGCTCAGACCGGGGGGACGCTGGTTGAGTGTAAACGCCATGACTTTGTTTTCCTGGAGCGTCGTCGCTTTTGTGCTCCTGTTGTAGGTGCCTGCGAGGTTCAGCGTCGTCACCGTGTACGAGATGCCGCTTTCTACCACTGTGCCGCTCAAAAGCGGCGTCCTGCTGGAGGCGCCGAGCGAATAATTCAGCAGAGTTGGCACTTCCGGAGGCGGTGTTCCTCCTCCCCCTCCGCCACTGTCGTCTCCCCCGCCGCCGCCACAGCCGAAACAAATAAGTAACAGGAAGAAAAGAAATGACTTCACGATAAGCTTCTGCACGTTTAACATAGACCCCTCCTCCCCTATGTTGAACAAAATGAAGTTGAAAGAAATAGTTTACCGGAACGTGTCGGAGGAGCGAGCAGGGCAAGGCAGCGCCCTGCGTTTAGAAACGAATCGGTTGTGGCTTCCGAAATGGAGCATCGAACCAAACCAATAGCTGGAGATAGAGGATGCCAGTAATATTTTAGGATACCCCAGCTCGCAGGGGTATCCCTTGACTGGAAAATATGATGACGTCGGAGCCTATTTGGTGAGGATATAGTCTTTCACTCAGAAGCCTTCACAAAGGAAATCGATGAAAGCATCGATTGGTGACAAGACTGGTTATGATTGGGTATTCAATCGTAGCTAACAGGAAATGTCAATTATTATTAAACATACGACAAAAGTATGAGCGCAATACCCGCCATTTTCCCCTATGCGCATATTACGGGTTGTAAACTATTGCCAATTGAAGTCTTTTCCTTGCATTCAAAAACAATTTGCATGCTTTCAGGAAGACATGCGCGGCGCCGACCCGATTGAACCTTTCAGACACCAATTAGAGAACCCTTTTCTGGCGCCCAAATTACCACCTTCCCATCTGAAATCTTCATCCCTCCAATGCCGTTTCTATTGTCTGATCTGCTTTCCACAAAGAAGCGGCTGAGGCTTTCAATCGGCAATGAAGAGGAGGTTTTGCGAGGTGATCAAGGCATGGAGACGAAAAAACGGATATTGGCGGCGCGTAATAGATTGTTACATAAAATCAATAAGTTATCTTTCTTTAACCATTGCACCTACGAGTCCTCAGTCGTCGTCTCAACTGATAGCCGCAGATTACCACTTGTACTGAATATCTGAATCCGAAACCTGGAAAACGCCTTACTGCGGGTGCATTAATGCTGACTATTGAGGGTAATCAATCGACCGACAAGAGATCCATCCCGCTTTGGCCATATTGCCAAAGTACAACCTCTGCCATCAGAGGCAAGCTGTATAGAACCATCAGCGATCAGGAAAATGTTCGGCGTGCCGAATTCACCTATCCGTATCGGACTCGACCATCCGTCCCTACTATACGTCAGATACAGCAGTTTGTCGTCCACTGCGACCAGTGCATGGAATCGGTCACCACCGGCAGGAGCGAGCTTCTTCGGATGGCCGTTCATAAAAGGCAGAGGCGTCGGGGCGCTGAACCGTTTTGACTGGATCTCAACGACGCCATCAACCCATCGAAAACTACCCGAGGAAACCCTGGCAAAGAACACTGATCTGCCCGTCTGCGGATCGACGGCAAAGGAAAGCCCGCCGGATGGCACAAACCAGCCTGAAGGAATACCAACGGGTGTACTCGGAAAGTCGGCAAGCTTAATGACCTGTCCCTCAGATTTATGCCATTCGACAGTTGGCTCCGGGCTGTCTGGAAGTGGCACAGAGGCAAAACGCACATGCACGGTCGAATCAATGTGAGCCCTGTAGAGCAGATATGCATTGCCCACCCGATCACCTGTCAGTATGACATCATCGTAAGTTTCCAGCTTGGTATGAAGCTGAGAGCCAGGATCGATCGCTGAACTGTATAACCATCCTCTGCCGTCTGCACTCGCTACGACCAGTTTCGACGGCTGAAGCCGATAGGGTATCCACCACGCAATCCCCGCGCCAAAACCTAAAATTCCCCACTGAGCCGGAGATTTCAATTGCCCGCCTTCTACGACGTGGGCACACACAAGTGAATCGCCGGCGCGTGTTAGTAGCTTGCAGGGGCTGATTCCTGCCAGTTGCCACTCTCCGTTATGGAAAATCAGGTGATCCCCCTTGAGAGTGGCGTGCAACCGTCCCTCGCGGTCTTCGGCTATGGCGAGATCTGAGTAGTAGCCATATGATTGACTCCCTGCTCCGATTTTTTCTTTTCGTTCTACCCCCTGCTCACTCACAATGAGATGGTAGGCTTCGCCCGATGCAGTAATGGCAATTAGGTGCACCTTCCCATTTGCCGACATATGTGCCGCAACCTTTTCAGTCGCGGTGTCGAGCAATAAGATCTCCTTACCGGAGCGGATATTTGAAACCGGTACAATCCCAATATCATCTCCGCTCATTCTCACGGCACATGCTTGTAGCAGAACTAAAGTGCCGATCAGCACCAAGGCGCGACACACTTTGGCTACTTTCCCTTGGTCTGGCATCGACTGCACCTTGTCTTTGAGATTAATGCTGATTCAGGGTAAATTCATCCTATCCACTCTAAACATAAATCCCCACACTCTTGTCGAGAAACGGGGATTCAATAAATATATTCATGGCATCACCCTAATTCAAAAAAGGGGGTGATCAGTTGTTTACTTTTCGACGATGACATTTTTCGTATACGGTTTCTTTGTCCATAATTCCTCAGCAAGTCAAGGCACAATTTTCATTGATAACCAATTGAAATGTTGGATATCTCTCAAAACTACTGAATGCTCTCTTTCAGGAAGGAAGGGGCGACCCGGATAGAATTTTTGGCTAAAATCGCCTCCGGCGCACGTTACACCTACGAGTCGTCGTCTGAGGCAATATCTCTTTCTGATTATTGTCGCTTGTAATCTTCTGTTCTGAACCAACGATCAATCAACTGAAATTTCTAACAATCTAATGCTATTCTAATGCTGCCGTGGTAATGAAAAATCATACTATAGTAGTATTGCATATTAACTGAGAGAGCACGTATTATGTGCTATAAGTTGTCAGATTTGAGGCATCACGCCGTGATGGAATACTGCGTGGCAAAGGAGAGTCAAGATGAAAACTAGCAAATCTAATAGAAAGTTATTTTTGTTCTTGATGGCGATTCTTCTCCCACTAGCCTTTACATCGATTGCCTTTATCATCAGTTGCGGAGGAAGTGGAGGCAGCGGTGGTACTTCTTCTGGTACTGGAACGGGCACTGTCGCAACCTATATAACGGATCCGCCTCTGTGCAAAGCTCCCAACGGGACTCTTCAGCATGTCTGGGTCACGGTCACCCGCGTGCGGGCCCACAAAAGCAGTGATGCGGGATCAAGTGACGGCGGGTGGGTGGATCTGATTGATCTTCAAAGCAACCCGAAGCAGATCGACCTGCTGAGCCTTGATAGCAATCAGTGCCTGTTAATCGGCGGGCTTGGGTCCACGAGCGGCATCCCGGAAGGCAAGTATCAGCAGATCCGGCTGTACCTGCTGGCCAATGACGCTTCCGCGGGACCTGCGAATAATGAATGCAACGGTAACGGCTTTAACTGTGTTGTGGACGGCAGTGGGACACACACCTTGAATCTCAGCAGCCAAGCGCATACTGGGCTGAAGATCCCGCCGGGGCAGATTGCCGGCGGCGGGTTGACTGTCGCGGCGAATCAGGTGGTTGATCTCGCCATCGATTTCGATGCCTGCTCTTCGATCGTGCTGCAGGGCAATGGGCAGTATCGCCTGAAGCCGACGCTTCGCGCTGGAGAAATCTCCGTGGTCAACAACATCATCCAGGGTCGAGTCGTGGAAGTGGTGGGGGCAACAAAAGTTCCCATTGCAAATGCCTATGTTTTCATCGAGAACGACCAGGACGGGGATGGCATTGACCGGGTGATCGCCCAGACGTTTACCGATGCCAATGGACGATTTGCCTTCTGCAACACGTTGTTTGCGGGCACGTATGATGTTGTGGTGGCTGCCTCGAATGGGACAACCTACAATGCGACGGTGACGCTTGGGGTGCCCTTGGGAACGGATATGGGAGATATCCCATTGGCGCCTGAAGTGGGCGGTCCTGCGATCATTCAGGGGATGGTGACTACGAAAGCCGGATCAGCCGCAGCACCCGCCGACGTCGAAGTCGTGGCCCTGCAGGCCGTGAGCGGCACCTTGAAGGTGACCATTCCCCTTTTCGGGACTCTGACACCTTCATTGAAATTCACAACCGCCAGCGCTCCCTCATCAGGGGGGGTATGTCCCAGCCAGACGGATTGTGAAACGTATAGTCTTTCCGTCCCCGCAAGCAACCCCCAGGTGGGAACCTACGGCTCAAGCGGCTATTCCCCAGTGGGATCCACAGTTAAGTATTTTGTCAATGCCCGTGCGTTTGTGCCCGACACAACCGATCCTTTCAGCGGATCACCCAGTCAGACAACATCGGACATAACGGTCACAGCCGGTCAGTCGCTTCCAGCGCCGGTTATCAACTTTGTCGCTCCCTGAACGCAGAAGTAGTACTTAAAAATGAAGGCAGAGTCATCAGGCTCTGCCTTCGCGTTTCTAACAATTGCCGATTGTAATCTGCTATTGAGAGCCGGTTTACCGCTCTGCGCATTACAGGAAGGAAGGGTCGGATATGCATATCCTCGGCTACATCTAAAAGCACAGGACTTTAAAAAGTCTTGAGCATTATTTTCCGGCATGCCCTTTGGAGGCATGCCGGAATGCTTCAGCATCAAGAGACTTAGGCCTTAAGGAGCAAACCATTTTTGTTCGCATACTGCTCGCCCACAAAATATCCCTTGGGAATCATAGCGTGGATACCGAGAGTATAATCGACGGCCTGAGTTACGTGTAAATCCACGGCCATGCTGCAGAATGCGTATGCCTCACCCGTGGATAGACCGTAATAGCTGTTTAAGAACTTTATGGCTTTTCTTGTAGCCATCTTGCAAGATTCCAGCAGGTCTGTATGCATTCCCATGGTAATCCAATGAGTAGGGGAGGATGCCATGGGCCAGTCGCCGATCAGAGTCTTGAGATCCTTGCGCACCGTCAGTCGCATGGTAATGGTTTTGAATGCTCCTTCCAGGCCATTCAAATCTACCTCACCATGGGCTTGGGCAAGGTGCGAGTCACCGGTTTTCAATCCTGCACCCCTCACCCACACGGGCAGATAAAGAACAGTTCCCGCTACGAGGTCCTTGTTGTCCAAGTTCCCACCGTGCTTACCGGGCGGCACATTACTCCACATTCCCGGCTCAGGAAGCTCAACGCCTATCGTACCAGGGAATGGTCTAACCGGTATTTCTATTCCTGGCAAAAAATCAAACTTCATCTTCTTAAGGTCTATTCGATACCACCTGACCTCACCTTTTGGGAAATCGTCAGAGAGGAGACCAAGCTTCATAAATGATGTCTCAGGATAGAGGTTGAACCCATATGTGTTTGGTACGATGTCCAAGATCTCGATCTGAAGAATGTCACCGGGCTCTGCATCTTCCACATAGATCGGCCCGGTCAGGTGATGGTGGCCTGCGCCCCTTTTTATTTTTTTCGCTCCGGTGGTCGGATCGGGATAGAAATAGGTTTCCGGTGTTTTTTCTATTACCTCCTTGTACCACCTCATCCAGTCATTGATGTCTGCACCGGGAACCATTTGCCCCATCAAATGGGTTCCTGTTTCGACTTCCACGACTTCGCCTGACTTCATGCGAAGGACAGGCAGTATGGAATTATCCCAGAACCCATCTGTAGACGTCGTAGGGTTACATCCCAGAACACGGGTATTACCGACAGCCACCTTTCTCTCTGTATCGACGGCTGTTGCTGTCTCGATACTGATTCCGCCGACAGCTGCTACAGCTCCAACAGCAGCACTGTATTTTAAAAATGTCCTCCTATCTACCTCCTTTGATTTTATCTCCTTTTCCTTTTCTTCCATATTGCACCTCCTTTAATGATAAAAATCGTTAATTCTAGTAATTTGCTTCAGGTTAAGCCCGAACATACAGCATTGCGAAAGGTTAGAGGTGAGGTATTTGGATTGACGGAGCTACGGAAGGGAATATCTATAAAAGTAGTTTACAAATACGCCTATACTGAAGGTTAGTCAAGCAGATCAATGGCAATCGTAAATTGGTTCCATTTCAAATTTATGTGAATGATTTACATTTGAAATATTGCATTCTCGGAAGAAATGCCAAAAGCTTGACTACAGGAAGAAAGGACTCGGGATGGCCTAATCAATGCCTTCCGCAGTCGCAAAAAGAGCTCCTTTTGAGCCTCCAATTTACCACCTTCCAATCCGTAATCTTCAAACCACAGATCCCGCGTCTCTGTTGCCTGACTGCTTTTCCAGAACGCAGCATCTCAGACTTTCAATCGGTAATGCAGAGGAGGTTTTGCGAGGAGTTCAAGGCATGGAGATAGAAAAAAGGAAATTGGCAGCATGCAATTGATTTTCACATAAAATCAAGATGTTATCTCTCTTCAACCATTACACCTTGTGTTCTAAAAGATTCTCGAAAGGTATAGGATACCCTGGGACGCCGGGGTAAATGGGAAGAGTGAATCTGTATTTCACCTGATGCCTTGGAGCATGGGTCTGTAGATTAGATCCTCTTCCCTCTGCTTTGTTCAGTAACTCGTACGGTATCAGAAACCGTCCCGAACGGGAATGAGTTTGTACTTGCAAGGTTGATTCGAACAGGGCATTTACCTGCGCATCTCAGAGAAGGGAGAGCTTATGTCTGAACCTGTCCTTGGGATCGATATTGCCAAACAAAAGTTTGATGCGGCGCTGCTGATCGGCGGTAAACTGAAACACAAAAGCTGTAAAAACAGCACAGAGGGGTTTGAACTTCTGTCCCAGTGGCTCCGGAAGCAAGGGGTGGCTCGCCTTCATGCCTGCCTGGAGGCCACGGGGAGCTACGGCGATGAGTTGGCCTTGTACCTGCACGAAGCCGGTCACACGGTCAGTATCGTCAACCCTGCCAGGATCAAAGGATTCGCCCAGAGTGAACTGATCCGTACGAAAACCGACAAGATTGATTCAGGGATCATTGCCCGGTTTTGCCTGGCCATGAAACCGCAATCCTGGATCCCGCCCTCCCCTGAGCTCAGGGCTCTACGTGCGCTGGTCCGAAGGGCCGAGAGCTTGATCGACATGCTGACTCAGGAGAAGAATCGGCTCGGTACAGCCCATGAATCCGTGATCCCATTAATCAAAGAGCATATCGACTACTTGAAAAAGGAAATCGAGGAGGTCCGGCGTCAGATCGCCGATATGATTGACCGGGATCCAAACCTGAAACGAAAAAAAGATCTATTGGCATCCATTCCAGCTATCGGCAAGGTCACAATCGCCTCCATCCTGGCCGAAGTGGATGATCTGGGGAGATTCACACACGTTCGTGAGCTCGTGGCCTTTATCGGGCTTGCGCCGAAGGAGACCCGATCAGGATCATCCATTAAGGGAAAACCGAGGCTGTGCAAGACGGGGCATCCTCGGCTCAGAAGAGCTCTGTACATGCCGGCATTGGTATCGCTTCAATGTAATCCCCTCATGATTGCGTTTTATCGGCGTCTGAAAGAAAAAGGCAAGAATGGGAAAGTGATTGTCTGCGCGATCATGCGAAAACTGGTTCACGTGATCTTCGGAGTCCTGAAATCCGGCAAAATGTATGATCCAAATTACAAGCCGGCTTTCGCTTGACAAGAACGGTATCTACTACTCTGCATATTACTGAAACAAGACAAACCGAGGATTTGAATAAATAATCAGCAAACTATTTTTGCGCTATTCACCCTGAATTTACCGAAGCCATTGTCATATATTGACAAGAGCAATCAAGGACGAAAAAAGTTGACGCAGCTGGGACGCCCCGATCAACCCGGTTCTTCGATGTCCATGTTGAAACCCAGTCCGGCAATCTCCTTGATCAGGACCTTTCTGTCGATCGGTTTGACAAGGTAAGCATCGCATTGACTCTTGAAGGATTCCACTATATTTCCGGCATCGCTGAGAGCTGTTGTCATGATTGCACGGGATCTTCTGCTATCAGGGATTCCATGTTCCCGCTCGATTTCCCGAATCCTTTTCAAAACATCTCTGCCGTGAATCTCGGGAACCATGATGTCGAGGACAAGCAGATGGTAGATTTCGCCGTTCAGGACGGCCTGTTCAAACGCTTCGATCGCGGCCCTGCCATCGACGACGAGCGTGCAGTCACCGTAGGGGGAGATGTATTTCTGCATCAACCGTCCGCTGACGGGATCGTCTTCCATGATAAGTACTCGAGGCCGGCCGCACACCGGTACTTTATACTTCACGGCTTCTCTTAGTTTCGAGGCAAGGTCTTCCTTACTGAAAGGCATCCTCATGTAATCGAAAGCACCCCTTCGCAGACATTCTGTCGCCAGATCGCTGTCGTTAAAGGCGGAAACGATGACGCACTCTGACTGGGGCCAGAATTCCTTAAGAAGCGAAATTTGCTTCAGCTTCTCCTCGAAGTCGTTCTCTATGTGGAGCACGGCAACGTCGAATTTCTCGCCAGCCGCGTGCAGGGCGTCTAGATCATCACCACTTCCCGCCACCCGAACATCCCTGTATCCAGACGTTATCAGGCCACGCCTCAGCGTATCGATATCTGCTTGACCGCTGGCTGCAAGAAGAACCGATATGGACATTTGGTCTCTCTCCAATGCATTTGAAATGTTAACGGACTGCCTCGTCGTGAAGAACCATTCATCTGGCGTTTTGCCAGCAGGCAGCATGAACCATACGAATGAACTTGATATCCATCACCGCGAAGCCTTCAGCAGTATATTATAAGAAAGGGGAGCCTATTAGGATATTAGCTTGACATAGGGGAGGGTAAAAATAGAAAGAGTCCCCCCTTCCTCAATTGAATTCGAAGCATATTTCATGCCTGAGCATGAGGACTAAAATAGGCATAGCTGCAAATTACTGCCTGAAATCCTCTGACCTGCTTCGAAATCCATTTTATCGAGTACCAGGAAGCAATGCAGAGAGAGGGCTTGTTCAGATTAACCCCTTACGTTTGTGAGTTTCATTAGGGACTAATGAGGGAGATTATGATCCCCGTACACCCCTCCAAATCCACCCGTCTCGCGAAGAATTGAAGAAAAATCCCACTCAATTAATTCGCTCGTAACGATTTCCTCGTTTCTCGATGATAACTGGTCCAGAACC
>Ga0315287_10008897_pt1 | contig 10156 bp, 7 predicted proteins | sample YL17G11_0_MG_FD_205037 | JGI IMG/M metagenome (GOLD analysis project Ga0315287, IMG submission 205037) | Sediment microbial communities from Yellowstone Lake, YNP, Wyoming, USA - YL17G11_0 | ecosystem: Environmental > Aquatic > Freshwater > Lake > Sediment | place: USA: Wyoming | collected... | reverse complement strand
CAGGACCGCCCCGACGCGATCACCGTCGTGATACCGGAGACGAAGGGCCGACCGCTCCACGTCGAGGTACTCGAACATGTCGGCCCCGGCGAGGCCCACCTCGACACCATCGACGTGGACGGCATCAAGGAGTGGCGGAGCTTCTGGGCCACGCTCCCCGTCGTGCATCAGGTCGACCTCGACCCGGCGACCGAGCAGCGCGTGAGCCTGCGGGTCACGCCGGTCCTGCGGGTGGCCTCCACCGCCCACGGGCATCACTACGACACCAGCCTCTATGCGCCACTGGCTGCTCGGGTGCGAGGGTTGCCGTCGCCCATCGGCGCCTTCGCCGACCGCCACGTGCGCCTCGACGACCTCGATCTGTTCCACCTGCACTGGCCCGAGTGGCTCGCGTTCGACGACGTCGACGAACACCGTCGGCTGATCGAGCGGCTCTCGGCGGCGCGCGTGCCCATCGTGTGGACGGCGCACAACCTGACCCCGCACGAGAAGCGACCGGAGCGCTACGACCCGATCTATCAACTCTGGGCCGGGGCGGCGGCAGGGGTCATCCACCATTCGGCCTGGGGAGAGCGCCGGATGCGCGACCGCTGCCAGTTCACGCCCGATGCCCGTCACGCCGTTGTCCCCCACGGGCATTTCGGTGGGCTGTACCGCGACGCGGCCCGCCTCGACCGCCATGCGCTCGAGACGGAGTTGGGCCTGGCCCCGGCACCGGTGCGGATCGGCCTGCTCGGCGCCCCCCGGAGCGAGAAGTTGGTCGACGCCTTCCTCGACGGGGTGATCGCCAGTGCGCGTGACGACATCCAGGTGGTGTGCTGGTCGTTGCGTCCCGATCAGATCGCGCCGCACGATCCGCGTATCGCCGTGGCCGAGTCCTACGAGATGGTCGACGTCACGACCTATGGTCACCGCCTCGCGGCCTGCGACCTGGTGGCCCTGCCCTTCGACCCGGCGGGCGACATGCTGGCCACGGGGGTCGCCGCAGATGTGATCGGGCTGGGCCTGGGCGCCATGGTGTCGGACTGGGGCTATCTGAGCGAGGCACTCGGCGAGGCCGGCATCGCGTGCGGGCACACCTCGGCGTCGGTGGCGGCCGCTCTCGACGCCCTCACCGGCGAGCAGATCGCCGCGGCCCGAGCGGCCAGCGTGGCCCGACAGGCCGAGCTGAGTTGGGACGTCGTGGCGGAGCGCACCGTCGAGCTGTTCGAGGCGGTCGTGCACGACGCCGCCGCGAGGCGCGACGACTGAGCCCGCTCAGGCCAGCAGGGCTTCGAGACGCTCGGCGATGTCGGCGAGCAGCGCCCGGTCGGATTCGGGTCTCGTGGGCGAGGCCGGGTGGGTGTGGCTGCTGGCGATCCAGCCCCTCAGCTGCAGGAAGACGGCGGCATCGTGGCGATAGCCGGGCACCGGCGCGCGGAACGCCAACTGCCCGAGGTACTGGAGCAGGTCGTTGAGCTCCCAGAACCGCACCTCGTCGCCCGCGGCCCACGCGGCATCTCTCGCCGCGAAGCCGTCCGGGGCGAAGGTCGACAGGCCGAGGAGGTAGTCCGAGCCGTACACGACCTGATCGATGGCCAGATCGTTGCCGGTGAGCACGAGAAAATCGGGACGCTGCCGATCGCGCACGGCGAGCCGGTCGAGCTCGGGCCCGCGCCTCAGCGACGAGTGCTTCGCCCCGACGAGCTCGGGTATGTCCAGCAGGGCCTCGAAGGTTTCGAGCTGCCAGATGCGTCCGGCGGGATGGAACATGCGCCCGAGCTCGAATCCGAGGAACCGGTCAACGGCACTGGCCAGCGTGGAATGGGCCGCCACCAACTCGCCTTCCGCGAGACCGGCCAGGCCGTAGGAGGGAAAGACGATGGGCGTGCCCCCGGCCGCGGCGATCTCGGTCATGGCCACCTGATAGGCGGTGGCGTCGAACGGCGCGCCGGGCTGATCGTCGACCAGTGCCCCCGCCACGAACCCGGCGGGAGCGAGGGCACGGGCGAGGTCGAGCGCCCGCCTGCGGTCGGTGGCGGCGAGCACCGGCCCGAAGCCGGTGTCCATGTTCACCGCCGGGACCAGGCCCGCGGTCAGGGTGCGGCCCAGGAGTGACTCGAAGCCGAGCCAGTCGATGTCGCCGTCATCGGTGAAGGGCAGCAGCACGGCGGACATGGCGACGATCGGACGGCGCGGCACCACCCGGGCGGCCTGGCTGGTCATGTCGGCACCGCATGCGGTGAGGACCCCAGCCATCGCAACAGGGTGGCCGCGTCGGCCGCCAGGGTCACGGGGTCGTCATCGGCCACGAACTCGAGCAGCGCGAACCGATCGAGCCCCGGGCGACCGGGCGTCGCGCCGGCGAGGGTGGCCGGCCAGTGCCCCTCTCCCGCGACCAGCGGTCGGCGGGTGAGATCGGCCGTCCATTCGTAGACGTGGACGTGAGCAAGCCAGGGGGTCAACCGGGCCAGGTCGTCGACCTCACCCGGCCGAGGAGCTCCGGTGGGGGACCGATCCCAGTAGGGCGGTTGCCACGCGGTGGCGAGGTTGTGGGCGCCGACGGCTTCGAGCAGGGCACGGGTCGACGAGGCGGTGGCGGTGAGCGTGCCGCCGTGGAACTCGAGATACAGCGTCATGTCACGCTCGGCGGCAACCGAGGCCCACGCGGTGAGCACGTCGGCGACTCGGGCCCGCTCGTCGTGCGACGCGTCCGGCTCGATGCCGAACGGACACCACACCCGCACCAGGTCGGTGCCCAGCGCCTCGGCGGTGTCGAGGACAGGACCGATCCCGCCGAGAGAGCCCTGGTCGGCGAAGAGGTATGAACCGTACGACGCCACCCGCAGACCGGCGTCGGTGGTGCAACGAGCCGCGTCGGCGGCGCCTCGGAGATCGCCCACCGGCACGTGCACATCGCCACCCCACTCGACGCCGTCGAGGCCGGCGGTCGAGGTCAACGCCACCACCTCGGGTACCGAGAGGTGCCGGAACGTGACCGAGCACAGCCCGGGGGAGAGGGTCGACGCCGGGCTCACGCGATGCGGTCCAGGTCGCCTCGGCGGACGGGATGGCGCGGCGCCTCGCCCGCGGCGAAGCGCTCGACTTCCTCGACGGCCAGATCGGCGAGGCGCCAGAGCTCGCGGCCCATGGCCCCGGCGATGTGGGGGGTGAGCGTCACGTTGGGCAGGGTCCTCAGGGGCGAATCGGCCGGCAGGGGCTCGGGGTCGGTGACGTCGAGCACGGCCGCCAACCGGCGCGCCACCAGTTCGGCCAGGAGCGCCTCGGGATCGACCAGCGCCCCCCGGGCGGTGTTGATCACGGTGACGCCGTCGCGCAGGGCGGCGAGTTGGGCGGCGCCGATCATGTGGCGGGTCGAGGCCACATCCGGCGCATGCAGGCTGAGCACGTCGCACCACCGACACAGCTCGTCGAGCTCCATGCGCTCCACTCCGAGCCGGTCCGCCTCGTCGTCGCCGAGGTAGGGGTCGGCCACCGCGACCTTCAGGTCATAGGGCGCCAACAACTCGATGACCAGGCGACCCACGAAGGAGGCACCGACGAGGCCGACCCGCTTGCCCAGGTTGCCGACCCGGGTGGGATCGAGCGGCACCTTTGCGGCGGCGTCGCGCTCGAGGGCGGCGTACAACAGCGCACCCTTGCCGGCCAGCAGGATCATGGCCACCGTGTACTCGGCCACCGGTCGGGCGTTGGCCGCCGCCGCCGAGGTCACGAGCAGGTTGTTGTCCCAGACCGAGTCGGTGACCTGCCACTTGACCGTCCCCGCGGCATAGGCGAAGAGCGACAGTCGGGGCGCCTTGTCGAGGACCTCGGTGGTCAGGGTCGGGCAACCCCAATGGCCGATGAGCACCTCGGTCCTCGCGAGTACCTCGGCGGCGCGATCGTCGTCGAAGCCGGTCAGGGGAAGCCGATCGACGATGTCGCCCACGGCTTCGAGTCGCGCCCAGTGCTCGGGTCGAAACGCGAAGTCGGCCAGGCCGTCCATCATGGCCAGAGCGATAGTCGGGCGATTCATCGCCCCATCGTGTCCCATAGGAAAAGCCGGCGTGGCCGATCGGGGAGCGGGCGTGGCCCATGGGGAACCCGGCGGGGCGAGGCGATCACGCCCGCCGCCCGCGCCCTTCCGCCGCGGCCCGCTTGACCCTGGTCAGTTCGACCCGCTCGGGTCTCTGCTTGTAGCCCTCGTCGAGCGGGTAGCAGCCCGACACGAGGCCGTGTCGGGGAGCGGTGGTGCAGTCGCTGAACGTTCGGCACAACAGGTTGCGGGTGAGGGGTCGGCCGGCGAGCACGTCGGCCGGGAGCGTCGGGTAGCTGAGAACCATGCGGCCCATGCCGACGACATCCATCCAGCCGTCGCGCACGAGCGCCTGGGCGGCGTGGGGGAACCATTCCTGGAGATAGGTGAGCCCCGAGCCGACCACCGTCAGGCCCGGGTGGGCGCGGGTCAGTCGGGCGGTGGTCGCGGCCAGGTTCGCCACGTCGATCAGGGGATCGTGGGGTGGCAGGTAGCCGTCGGACGGCGGGAAGTAGGCGGGGCGCTGCACATGGGGGTTGGAGTACGGGCTGCCGACGGTGACACACAGCAGGTCGACGCCCGCCGCCTCGAGCCGGTCGAGCAGAGCGTGGACCTCGGTCAGGCCCTCCCCATGGCCGGTCCCGTCGCCGCCGAAGGCGTAGCGATAGGGCTCAGGCGCGCTCGGATCGGGTACCCCGATGCCATCGGGGCCGGCGACGTGAGGCACCCCGTCGGAGGCCGACAAACGGGTGCCCAGCGCCAGCCCCGGCCACGCCGAGCGGACGGCGGCCACGACCGAGGTGATGAACCGGGTGCGGCCGTCGAGATCGCCGCCGTAGGGCCCGGGGCGGTCGACCCCGCTGAGGAGCTCATGGCCGAGGTACCCGTGACACTGCTTGAGATCGACGAAGTCGAAGCCGGCCTCCGCCGCCACGCGAGAGGCGGCGACGAAGGCGCCGATCAGGTCGTCGAGCTCGCCGTCGCTCATCACGTCGGCATCGGTGGCTCCCACCCGCTGATCGAGCACCGGGTGCCGGTAGGCGACGCGAGGGGCGGGGCGGCCCTCGGGCCTCGACCAGCGGCCGGAATGGGTCAACTGCAGGCCGACGATCAGCCCGTCGGTGGTGCCGCGCGTCTGGCGATGGCCGGCCTCGATCTCGGCTCGCAGCTCGGTCAGATCCTGGAGCGAGCTCGGCCCGATGCACAACTGATGCGGATTCGCCCGACCCTCGGGCACCACCGCCACGGCCTCACCGCCCCACACCAGCGCGGCGCCGCTCTCGCCGAAGCGACGCCATCGGCGACGGACGAGATCGGTGGGGCGGCCGTCGGTGGTTCCGTCCCAGCCCTCCATGGGCAGCACGGCCCACCGGTTGGCCAGGGTCCCGGCGGGCCCGATGTCGAGCGGAGCCGCCAACGGTCCGTCGGTCCGGACCTCGGCATCGACGGGAAGCTCGACCTGCAGATCGTCGAGTCGGGCGCGCAGCTCCTCGTGGGTGCGCAATCGGCGTACCTGGACCAGTCTCCCGCTCATCGCCGCATCCTCGCACGTGGAGTGCGGGAGGCGAGTGGCCTGAGCGGCCGCCCCGTTCATCGTGGTGTCGCGGCTCAGGAGTTCTCGGTGAAGCCGCGTTCGATCGTGGCGAAGTCGAAGTAGTCGCGCCACGCGGTGATGAGGCCGTCGTGCACCTCGAAGACGCCCGTGACGGGAAGCTCCACCCAGCCTTTGGCGAGCTGGTGTCGGTCGAGGCGCTCCATGAACACCACCGGGCCCGCTTCGGCCGTGGTCTTGATGATGTACTCGTTGCTGAGTGTCGGGGCGAAGAAGGGCTCGAGGACACCGCGGATGCCGTCGGGCCCGTAGACCGTCGGGATGGGGGGGACGTTGACGTATTCGCAATCGTCGGACACGAACGTCATCGCCGTGTCGTAGTCCAGCTTTTCCATGGCGACCATGACAGCGGTAACCACGTCGATCGGCTGTGGGGACTCGGCGCTCATCGGATTCTCCTTATTTGTAGTGTCGACTACAGATGACCATAAGTGAAGTGCGCGCTACAGTCAAGCGATGGGCTATCGCCACTCCGCCGATGAGATCCTCGAAGCCGCGGTCGCGGTCGTCCTCGAGTCGGGTCTCGCTGCGCTCACCTTCAGCCGTGTCGGGAAGCGGCTCGGTATCAGCGACCGCACGGTCGTCTACTACTTCCCGACCAAGCCGGACCTGATCAATGCCGTCGTCGGAGCGCTGGTGACCGACCTGATGCAGCTTCTCGAGGATGGGTTCGGCTCGAAGCCGCTCAGCCAGAAGGACCTGATGAACCGGGCCTGGCCGGTGCTCACGACGGCATCGGCCGACCGGGTGTTCGCCCTCTACTTCGAGATCATCGGCCTCGCCAGCTCAGGTCATGCACCCTACGACGCGCTCGCCGCCGGTCTCGTTGCCGGCTGGGTCGACTGGCTCGCGCCGCGGATGATCGGCAGCCGCGCCGAGGTCAGACGCCGCCGGGCACTCGCGACCGTTGCGCAGATCGACGGGCTCCTGCTCGTCCGACACGTACTTGGCGCCGTTTCTGGCGACGCGGCAGCACGCGAGGTCGGCATCTCCGCGTGAGCGCCTCGCCGTTCTGTCGATAGCGTGCCCCGGTGATCACGAACCTTCTGGTCGAACGGGTTGGCGACGAGGTGCTGGTGCGATGGCGCGGCGGCGAGGACCCGACGGTCTTCTTCAGCGGCTCGCCCGACGACGCCGGCACCGTCATCGTGCCGGTGACCGTGCCGGGCGGGGTACGGGTCGCCGGGCTCCCCGAGGGCTTTCGGATCTATGTGCACGTCCTCGATCTCGACGGACGGTTCGTCGTCGGGGCCGAGCGGAGGGTGACCATGTCGGGCACCCGCAACTTCCGCGACATCGGTGGCTACGTGGGTCGCGACGGTCGGCAGGTGCGTTGGGGTCGGGTGTTCCGTTCCGACGCGCTGCATCGGCTCACGGGCCCCGACCTCGTGGTGCTCGATCGGCTCGGCGTCGGCGTCGTGGTCGATCTGCGGGGCGAGTCGGAGGCCCTCGAGGCTCCCAACCGCCTCGACGGGCCCGTCGCCGCCCCGATCGAGCGGGTCCACCTGCCCATGGGGGAGGGCGGTCAGGGCGTGCAGCGCTGGATCGACCAGGTCGCGTCGGGGGCGATCGACGAGATCACGGTGGGCGACGTGGTCGAGATCTACCTGGCGCACCTCGAGTCGTATGCGCTCTTCTTCGGATCGGTCGTGCGCCGCGCCGCGGCGACCACCGAGCGCCCGCTGCTCGTGCACTGCACCGCCGGCAAGGACCGCACGGGCCTCGCCGCCGCGTTGATCCTCGCGTCCCTGGGTGTGGCCGACGCCGACATCCTCGACGACTACGAGCTCACCAACCGCTACCGCTCCGTCGCCAGGGTCGGCGAGCTGCGGGGTGAGCTGGCCGCGGCCGGCGCCGACATCGACCGGATGCTGCCCTACTTCACCGCCCGCCGGGGGGTGATGGCCGCCACCCTGGCCGAGTTGCGCGCGCGTCACGGCTCGGTCGAGGGGTACCTCACCGGGCCGGGTGGGCTCGATCCGGCCATACTCGATGCCTTGCGCGACGCGCTGCTGGACTCGCCGTCATGAGGTCGCAATCAGACCATCCTTGACCAATCGGCCGTGGCGTTTTACCCTGCCGGCAACTTGTTCGGGGAAGAAATGGTTGATCCCCCGCCTGCGCCCGATTTGGTGAAAATCCCTCGGGTTGCCCTTCGTCGCGTGCGCGCCTAGGCTCGTCCTCTGCCGTGCACGCCCGTTCCGCAGTCGCCGTTCTTTCTTCGGCGACCCTGCGCGTCTGGGTACGGATGCCGCGTCACCACCGCCGTCCGCCTGATACCGAGGGGTAATCCTTGTCTGCTCGCCCTGTCACCCGGGACCGTTACTCGTTCGCCAACCTCCCCGAGGTGCTCGAACTCCCTGATCTGATTGCCATACAGCGTGCGTCCTTCGAGTGGTTCCTCAATGAGGGCCTCGCCGAGACGTTCCGCGACATCAGCCCGATCAAGGACTTCACCGAGACCCTGCAGCTCGAGCTCGAGTTCGATCCCGACGACGAGGACCTGCGGCCGCCGCCGAAGTTCTCCGTCGAGGAGTGCAAAGAGAAGGACATGACCTTCTCGGCGCCGATCTTCGTGCGGGCCCGGTTCATGAACTCGACCACGGGCGAGATCAAGGAGCAGACGGTGTTCATGGGGGACTTCCCCATGATGACCGACAAGGGCACGTTCGTGATCAACGGCACCGAGCGCGTCGTGGTGTCGCAGCTCGTGCGGTCACCGGGTGTCATCTTCCAGCCGGGTGAGCGCTTCCGACTGCGCAACCTCACCAAACACCAGCTGGTCACCGGCACGATCCACCCCTACCGCGGCGAGTGGATCGAGTTCGACGTCGAGCAGAAGCCCGGCAAGGACGTCACCGCCGGCTGCCGCGTGGCCCGCAAGCGTCGCCTCAGCCTGTTCGTGCTGCTCCGGGCGCTCGGCTACGACGAGGAGAACCATCCCGGTTTCCTCCAGAAGTTCGTCAACCACTTCGACTTCCTCGAAGGCCAGTGGGAGAAGGACCGTGACCTCGCCCCCACCCAGGACGAGGCCCTGGTCGAGATCTACAAGCGGGCCCGTCCGGGCGAGCCGCCGTCGGTCGAATCGGCCAAGACCTACTTCCGCAACGCCTTCTTCGAGAGCCGCCGCTACGACCTCAGCCGGGTCGGTAGGTACAAGCTCAACCGCAAGCTCGGCCCCGAGCTCGACAAGATCGAGGAGATCTTCGGCATCAAGCTCGAACGCCCCGAGCTCGACCAGCCGGTGCTCACCCCGGCCGAGGTGCTCGCGGCCACGACGTATCTGCTCCACCTCGTCAACGCCGAGCCCGGCTACCGCCTCGACGACCAGGACCACTTCGCCAACCGGCGCATCCGCTCGGTCGGTGAGCTGATCCAGAACCAGGTCCGCATCGGCCTGTCACGCATGGAGCGGGTCGTCCGCGAGCGCATGACCACCCAGGACGTCGAGGCGATCACGCCCCAGACGCTCATCAACATCCGGCCGGTCGTCGCCGCCATCAAGGAGTTCTTCGGCACGAGCCAGCTCTCGCAGTTCATGGACCAGGTCAACCCCCTGTCCGGGCTCACCCACCGCCGCCGGCTCTCCGCGCTCGGCCCGGGCGGTCTGTCCCGTGAACGGGCCGGCTTCGAGGTTCGTGACGTGCACTTCAGCCATTACGGCCGCATGTGCCCGATCGAGACCCCTGAAGGCCCGAACATCGGCCTGATCGGCGCCCTGGCCACCTTCGCCCGGGTCAACGAGTTCGGCTTCATCGAGTCGCCCTATCGGCGGGTGGTCGACGGCAAGGTCACCGACGAGATCGTGTACCTGGCCGCCGACGAGGAAGAGGAGTACGTGGTCGCCCAGGCGAACGCGCCACTCAACCCCGACCGGTCCTTCCGCGATTCCCGGGTGCTCGTGCGCCGCTCGCCCCAGTCGGCCACGCTCGGCGAGCTCAAGCTGCAGCTCGAGCGCGACGTCTTCTTCGGCTCCACGACCGAGATCTCGGCGGTGCCGGGCACCGAAGTCCAGATGATGGACGTCTCGCCGAAGCAGATCGTGTCGGTCGCCACGGCCCTCATTCCCTTCCTCGAGCACGACGACGCCAACCGCGCCCTCATGGGCGCCAACATGCAGCGTCAGGCCGTGCCTCTCATCAAGGCTGAGGCGCCCTATATCGGCACCGGCATCGAGGCCCGGGCCGCCCGTGACGCCGCCGACATGGTGATCGCCGACGAAGACGGCGAGATCGTCGGCGCCGATGGCACGTCGATCACCGTCGAGTACAAGACCCTGGGCCGCAAGGTCTACCGGTTGCTCAAGTTCGAGCGCTCGAACCAGGACACCTGCATCAACCAGAAGCCCCGGGTCATCGAGGGCGACAAGGTCAAGAAGGGCCAGATCCTGGCCGACGGACCGTCGACCGAGAACGGCGAGCTCGCCCTCGGCAAGAACCTGGTCGTGGCCTACATGACCTGGGAGGGCTACAACTTCGAGGACGCCATCATCTTGTCCGAGCGCGTGGTGAAGGACGACGTGCTCACGT
>Ga0315287_10008896_pt1 | contig 10157 bp, 12 predicted proteins | sample YL17G11_0_MG_FD_205037 | JGI IMG/M metagenome (GOLD analysis project Ga0315287, IMG submission 205037) | Sediment microbial communities from Yellowstone Lake, YNP, Wyoming, USA - YL17G11_0 | ecosystem: Environmental > Aquatic > Freshwater > Lake > Sediment | place: USA: Wyoming | collected... | reverse complement strand
AAGGCCCGTCCCCCGCGGCCACCCTCTCCCTCGCCGCCCGCCTCGGCGCGCGCGCGGTGCGGGGCAACCACGATGACGCCGTGCTGGCCGCGCTGGAGGCGCGGGTGGGCGGGGCAGCAACCCCCGCGCGGTGCCGAAGGGGCGGCCCCAGCGTCGACGCCGCCGACGCGGCGACCACCGCCGCCAACCTCACGACCGCCCACCGCGCCTGGCTCGCGGCCCTGCCCTGGACTCTGGCCCTGCCCGACCACGGCGCCCTGGTCGCGCACGCGGGCCTCGTGCCGGGGGTCGACGCGCGCGCGCAGTCGCTCGCGGACGTCTACACGATGCGGGGCGTCACCGGCACCGGCCCCGCATCCTACAAAGCGGTCTCGGTCGACGGCGCGGGCCGCGCGTGGGCCCCGCTGTGGCGCGGCCCTCCCCACGTCGTCTTCGGCCACGACGCGCCGCGCGGCCTCCAACTCGAAGCGTCCGCCACCGGCCTCGACACCGGGTGCGTCGAGGGTGGTGCCCTCACCGCGCTCGTGCTGCCGCCCGCGGGCGGGCGGTGGGGCGCGGGCGAGTGGTCCGGGGGGGAGGTGGTGCAGGTGCCGTGCGCGCGGTACTGGCCGCGCCCGTGAGAGGGGGAGGAGGCGCCGCCATCGTCCACCAAGGCGCGGCAGTCGCCGCGGGCCACTGTAAAACACGCGAGTCACCCGCCACCCGCCACCCGCCCTCCCAACCGCCACAGCCGCACGGCCCCGTCGTCGCACGCGGCCGCGAGCAGGCCGGGGTCCGTCGGGCACCACCGCACGCAGTTGACCTCGCAGGGTGGGGAGGGGGACGCGGCGGCAACGAGGGGAAGGCGGGTCGCTTCGCCGGCGCCGCCTCCTTCGCTCTCCGCCACTCCCCACACCCGCACCGCGTCGTCCCCCCCGCACGACGCGATGCCTGCCTCCCCCCAGTCCAAGTCAAACGCGGGGCGGCCGCCGTGGCCGCCCACGGCCGCGGCGGCGAGCCGCCAGTCTCCGCCGTCGCCGCCCCCCTTTTTCTCCTCTGCCCTCACCCACACCCTTACGCCGCCGTCGCCGCCCGCGGTCGCCAGCGCGCCGCCGTCGCCAGGGCGCCAGGCGACCGACCACACGGTCTCGCCCGCGTGCGCGGAGGGGAGGGTCGTGTCGGCGTCCCAGTCGCCGTCGCCGGCGTCGCGCCACGTGCGCGCGTCGCCGTCGTACGAGGCGGAGGCCAGCAGGTGGCCGTGCGGGTGCCAGGCCACGTGTTTGACGTCCTGAGGCGAGGAGAAAAAGGGAGGAGAGGGGGCGTCGGCGTCGACGCCGACGCCGGCGTCGGCGCGCGCGGCGACCCCGCCTCCTTCCTCCCACTCCCCATTCCCACCTGCGTGTGCCCCTGCTTGACGTCCGCGCACTCGTACTCGCCGCCGGGCAGGGCGTCCCAGACCCAGACGGAGCGGTCGCGGCCGCACGTGGCCAGCGCTGCGCCGGACGGCGCCCACGCGACGGACTTGACCTCCGACTCGTGCCCCGCCAGGGACGCGGCCTGGTCCCAGCCGCCGGCGCGGTCGGACTCCCAGATTGTCGTGGAGCCGTCAAAGGACGCGGCGGCGAGGCGCGCGCCGTCGGGGGAGAACGCGACGCGGCGCACCGCGCGCGCGGCAGCCGCGGGCAGGGCGCCGGCAGGGGCCCAGGTGGCGCCGGAGCGGCGCCAGAGGCGGATGGAGCGGTCGGCGCCACACGAGGCGAGGAGGTCGCCTGGAGAAAGGACGGGGAGGTGGGCGGCGAGGCGGGCGGTGGCCGCCGCCGCCGCTCCATCACACCCATCACCACACCACACACCCTTGGGCGCCCACGCGACCGCCCACACCGCGCCCTCGTGCCCGTCCAGCGTCGCGACCGGCGCGAGCTCGGCCATGGCGCCCATCTGGGGCCGCCGGCCGCCCGTGGCGGCGCGGCGCGGGGGAAGCGATCGACGGCGCGACGGCGCGAGGGGCGCGAGGGCGGCGCGGCGCGATTGTGGGGCTGCGGGTGGCGGCGCCATCGCCTCTCCACTCCCCGACCCCGCGTCGGGCGCCCCCGCCGCCGCTGGCGCGCCCCGAGAACGCAGGGCGACACCTCCACTCCCTCCTACACCGCGGCTGACCGACGCGGCTGACCATGCCTGCGGCGACCCCGCTCTCAGGCGGGCGCGACTGGGGCCGTGCGTGGCACGCCGCGTTTGACGAGGCCGAGGCTTGCGCCAAACTGGACGACGAGCTGAAGAAGGTACGAGAGCAGTGGGAGCGGCGACGGCGCGCGCGCATGCGCGCGATGACGACGCCCTCTCTCCCACCCTCGGCGCCCTCCCCTGACGAGGGAGGGACGCCGAGAGACGCGGTGGCGCTGACAAGGTTGGGAAGTAGGGCGTTTGTGGCCGGCAAAAGGACCCACCCTTACCCCCTCTTTCTCAGCTCGACGCCTCCGTCCGCCGCCGGCTGCCCATCCTGGACCGCACGCTGCGCGCGCGCGTCACCGCCTGGCTCGCCCACCTCGCGGCCCCCGCCCCCACCCTGGCCTGGAAGCGCGGCCGCAACTCGCACGCGCGCGCGCTCGCGGCGGGGCTCGCCCGCGGGCGGCTGCCGCCCCCATTTGACGGCAGGCCGCCGGATGCGCCTCCCGGCGCCCGCCTGCCGGCGGGCGCCGCGGGCGCGACGCCGCCGCGGCGGTCTGCGCCCGCGCGGCTGGCGGCGGTGCCGGGCACCGCGCTGCCCCGCCCCGCCGCCTCCGCAGCGCCCGGGCCGGATCTGGACGCCGCCGTCGCCGACCTGGCCCCCACCCAGGCCGCCCTCGCCGCCGCGCTGGGCGCCGCGCGCGAGCGCGCGGCCGAGCTGGAGGCGCGCCTGGCCGACGCCGAGGAACGGTTGAGGAAGAGAGCGGCGGAAGCGGGAAGGCGGGACGACGGGAGCGCGGCAGCTGCGTTGGCCGACGCTGCGCGGCAGGTGGCGGAGCGCGTGGCAAAGGCGGAAAGGAGCCGCGGAGGGCAGGACCAATGGCCCGCCACGCCACCGTCCCCCCCTGCGCCCGCGCGTACCTGTCGGCCGCGGTCGGGGCGGCCGGCGCGGCCAGCGGCGCCGCCGGTCGACGTCGGGTCGCTGCGCGCGCGCATAGCCGCCCTTGGCGACGCGGCGGCGCTGTGAAAGAGACTGCTTTGTGCGTGCGTGTGCTTGTGTGAGAGTCGCGATTCAACGAGTCGGCGGTGGGGACTGACTGCGACGCCCGCCTCGCACGCACTCTCCCCGCGCGCCGCAGCGCCCGCGCCCTCGTCCCCTCTCCCCGCGCACGGCACCCGCCCGCGACCCCGACACGCCCGGAGCACGCGGCCGGCGCCCCTTTCGCGAGCTCATCGCGCCATGGACGCGGCCAACCCCTTTGGCGCGCCCGCGCCCGGCGAGCACGCCGCCCTGTACGGTCACTGGTTTTCGGAGCTGACGAATGGTGGTGCGCGTATGGGGTGAAAGGGGCGGACGGAGCCGCGCCGCGCACGCGCGCGCCAACCCCCACCTCTCCCCTCTCCAGACCCTGAAGCCACCCTCCCCGGCGCCGCCGCCGCCTCCTTCTTCTCCCGGTCCGGCCTCCCGCGCCCCCTGCTCGCCAAAGTGTGGGCCTTGGCCGACGCCCGGCGCGCGGGCGTGCTGGACGCAGCGGGGTTTGCCACGGCGTGCGAACTGTGCGGCCTCGCCCAGCGCGAGGGCGACGTGTCGGCGGCGCGCCACGCGGCCGCCGTGGCCGCGGGCGACCTGGCGCCGCCCGACATGGAGCGTGGAGGGGGCGGCCGCAGCTCGACCGCCGGCGCGCCGCGCGACGCGTCCCCGCCGCGCGCCAAACTCCCTCCGTCCATCAAGGCGGTCGCGTCCGTCGCTGAAGGCCTGAAATCCATCTATTTCTCAAAGGTGTGAGGTGTCGTGGAGAAAAGAAGAGAAAAAAAAACAAGCGCGCCCGCGCGCGCCCGGGCGCGTCCACGGCCGCCTCGCCCCAATTCAACCTACCCTCGCCCCCGAAACCCTCATTGTTCAGGTGAAACCGGTGGAGGACGCTTACAAATTCGCGTCCTTTTACGGCGGCTCCACCCTCACCCCCGCCGACTTTGCCGCGCGCCCCGCCGTCCTCGTGTGCGGCGCCTACTCGGCCGGCAAAACCACGTTCATCCGACACCTGCTGGGGGGGAAGGATTACTGCGGCGCGCACATCGGCCCGGAACCGACGACGGACAAGTTTGTGGTCGTCCACGCCGGCGCCGACGAACGCCGCACGCCCGGCAACACGGTCGTCGTCCAACCGGACATGCCGTGGGCGGGGCTCGCGTCGTTCGGGTCGGCGTTTCTGTCGCGGTTTGAGGCCGCGTCGTGCGACGCGCGGCTTTTGGATGAGATCACGCTCGTCGACTCGCCCGGCGTGCTCGCCGGCGAGAAGCAGCGCGTAGAGCGCGGTTACGACTTTGTCGCGGTCACGTCCTGGCTCGCGTCGCGCGCCGACTTGATCCTCGTCCTCTTCGACCCGCACAAGCTCGACATCTCCGACGAGTTGAAACGGGTGATCGCCTCTTTCCAAGGCAACGAAGAGAAGGTGCGCCCCTGGAGGGTCCCGGGGCATGGAGGGGAGTCTGGAAGCCGCGAGCGGCGCGCCCGGACACGAGCCGACGGCGCCGCGTGCGCCGCCGACGTCGACCCGCCCGCCCCCCGCTTCCTACCACCCGCAGGTCCGCGTCGTGCTCAACAAGGCCGATTCAGTCGACATGCAGGCCCTCATGCGCGTGCACGGCGCGCTCATGTGGTCGCTGGTGGGTGGCGCGCAGGGCGGGGCGGCGGGGGGCGTGGCGGCGGGCGCCGCGCCGACCCCCCCCCGTCCTCCCCCTCCCTCACTCCCAGGGCCGCGTCCTGCGCACGCCCGAGGTCGCGCGCGTCTACGTCTCCTCCTTCAACGGGACCCACCCCCCCCGCACGGACGCCAACCCCGGCGCGGCCCCCCTCTTTGCCGCGGAAGCCGCCGCCCTCATGGCCGACCTGCGCTCCGTCCCCGCCCGGTCCCTGGACCGCCGGGTAAGCGAGCTGGTTAAGCGCGTGCGGGCCGCCAAAATGCATGCGTTGATCGTGGGCCGGCTCAAACAGGCGATGCCGGCCGTGATGGGCAAAGCGAAAGCGTCGGCCAAACTGCTGGCCGACCTGCCGGCCGTGTTTCACGCGGTGGCGCGCGAGCATCACCTGCCGCTTGGAGGTGAGAGGCACGGGAGAGAGAGGAGAGGAGAGGGCGCGGCGCGCGGCGCGCGGGCCGGTTCTGTGCCCGCGCTCCCGCGCCCACCCCGCACACCCCACGCACCACAGACATGCCCGACCCCGCGCGGTACCGCGACATCCTGGCCTCGTTCGATCTGGCCGCCTTCCCCAAACTGCGGGAGAAGGACGTGAAAGCGTTGGACGACGCGTTGACGGTCGACATCCCCGCCCTGGTGGCCGCCTTTGACAACCCGTACCGCAAGAAATGATGGGGAGGGGAGAGGGGCGGGGGCCGGGGCGGTCGTTTCTTCCAACCCGCCACGATCAGTGCTCACACGAACGCCTCCCTACCCTCCCTCCCTCCCCTTTGCCCGCACGCCCGCCACAAATCCGGTGCGCGCCTTGGTCGGCCGCCCCCCCCCCGCAGCGGCCCGCGGCGCGCCGCTCGCCTCGACGCCGAGCGCGTCGAGGTCGGCCGCCTCCATCAACCCTTTGTCCATGCGGCACGCCAGGTACGCGCGCGCCGCGCCCACGCACGCGTCGGCGTCGGCGTCATGGGTGCGTAGGCAGGCGGTGTAGGCCTCCTTGAGCTAAGAAGAGAGGAGGGAAGGTCGGGGTCGCGCATTGGGGCTGCTCCGCCCCCTCTCTCCTTCTCTCCTTCTCCTCACCTTTTTGCACTCGCCAAAATGGTCCAGGGGAAATACGCCCTTCTCGGGCGGCTTGGCCGGGGCGCCGCGCGCGCCACCAAAGGCGCCGCCAGCCGACATCTGACCAGGAGGAGGGGTAGGCGGGGCGGCGGCGACGCTTTTTGGACAGTGTCGACCGCACTGGCGGCGCGGCGGGCGCCGCGCGGGAGTGGGGAGAGGGCCTTCACTGGCGCCGGGGCCCCTGCGCTCTCTCTCCCTGTGACACCGACTGCTGCCCGGAGAAACGGAGCCTGCACACAGACGAGCACCCACCCGGCTCAGCCAACCCCACCCGATCCCAGCTCACCCCACCCGATCCCACCGATCACTGAATAGGCCGCGCGCCGCAGCGGCTCAAAGAGACAGGCAGTGTAAGACGTTTCGCCGCTTCCAGGCCGCGCCGCCGCCCCAGGCCCACGCCGCGGCCTCGCCTCGGCCCGAGGCGAGGCTCGCGGGGGAGAGGGGGAGCCTGCCACATGGAGCCTGCCGGCGCCCTCCCCGCGCTCACGCGTCGCAGGCGGCCGCCACCACCGCCACTGGCGGCGGCGTGCACCCGCCCAGGGGCAGCCTCCCGACCCCGCAGCCCGGCGCGGAGATGCGGGCGAGGAACGCGGGGTCGAGCGGGTCGAGCAGGCCCGCGGGGGCGGGGGAGGGCGGGCAGGGGGAGACAGGCGGGAGTGGGCCGGGCGTGGCCGGTGCGGACGCCAGCGTCCCATGCGGCACCAGGCCACGCGCGAGCAGGGCACTGGCGGCAAAGGCGGCGGCGACAGTAGCGGCCGCCTCGGTGTCGGCAACGGCCTGGTGGCGCCGCGGGGAGCCGCCGCCCCCGAAAAAGGCGCCCACAGAGGAGAGGTCGGACGGCGAGGATTGGGCGGTCGCGTTGGTGGCGGTCTTGGCCGCGGCGCGCCGCGCACGCGCGCGCGGCGCCGGCGCCGCCGGCGACCGCGCGCCCACCGGCGGCGCCTGTTCGTCCGGCGAGTACGCGCGCCAGGGTGCAAACCGCTTGCGCTTGCCCACGCCCAGGGATTCGTCGACGGGCGGCGGCGGCGGCCGCGGCGCGCGTGCGCCGCGCGCGGGGCCGGCAGGGGTGGTCGGAGCGGCCGCTCGCTGGCCGCCCCCTCCACTTTTGCCCCTACTCGCCACGCGCTGCGCGCGCACGCCACAGGCGTTGCACAGCGACTTGGGGCCCGCCGGGCCCGCGCGCCAAAGGGGGGTGCGCGTCGTGCCGCAGCTGGTGCAGGTGCGGGTGCCTTCGGACGAGAGCTGTGGATAAGAGAGGATGGGAATGCGTGTGGGTGGGGAGGCGGGGAGGCAGGCGGCGGCGGACGAGGGCGGCGCGCCCGGCGCTCGCGCGGCTGGCCGCCGCGCCGTGCGCTTACCTTCGGCGCCGTGCCGTCGCCCGGAGCCACGCGGTGCGTCTGGGACACCATGTGAAAAAAAGGGGGGGCGCAAACAAGGGGAAGAGAGTGTGCATCGCGGCGCTGCCCGCCGATTGGTGCCCTCTCCCGCTCACACACCTGCCGGCGGCGCCCCGGGGCGGCCTGGCCCGTCTCCACCCCCTCCCTTTCTTGATTGGGAGTTTAGCAATGCATGCCGCCCGCGGCCCAACCGCCGGCACGCCGGCTCGACGGCTAGCCGCCGCCCAGGGCGTGCCTCGCGCGGTGGCCGCCGCGGCGGCGCGTGTCAATCGGGACGATGCTGCGTCGAGGTTGCGCCTGGAGATGCAGGACGCGGCTCCGGCGCCCGCGATGCCACGGCTCGCGCGCGCCGCGCTCGCCGCCGCGGCCGTGACCTTCGCCGCCACCCCCGCCCTCGCCTCCCTGCACCCGGAGCCCGCCAACGCGCTCTCCCTCCCCACCTGGGCTATCCACGTGTCCTCCGTCGCCGAGTGGGTGATCGCCATGTCCCTCTTCCGCCGCCTGGCCGCCGCCACGGCCGTCCCCGAGTGGGGCGGCATGGCATGGGGCATGCTGCCGGCGTTAGGAAGTGCGCTGTGTGCGTGCACGTTTCACTTTTTTTACAACCCGCAGTCGCTCGCGCCGCTGGTGGCCGTGCAGGCGGGGCTGACCCTGATCGGCAACTGCACCCTGTGGTATGCCGCGTGGAGGATCTACAGGGCGACGGCGCCGGCGGAGGAGGTGGAGGGAGGAGAGGTGGAGGGGTAGACTGGTGCCTGCTTTTTGTTTGGGCGCGCGAAGTGGAAGCGACCTCTCGTGCGCGCGTGCAATGGGGGTCCGGGTAACAGCCTGCAGCCAGTCCGGCGGCGCCGGGCGGCACAAGGAAAGGGGGACTAGAGGGACCCATCAAACGACCGCCGCCACCACCCCACGCGCCTCACGCAAAACCGCCGCCCAGCATCCCCCGCAACCGCTTGATCTCCGCGTCTTTCGCCGCCACCTCTTTCTGCAGCTCGTACACCGTCGTCGCCAGCGCCTGCATTTGCGCGTGCCGCCGCTCGCGCGACACCGCGGCAGTCATCCGGTTTTTCTGCAGCCGCCGCTGCCGGCGCCGCTCCGCGACGTCGTCGATCGACTCCAGGTCGACCGCTTTGCGCTTGCCCAGTTTGAGGGGGGGCAGGAGGGGGGAGGGGGCGTTGGCGAGGGCCGCGGCGGCCGCGGCGGCCGCGACCGCGACGGCTTGGGACGGCGCGACGCCCACTTTGGGGGTCCGGGTTGACGTGGGAGGGGGGGTGGGGGAGCCATCATCGCTTCCGCCGGCCGACCAGGACGCGGGCGAGTACTTGAGGCGCGCGGCGGCGGCCGCGCGGCGCGGCCGCAGCGAAAGAGCGGGCGCGGGGGCGTCGAGAGCCTCGTCCTCCTCTTCCACCTCAAATTCCTCCGCCGCGGCCGGGACCGGGTCGAATGCGAGGTCGGCGTCCAGGTGGTCAAACGAGCCGAGGATGGCTAGAGGAGAGGGAGAGACGGGGTCAGGGTCGGGGCGGCCGCTGGTCATCCCAGCTCCCAGCTCTCCTCCCTCCCTCCCTCTCTCCTTCTCGCACCACTGGGCGCCAGGTCGAGCATGTCGGCGATGAGGTCGCGCTTGGGTGCGGGCAGCGGGGGAGGGGCGCCGTCGGCGGCCGCGGTCGCCGTCGCCGCTTTCAGGAGGGGCGCGTCGAACCAGTCGAGGGAGAGCGCGGGCGCGATGAGGGCGGCAGAGAGGCCCATGGGCGGAGGGCGGGACCGTGGGGTGGCGAGGAGGTGTGCAAGAGGCAGCAGGCTCGGCAGAAGGCGGCGCTCGGGCCGCGTACGCGGGCGCCGCGGCTCCCGCTCGCGCGGTAGCCGCAGAGAAGGTCGCCCTGAATCGATTCCTCCCCACCGAGGCGCGTCCGCAACCGCTCTCACGCGCCCAGACTGTCGACCGTGTTTCATTGGTGGGGCACAGATGGCGCGCGCCCGGTGGCGGCCGCGGCGCCGGGCGGCCGCGTGCGCGCGCGCGGCCGCCACGCGCCCGAGACGCGCTCGAACCCTTTTTTTTGCCCGCTCGCCCCCGCTGTGGGACACCAAACTGTGTGGCGACGGACACTAGAGCTGGGCCCGTTCCACGCGCCGGCGGTCGCGGCGGCAGCCGAGCCCGAGTCTGATTGCTCCGACGGCTCCGAAGGCGTGGCCGAGGCCGACGCCGGCGGCGCCCGCGGCGCGATCAATGTCGAGTCAGGCGTCAAGGACGAGCCTGGCGTGAAGCCGGAGCCCGGGGTGAAGGCGGAGGCCGAGGCGCTGGCGTGAGAGGGGGTCGGTCGCCCGCTTTTCCTTTTCCTTGCCTGCCGCATGCCGCACCGCGCCCTGCCTCTGGCGCGCCATGCCTACATCGCCGCCGCGCGTGTCGAGTCGCTGCCGCTGGCGAGGTGGGGGGGCGGGGCGGGCTGTCGCACCTGTCTCTCGGGCGCGCGTCGCCAGCGCCGCCACACACCACCGCGCCTCACTCGCGCTCCCGAGCTCCACGCGCGCCCTCCCTTCCATCACTATGCCCCTGCTGTCCGCTGACGAGTGCGGCGCGTGGTCCGGCCTGTTCGGCGATGCACCATCCCAAGGTGCGTGTGTGGCGTGGGAGGCGCCGGACCGCGCGCGGCCCCCATGCGCTTGGGCGTGCTGATGCCGGAGGTCGCGGCTCGGGGCGGGCGCGGCCGCGGGCGGCTGCTGGCGCGCGGGCGGCACACCTTCCAAGAAGCACCCGGGCCGATGCGCGGCCCCCGCCGCCGGCGCGCGCCGTTCCAGCCCTCGCTCGCGCGCCCG
>Ga0315287_10008895_pt1 | contig 10158 bp, 6 predicted proteins | sample YL17G11_0_MG_FD_205037 | JGI IMG/M metagenome (GOLD analysis project Ga0315287, IMG submission 205037) | Sediment microbial communities from Yellowstone Lake, YNP, Wyoming, USA - YL17G11_0 | ecosystem: Environmental > Aquatic > Freshwater > Lake > Sediment | place: USA: Wyoming | collected... | reverse complement strand
AAGAGCGGGCAGTTCGTACAGTGGAATGTGACGCTTCTGGCATCATTCAACCATCTGCAGACGCCGGAGCTCTACGGCGTCCGTCTCCAGTATTCCGTCAACAGCAAGCCGGTGGTCACAGCGGGACCTGACGTCCAGACGACCAAGAGGTCGCCCGTCGTGATGAAGGGCACTGCGATGGACACGGACGGGGACGGCCTCGTGATGACCTGGACCCAGCTTGCGGGCCCGCTTGCGTTCCTGAACACATCGGCCGGGGCCGGTGAGGCCGCTTTCACACCCACCACATCCGGCCTGTACATTTTCTCGTTCTCGGCAAAGGACCAGTACGGCGAGAGCGACCCGGCGCTCGTCAATGTCAGCGTCCCCAACCGCGTTCCGGTCGCGAACGCCGGCTCAGACCTTTACAGGATTAAGGGCATCGCGATGACCGTCACCGGGTCCGGCACGGACGAGGACGGAGACGCCCTTTCCTACCGGTGGACCCAGACGGGAGGGACCTCTCTGGGCCTCACGTCATTCAACCTGCCCTCGCTCGGTTTCACGCCCACGCTTCTGGGGAACTACACGTTCTCGCTCATTGTATCGGATGGAGAGATGCTAAGCGCGCCGTCGATCGTGACCGTTCACATCGAGGGCAGGCTTCCGGTGGCGGTCCTGGAGGCATCCCCGCGCAATATAAGCCTCAATCAGAGCGTGACCTTCAACGTCGCCAGGTCCACCGACGGGGACGGCAGGGTGGTGCAGTACCTGCTCGATTTCGGCGACGGCTCCAATTCCACGCTCATGGGTTCGCAGGCCGTCAACCACACCTATGCCCGTCCCGGAAATTTTTCCGCTGTGCTTACTGTGAAGGACGATGACGGGTTCCTGTCGAACGCATCAGCGCCTGTACGCATCACCGTGACGAACCGTGTCCCGTTCGCATCTCCCGTGGCGGCGCCCTACAGCGGGGACCTGACCACGACGTTCCGCTTCACCGCTCCGGTGTGCACGACCTACGACCCTGACGGCTCCATCGTCTCCTATCTGTGGGACTTCGGGGACGGCACCACGGGCACGGGCCAGCTCGTTACCCATATCTACAAGCTAAAGGGCACATTCGAGGTCCGATTGCGCGTCACGGACGATTACGGTGCGGTTGCGGAATCCGGTCTTAACGTGAGCGTGGTGAACCGCAAACCCTACATAGTCTCTTTCGCACCCATGCCTCCCGTCACGATACGCGAGGGGCAGTCGCTCAACTTCTCTGTGGCAGCCGTGGACCCGGATGGCGACCAGTTATGGTACACGTGGAAGGTCAACGGGACCGTCCAGGGCGGCAACCAAAGTGCGTTCGTGCTCGGACCGCAGAAGAAGGGCGAGTACAATGTCAACGTCTCGATAGACGAGGGCGGTTACATCATCTTCGCCGAGTGGCATGTCTTCGTGGAGCCGAAACCCGTTACGATAACCCCCAAGGCGGGCATGGAGCAGTACGCCATCCCCCTGGCGCTCATCATCGTGATGGCCGCGATGGTGACGCTGGTCATCGTCGCCCGCAGACGCAGCTACGCCTCCTCCGATTCAACATTCCAGGAACCTGAGGTTGAGGCACCATCCCAGGTGACTCCGCAAAAAACTGTCGAGCCACCGACGGCCCGACCTCCTGCGACGGAAACGAACACGCAGCCTCCCGCGGCCCCTCCGGAACCGTCTGCGGAAGCAGCTCCGCCCGTTGCAGAAAAAGCTGCCGAAGCCCCCGCATCTGTCGAGGAGAAGGTCGCAGAGCCGCCAGCGTCAGGAACTGACAAGGCCGGGGCTGCAGCTGCCGCCCCGGAGACCGGTACGGATAAAACCGTTATGAAATAGCGCCGAGCGACAGTGCTCCCCACGGCTGCAGAGCCTTCAGGTTTTAGGTCAGTCCCTCACTCCGTCCTTGATGACGGACAGAACGGCCTCTCCTTCCGGAAGGTTGGGGCTGTCCACGAGGCGGGCTATGCGCTTGTCGCCCTTGCTCTTGCGCATGTACAGCCTGAACGTCGCCGTGTGGCCCACGATATGGCCTCCAATGGGCCTCGTCGGGTCGCCGAAGAACGTGTCGGGCTTTGACATCACCTGGTTGGTGACGAGGATGACCGCGTTGTGGACGTCGGCGATGCGCAGGAGGTTGTGCATGTGTGTGTTTAGCTTCTGCTGCCTGTCCGCAAGCGCACCGCGGCCGACGAACTCCGCCCTGAAATGGGCCGTGAGCGAATCGACTATGACCAGCTTTATCTTCGCATCCTTTGGCATATCAAGGATCTTCTCGGCGAGAAGCATCTGATGGTGCGAGTTGAAAGCCCTCGCTACACGGATGTTCTGGAGGGTCTCCTTCGGGTCCATGTCGAATGCGGCGGCCATCTGCAGTATCCTTTCCGGCCTGAAGGTGTTCTCCGTGTCTATCATCACGACCGTGCCTTCGAGGCCGCCCTCCTTCTTGGGCCGCTGGACATTGACCGCCAGCTGGTGCGCTATCTGCGTCTTTCCGGACCCGAACTCGCCGTACAGCTCGCTTATGGCCTGCGACTCGAATCCGCCTCCGAGAAGGTCGTCGAGCGCCTTGGCGCCGCTCGTCAGCTTTCCGACCTCCTTGCGCCTCTCGAGGATGACATCTCCGGTCTCGAAGCCGCCTATGTCCGCCTCCTTGCGGGCGGCGTTGATTATCTTGATGGCGGTGCTCTCGCCTATCTCGCATACTTCCCCCAGCTCAGCAGGCGACGCGACAGCGAGCGACATCATGTCCTTGTAGCCCGCATCCCTGAGCTTCTCCGCCGTGGTCGGGCCGACGCCGGGCAGTTCATCGATGGACTTCTCAGCCATTCCGTTCACTTCCGAAATAAAAAAGGCCCTTTCAAGTTAATAAACGTATGGTGGTCATGACCAAATCCGCGTTTCACGCAGGTCCGCCATTACCGTCGGAGAGGCGAGCTCGAATGATTTCACAAAGTGAAAGTGGGTATATTGCTCTAGATTGCATATCGCCAAAGTAAGTGTAGGGGTGGACTGCACCCCGTTCGGTGGACATTCGGAAGCACCCCGTTCGGTGAACATTCGGAATGGCGATTGTTGCATTGGGGATAGATTGCGACAAAACATTATTATCAACTGTACAGGATACTCCGGGTGTGCTCTTGCTGGAGAGGGACAGGTGCATGCTGTGCGGCGCCTGCGCCGCTGTGTGCGCAAGCTCCGCCTTGACGGTCTACGAGACCTTCCTCGATTTTGATGAGAAAAAATGCGTACAGTGCGGCAACTGCCTGAAGGGCTGCCCGACGGGGGCGCTGGCGCTCGACGGGCCCATCCGGAAAAAGAGGTTCGGGGGGATGATATGAGCAAACCACGACCGAATACCGTCAGGCTGAGCGACAGGGGGGAGCGCTGGGCCGTCGAGAAGATACAGAAACTTCTGGGAGACAGGGGCATCGGCGACGACTGCGCCTATACTTCATGGGGCCCGGATTATCTGCTTTCCACGACGGACGCCATCACCATCACAACGCATCTTCCGTGGCCGAGCCCGAGGGCATGGGGCTGGCATGTCGCCGCGGTGAACCTGAGCGACATCGCATCCAAGGGCGGCGCGCCGATAGGCCTGCTATTGTCGCTTCTCATTCCAAAGGATACGGAAGCACGCGTGGTCATGGATATAATGCGGGGCGCTAAGGAGTGCTGCGCCCGTTTCGGGACGAAAGTATTGGGCGGGGACACCAAGCAGGGCTCCGAAATATGCCTGGTCGGAACGGCGCTGGGCCGTGTTCCCAAAAAGGAATTCATGCCGAGGAGTGGTGCGAGGCCCGGAGACGTTATTGCACTTACGGGTGAATTGGGGAGCGCTGCGGCGGACTTCATAGCCATCAGGATGCTGAAGGCGCTGGGCGGCCGACAGGGAGCGGATGCGCCCGGAAAAGCGGCTGCGGCGAAGGCGCTCGTCAAACGGATATCGGGGCGGCTCCTGCGGCCCATCCCAAGAATTCCGGAAGGCAGGGCGGCCGCGAGGACCCACCTCGTCCACGCCTCAACGGACCTTTCCGACGGTTTTTCAGCGTCCATCCACCAGCTCTGCAGGCCAAGCGGCGTGGGCGCTGACATCATCTGGGACGAGCTGCCCATCTGCAAGGGCCTGCTGCGCCACGGCAATGCCTCGGAGGGCTGGGTGCTGCATTTCGGGGGGGAATACGAGCTGATGCTGACATTCCCCATCGATGCGATGGAAAAGGTGAGACGGGCCGTGGAAAGGACCGGAACGAAGCTGACCATCGTCGGAAGGGTCGTGAAAGGGAACCGGGTAACGCTCGTTCGGGGCCGACAGCACGAGCCATTGCGCTACGGCGGATGGGAGCATTTTGTTGATGTCGCGAGGCGCGACCGGAAAGAGTGAGCGACGGCGAAGAATGACGGCTGGATGGACGCCTGGCGGCTGTTGGAAATGAGATGGGCGTGCCGGTGAGGGAGGCGGTGGCGGAAATGATGGAGCTGGACGGAATGCGCAAGTGTGCGGCGGGAATGAAATGGCGGGATGGGCTGGTGCGAGCGTGGCGGGAAAACTGAAAAGGGCGGTCGTGCTGCTTTCGGGCGGGCTCGATTCCGCCACAGCCGCTGCGGTCGCCAAATCAAGGGGCTGCGAGCTCTTCGCCATATCCTTCGATTACGGACAGCGCCACAGGAAGGAGCTGGTCTGCGCTCGCAAGGTGGGAAAGTCTCTCGGGGTCACGGAGCACAAGATAATCTCCGTGGGCCTTTCGGAGCTCGGCGGTTCCGCGCTCACGGACAGGAAGCTCGATGTCCCCAGGGGAAAAGGGGCCTGGAAAGGGACGTCCAGAATCCCGGCCACATATGTTCCGGCGCGCAATCTGATATTCCTCGCGCTCGCGGCGGCATACGCCGAGACCGTGGGCGCAGAAGCGCTCTACATCGGCGCCAACGCGGTCGATTTCTCAGGCTATCCCGATTGCAGGCCTGAGTTCCTCAGGGCGTTCGAGAGGGCCCTGCGTTCCGGCACGAAGCGGTGCGCCGAGGGCGGGAAACTGGTGGTGAATGCCCCTCTCCTGCGGCTCACCAAGGCGGCCATCGTGAAACTGGGCCACAGGCTCGGCGTTCCCCATGGCATGACATGGAGCTGCTACTCCGGCGACGACGAACCCTGCGGCGAGTGTGATTCCTGCCGCATAAGGGCCAAGGGCTTCAGGGAGGCAGGGCTGGACGACCCTCTTATGAATAGTGCGGTGAAAGGCGGGCGTGCCGCCAACGCTGAGCGAACTTACAGTGAAGCGGGCGCCCGGCCCGGGGCCAGCCGCGAAGGCGGTGCACGCGGTGCCCTGCGCAGTGAAGGGAGGCGGCCCGCCCGCCGCCGCAACGCAAAGCGGACGGGGGCGTGATGCCCTGAAGATCTCCGAGATATTCCTATCCATACAGGGAGAAGGTCTGGACACAGGGCTTCCGACGGTTTTCGTTCGCACGGTGGGCTGCAACCTGAGATGTGATTGGTGCGATACAAAGTACGCGCTTCGCGGCGGGACCGAGATGGGCATCGACGAGATTCTGAAACGCGTCCGGAATTTCAAATGTCGGAGGATATGCGTCACAGGCGGCGAGCCGCTCGTTCATGAAGGGACCATGGCCCTGCTCAGGAGGTTGCTTGCACGGGGCCTCGAGGTGTCCGTCCTCACGAACGGCTCAGTCCCCATCGGGTCCCTTTTCACGCTTCCCCACGGCCGCTCCCTCAGGATATCGATGGACATCAAGTGCCCCTCGTCGAAGATGCACGGGGAGATGAAGCTGGGCAACATCGCCAAGCTCCGGGCGATGGATCAGCTCAAGTTCGTCGTGAGGGACACAAAGGACTACGCTCATGCGAAACGCATCCTCGCAAGGCATCCGACGAGGGCGACGGTCATTTTCCAGCCGGTATGGGGCGCAAGGGGCGCTTCCGTGGCCGAGGCCATACTCAAGGACGGCCTGGATGCACGCGTCATGGTCCAGATGCACAAGGTGCTGTGGGGCAGACGCGCCCGGGGCAGGTGAGGCATGCGCGCCAGGACGAGAATCGTGCTCCTTTTTTGCGAAAAGTGAGCTGGCGCAGGATTCTTTGGTGCGGTAACTCATTTTAGGCTGGATTTTTTCACGAATTTCGCCAGGACGCCCAGGGCTTTAGCCCTGGGATGAATGGAATGCGGCGAAATTCGTGTGACGCCACCCGCTTTAGCGGGTGGAGGATTCACATTAGGTCACCTTGATAAATCCCGGCGGGACCATTTGCATATCCATCGAGGTAAGATATTTATATGGGACCAAATATGAGGTCAATTGAATGTGCGCGAAGAGCATGAAGCCTGGAGCAATCAACGCGCTCGGGACCATTCTGGACGTCCGAAAGGGCAAGAAGGTCCTCGTCATCACCGACGACGCGAAGCTACCCATCGGCAAGGCGTTCATGGAGGGCGCCGAAGAGCTCGGCGCGGAGACCCAGCTCTACACCCTTCCGCATGCGCGGCCCATCAAGGAAGTGCCCCTTGAGCTCGTGAAGCTCGTGGACAGCCACCAAGGGAAAGCCCAGGATGTCATTTTCATAAACGCCTTCTCGGGAATAGGCGCGGAGACCCCGATGAGGATATCGCTTATCCAGCGGGAGATAGCGACCGGAGCCCGCGTCGGCCATGCCCCCGGCATCGACGAGAGCATGATGACCGAGGGCCCCATGAACGTCGACTACAGGGCTGTGGCTGTTGACGCGCGGAAGCTGATGAAGAAGTTCAAGGGCGCAGCGACCGTCCACATCACCTCGCCATCGGGCACGGACATAACGCTCAACATCGAGGGACGTGAGTTCGAGACGGATGTCGAGATCCGGAACGGCTCCATGGGCAATCTGCCCGCAGGGGAGATATGGTGCGCCCCGGTCGAGGACGGTGCGAACGGCGTCATCTTCACAGACGGCTCCATAGGCGACATCGGGGCGGTGAAGAAACCGCTCAAGCTCACCGTCGTCAAAGGGAAGCTGGAAAAGGTCAGCGGCGGGACCCCCGCGCTCATGAAGAAGCTCAAGACCCTGCTCGCGGTGGATGCGAATGCCAGGGTCATCGGCGAGCTCGGGATAGGCCTCAACCCGGGCGCCCGCATAACAGGCAATCTGCTCGAGGACGAGAAGGCTGGCCGCACCGCCCACATCGCCTTCGGGAACAACACCGAGATGCCCAGCGGCAAAAACGATTCGCTGACCCACAGGGACTTCCTGTTCCACAGGCCGAACATCGAGGTAACGTTCACGAATGGAAAGAAAGTCACCCTTATAACGGACGGAAATGTGGTCCCGTAGCTCTATATTTTCAATTCGCCTCTTTGTTTTCTAGCGCTTCTGCATCGTCCGAGGCGTTCCTGTCCAGCAAGGTCTCCTTCTCGAGGACCTTTTCCTTCTCCTTTTTTCCGGTGATCTGTTCGACTTGAACCTTGAGCTCATCGTTAAGGTCGTTCTTCAGTTCGGAGAGGGTCCCGGTGATTACCGTCATCGTGTCAGAGGCGGCGAAGAATTCGATTACGAATGGTTCCTTCACGCAGACCTTGATTACTATTTTCTCGTTTCTACCCTTTGTCTCTCCATAGAACCATGCTTCAGCCTGATACGGCTTCTCTTCTTCATATTCCCGCACCAACCTCACATCGTGGTGTCGGACAGCCCGCTTGCTGATTTCGAAGACCTCCTTCTCCTTGAGGTCCGACGGGTATCTGAAGAGCTTCGTGTCCTTATTGCTGAGTTCAGAAGCTACGAGCCGCCGGAGCATCGCCGTATTGATTCCTTCCGGTGTATAGAAAATAGGGCAGACCACTGTTACCCTTTTTCTCTTCATTGGCAGATGGTGGGCCTGGCCGGATGCGTCCTCGAATGAGAGGAGCCCGGATACATCGCCTTCGGTGCAAATCTGGGGGTCGAGGTAGAACGCCACCGTCTTCTTTTCCTTAGGTTTAAGGACGCCGAGCTTTACCTTATCCCCCTTCATGGGGTATTGTGGCTCCACTCTGTCCAGCCTAAAAACCTGGTCATCGAACTTAAGTTCGAATTCCACTCCTGTGAGGCTAGTCTTGCCCTTGTTCTTAGCGGCCATTTTAAGGCGGACAAATCCTTCGTAGAACTCCTGTTCGCACTGGATGTCCGCCAGAGCTTCTACCACATTATCCAGAGCCTGTAGAGAGAACTTCGTAAGGGGCTTGAGGTGTTTGTCTATCCCTGCCAGCGTTCTCCGCTCCCCGTCCCATCCCTTAAGAACGGGGGCGTATTCTGCTTCGACAGCGTTGATTGCGTCACGAATCTCTACTCGGAGGCCCTTTGGCTCTGAACCACGGATTACCACCGCCATGACTACGCTAATGCTGCTCTCAAGCATTACTTTGCATTCTCCATATTCGAATCCGCCGAGCTCGGCCTTCTCGCCGAATGCGGCGAGGGAGTCCTTGGTGAATGCCTGGATAGCGGAGAGCATGGCGCCCATCAAGTCTTCGTCCTTGTCACGCATCTTCGTGGATAAATGAGATATCAACCGACCATCTGGTGTTATTAAAAATACATCCTCCACCTCAAATTCCACCACCGCTGCCGTCCTTGCCTGCTTGGCCTGATTTTCCACGCGTCTCCTGTGGTTCACGTAGAGCCCACCGCCGACAGCGGCCCCCAGGACGACTATTACTGCGAAAAGGGCGTAATTCGGCTCCGATGCTGTGGGTGGATGGTGTGGTGTCACTGGTACTGGCTTCAAGGTGATGCTCGAGCCCAGGGTGGTAACATTGTACTGCCCGTCGGAGGCGGTTATCCGGAGGTCCGTGAGGTTCCCATTCTCCCCGGAGCAAATCAGCAGATCGCCCAGAATCCTCACCGATGCGTTGTTGGCGGAATAGACCAGCCGGGGCGAATCCACATCGTAAAATATTCCCTCCCCCGCCTTTGGCTCGAACGTCCTGAGGTCAATCCTGCAGGTCTCGTTCCTCCTGATCTCGATGCTGGGTGTGCGATTCATTATCGCCGGCGCATCGTTCACCGGGTCCACCACCACCCTTAATCTTGCACCGGCACATCGACCATCGGCGCTTACCGCTAATATCCCGATAGTCTCCTCCCCGCTCCAATTCAGCATTCCCCAGAGGTCTATCGTATTATCATCACCAACTCGGATGACTATTTTCTTCACCCAGAGGAGTTCGTACCTGATGCCCTCGTCATACCTGAAATAATCGTCCAGGTCCAGCAAGTCCATTTTCCGTTCATCTTCATCCAAGATGACATTCGGCAATGCTCGGACGCAGACCGGGTTGCCCCCCCCGTCAACCATCATGAAGCTGATGGTTATCATATCAAAGTTTAAGCGGTCTGATACTGTGATTAGAACACTTTCCTTGGTAATATTAGCAGTATAGTTGGCCCGCAACTCGTAACCCCTGTCCATAAGCACCACCTTGACGTTTGGAGATGTCGTGCTCACCACCAGTTCGCTTTCCGGGGTGTCCGGGTCGGAGATACCCATGGGAAGGGTCACGGTGGTGTTCAGGGGCACCTTTATCTCCGAGGGCATAGTCCCGAATTTTGGCGGGTCATTGACCGAATGAACGGTCACCTTCAATTCGTCAGAGAATGCCGGCAGGTCAGGCCCCGTGTCTATCGCCCAGAGCCTGATGTTTTCCGTACCGTACCAATTCTCTTCAAGCGGAAGTATATCTATTGACCCATTCGTATGGATAACTGGCAAAATATGAGCAAATCCGGTTGCTGCGAATTCAAGTCTCCGGCCTTCCTGATCGTAGAAATAATCTGAAATGTTGATGGCGTTGATGAGTGGAGTGTCTTCGTTCATGGTAATGCGGGGAAGCTCCTTTTTGAGTTTGGGCAGCGTGTTGTTGGTGACTACCACTGTTACTTTAACAGGGACTTGGAACTCGCCGTCCGAGAGTGTGAGGAGAACCTCGCTGGTTTTGGGACCGGCGGGGCATTTGAGGTAGACCACTTTCCGCTCGGGGTTTTTATTGTCGATGTCCGTAACGCTAGGTGCGTTCGAGGTTATTTTGAGCTTGCTGCCAGGCGTGTCCACGTCTACGATGACAGCGTCAAGTTTCACATCCGAAGCGTTTGAGGAAACCGGCAGAGTCAAGGCCGTCTCC
>Ga0315287_10008894_pt1 | contig 10158 bp, 11 predicted proteins | sample YL17G11_0_MG_FD_205037 | JGI IMG/M metagenome (GOLD analysis project Ga0315287, IMG submission 205037) | Sediment microbial communities from Yellowstone Lake, YNP, Wyoming, USA - YL17G11_0 | ecosystem: Environmental > Aquatic > Freshwater > Lake > Sediment | place: USA: Wyoming | collected... | reverse complement strand
CCGGCACACCGAGCACGCTTCTTCGACTTGGTTTATGACTAATTGGCAGCATGTGTTTTACCTGACTTCCTCTGAATGTTCAGCACTATCACTGCAAATCAAACGTTAGCTCCTTCGTTTCATCGCCACGTGACAGCTCGAGATTTATAGCCGGCTGTGATTTTGCCTTCTGGAAGACCTGGAAGGCCTTCTGAATACTGGTCAACTGCTGGCCGTTCACTATGCGAATTACATCCCCATTCTTCAGGCCGAGACCTTCTGCGACAGGGACATCCTCCAGGCCGGTAATCTTGAGTCCCTCCACCTTCCCGTTTACGGTATATGGCTCTATAACCGCCCTGCTCAGTATCTCCTCGATGTATCCGATTCTCGATGTGCTCACAGCGGCAGGCTGCTCGGATATCCGCGTTGGCGGCAGATATGCAGCGGGTTTGACGCCGCCGGGGGCATCCTTAGTGTCTCTCGCAGCAGTTGCAGGCAGGGCAGCCTCGGCGGTCTTGAGGCTCAACATCTTTCTCCGCCCCTCGTGGATGAGAATAACTACATTGTCCTCGATACTCTGAATATAGGCGCCTGCCACTGCCTGGCCGGGTCTGTACAGGTCAACGGCCTTTGTTTTCGTGTTTCTGATGATGGCGCGAGAGAACGGCGGACTTCCGCAGACCGTGCCGACCAATTCCAGGCCCAGTTCCTGGCTGGCTGACGGCAAAAAGCCGGCGTCCGCACGGCCCGGCTCCGATTGCATCTGGTTCGATGGCTTCCCGGCGGCCCCGAATATGCTTCGCCTGACAATAACCGACCAGTCTTCAGCCGAGTCCTGTGCTGGGTATGCCGTCTCAGCCGCGCTGCCGTTCTCAGTGCCGACCGCGGAAGCCGGTCCAAAAACCTCTGTCGAACTACGCCAGACCAGCAGCGAGGCGGCAACGATGTAGCATAGAATCAGCACAAGAGCTAACTTGCTTATGGACAAGAGGTTATGAGTGTACAAATTTTCGCCTTTCTTTGTAGAGACATAGTTTCTTCACACTGAAAATTATCGTCCGGTTGCAGTGGCCACTTAACCAGCAGCCTGTGATTTGCCCGGCGTATTGACGTCTGCACCAGATATGCTCTCAGCAAGGCCAGCTATATTCTGTCGCGAGGATTATCGGCCCAGAAACGATAGCACCCCAGAACCGCCGATTGTGCCCGTCCCTATCAAGAGGACAACCCAACGCGGCAGCGACGAAAGGCAGCGCCCTGCACCCAGAGCAGCCCTCAAATCAGGGAATTGTAGGTTCATCAGGAGGCAGCGAAGTCAGCGAGGCGTGAACCGACTTGGCTGCTGCGATGGGGCATTGCAGAAATGTGGCAGACCTGATTTCTATGGGGCGATTCTCTGCCACTTTGGGGATAGCCTGTTGAGTGTATTCTGCCGAGTGACCATATTCTGTCAATGTTCTCTCGGACTGTCCCAAAAGAACAGGACGCTAAGAGAGGCTCGACTTTTTTGCAGAAATGCCCACAATTTCTCTTGACAGCTTGCACCAATATGTTGTATACGGGGACACCGTGCGACTCCGAAAGGAGGAGGCCATCTTCGGTACACCGTAGGAGGGTGGCCGCTGTGTTGTGTGCATAGTAGTAAAGGAGTGCTCCGTAAGGAGACGGTGAATGCCTGCAGGGAACAAACCGAGACGCTTGGCGCTCGCATTGTCACTTGCTCTGGTGATAGCGGCAAACGGGAAGTCTGCCGTGGGCAACAGACTACTTTTAGGATCGCTGGTTTTTGGTTTTCAGTTTTGACTACAGCACAGGGTAAGTAGAAAGAGTATCGCATGGATGTGATCTCTTTCTGCTCCCTGGGCATTACCCGATGGAGCGGGAGTATGAAGAGAACAGATTCATGGATGTGACTACTTGCGGCTGTCTGCCACAATCAAGGTTTTGCCGTTTTGTGCAGCGACGGATTTCGCCAGTTTCCGATGCCATCCCACCAAACCGAGATATAATCGACAGAAGCTCGCCCGCGACCTCTCTGGTTGCATATCTGAATTGCCATCTCGCGAAGCTGCCGCATACAACCGACCCCCCCAGTTCGCCAAGCGCTAACGCCTATATCAGCGGCCTGGCGTTCGGCACGCTCAAAGTCAATCTTATCAGCAGTTAGGAGTTCTGCAAGTCTCTCGGCCTCCGGCTTCAGCAATTCGGCCCATTGTTCTTTTTCGAGTTGCTCCTTGTTGAGAATCTCAGCCAACAGGCGCCCTTGCTCTTTCTGTCTGCTCTCTCTGGCGGCCTTGGCCTGGGCCAGCCTGGCGGCGCGGTGTTTTCTGCTTGCGGGCGACAGCACGACTTCCAGCACACCCGCCGTCGGATCGACTATTACCCAGACCAAAAAGGTTGCGCCCAAAGTCCCAAGTGCGACGCCTAATAAGAACTGCTGAACGCCCGTGCATACGCCTATCATCCCGAGGCACCCGGCAAGGCCGCCCAGGAACGGCGTCGTGACATAGAAGCCGGTGTAGTAGCCGGTGCTGGTCAGAGGATGCTCAAGCTGGAGCTTCTGGCTGCTGCTGACACCTCTGAAAATCGCGAATAGATAGAGACTAATCAGGATAAAGACTATCAGGGCGCCGTGCCCCGACAGGGAGAATACGACCCACCACCGTACGCCCGCCTGGTGCAAGGCCAGAACCAGCACATAGCCGACGCACAGCATGAACCACACTGTGCCGGCGAGGTGTATGGACCTTAATGTGCCTCGTCTGAACATCAGCGCACCCGCCGAAGGCTCAACATGAATCCGTACGGAAGTCAATCTGGGCGGCGGTCAACTCACTAATAGCCGCGATACCCGCCATACATACCACTGGAGCCGGTTCTGCTCTCGCCACCGGGAGGGTTCTGAATCATATATGCCCCGGAGAAGGCTCGGGCCAACGGCCTTATTGCCTCTTCGAGCTTCATAGCTATAGCTGCCAGTATAGTCGGTGGGATATATATTACGTCGCCTTCCTGCAGGAGAACATCCTTACTGGCCTCGCCCCGAGCTATCATCCGCTTATAATTGACTTTGAATATCTTCGGTTTAACGTTCGGGTCGCGCGACGGCCTTATTACACGGGTCCGCTGCTCCCAGGCCGTAACGCTGACGTGCGCCTCGGAAATAGCGGTCAGCACCGAATCACGCCCCGTATATATTTTAACTCCGGGCATATCGACCTCGCCCAGCACGTAAAAAACCTTGCTGCGGAATCCAACAACGCGAACCTCTATGGGGTAATCCCCGACCAGCTTGTAGAGTTCCGCCACCTTCTGCCGCATCATCTCCACAACCTCCGCTATGGTCTTGCCCGCCACTTCCATCTCGCCTAAGCCCTCAAAGGAGACTTTCCCGTCAGGCCGAACTCGCTGGACCTGCAGATGGATCTCCGGGACCTTGGTGCAGTGTATTGCGATGTCATCCGGCGGCTGCAAAACGTAGTTTTCCGCAGTAACGTCAACTTCCTGTGGCTTGGCGAATGCCTGAATGTCCGCGGGGTTGCACACGGAACCACAACCAGCCCCGGTAACGGCAATCAGCAACAGAGCCACCACTGTAATTGTCTTGGCATAGTTCATTATCGTTCTCCTTTTCTTGGACAGTTAGATTCCATTTTTTACATATATCGGCCTGCTCGATAGCAAACTGCAATTTATGCACATTATACTCCAGACCGCCTCTTTGTCAAGGTGTTGGACCCCATGTGCAGGCCGGGACAGCTCCACGGGCCAAATGGCGCCTGCGGATGCTTGCCGCAAGGCCGCTATCACTATCCACCTGCGCCTTGTTATAGGACTGCACACTATGGCAATTTCCTTTCTAATTTCCTTGCAAAACGCCTATGCCGGCTGTAAACTCCCCTCTTTGCACGCATAGCGTGCCTGTACGGGCGATTAGCTCAGCTGGTAGAGCAGCTGACTCTTAATCAGCGGGTCGCAGGTTCGATTCCTGCATCGCCCATTATGTTTTCCCTCAGTGCCAGTCGGAGACAACACGTCTTTTCTCGTTCCTAAGTGTGTCGCTTGCAAGGCTTTACGATTCTGCCCGTCGTGCTGAGTCTCGGCCAAATTCTTCTCTTGCCTGTTGCCAATTGTGGACACCGGCTGCCCACAAAAGTCAGCGTTTTTTGTAAGTTTTTTGTAAGCTGGTTTGTAAGCGCTATTATCTGTCCCAACTGGCGCATCGTCCGTCCCGGTTGCTCTCTGGCTCTGTCCACCGGCGAAAGACAAGTCGGGCAGGTTCTCCACTGCTTCGGATTCTTGCCCTCTGAGCGTATGCGTGTAGGCGTTCAGGGTCAGGTTCACGTCCGAGTGCCTCAGAATTGTCTGAGCGGTCTTTGGATGTGCCCCGCTTGCCGCCAACAGTGAAGCACATTGCCCGCGCAAAGCGTGAAAGTCAAAGACCCGGCCTGAATCGTCAACATACTCGATACCTGCTTCGGCCAAGTCCGCCCTGAGCATATCAGCGGTTTTCTCCGGCACTTTGAACGCCTGGGCAGTCGGCAACTTGCCGGCAAAGAAGCCTTGCAGCTCAGCCGCCGTATCTGCCCGCAAAGGCAGCGTGCCTTCTCTCTTGTTCTTGGCATTAGCAGCGGTCACAGTCACCGTCCGGGCAGCAAAATCAAACGATGATACGGTCAGGCTTCGCAATTCTGAGGCTCTCAGCCCCGTTTCAACCGCCAGACGGTACAGCAAGGCCCGCTCATATCCCGTCAGGCCGAAACGCTCCGGCGCAGCCTGCGTCGTCGCAAGAAGCCCGCGTATCTCGTCCAGCTCCAAAGCCCGGCGCGTCCTCTTGCGCCGCGTTATCGTCTCGCACTTGAGATGCTGCAACGGCGATTCCGCCGCTCGCTGATCCTGCACAGCCCACTTGCAGAACTGCTTCCCGGCCTTGACGTATGCGTTGAATGTCCGTTGCGACATATCGCACTCTTTCTTCTGGGTGTTCAGGTAGCCCAAAAACTTGCTGGCCGATATATCGCCCCACCTGTAGAACTTGCAGGCATCAAACGCTTTCTTGACCGCCTTGTATGTGCACCGCGCGTGCTTTGTCGTATCCCCCAAAGACTTGCGGAAATCCTCAAGATGCTCTAACAACGGCCTGAGCCTGTGCGCCTTGTACTTATCGACAATACCGGCATCGGCCAATTCCGCTTCCCGCTCTAACTTGGCGGCCAATTGAGCGGTTGCGGTCTTGTCCTTGAAGCCCTTGACCCGCTTCCGCTGCCCGTCTGCGCCGGTCTTGTAGTCAATGTACCAAAACTTCGACTGCTTACGAATCGTCTTGCCGTCAGCATTCTTCACCGTGTACCGTTGTCGAAATATCGAAGCCATAATATCACCTTGCCTTTTACTCTAAATGCTACATTGCACCAATAGTGATACAAAAGCTACTATTGCAGCTACTGCTGCACAAATACAAGACCATTTCGCTAAATTACAAGCCTGTTTTGCCAAATCTGAAGAGGTTTCTGCTGATACACAAGCATTTAACATCAATTCTGATTGTAAATAGGTGTGTATATTTAAGAAAAGTGTGTGTGAATCAGTACCGCTGTCCGTCAAATAGAAACAGCGTATTTTTCGGGCAATTTTTAACAACTCTGGAAACCGATCCTTTTCAGGTAACGCACTAATTTGCTTTAGCGTATCTTTGATGTCCTCGTTTCTCATCTTATCACCTTGCCTTTTTCTTGTTCTTCTTAGGGGCCAACTCAAGCCCAAGATATGCGCACAACTTGTCGGCAGTTTCGATGCCGCAACTACCGCCGTTCACTATCCTGCACAGCACCGCCGGGTCAACGTCGGTCGCTTTTGAAATCTGGTAGCGGCTCTGTCCCGATTTTCCAATTGCCTCAGCTAACTTCTGCAATATCATAGCTCCATTCTACACGTAATTGACGTTACGTCAACTATAATTTTTGGAAAAATCTCAGTTTTCTCAACATTTTTTTCTATACGCCTTGACCTTACCCCACCCTTCAACTCACTACTTATCCCTAAGCGGTGTCGCCGTTTTGCTCCGAATTTCCCGAATCGGCAGAACGAGAAATAGTGAGTAGCGCGGTGGGGTAGATCAATTTCTTGCGCTTGTCGTTCGGGTCTGCCTCTTGGATAATCAATCCAGCCGTTTCCAGCATCGGCAGAATTTGCTGGCGAAGCTGCCAGTCTGGTACGAACCGGCCATAGACCTCAAAATGCTTCTGTACTATTTCCGCTCTACTCAGGCCGAGCTTGCCGGTCACATCCTCAAAGCCCTCCGCCCTGCTGCTGTTCTTGTCGCGGTAAGCTGGCAAGATGACCTCTCGATATAGCTGGTATATGTATGGCGGCAGGCCAAGCTCCTGACTCTCGCAGATGGTATCCCAGACAGCGAACGCCGCCTCAATATCGCTATCGTTTGCAGCGATGCTGTCTCCATGCCGCTCCCGGAACCACAGATTCAGTAGGGCAAAGGCTTTGACCAGCGCAATTAGGCGTCCTATATCTCTCGCATGTCGGGGCTTGAGTACCCTGTTGCCGTCGAAGAATCTTGCCTCAATGATCCCCGGCTGAGCAATTTTGATATGCTGGGTATGCACCTGCCTTATGGCCAGTATTCTCTGCTTGAGGAGCTGTCTTTCGGGATTCTCGTCCAACAACCGTCTATATGCTTCCGCGTCGGTCTCCTTTTTCAGCTTCTCGGACACTGCTTGCCGAATCTTCTCCTGGTTCGTTTCTGGACTCAGCAGCAAGAACCTCGTTGCCTCTTGTTCATCTATGGTCAGTCCAGCGGAACAGAAGATCACAGCGGGGAACCCCCTGAGCAGGATGTTCTTCGTCCTCAGTCCATGCTTTTGGCTCTTGTCGGTGATCTTCATGCAGATTTGTTTCTTGTCGTGCGAAAGCATCGGTCGAAGGTGCTGCAAGAGCAGGGTATGAGGCTGGTCGAGGAAGACGAGAACCTTGCGAGACAGGTCCACGATGTAGCCGCCCTTTTCCTTGTCGTACCTGCCGACATCGTGGAAGAACGCCGTCGGTGAGCAGTAGCCGATTTCGATAACGTCTTCTTCGGGAAAAAGGCGGGCGATTTCGGTCGCTATGTACGATTTGCCGCTCGATGAAGGAGCGTTGAAGCTGATGTTGAATTGTGAGTCTTCCGTATAGGCCGAAAGCTCGCATAGGAAGGTAATCAGCTTATTATGCTCATCTTGCTTGATCGTCAGGCCGAGTATTCGGACAAGCTCCTGAGAGGACATCGGCCCGAATTGGCTTATATCTATCTTCCCCGGCTCATACGGCTTCGCCGCCTCCACCAATTCAATAAGCTTGGCTGCATCGCCGCCTTTATCGAGCCAGTCGGATAAATCGCCCTTGTTCGGCAACCCCGGCAACTCAACAATTCGTATCTCGCCCGCTGTGCCATATAGCGAATTTGCAACCTGCTCAGCGTGCTTCCTACCGGCTGCGTCATTATCAGGGACTATCGCAACAAGACGGCCTTTGAAATGGACATTGTACTCATCGAGCCATTTACCAGCCCCCATCGGGCAGGTCGTTGCGACAAAGCCCAGTTCGCAAAGCCGGTCGGTGTCTTTTTCGCCCTCGACGATAAATACCCAGTCCTGTACAGATGCTCTCAGTAGCTCCGGCAGGCGATACAGCACACGTCTCACACCGTCCAGATTCCAAACCCACCCGCCTTTGCCGTCCCGCCTACGCTGTCTAAACTCCTTCGGCTCGTATCGAACCACCTCAAAGAGCAGCTTGCCCGATTCGTCTTGGTAGCGATATGTCTTGACGACCTTTTTCCTCACGGATTCGCTCCTTTGGCCTCTGATACCCTCTCGGCTGACTTCGTCGATTCCACGCGATTTGGGATGCCCTCAGGCGCGCCCTCTGAGACCCTGGAGCGCGGACGATAGGGATATACGCCTCCAAGCGGTTGTGGTCGTAGAGGCAGAGCTGCATCATACGACGTATGCATTGTGGTACTTCCCAGCCGTTGTCGAACACAGTTTTCCGCACGTCATCTTGCCGGTGCTGTTCTTTTTCGAATTCAGCGAGCTTTTCGGCGCACCACTCAGCCGCCTCCGGCACCGGCCTCGGCATTATCAGCGAGTCTTCGGGCTTGGGCTTTTTGGCAAGCTCGGCGATGGCTTTTCCGTCCAAATACAGCAACTCTTTCATAGTCAGCGGAATCACGAACCTGCCGGCGGCGGAGTTGATGGAATTTGGCAAACGAACAAAATGGTCTCGCTGGTACACGTCGATGTCGATATTGGTGATGCCGTCGGCAACCATTTGACGGGCGAGATGGCAATTCATGGCAGGCATTAGAGGTGTGGGTCGCCCGCCGAAGACGACCGGCGGGATGGATATTGTGATTTCAGCAGTAATGGCGCCCTCCTTGGCGTTTCCACTGCTGCGATGGCCACCTGCATGGGACGAGGAGGCGGCCGGACTGTGCCGGTTAGCGGCATCGGTCGAGATGGCATTGCTGGCATTTCCACCAATATCATCATTATCACCGGCTACGACGCCGGCGCCGTCGGTGCCTTGATCGCATAACTGAGGGGCCTGACCGCTGGTATCTGCGGTATCGCCGGCTTTTTCGGCGAAATCGTTGTTATGGCCGGCGGCAGCCACACTGCCGACCTTACCGCCGCCGTTACAGGTGATATCCATGCACTCGGTAGGTATGCCGAATTTCTCTGTAATGTGGTAGACTGCCCCAACAGCACTGACGCGAGCGGTTTCTAAATCCGGCGCGGTGATGTGGAAACTAAGGTCATAGTTGCGCGGGGCCGATGGATCTGGAGCTGGCGAGGACCATGTTGATGTGGACAAGTCTTGGTTTACATAGCGGTCTCTGACCGCCTCGATGGTAGCGGTATCAACCATGTCGACGAATACTGCCTTACCGTCCTTGAAGGCTTTGAGTAGCCTGTATTCGGCTGTGATGTTGGCCTCTGTCTTCATTCATTTCCCTGGACGTTATCTCTGCCTTCGCATCCCATCAGACCGCAAATCGATGGATTTGCCATAAGACCAGCCAGGCAGGTAACAAACTCGAGCATTTCATCTCCGACATCCTGGAACATGTGCGGGCATAAGGGCTTCCATGCTTCTCCGGATTCGTCATGCCTGAGGAAGTTGGGACACACCTTGCTATCTGGTTTCATTTCCAGTAGCTGAGGGACGAGGATAGTAGGGTCTCTGCTGTCATCAACAAACTTGACCGTAACGCAGGACATTGGCTTGTTGAAAACATCGCCGAGTTTGAGTTGACTGATCAGGAACCACCCTGCATCTTGATTACCCACTATGCCAAAACAATCTCCATGCGGCGCTTTCAACAGGTTTTCGATTGACTGCTTGGTATTCGTCTGTTCCTTTTGCATTTGTGAACCTCCTATACCTTTTGAAGTTGCTCATCTCACTAACATGTCCGCCGGCAGTACTGCGCCGACATCACCGACTGCAAGTGATCCTGTAGGGCTGCACGTATAACAGTTCGGGTCCCTGTCGAAGTTGAGGCCCACAGTCCTTGCCTTGAGGAGATCATAGTGGATATATCGCTGCAGCGGCTTAAAGCCGGTGGCAAAGGCAAGAAACTCAGTAACAGCCAAATTGGCTATGACTCCGTTCAAAGACGCCACAGCAGGCGCGTGCACGTCATCAAGGCCGCTAGGCACCTTGTCCCAGATATAATGAGCGCGGAACCAGGAGGCCCATTCGCATTGTTTTTCGCCCGCCATGAGCTTGGAGAGCCAACTGACCCAGATGAAGGGATTCGAGCGTTCGACAGCAGGAGGTGGATTCTGAACAGAGCTTGGCTTGGCCGGCGGGTTGTCTGCTCCGGATGCAGGCTCAGCCAGTGGGGATTTTTCATGGTTCATAGTACCTTCAGGGTGGAAGGGCCAGGTTAAAAACCTTTCGGTCAGACGCCTGGAAGGTCGTAAAGAGTGTGTGCATTTTACGCGTCAGCAGGGCCTGCAGTGTCATGATGTTCTGCAAGATGTGTCTTCACTTGAAAGTGGTGGGAAAGACTTATAAAGCGGCCCTGTGTCGAATAGGCGGAGGAGAGCAAGAACGATCGATATAGCCAGCGGTACGTTAATCCTACAACGCCATTTTAGCTCAAGATTTTCAGGC
>Ga0315287_10008892_pt1 | contig 10159 bp, 11 predicted proteins | sample YL17G11_0_MG_FD_205037 | JGI IMG/M metagenome (GOLD analysis project Ga0315287, IMG submission 205037) | Sediment microbial communities from Yellowstone Lake, YNP, Wyoming, USA - YL17G11_0 | ecosystem: Environmental > Aquatic > Freshwater > Lake > Sediment | place: USA: Wyoming | collected... | reverse complement strand
ATGCGGATTGTGGCTGGTATCACCTTTATAATAACAGGTTTGTATTACCTCAATATTTATCTCAAAATAATTTAACGATGACAACTACACAAGCATACCTGCAAACATGGATAGAAGCCCGTACAAGGTTTACCAATTTGCTGAAAGATATACAGGAAGAAGATTTGAAAAAGAAATTGGCAAACACTAAAAACAGTGCAGGCTTTCTAATTCGCCATATTGGCGATGTAGAATTACTATTTGCAAAAAATGTATTTGGTGCATCCGAAGTAAAAGTGCAGGCTAAAACAGTAATAGCACAACACGACACTGGTGAGTGGACAAATCTTGCTGAGTTACTGGAATACCAGCAATATGCATTTGATAACCTGAAAGCGATCATTGAAAAGCAAAGGGATGAAAACTGGCAGCAATCAATAACTACCAAAGAGTTCGGCACAAAAACAAAAGCAGCAGCGATTGGCAGAATTATATCACATACAGCCTATCATGCCGGGCAGTTATCCCTGACATTTAAATACGCATAAATATTCATCAACAGCAAAACAGCATAATATGAAAAACAACACTACTTTCAAAAGAATCATTTACAGCATAGCAGGCATTTCGTTGATTCTTCTATTGCTCATTACTATTCAACCGCAACTCATTTTTGCACAAAAGGGCAACAGGGTAAAAACTGCTTCATTTTCCCTGGACACAGCAAATTACAAAGTGACTTTTATTGAACTTGGATCTGTTAAGTGTATCCCCTGTAAAGAAATGCAGCCGGTAATGAGGTCAATTGAAAAGAAATATGGCAGCCAGGTGAAAGTGGTCTTTCATGATGTATGGACTGGAGCAGGTAAGGAAGCCGCCAAACAATTTGTTTTTGATGTAATTCCAACACAAATATTTTTAGATAAGTCAGGTAAAGAATATTTCAGGCATGAAGGCTTTTTTCCTGAAAAGGAATTGGTGAGGGTTTTGCAGCAAAAGGGTGTTCGTTGAATAGTTTAATTAATTAGACAAAGTTACAGAAGATTAACTGTGAATGATGCAACTAATTTCTACAATTGTGTAACACTTTATGTAATAAAGAAATTGACCTTCCTCCGATATTAAATCTTGTTAATAATGGAAAATAAAACAGTTATCATAACCGGTGCAGCATCGGGTATCGGAAAAGCAACGGCAGAATTATTTGCAAAGCAAGGGGCAAATGTTGTTGTATCAGACATACAGGAAGCTGAAGGAAATATAGTTGTTAAAGATATAATTGCTGTAGGAGGTAAAGCATCATTTTTTAAAACGGATGTTTCTAAACCGGAAGAGATGGAAGCGTTAGTGAATTTCGCTGTAAAGACTTACGGTAAATTAGATATGGCTGTAAACAATGCCGGTATTGGTGGTGAGTTAAACCCCATTGCTGATATGAGTATTGAAGGATGGCAAAAGGTAATATCCATTAACCTGAGCAGTCTTTTTTATGGAATGAAATACCAGATACAAGCCATGCTAAAAAGCGGTGGCGGAAGTATAGTCAATATTTCTTCTATTTTAGGAGCGGTAGGTTTTGCCGGTTCTGCCGGTTACAGTGCGGCTAAACATGGCGTGATTGGGCTTACCCAAACCGCAGCATTGGAGTATGCTGCTCATAATATTCGCATTAATGCGGTTGGTCCCGGATTTATTGACACTCCTTTATTAAAGGCCCTGGATGATGAAATGAAGAAACAAATTATTTCATTACATCCGATTGGCCGCCTCGGGAAAAGTGAAGAAATAGCAGAATTAATACTTTGGTTAAGCAGTGACAAAGCCTCTTTTGTTAACGGCAGTTATCACCCAATTGACGGTGGATACTTAGCTAAATAGTTTTTTCAAATTATAAAAATACATGCAATGCCAGACCCCAAATTTTTAAAACCATGGCATGGGATTCCCCGTGAAGAAATAAAATGGAATCCTACAGTTGACGTAGATCACTGTACTGGTTGCGGTACCTGTGTTACAGGCTGCAGCAGAATGGTGTATCGGTACGATTATGATAAACGGAAAGCAGTGGTAGTTGATCCATTGAATTGCATGGTAGGATGCACTACCTGTGCCAATACATGCCCAACACATGCCATCCACTTTCAACCGCTTTCAACTATTCTGGCATTGGTAACAAAGGCAGCAGTACATCATGTTATTAAAGAAGATCTATCAGCCCGGAAAGAACAATTGGCTTTTTCAAAAATAATTCCCCATCCCGACACTGTGCTGAATATGAAGGTCGCCGATTTAAAGATTGTCAATATTAAAACATTGATATTAACACTTGCTCCTGTAACAAAAGGAGATTGTTTTTGCCAGTTCATGCCGGGGCAGTATGTTGAAATAATTCCGCCAAACGGGCAATGGCTCCCAAGGGCTTATTCCATTGGAAATGCTCCACAAAACGGCGGCTCTATTGAACTTCAAATAAGGTTTGTGGAAGAAAGCGGGGTAAGTGACTGGCTCTTTGCCGCATTAAAAAAAGAGGATGTGATTCAGGTTCGCGGACCCCGTGGAAATTTCACCATGAAATCGCTGCCTGAAAAATCATTGGTTTTTGTTGCCGGAGGAACAGGTTTTGCACCCATCAAAGCTTTGATTGAACAACAAATTCAAATGAATAGCTTACGCAAAATGGAATTGTATTGGGGAGTTGGAAGTGCTGAAGATATTTATGAAACAGAAGAACTTCTCTTATGGAAAAATAAAGCACCCAATTTCAACTGCACACTGGCAATAGATCATGGTGATTTACCAACACTACCGGAAGGCATTCAGGTTTTTTCAGGACGACTGGCTGATATAATTATTAATAACATAAACGGGTTTAAAGAAACAGACGCTTATGTGGCCGGGAATCCTGCAATGATGCCGGGAATAATGAAAAGTTTATTGGAACAAGGGATTTCATCAGAAAATATACATATAGATTCTTTTGGTTTATGATTATAAAACTTTAAAATAAAACAATGAAAAAAACAGCAGTAGTAATTTTCAACGACAATGATGCCGCATTGAGTTCAGGCTCACATGTGGCTTTAAGAATGTCGCAGGTAAACAAAGAAATGGGAGTTGAATTAGAAGTGTATTTGTTCGGACCCGGACAAGCAGCTTATTCAGGCAATGCTGAAACTGGTGTAAAGGCAGATTATATAAAAACCATTGATGACCTTATTGCAGCAGGCATAAAAGTAAGTACCTGTAAAAATACTGCTGAAGCAAAGGGAACTACCGAAGCATTAAAAGCCAAAGGAGTGAATGTGGAATTTGCCAGGGATGCATTTTTACGCTATGGTGCTGAAAATGCAGCAGTCATTACTTTTTAATTCTAAATAAAAATGGAAAATAATCCTGCCATTCAAACTATTGATACCGATTTTTCTAAAGGAAGATTAAATCATGTGCAGACGATAACATTAGAAGATACTGCAAAGTTTGACGGACATTTATGTGATGGATTGGTAGTTGGTTTTCTTGGGTTGAGGGAGGCATTATACCAGTTGTACCCGGATAAAATCATTGATCGAACCAATACAAGAATTGTAAGCAAATCATCTCCATGCATTACAGATGTTGCTATCTACTTAACCGGTGGCCGCTACCAGTTTAATACGTTTTATGTGGATGACAGTATTTTGTATGCTTATATAGTACAACGGATCGACAATGGATTAAGCTATGGGGTAAAATTAAAACCCGGTATAAAACCATCTATCATTGAAGAAATGGGCAACAAGGCAATTGAAAGAAAATTATCTCCCTGTGATTTAGACCAGTTAAAAAAACTGGAAGATGATTTCTCCGCTTTGCTATTATCGTCAGCACCTGCCGGTTTATTTATGGTAGAAAAGATTAATGACTTTAAATGGGAACCCGTTTTAGAAAATAAGTTCGTTAAAACAGATATTATCAATAAGGCTTTACCGGGTTGCACACATAAGTAACAAATGTTGCTGTATATCAAATTGTACTACGTGAACTTTACGATCAATAATCATAAAACATTTAAAAATGAAAAAAAACATGGGAACAGTTGATAAAGTAGTAAGGATACTTGCTGCTGTCATCATAGCTGGTTTGTATTTTGCCAACATCATTTCAGGAACAGTTGCCATCATACTTTTAATTCTTGCCGGCATTTTTATACTCACCAGCTTTATGAGTTTTTGTCCATTGTATTTGCCTTTCGGAATTTCTACAAGAAAAAAGAAACCGTAACAATCATTAATCTAAAATAATTTAAAAAAAGTAAAAAATGGAAACAGCAGAACAAGTAGTAGCTATGCCACGAATAGGAGATAACGCTCCCGAATTTAAAGCCATCACCACACAAGGTGATATAAACTTTCCTGCAGACTATAAAGGTAAATGGGTAATTCTTTTCAGCCACCCGGCCGATTTTACACCAGTGTGCACGTCAGAGTTCATCACTTTTGCAGCAAGGGAGCATGAATTTAATGCACTGAATTGTCAGTTGGTTGGATTATCAATTGATGGATTGTACAGTCATATTGCCTGGTTAAGAACCATTAAAGACAAAATCGAATTTAAGGGGATGAAAAACATTGAAGTAAAGTTTCCTTTGATTGAAGACATTACGATGGAGGTTGCCAAAAAATATGGTATGATTCAACCCGGTGAAAGTTCTACCAAAGCCGTAAGAGCAGTTTTCTTTATTGACCCCAAAGGAATGATTCGTGCCATTATTTATTACCCGCTTTCGATGGGTAGGAATTTTGATGAATTAAAAAGAGCTTTAATTGCCATGCAAACTGCCGATACCTACAGCATTGCCACACCTGCCGATTGGCAACCAGGCGATGATGTGATTGTACCAACAGCCGGTTCTTGCGGTGTTGCAAACGAAAGAATGAAAAGCAAAGAGGATATGACCTGTACCGATTGGTTTTTCTGCACCAAACCATTGGCGATTGAAAAAGTAAAAACGAAGTAAATAGTTACCAGCAGGCCTAATGAACATTAAAATAAATTAATAACTAATGAAAAACAATTTAAGAATGAAAGTAATACAAAAAAATTATGAAAAAATCGAATATCTTTAAGAGTCTATTTTTATGTTTGGCACTGACTGCAGCATTTCCTGCATTTGCTCAGGAGTCTAAACCCATTCCAGTAACATGGGAGACTTTTGTAAAGGCTGAAACGCACAGGACCTTAAATAACTATGCCAAATTGGGAGCGTTCGGCAAGTTCTTCCACCTTCGCGCTGTAGCACCAATCGACAAGCAGGATGTAGTCCGTATGAACAGGGATACCCGTTATTCCATGGGCATTTTTGATTTGACCACACCGCTGACAGTCACTCTGCCCGATGCCGGAGACCGGTATATAGCCATGCAGGTAATTAACGAAGAGGAATATACCAAAGCAGTGCTTTACAGTCCGGGGCCTCATACTTTTACTAAAGAAAGTGTTGGCTCGCGATACGTTTGTTTGATTGCCCGGATTCTGGTTAATAGCGAAGATGAAAAAGATAATCAGATTGTTTCTGAACTACAAGACAAAATCGTTGCTTCCCAGGCTTCAATCGGTTTGTTTGAAATCCCTAACTGGGATCAGGCCTCGCTCGACAAACTGAGAGATGCGCTGAAAGTAGTAGCATCTACCCTTACCGATACCAAACTTTGTTTTGGAGATGTAGATGAAGTAAACCCAATTGCGCATTTATTAGGTGCTGCTGCAGGTTGGGGAGGAAATCCCCCGAGTGCCGCCCTCTATTTGAATGCAGTGCCTGAAATGAACGACGGGAAAACACCTTATACTCTAAAAGTAAAAGATGTTCCGGTCGATGGTTTCTGGTCAATCAGCGTTTATAATAAGGAAGGATTTTTTGAAAAGAATCCTTATAACGCCTATTCCATAAATAACTTCTCTGCAAAAAAAGAGAAAGACGGCAGTATTGTCATTCATTTTGGAGGAGATTCAAAGCAACAAAATTTCCTGCCAATTACCGATGGATGGAATTATATGGTTAGGCTATACAGAGCTAAAAGCGAAGTTCTTAATGGTTCTTGGTCGTTCCCAAGTTCTAAAAAAGTTAAATAATCAATCACCTAAAAAACAAAAACAATGAAGAAAACAGTAACATTTTGTACGGCAATAGTTATTGCATTAACCTTTGCCTCTTGTGGAAATAAGTCTGCAAAATCAGACAGCCAAAATGAGTCGAAAGATTCAACGGTTGCAGTAAAAATTCTTAATGATGGCGCTAACGCAAAGATGGGACGTGTTGAAAACATGCACATGACGCGGTTCATGGAGATATTTCTCGCGTATCCCGATCCTGAGACCGGGAAGCTGGTTGCAGCATGTTACAACACAATGTTCACTCCCGATGGCATCCCCGCTTCGAAAAACACCGCTCCACAGGAACTGGCCGAAGGCCTCGACTTCGACAAGATGAAACAGGAATATGGCGTTAGGGGTGCATCGCTGAACGGACCTAAATTCTGGACGCCAGACTGGACCGATATTGAAATAGGAGTGGTGAGGGACTTTAATGGCATAAAGGCCGCATGGGTCGCCCAATTAATTATGGATAAAGACGCAGGCGTGTCAGAAACCACTCCCTATAAGCCAACGACCATCTTACGGAATAGCGCATTGGGTTGGAAAAAGGGGACAACAGTGTTGCTCCTTGATGATGCTGAAGGAAACACCTATATCTTGAAGGGATTTCAGTTGGGCCTCAAACCGCAATATACTTACGAGCAATTTGTTGCTGCAGGACAAAGTAACTTTAAAAAGCTCCCAAAGGGATGGAAATTCAGGGTCAAAACATTGGACAAGGATTTAAACGAATCACCTGAAAATGGTGTGGCAACGATTATGGCGGATGAGTTTTTTAATGTTTATGACAAGACCGGGCCGGGCATGAGCGACTACAAGCCATAATCCCAATTATAACATTGAAACAAGTATAGTATATAGATTGCTACACCTGCCGATTGGCAACCCGGTGATGATGTAATTGTACCAACAGCCGGTTCTTGTGGTGTTGCTAAAAAAATGATGGAAAGCAAAGAGGATATGACCCGTTCCGATTGGTTTTTCTGCACCAAACCATTGTCCATTGTAAAAAGTAAAAACAAAACAATCAGTAATCATGTCAAAACCTCACATCATCATTCTCGGTTGCAATTTTGCGGGACTCACCACAGCACGCTACATTCATGCAGCAGTAAAAGGAAAGGCAGATATAACCATCATCGACCGAAAATCACTGCTCACATTTGTTCCGAATATTCCGATGCAGGTTTTGGCAAATATCAATCCGGCCATTGACCTTCAATATAAATTCATGTCGTTTTTAGAGCACGATGGCAGCGAATTTATTCAGGCAGAAGTTACCACCATTGACCCAGACACCAATACTGTTTTTTATCAACCTAATGAACGACTTGGACATCCGGTTCGTAAAATCCAATACGACTATTTAGTTATTGCTTTGGGCAATCGACTTGCTTATGATAAGATTGAAGGTTTTGCTGAAAATGGACACAGTGTTACCGATGTGTTTCTTGGCAATCGTTTGAGAAACTATCTCCATAAAGAATACAAAGGAGGTCCAATTGTTATTACTTCGGATATTTTTCACCAAGGCAAAAGTGATAAACTACCCAAAGATTTGCCTATAGCTTTAACAGCCTGTGAAGGTCCACCTGTTGAGTTAGCATTTTCAATGGCGCATTGGTTAGAAAAACACGATAAGGGAAATGCTTCTAAAGTATTTTTATCTACCCCGGCAAAAGTAATTGCCGAAGATGCCGGCGAAACCATCTTGAACCAATTGTTGCCGATGATGACTAAAATGGGATACCATTACCAGGCAAATACCAATGGAATTAAAAAAGTGCATAAAGGTGGTATTGAGTTCAAGGATGGCACATCACAAGAAGCGGAAGTCGCCATCCTTTTTCCCGACTGGCAAGCGCATCCTTTCTTAAAAGAATTACCCTTTACCGATGATAAGGGTTTTGTGATTACAGATTTGTATATGTGTAACCCCGATTATCAAAATATTTTTGCGGTAGGAGATGCGGCTTCTATTACAGTTCCGAAAATTGGTTCTTTGGGCCACATGGAAGCAGAAGTGTTAGCCAATACCTTAGCCAAAGAATTGGGAATCATAAAAGGAGATATTAAACCCATGGAATTTGAACTCTTGTGCATGGGCGATATGGGTGGCATCAAAGGATTTTACATGCGTACCAACGAATGGTGGGGCGGTAAAGAAAGCCATCTTGAAATGGGTGTTACCCCTTATGCACTTAAAATGGGTTTCAAACAAATGTATTATACACTGGGTGGTAAAATTCCACATTGGGGGTTGGCCTTGAGTGAAATTGTTGGAGACCATACAGTAATTTAATAGGGAATATGGTTAATACATTTAAAAAAATTACGCTTGAAGATAAAGAAGCGATTGAGTTTTATTTATTAAAATATTCATCCTTTTGTCTTTCCGCTTTCACTTTTTCAAGCCTGCTGGCATGGGAAAGAGTTTATCATTATGAATGGACTATTTTAAATGACACGTTGCTTCTAAAATTTATAACCATTGAAGATGGTAAAGAACAATTAATGCAGCCTATCGGGGAGTTTCCTAAATCTTTGCAGGATAAAATTATAAAGTATGCTCAATCACTAAATTATCCTTTAACCATTTACGGTGTTTCAAACAATTTTATTTCTAAAAACCCTGTATTTATTTCTTACTTTGAACGATCGGAACACAGGGACATGGATAACTATATTTATTTGGCAGAGGATTTAGCACTATTAAAAGGAAGGAATTATCAACCAAAAAGAAATCTTATCACCCAGTTTGAAACCAATAATAACTGGATAAGTGAGCCGATTACAAGCGTAAATATCACTGACTGTTTTGAAGTAGTCAATAAAATCTACAATCAAAATGAACTCGATGTAGACTCATATCTTGCCCATGAATTAAAAGCCCTTGATTTTGTTTTAAATCATTTCACACAACTTAAAGATGAAGGCGTTTTGATTCGCATAGATGGAAATCCGGTAGCTTTCTCTTTATACGAACATCTTAATCCTTCCACCTGTGTAGTTCACTTTGAAAAAGCAATGCGTGAATATAAAGGCTTATATCAATTGGTAAACAGAGAAACTGCAAAAAAAATTGCAGCAAAAGGTTGCAAGCATATAAACAGGGAAGAAGATTTAGGCATAGAAGGGTTGAGAAAGGCAAAATTGTCATATTATCCAGTAGAACTATGCCCGGCACACGCATTGGTATATAAAAAGTAAAGTCACCGGGCCGTCATTAATAATTAACGGAATACCCGAACTCTGCTTTCATTACAACCCGGATATTATTTCCATAGCCCGGATTACTGATTTGGCAAAACAAACCGGATCTATATTAACAGCCAAAATTGGGCATAAACTATTTGAAGTAACCAGCATACAGCATATCACACCGGGAAGCTGGCGTTGTGAAATTGAAATGCGCATAGCAGTGTCGCATCAGACTATTATCATTAATACTAAGAAACATACGAGGGGAAGTCAGAAGGATCGTCTTATATTTTGGGCTAATGCAAACAACAACAGAAAATAGATTTTGGCAATTTGACACCAACCATTGGTTTCAACAATTGAATAGTTCTGAAAAAGGACTGTCTCAAGCCACGGCTGATAAAATATTACTTCAGCAAGGCCTTCATCCTAAAAGTAAATCTGTTTTCAAAAAAGATTTTCTACTTTTTGCAAGCCAATTTAAAAGTCCATTGATGCTCCTGTTAATTGGAGCAGTTATTATTTCCGGGTTCCTTGGCGACACATCAGATGTAATTATTATTCTTTTTATCGTTTTATCAACCGGGCTACTCAGCTTTTTCCAGGAAAGGAACGCAGGGAAAGTTGCAGAGAAGCTTCAATCTATGATTTCTCTAAAAACAAAAGTTGTGCGTGAAGGAATACAACAAGAGATCGCTTCATCTCAAATTGTAAAAGGCGATGTAATTATCTTAAATGCAGGAATTATGTTGCCTGCTGACTGCCTCATAATAGAATCTGATGAACTTTATGCCAATGAGGCCAGTTTAACCGGTGAATCTTACCCGACCAGAAAAGAAGCTGGTGC
>Ga0315287_10008886_pt1 | contig 10160 bp, 7 predicted proteins | sample YL17G11_0_MG_FD_205037 | JGI IMG/M metagenome (GOLD analysis project Ga0315287, IMG submission 205037) | Sediment microbial communities from Yellowstone Lake, YNP, Wyoming, USA - YL17G11_0 | ecosystem: Environmental > Aquatic > Freshwater > Lake > Sediment | place: USA: Wyoming | collected... | reverse complement strand
CTGGTGTACCGCTTCGCTCTGCCGACGGCCAACCACGTCTTCCTGCCCGGCCACCGGATCATGGCGCAGGTCCAGTCGAGCTGGTTCCCCCTCTACGACCGCAACCCGCAGACCTTCGTCCCCAACATCTTCTGGGCCAAACCGGGGGATTACCGCAAGGCCGTGCAGCGGATCTACCACGCGCCCGGCCAGGCCAGCTTCATCGAGTTGCCCCTGGTCAAGATGCCCTGAGGCGTGCGAGGTCCGCCAGACCCCAGCTTCGCCATGCCCCGGCGCACGTCAGTCCTCTCCCTGCTCGCCAGCGGGGTCGCCGGTCTCGGCGCGGCGCTTCTCTTCGTGGCGGAGCCGGCGGCGGCCAAGGCGATTCTGCCTCGTCTGGGAGGTGGACCGGCTGCGTGGGGCGCCACGCTTCTGTTCTTCCAGGTCGGCCTGATCGGGGGCTACGCGACGGTGGATCTGGCGCTCCGCATCTCTGGCCCCCGCGCCGTTCGGATCGCCCACCTGATCATGCTTGGCCTGGCCATCGCCGTCCTGGTCCAGGACGTGCCTTTCGCCAGCGCGGCTGAGCCGACATCACCGAGCCTCCTCAGCGCCTTCCGGTTACTCGTGACGCAGCTGGCCCTCCCGGTTCTGGCGCTGGCCTTGACCGCTCCGGCCGTCCAGGTGCGGGTGGCCAGCGCTTCCGGCGATGTGGGTCGCGGAGTCTACACCTTCTATGCGGCGAGCAACGTCGGCAGTCTGCTCGGGCTGCTCGCCTATCCATGGCTCATTGAGCCCACGATTCCGCTCTCACTGCAATGGACCCTCTGGCGCTTCGGGATCGGCCTGCTGGCTGTCGCGGTGGCGACGCTCTGGTTCTGCTTCGGCGTCAAGGCCGACCGGCCGCCCGAGGGGAGTGCCACCCCCTCACCACCCGAGCCCGGCTGGGCCTGGGTCGTGCGAGCGGCCATCCCGGCCGCCCTGCTCGCTGCAGTCACCGAGTACTGCACTCGCGACATCGCGCCGATACCGTTGCTTTGGGTCCTGCCACTCGCACTCTATCTGGTGACCTGGATCCTGGCATTCAGTCGCCGCACTCACCGACTGGTCAGGTGGGCCGCGAAGGTGCAGGATCTGGCCGCCGTGACGGCCTTGGTCCTATTCCTCGACCAGCCCTTCGCCCTCGCGGGGCCGGCCCTGGCGCTGGTCGCACTGGTGATCGTCGGACTCACCCAGCACGGGGCCCTCGCCGAGTCGGCACCGCCGGCCGAATGGCTGGGTCGCTTCTACGTGCGGCTCGCCGTCGGAGGCGCGATCGGTACCGCGCTGGTCGTGGTCGTGGCGCCCGTGGTCTTCCCTCTGCCTCTGGAGACGCCGCTGGTGCTGATTGCGGCGCTGGCGCTGGGGCAGCCGGCTGCCACCATCTGGACCGCTCGAGGCCGGAGGCGATTCCTCGCCTTCGCCGTGCTCGCGATGGCGGTGCCCTGTGTCTCCGGGCTGACCAGAGAAACGGCGCTTGCCAGCCTCAGCATCGCGGCAGGAGTGATCGCCATGCGATGGCGAACCCGGCCGCCGATGGCGGCTCTGGCCCTCCTGGCAATCGTGGTGGCGGGCGCCATCCTCCGCCTGACCGCGCCGGAACGCCTGGGTGGGGACCACAGCATGCTGGGCCGCTTCACGGTGCGGCGCGACTCCACCGGAACCCAGCTGGTCTCGGGCTCGACGCTGCACGGGCTTGAGCCTCCCACCCCCGCAGGATCCCGCCCCGAGGCGGCACTCTACTATGCCCGCCAGGGCGCCTATGGTGAAGTGGTCTCGCTGATGGACGCACGAGCAGGCTCGTGGAGCTTCGGGGTCGTAGGATTGGGCATTGGTAGCCTGGCCTGCACGGCTCGACCGGGGACCCGATTGACCTTCTTCGAGCTCAATCCCGGAGTGTTACGCCTGGCACGGGATACCACTCTCTTCAAGAGCCTCTCCCGCTGCGCCCCCGATGCGACGGTCCGCCTAGGCGACGCGCGGGTCGCCTTGGCAGGCGTTTCGGACCGGTTTGACCTTCTGACCCTGGATGCCTTCAACTCTGACGCCATCCCGACTCACCTGCTCACCCGGGAAGCGTTCGCGCTCTATCGAGAACGGCTCGCGCCAGGTGGCGTCATCGCGTTCCATATCTCCAACCGTTTTCTCGAACTGGCCCCGTTGGTGGCCGCACTGGCCCATGAGGTGGGGTGGGTCGCCGCTGAGGCGCTCCCGGTGTCGCGAGCCGCCGACCCGGTGAGCCTCGTCGCCCTGGCGGCGGACACGGTGACACTGCAGCCCCTGGTTGCGACCGGCCGGTGGGACTGGGCCAAGCCCGCTGACCGGCCCTGGCGGGACGGCTGGACGCCGCTGGCCTCGGCGCTCCACCTCTCGCGAGCAAATGTCTTTGGCCGATGAGTGGGCCTGCCCGGCATGAGCCCTTGGTGCTGGCGCGAGCCCACTCGCGGGGGTAGCCTCAAGGCAGCCCCGGAGGCACCGTGGACCTGGATCGCACGCCCCTGACGGGCACCATCGCGGGCCGCTACGAGATCCGCCGTGAAGCGGGCCGCGGCGGCATGGCGGTGGTCTATCTCGCCTGGGACCTCCGGCACGATCGCCCCGTCGCCCTCAAAGTTCTGCGTCCCGAAATCGGCCTGCTGCTCGGGGCCGACCGGTTCCTCCGCGAGATCCAGATCGCCGCCCACCTGGCCCACCCCCATATCCTGGGCGTGATCGACTCCGGCCTGCTCGAGGTCGAGGGGGGCGGGTCGCTGCCGTATTACGTCATGCCCTTCATGGAGGGTCAGTCGCTGGCCGAGCGGCTTGCCAGGGAACCGCAGCTCCCGGCCGACGAAGCGCTCCGGATCGCCGCGGAAGTGGCCGACGCGCTCCAATACGCCCACGGCAGCGGCGTCATCCACCGAGACATCAAGCCCGCCAACATCCTGCTCCAGGAAGGCCACGCGCTGGTCGCCGATTTCGGCATTGCTCGAATGCTGGCAGAGCGTTCCAGCACCGGCACCACCGCCGGCGTGGCGATCGGCACACCCAACTACATGAGTCCCGAGCAGTTTTTGGCGGACCTACCCGTGGATGGCCGAAGCGATGTCTACAGCCTGGGTTGCGTGCTCTACGAAATGCTCTCCGGCGAGCCACCCTTCACCGGCTCGACACCGCAAGCGATCAGCGCCCGCCACCAGCTGGAGCGACCCCGCGATCTTCGGGTGGTCCGGCCAGACCTGCCGCCGGCCATCCAGCAGGCGGTCGGGCGCGCCCTCGCCAAGGTCCCCGCCGACCGGTACACCAGCGCGACGGAATTCCGGGACACGCTCAACCGCCTGCGGGCCACCAGCGAAGCGTTCGGGACGGCCCAGACAACGAGGCGGGTGCCCTGGCTGGCTGCCGCCACGGCGGTCGTCGCCATCCTGGTCGCCATGGCAGTCTGGCAGTTCCGGCCCACCGGCGGCGGCGGCGAAGCAGCCGCACCAACACGGATCGTGGTGGCCTATTTCCAGGACCTGACCGGCGGCGGCCTCCGAGCCGTCGCCGATGAAATCACCGAATCACTGACCGACCGACTGCAGGCCATCCCGGATCTTGCCGTGACCGCCAGCGCGATGGTGGCGCCGTACCGCGGGGCGCCGCCCGACAGCCTGCGGGCCCGATTCCCTGCCGATCGGCTGGTGACGGGGACCGTGGGGCGGAGCGGGGACTCCACCACTGTGACGGCCAGAATCGTGGACCCCACCAGCGGGCGGCTGCTCGCGACGAAGACCTTCAAGGCCGCCCCGGCGCCCGCCGTGGCCGGGCTGGTCGAGAATCTGAGCGCATTCATCCGTGAGACCCTCTGGCAGCACATCCAGCAAGCCGCCCGCCGACGGCAGGTCACCAACGACTCGACCTGGCAGCTGGTCGAACGGGCAAGAGTGCTGCGTGAGGAGGCGGAAGACGCCGTCGTTGTCCGCGCTGACCGCGAAGGCTTCAAGGCGCTCGATCGGGCCGATTCGCTCCTCCTGGCCGCCCGAAGGCGTGATGGCAAGAGTGTCCTCGTCCCCCTGGAGATCGCTCGCACCGCCGAACGGCGTGCCTTCCTGGCGGAGTACATCCAGCAGCTGGACCTGGTCCGAAACCGGAACGATCTGCCCGACCCCGCTGCCGCGCAAACCGCCGCACTCGGCGTGCTGGACCAGGTTCTCCGGGAACACCCGCAAGATCCCGAGGCCCACGAGTTCCGCGGGGAAATCTGGCTGGGCCTGTACCGGGTAACCGGGACGGATTCCCTGCTGAGGGCGGCGATCGCGGACCTGGAGCAGGCGAAGACACTGGCCCCGGGCCGAGCCCGCTCATGGAGTGAACTGAGCCAGGCCTACCAGTTGGCGGGCCGCTACCCAGAGAGCCAGCTGGCCATCGAACAGGGGACGAAGGTCGACGTCTTTCAGGTCAACCGGAAAGATCTGCTCCGCGGTCGCTTCGAAACCGCCCTGCTTCTGGCAGAATACCCAACCGCCGATAGTGCCTGCCGGGCGGCGCTCAGTCAATGGCCTGACGATCAGCGCTTCTCGGACTGCGAGCTGGAGTTGTGGGGAAGAAGCCGGAGCGATCGGGGCAGCGGCGCCCGCGCGCTGGCGATGACCGACTCGCTGGCGCGGATCGAACGCAACGGGCTGCTCACCGCGCTCAGGACGCTCTGGGCCGGGGCGATCCTGGCCCGGGCGGGACTGGGCGACAGCGCCGATCGCGTGGCCGCGCAGGTGCTCAGGACGCTGGCCCCCAGCGATATGGGGTCCAGTCTCCTGATCGAGGTGGCGAACCTCCGGCTCACGCGGGGGGACCGGGACAGCGCGCTCGCGCTGATCGCCGTCGCGGTCCGGATCAACCGTCTCTTGGTACCCTACCTCCGCAACGCCCCGTGGTTCAAGGACGGGCGAACCGATCCCCGCTTTGACGCGGCGCTGGCGGGCATCTCACCCCGCGAGGCCGCGGGGCGGCCCTGAGACTCAGTACGAGACCAGGGTGAAGTCCCCGTGCATGTTTCTCAGCTGGTCGACCAAGAGGAGCTTGACGCTCTCCAGGATGTCCCTGGCGTTCGCCGTCTTGGCACGGGTCCAGTGGACGGCGAGTACGGCATCCAGAAGATCATTCGCCAGTTTTCGCTGCGCCGGATCGGCCGCGAGCTTGTTGATCTCGTCCCGCGCCGGTCTCCGGTTGCTCCGCATCCTTTGAGTCAGGCGCGGGAACTGAATCTTTGCGGGCTTCCCGTTGACCCGGTAGAAGGGCGATCCGCTGCAGACGCGGGTGCCACCGACGATCACGCACTTCGACATGAGACCTCCTGGGCCTAGGGATGAAATCAGCCAGCCAACGAGGTTGTATCGCGGGCCAGGAGGGCTGTCAAGAGCGAGGAGAGGTTGTTGTCATCCAGCGGTTTTGCTTTTACCGCCGGCTCAAGCGCAGGTTATGGTACGGACATTGCCCACCGTCATGCCATGCAGCAGCTCCCGTTTGGACCATCAAGAACCCTCTCGGACATCTTCGGGGACGGCGTCTCCTTCAGCGCGAGACCGCCATACTCCGGACGATTCTTCGAGTGGCCCGCGACCGCCACCAGGCTCGATTCCCGAACCGGCAACTTCCTCTCCATCGCCGGGGCGACGACGACGGTCTGTGCCAGGTCAGCTGCCAGTCCCCGGGGGCTTGCCTTGCTCGAGGCCGCCGGGGCGCCCTCGACACCGCCACTCGCCATCTTTGACACCGAAGGCGACTACCAGGAGATCCTCACCGCAGCGACACGGTTCGGCTCCCACGTAGCAGTCCAATACCTTCACTCCCCGGATGAACTCTCCCCGGACACCTGCTGGATCGATCCGGGTCTCCTCTCGTTCCTCAACAACAAAGGCAATCTCGGCGTGCTGGTCCATGTCGAGCACACACCCCAACGCACCGTGGTGCCCCTGGACCAACTGGAGGATCTCGAAGCCCTTCGGCCGAACCGCTCTCGCCCGCTGGTCCTCAAGGGAGCGACCGACCTCCACACCGGCTCTGGGGCTGCCGTCGTCATCGCCCGTTCCGGGGAGGATATCCGTCGGGCTCGCAAACGGTTCCAGGGTTGCGAGGCGGTCGTGGTGGAGGAGTTCCTGCCGATGGAACGCAACCTCTGCCTCTGCTACGCCAGCGATGGAGGGTCCGTCGAGTATCACGGGTATTCGGACCAGCTGACCGATGACCAAGGCGTCTATCAGGGTAACGTCTTCGCGCCCGGCGTGGCGGCTCCTCCGGAGGCGATCGCGGCCGGCTACCATGTCATGAACGAAGCAGTGCGGCGCGGCTACCGGGGGTTCGCGGGATTCGATATGGCGATGCTGGCAGGCGGCCGGGTGGCGGTCATGGACCTGAACTTCCGCCTCTGCGCGAGTACTCCCGCTGTCCTCTGGTATGGCGCCCTCTGCCAACGAGCGGCAGCGGGTCTTCATGCACGCTATTGCATATTGCGGGGACGGCATCCTCTGGCCGCGCTGCTGCTGGAGGCATTCCGAGCCGTCTCCGAAGGGATCCTCTTCCCACTCTCAGTGTTCGATCCGGATCTGTCCCCCGATCCTGATGCCGCTCCCGTGATTCGGGGGCTCGTGCTCGGCAGGGACCGGGAGACGGTCGAACGGAACCTGGCCAGGCTCGCCGAAACCGGGCTGGTCACCTGAGGTGAGGCCCCGGCCGCTGCACCCGCCTGTGAATCGGAACCGGAGAGGCGTACCATTGGTGAGGAGTCCCGCAGCGTGCGAGGCAGAAGAATGAGCGCAGCCATGTCCTTTCTCCGTCGCCTGGCACCGGCCGGCCTGATCGCGATCGCCGGTCTCACCGCCCATCCCAGTTTCCGCTTCCTCGCTCCCGCCGGTCTCGCCGCGCAATCGCCTGACCAGGCGAATGACCCCGACGCGATCAAGACTACGCTGGTCGCCATGTGGTCCGCGATCGAGCGGGGAGACGTCGACGCCTACGCATCGTACCTCCATCCCGATTTCACCCAGTTCGGCGAGTTCGACCCCTATTTCGCCTCTGGGAAGGAGCTAGAGGTCCGCAACATGAGGAGATACCTCAACCGAGCCCGCGGGGTCCATACCGACATGCATCAGCCCGAGGTGACGGTTCGGGGCGACGTGGCATGGATCACGTACTACTGGACGGACTCAGGCGAGGTCGATGGCAAGGTGGTCACCAGTCGAGGGAAGTCCACCCGGATCTTCGTCAAGGAACGGGGCCGCTGGCTCTGCATCCACGGCCACTACACCGCCCTCCCGTAACCCCGCCGCAGTGAGCGGACAGTCGCGGGCGGCAGCGGTCCCTTGAGCATCCCGCGCTACGCCTGGGCCTGACACTTATCGGTCGAACCCGCGGGTGGCGAACAGCTCCGGCAACCGCTCATACACCCAGTTCCGGCTCAGGCCGTATTCCTCGAGGGAGTACTGGTGGCCGCTCCGGTAGCTCCGGGCGGTGGCCAGTTCCTGCCTGAGGCGGCTCCGGAGACTGTCGTCCATCCCCAATCCAAACCGGCTGTAGATCTGCTCCACCGTGCCCTCGGGGTCAGCCATCAGTGCCTCGTACCGGACGGTGACCACCCGCTCGCTCCCCAGCTCCTCCTCGAGGCGATCCATCCGCCGGTAGTACTCGACGGTCATCTCGGCCAGGGCCCTGACCTCAGGCCCGTCGCGACGCAGCTGGGGCGAATGGGTCCGCCAGGGTACCGTGAACATGCTCAGCAGCGAGGGGATCGCCTCATATGGGTGGCGCACCAGGTGGACGAACCGGGCGTCCGGCACGGCGGCGAGCGTCACCTCGACCCGGCCCGCGATCAGGGCGTTCTTGGCCAGCAAGGTTCGCCCTCTGCCGACCACGTGGGCGTGTTTCCGGAGAAACCGGCCGTACCAGGCGGCCAGCTTCCGACGAGCCCGCTCCGACAACCGGTCGGGATAGAGCGCTTCGGGAAAATCCCCGGGCCAGGGGAACAGCAGGACCAGGCCGGGAGAGAGCATGGCAAAGAGCCAGATCATCTCGTCCTCTTCCGCCCGGTCGAATCCGACCTCGTGAATGCCCTTCCAGCCGGCGAACGCGCGCGAGCTGCCCCAACGGTTGAGACGGTGCAGGGGGCCCCCGATTCGGCGATCGAGCGTCGAGAGCAGCTGCATACCCTTCATGAGCGTGACCGAGGGCAGCAGGGTCTGATAGAGCTTGAGCCAGGTGAATCGCTCGTCCAGGCACATCAGCCGGTGCAGGAAGGTCGTCCCGCTCCTCGGAGTGGCCACGATGTAGATGGGCCGGACGATCGCCTGGCGGTGGTACCCCGGGAAGAACAGCTCATCGAGCAGGCCGGCGATCGTCACCGTGATCGCCAGCATGGTGAAGAGGAGCGCCAGGATCACGGTGAAGACGAAGTGCACCGGGCGGAATCGTGCCACGGCGAGGCCGAGGGCCCTCGCCGCAACCGGCCAGTAGAAGTACACCGGGGGCAGTCCCCGCCGCGTTCCCTAGGAGGCAGCCTTTGCCGAGTCGGGCTTTGCCGCGGCTTTCTTCTTGCCCAGGTAGATCCGGCCGGTACCGGTCAGCACGCGGGAGTGGACCGCCGCGTCCGCGCCGGTCTGCCTCAGGTCGGTCAGCCCCTGGGTGAACCGGCCGGCGATGGACAGCATCTGGAAGCGCCACTCGACGTCCACCGAGAGTCCGAAGTCGAAGCCCGGTATCTCGTTGCCGATGTCCCGCTCCAGCACGTAGACTGTGCCCGTGGAAGTGGTCGCGTCATAGCGGTCTTTGGCGCCCGTGATCAGCCCGAACGACGGACCCGCCCCGATCCGGAAACCCTCGTTCCGCTTCGGCGCCCACTTCAGCAGCAGCGGGAACTCGATGTAGTTGAGGCTCCGCTGCATGGTGCCACCGGCCGTCTGGTCGTCGATCACCGGATCGCCGGTCTGGATCGGCGTGATCCCTTGGGCGCCGCGGCCGGCGGCCGGCAGGAAGGCGCCCGCCAAATGGAAGTGTTCCGAGAACCGCCAGTCCCCGAACAGGCCGAAGACCGTCCGGTTGAGCCGCTCCGCCTTGTCAAGGCCATCGAGCGTGCTGAAGTTGATGCCGATCTCGAAGCCCATGTTGAACGTGGGCGAGGCCAGCTTTTCCCCTAAGAGGTAGCCGATCAGCATCTGGGCCCGGGCCGGTGTCGTCATCAGGAACAGGGCCAGACCGGCGGCCCCGAGTGAACGACGATTGCAGAAGGACATGGAGCGTCTCCGATGAGAGGGCGAACGGGCGAATGATGGTCCCGTCGTCCACCCTCCGCAAGCTGTTTGATGGTAGCCTTTCCGGCTTGCGGAGCGCCTTCACAATAGCTTCACATACGCCAACTTATTCCTTGCTGTTCAACCAGCTTGTCTCGGGACCGCGTAATCGCCGAATGACGTCTGGCACTGCCCCCTCACCGCCCACGCTGGTCGTCGCGACCAACGCGCCGCCCGGTTTCCACCTGCTCGCCAAGCCGACCGGCGCGACCTGCAACCTCGACTGCACCTACTGCTTCTTTCTCTCCAAGGAGATGCTCTACCCCGGCAGCCGCTTCCGCATGGCGGAGGAGCTGCTCGAGACCTACATCCGCCAGCTGTTCGCGGCGCACCGCACGCCGGAGGTGATGGTGGCCTGGCAGGGCGGCGAGCCGACGCTGATGGGGCTCGACTTCTTCCGCCGCTCCGTCGAGTACACCGAGCGCTACCGGCGGCCCGGCCAGACCGCCCAGTACACCATCCAGACCAACGGCACATTGCTGGACGACGACTGGTGCGCGTTCCTCAAGCAGCACGGCTTCCTGGTCGGCCTCAGTCTGGACGGGCCGCGCGCCATCCACGACACCTACCGCCTCAACAAGGGCGGCAAGGGCACCTTCGACCAGGTGATGCGTGCCTGGTCGCTGCTGCGGAAGCATGGCGTGGAGTTCAACATCCTCTGCACCATCCACGCCGCGAATGCCGACCGGCCCGTCGACGTGTATCGCTTCTTCCGGGATGAGCTCAAGGCCCGGTACCTCCAGTTCATCCCGATCATCGAGCGGGCCACGGCGGAGACGATCGCCCAGGCCAACCAGGGATGGCACGACCGGCCTGGCGGCGCCCGGATGCTCTACACGCAGACCG
>Ga0315287_10008885_pt1 | contig 10161 bp, 10 predicted proteins | sample YL17G11_0_MG_FD_205037 | JGI IMG/M metagenome (GOLD analysis project Ga0315287, IMG submission 205037) | Sediment microbial communities from Yellowstone Lake, YNP, Wyoming, USA - YL17G11_0 | ecosystem: Environmental > Aquatic > Freshwater > Lake > Sediment | place: USA: Wyoming | collected... | reverse complement strand
GGGCGTGTTCTGCCACAACCTCATCGTGCTGGCAGACCACGAGTCAGGGTGAGGACGGCAACGAGACACAATCACGATAGGAGAATGAGAACATAAGGGACGCTATGCGCCGATCGACACGGCGTGCATCACTCTGGTTAACTCACACCGCGTGCCTCGCCCACCTTGACGCGGCAAATTCGGTCGGGCCGTAAAACGCAAGCCGTCGGAACTTGGCAAAGTCACAATACATACCTTCCGCAACAGAAACTACGTACAAGTTGTTTGGATAGAAATAGCAGAGACGTTCCATGATGCCCCGGATGCCCCTTTTTCCATTTCCTTCGAGCCGCCTTCAGACAACAGGATTTCTGGATTCGCGGCGACGCGTCATTGAACGCGCCGTTAGACCATGCCGGCGGCTACTTCTGCCTTCGCTCCACGATTCGCCGGGCAGCGGCCAGGGATTGCGCATCGCCGGTTCGGGCGTGGTGGTAGAGCAGGCAGAGCGTGATCTCGCTCAGGTTCACGTCCTTGTCGCGGCCCATCCATTGCTCCTGAGCAAGCCCCGTGCGCGTGTTGCCGTTGATGTCGATCTGGCCGTCGGGCCCGACGCGGGCGAGTTCCCATCGCACGGCCCGGTCGGCTGCCTCTGCCAGCTTTTTGTCGGGAAAGTAGAGCAGCCACACCTGGAGCTTCATCGCGGCGACGGCCTGGTAGCTCGAATCCGGCCCGCCTTTCTCAAGAAACACCCCGTCGCTACCGCGGTACTGGCCGATTGCCAGGTCAACGAAGCGGCGGCCGGCTTGCTTCAATTCGGCATCGTCGGCCAACACGCCCGACAGACCGTAGGCCAGGGCATCGAACAGCAGGCGATTGGGGGCCTGGGCGTCTTCGCGTTCGAGCCGCCGTTGGTACTTTGGCTGCGCCAGCCACTTGGCGGCTTTGTGAATCTTTGGCACGAGCTGCTCGATGCGTTCCCTGTACTGTGGCCCTAGCTTGCTTTCGCGCAGCACCAGCACCGCCTGATCCAATTCGGCCAGCCAGAAGGCCACGGCCGATGGCCCACCGTGCGGGGCGCCCTCGCGGCTGAAACTGCCCTGCTCGTTCTGCTGCCGGAACGTGGCATCGACCGCCCGCCAACCCTCCTCGACGCACCGGGCGTCGCCGCGCACGGCGGCGCGAACCAGGTAGTGCATGGCCCCGCGCTGAAACTCGGGGCTCTTGAACCCGCCCTGGTTGTAGCTGGCCATGCCGTCGGCATCGGGCCGCGCGCCGCCGGTGAACCGCAGCAGGTCGGCCGGCATCTTCTTCAGCAGGGCCAACTGCTGGGCGTCGGCAGCAGCGGCGAGAAGAACGAGGAAAAGGATGAGGGATGAGGGATATCGTAGGGTGCGTGCTTGCACGCACGCGCCTGTGCGTAATCTTCCTCGCGTGCGTGTAAACACGCACCCTACGCCTGTGCGTGATCTTCCCCGTGTGCGTGCAAGCACGCACCCTACAACTTCATCATTCATCCCTCAACCTCCCTCATGTTTTCTCCGCTGCCTCCCCCTCCCTTCTCCATCATATACCGGGCCGAGGCGGCGGCAAGGAAGAGCAAGTCCAGCACCAAGACGGCGATGACCTCCCATTGCCCGCCGGAGCCCGCGCCGTAGGAGTGCATGCCCGTGTTCATAATAAAGTTGACGCCATAATAGGTCCAGAGGACGGCTGTGAAGCCGAGCACGGCGGCCACGGCCATGCCGAAGTTGCCCGACCAGCCGACGTACCGGGCGTGAAGGATGAGGATGTACACCAGCAGCGACACCAGCGCCCAGACCTCTTTGGGGTCCCAGCCCCAGAAGCGGCCCCAGGCCTTATCGGCCCACAAGGCGCCGAGGATCGTGCCCGCCGTCAACAAGAGGACGGTAATTTGGATAGCCGCGTACGTGAAGCGGGCCAGGACGGCGCAGGCCTGGGGCGGGCGGCGGTTGCGATATCGGCCGAACAGGTAGTAGCCCAAGGCAATGTTGCCCAAGATCAGCGCGATGGCGGCCGCCGCGTAGCTGGTCATGATCGTGACCACGTGAACCGCCAGCCAGAAGTTGTCTCGCAGGATGGGCGTCGCGGAGCCGATGCCGCGGTGCATCACGGTCGCCGGCGCGTAGCAGGCCAGGACCACGGCCAGGCAACTCAAGGCCGCCCCGCCCAGCACGAAGTAGCGCCGCTTCAACACCTCTTCGATGGCGGACGCATTGCCGCCCTTGGCCCAGGCGAGAGGGATGGTAAACCCGGCCGCGAATGCCGTCACGACGAACCGCGGCAGAACATACACGGCGGCGGCAAGAATGCATAGCCCGCACAGCCACACCAGCACGTCGTTGATCGACGGCATGGCGGCCCCCAATGTCGACGCCGGCCACAGGTCGAAGATGCCCAGGCCAAACGGGTTGGGCCAGCGTGCAAGCACAAGGAAGACCAATATCATCAACACGCCGCGCAAGAAAAGCAGCGGCACGCCCCGCAAGCGCCACGCCGTTTGCAACCCCGGCCACAACAGCGGCGTCAGCGCGAACCACAGGCCCAACATCGCCACGCAGAGGGCCACGAAGACCACCGTCTCGAACATGCCGGTTAGCGGCACCAGGCCCGTGATGTAGGTTCGCAGCGCGAATCCCGCGACCGTGAACGCCTGGGCGGACGCCAGCACTGCCGCCCCCAGCCAGAACAGCGGCTTACGCAGAACGCCGAACGAAAGCAACAGACAGAGCATCGCCGCGAGACTGACCGACCACGACCAGAAAAACGGATCGAGCCGGTTGTAGAACACCTCCGCGTCGGTGGCGCCGAGCGGCGGATAGGCGGTGACGTCGATCAAGTCCTGATCGCGGTACTGGATGGGCAGCTTCACGCGCAACGGCTCAATGCCCTCTCCCAACGCGCGGATGGCTGCGGCAAAGCGGTCCATGGCGGCGGCAAACTTCTTGGCCCGATCCGCCGCGCCGCGGTTCACATAGGCCGCTTTCGCCTCGGCAAACGCCGCCCGCACGGCCGCCAGTTCCGGCTGCGGATAGCCGCGGAGCAAGTCGTCGGATCCGAGCAGCATGGCCTGCACGCCGAGCCACGGTTGGGCATCGTCGCTTGGCTCGTGGTTTTCCTCCAACGCGCCGGGATTGAGCGCCGGCGCCAGGCGCAGCGTCTCGCCGTTGTCGTAGAGCGCTGTGTGCATTTCGATCGTTTGTCGGCGGAGCTCCGCCGCCATCGCCGCCAGCAGCTTGTCGTCGGCCGTGGCAAGGCGATCGGCCAGCTTCTCGGCCGCGCCACGGAACGCCGCCACGGGCGATTCCGTTTTCTTTAGCGAGAACTCCTTGCCGTGGACCTGGGAAACGAGTTGCTGCAGCGCCTCGCCGGCCTGGACCATCGCCTGTCGCGTCGGCCCGTCGTTGGCAAGACGATTGCTGCGTTGCAGGGCGCCGGCCAGCTTGCGCCAAGCCTCGATGGATAGCCGCACACGGATGAAGAATCGCCGCGACGTGTCGCCGGGCGACTGGGGATTGAACGTCAACTGGCGGTACTTGCCGTAGGCGTCGACAAGTTCCTTGATTCTCTTGTCAACCGTAGACAGTTGAAGTTGTTTTCCTTCGGCTTCCGCCCGGTCGGCGAGTTCCGCCCAGCGCCGGCCCAATTCAGCGCTGTCCTCCACTTCGACCGGCGAAGCATATCGCAAGCGGCGGCCGTCCTCGTCGAATTGTGGCAACTGCAAGACGTTCTCGCGCAACTGCTTCTGCTGGGCCGCCAGAAACGGCACGTGTTCCCATGTCTCCGGCTCGACCAGCCAACTGAAGAACAATTCGGACGCGGTGAAGTTCCGCGACTGGCCATCGGGCATGATGAGCGTCGGATTGGCAGAGCCACAGATCGCCTCCACCGTTTCCCGCGCAAACGTGTCCAGCGGCAGCACGCGGCCCTCGTTGAAGGCCGGCAAGTGCTGCCAAGCGCTCCAATCGAGGCTCTCCGCATCGCCGGCGCGAACGCCGCCGGCGGCCGAGAGAGCCATGACAATCGTCAGTATTGGAGAGTGGAGAAGCACTTGTGACACTCGCAATAAATACGGGCTCGAATGTGTCTATTGTTGCTCGTTGGCGCCGTTCCTTCGAAAGTACGCGCGCATGTAGTACACCATCGTGATTCCGGCCACCAGCAGCAGGCTGCCGGCATACTTCAACCCCCGGCCGGGATCGTAGTTGACGCTCAGCCGCGACAGGTAAATCTGATCGCGGCTGCGGTCGCTGCCGGCAAGCTGGTCGAACTCCGGGTCGCCCGGCTTCCACGGGCCGTTGAAACTCGATTGGAACAACCGGTACGTCCTCCCGGTTTCCGGATCGGCGAAGTCCACGGGCGCGTTCAGCGTAATCAGCACGTTCTCGTGCAGCCGGTTGGGCGGATCGCCGCGGTCAAGGAAATCGACCGTGCTGGAATAGTGCGACGCCATGCCGCTGCCCGGGTCCAGCTTCCGTTGAAACTTGCGCAGGTAGAGTTGGAAGCCGAGTTCGATATGAGATTGGTCCGTATTGGCGCGATGCGCCGCCTGTCCCTCGAAGATGGGCAACTGCGCCTCGATGCCGCCGAGCCGGCTTGTCAGGCAGCCAGCCAGCAACACGAGGATGCCCGAATGGGTCACGAGGAAACCCGTCTGCCGCCGCTTCCAGGGAAATCGCACCAGGACGGCGCACAACACGTTGATTGCCAGCAGCGCATTGAGGGCAAAGAACCAGCCGGCGTTATAAATGGCAAAATGGGCCGTCGGCGTGCCGTACAGCTTTTCGACCACCGTGGCCCACACCAGCACGCCGATGTAGACGGCGATCAACGCCACCGCCAATTGCAGCGACGCCAAGGCCCGGAACGGCCCCGACAGCCAGCGCAGCGGCGACGATGGGGCGGGCGACGGCGGACGCGAGGGATTCATGCGGTGAGTTCGCGGAGGATGCGACGGGCTCTATTGTCCCATTATACCGCCGCGGAGAAACAAATGGTAGATTTCTGCGGTGCAAGGGGGACAGTCCCATTTTCGCGGCGGTTAAGCACTTTCGCATGGCAACGTCGCTGGCGCTGCGAAAATCGGGACAGTCCCCCGGTAACCTCACGCCCTATTCAGTACACGCTCGGCGTCGAGTCGGTCCAACCGACCACGGGCACGTCGGGAGCCATGACGAAAATTTCCACGCGGCGGTTCTTCTGCCGGTCCCTGGACGTGGCATTCGGCGCGATCGGCTGGTGTGGCCCGAACCCCGCCACCCCGATCCGCTGCTCGGGCAGCCCGGCGCGCTTGATGTGGTCGGCCACGGCCAGCGCCCGGGCGGTGCTCAGGTGGAAGTTGTTGGGATACTTTTCCCGTGCCGGCTTGCCGGCGATGCGCTGATTGTCGGTGTGTCCGACGACCATGATCTTCAAGTCCCCGGCCGCCGGCGATTTCAGCACCCGCACGAACTCGTCGACCAGTTGGGTTGCGCCGGGCTTCAGTTCCGCTTCGCCGCTGTCGAAGAGGATATCGGTGTCGAGCTTGCTGATGCCCGTCTCCGGGTCGAATTGCAGGCTGGGATAGCGTCGGGAAAGCTCGGCGAACTGCTTGCTGAGCTCGGGCGGCAAACGGCCGCGGCCGAAAGCCAAGCCCTTGAACTGCTCATACAAACCGTCCCGCTCCTGCTGGAAGCTCGCCAGTTCTCGCTTGTCGAGCCCTGCCTTCTCCTGCAACAAGGCCAGTTGTTCCTCGCTGCGGATCAGCCTGTTCTCCATGTCGCGCTTGTGGGCCTTGAGATTGTCGATCTCGGCCAATTGGGCGCGAGTCTGCTCGCTGAGCGCGCGGTTCTGCGAGAGCGCGCTGTTGAGGTCTGTCTTGGGCGCAAAGAGACAGCCGGGCAAAACCGCCACGGCCGCCACGACCAACAGGAACGGCACTTCCCGCGCCTTCATGATTCGACTCCTTTCGAATCTCTTGTAGTTGGCACACGCCGTGTGCCTACTACATTTACTTCTCGAACCAACCGAGGATCGTATCCATGATCGAACTGTTGACGGTATAGGCTCCTTCCCAACTCCACATGTTCCGCAGCAGGTCGTACATCATCATGCCGCAAAGCATCAGCAGCAAGGCGCAGAACACCAGTCCGGCAATCTGCCAGCCGGTATAGGGCGCTTCGGGCAACACGGCGGCGGACTGCATCAGCGCGGCGCCGTCGGCAAACCCGCCCGGTTGCGGACCCAGCACCGCGGCGCCCGTCATCGGCGAGCCGAGCCCCATGTCCAGGGCCGGCTGCGTGCTCAGATCTTCGTCGAGCATGGCCGCCATCGACGCCCCGGCGCCGCTGGAGATCATCGTGGCCGCGTCGTCGCCCTCGGTGTCCAGGGCAATCACCTGCGAGCCGCTCTCCGAATCGTCTTCCTCGCCGGCGTCCTCCAACGGCGTCAAGAGGAAGTCGTCGTCGGTCTTCAACTGGGCGGTCGCGGCGTTGTCGGCCCCCTCGCCCACGGTGAGCATGTCGTCCTCGCCGAGTTCCAGCGATTCCTCGCCCGCGCCGCTGAGATCGAGCGGATGCTCCAGCGACAGTCCGCTGTCGGACGGATCGACCAGCGAGATGCCGCTATCGTGGCCGATCGTCACGTCGCTGCCCGTGCCGCTGCCGCCCAGCACGAGGTCGTCGTCGTCCAACCCCTTGCCGCTGAGGTCAACCGCCGAGCCGCTGCCGGCGCCGCTCGCAGCGGCCGGCTTGGCGCCCAAGCCGACCGAACTGTCTTCCAGCGTGAGGTCTTCTTCCAGCGTCAGGTCGAGTTCTTCAAACTGGGCGACCTTGGAATCGACCTCGTCTTTCTTCTTGGCTGCGCCGGAGACCTTGGGTTCTTCGCCCAGTTTGATATTGCTGTCGGCCAGACGGATGTCGCTGTCGGCGGCGGCGCGTCCGCCGGCGTCCATGCCGATGACCGTGCCCGACGCCCCCGGATCAGACTGCCCCAAGGCAACCTCGCTCAGCAAGACGTCGCCGCCGTCCTCGTCCTCCGCGGCGGGCGGCTGAGACTGCCGTTGTTTCGCCAGAGCATCGATGTCCTCGCTCTTGAACTTCCAGTCGGCGCCGTCGCGGTAGCCGTGCAATTCGCGGCGATCCAGCATCTGCTTGACTTCGTCCTCGCTGACGCCTAGGAGCTTCGCTGTGTCTTTCCGGTTGTAATACTTCTGGGCCATAGGGGTCTCGCTTGCGTTACCGCTGTTCCAACAACGATTGAATCTCTTGCGGCAAGGGATTCTCGTTGTTCATGTACGTCATTTGCAGGTCCCAGTGAATGTTGCGGACGCTTCGCAGTGCGATCTTGCCGGTTGCCAAGTCGATGTGATACACGCACATCACTTTCTGCCGCGGGTCAACGACCGTCAGCATCTGACCTTTGTCGGCCAACGTCGCCGGCACGACGATCAACTCGCTGCCGGCCACGGCTGCCGGCGCCGGTATCGCCGGCGTCGGCGGTGTCACCCGCTGGGCAAAGACCTCACCGCGTTGGCCGGCCGCGCCGACCACCGCCATCACTAGTCCCACACACACCAGAGACCCCAACACCGCACGTTTCATAAGTCACCTTTCAAGTTTGATGACTGGGGAAGCTGGGGCCTCTTCCATCCATTGTAAAAAGACCCAGTTTCTGTTGCAAGTAAAATAAGCCACAAGGGGGGCAAAAACCCGCCATTTTCTCGTTCCCCGCACGATTCGCAAGGCGGCATGTCTGATCGCCACCATGCCACCGCATGTTGCAAGGGCGGAAGAATTGCAATAAGTTCTTATGTGAAAAGGAGTTGCGATCTTTGCCAGACGATGCGGGTATCGCGGAGCCGAGTGTATCCACCCAGGCCGGCGGAGGCAAGGTCAGGTTTCGGTTGACCGGGACGCAACGGCAACGGCTGGCGAACTTCGCCCACGAGTTGTTTGCTGGCTTCATCCATGCAAATCACGGGAAACCGTGGGTTGCAGGGCCTGTGGTAGACTTCGAGAACATTTTCCATCCGCCAGACGAACTCCCCATCCTGTTTCTTCGGAAGGCACCATTGCTGTTTCAGCCAAGGCTTAACTGCATTTTATTTTTCAACGTCCCGCTGTCAGGCTAGGATGAGTCGGCGTAGCGTGCTTCGAGTTCGGCAAGCAGGATCTCGCATCGGTTCCAGTGTTTTCTGGATCGCTTGTACCGTGGCAACGTGACCTTTCTCCGGCTGTAGCCCGTCGATGCTCAGCCGCAACTCGTTCACCGCGGCGTATTCTTCCACCAACACGCGGGGATCCTGTTGACGCGCGGCCAGCATCCGCTGGTAGTTTCGCAGGGCGTCCTCGATGGCGTCGTCGGATAACCCAATCTGACGACTGTCCAAAAGCTCCGCCCGAATCTGGGGCACGGACCAATGCCGTGGCATGATGGTCGCCTCTTTGCTTCCCTTGCCAAAAGCGACCAAGTTACCGGAAGTCCCAACCCGCGGAAACCCCAATTCTAGCCCGAAAGCGGGTGGTTGATTATTATAGGTGTGTCTCCCCCGATGCGCTTCTAGTGCGCGTCCAGCGTCGGCTGCCACAGTTCCTTTTGGATCGCCGGCAGTTCGGGGTTGATTTCCATGGGGGTTTTGGATTCCACGTGCCCGTCGACGTACAGCACGTTGAGTGTGCCCGTGTGGCGCGGCGCCACCTGCTCGAACCAGATGTCGCGGGCGTCCAGGCCGACGACGTCGGCCACCAGCTTGTGATACTCGACCATAAGCACCCTGCGGGAGTCGCGGATCAGGCGGTGTACGCGGCCGTTCATGCCGTAGTGTGCGCGCCCGCTGTTCAGCGGATACTCGCCGGACGCTCCGGGCATCTGGCCCTGATCGACCTTGAGCACTTGCGCGCCTGAAGGGCTGAAGAAGACGGTGCCGAAAGAGCCTTGGGCCTGCGCTTGGGGCGTGGGATTGGGGCCCCGGTCGTTCGCGACGCACGTCACCTTCATGGCTCCGCTTCCCACCTGCTCGAAGCCCAGCACTGAATCGTCCCAATCGCCGGTGTCGTGAAATTCAAATCGGAGGTCGAACTTCGCGCTGCCAAACTCGCCGTTTTCTACCCTACAGTGAGGGCCCGGCTTGCAGTCGATGTGAATCGTCCCGCCGGGATAACGGGTCAAGTCGATGGCCCCGAATGAAGTCGGCTCGGCGTCCTTGAGCTCTTCCGTTTCGTCTGGACATAGGTACGTGTACGCCTGCTGTTCGAGAAACGGCCCAAGCTCGGTGTTCCAGCCGGAGGCGGGAAACGGCGTGGTCTTTTTGGAATTGCGGTTGGCGAAGGCGACACCGAACTGATACATATTGTTGGCGCAGCGCAACCTTCGCCCCGCTTCCCGCGATGCCTGCACCGCCGGCAGCAACAGTGCGATCAAGATGCCGATGATTGTGATGACCACGAGCAGTTCGACCAAGGTAAACGCGCGTCACATATAAGTTCCTTTCTGGGGTTTCTTTTCAGGGTAGAACCGTTGCAACTCGGGCAGCATGTTCGAGTGAATCAACCGGATGCGCAGCAGGGCCTCTCGGCGTTTATCGGGCGGGGCCTCGGCGCGGAACCCGTAGTCCGCGCCCATGATGACGCCCGCGGCCGCGCCCGCCTTGCCGCGCACGCGCGGGTCGGGGTGCTCCATCAACTCGAAGAGGCGCGGGAGGCTTTGCCAGTCGCGCTGTTTCATCGCGCCTTGAGCCAAGGGCACGAGAACGTCCGGTTCGTTGCCCCGGTACTCGGCCAGCGCGCGGCGAACGACCGGCCGCGCCTGCTCGCCGTGGCGCACCATGTCCGCGGCCGCCTTGGACTGGACTTCCACCGTTGGTCCCTGAAGCACCCGTTCTTCGAGCACTTCCGGCGGGTCCAACCGCTCGCCGCCGCGCGGCAGCTACATCCATAACGCCAACCCACCGGCTGCCACGCCGAGAACCAGAATCCAGCCTTTGCTGTTCATGGGCGGTATCCCATCACTTATTTGTTCTGAGTATCCGCCACAAAAGGGCCTGTTGGGCATTGTATCTCCGGGAACCGGTGGGATCAAGCCGTCAACCGTCAAGAGGGCTTGGATGGGTGCATACCAGCTTTTGCGCGAGTTGGCAGGGGGACAAAAAGGTCAATGGAGAATTTGGGGATTCTTTGGTAAACT